>JAEEGL010061891.1_pt1 | contig 122987 bp, 87 predicted proteins | sample 9134231 | NCBI WGS metagenome assembly JAEEGL01 (sample SAMN16246548, study PRJNA631951) | gut metagenome | biome: gut microbiome; feature: rumen; material: fiber-attached | host: Bos | place: Iran: Karaj | collected 2018-10 | reverse complement strand
TCATCTAATGCTTTTAATTGATTTAAAGCCCCATTAATCTTATTAACATCAGTCGCAATTTGACCAATATAAGAACTTACTTTTCTTTGTAAAATACCTTCTTCTAATATTTTACGATCAACTAAATCACTTAATTTTTCAAATGAAGTAATATAGTTACCTTCAACACTTAATTCTCTCTTTAATCCAACAAAGTATTCAATACCTGTTAAATCTTTAACAGCACTATCTTGAATTCTTAATGTAGGAATTCTATTGATTAAATCATCAACTTTAATAACTAATGTTAAAGCTTCATCATAATATCTATCATCAGTATCTTCTTGATATAGATTTCTGTTTTGAGTATCCCCCATTAAATCTGGGTTCTTTGTTTGATCTTTTGTTAATTGGTCTTTAATAGCCCAATATAAATTTTCATCAACGAATTCAATTCCTCTCTCATTATCATTAATTACAATAAAGAATAAATTCATGTCTGAATTATATAAACGGTTTGTTTGGTCAGTAACTTTTATTTCAACTTTAACTAAACCATAATATGGTTTGTATGTGTTTCCAGAATTGTCACCAACAACAACTTTGATTTTCTCTGGGTTTTGAGAATTAAAAGGTCTCCAATCTACATAAGGTGTATGTGCCTCTATATTTGGATAACGTGGATCTGAATAATCATAAATCCATGTTGTTTCAATTTCAGTTCCCCATTGTAAAATCTGTGGCAAATCAAATTCATAATATGTTTCTTGTTCTGAATCAATTGCTTCACTTAATGTAATAAATTGAACATCTTTAAATTTTTGGTTGTGTAAATTTAAAGTTCCAACATTATTAAGGATAGCTGTATCGATTGAACTGATGTCTTTGATTGCGTTTGATGATAAATCTAATAACTCTGTTAATTGAGTCATATTATTGATTTCTTCTAAATGACTTTTAGCACTTAAATTATTAGCTGACAAATCCAAGTATCTTACTTTAGTAAAAGTACCTAGTCCAGTTAAATCACTGATACCATAGTTACTTAATCTTAAGACTGTTACTTGATCTACTACTTCTGGTGTTACAGTCATAGTATGATTTGCATCATTTGAAGCAAGACTAATGCCTGCTGAATCTAAATTGGCTTTTATACCTTTATATAGTTCAGCATTTAATTGTAGGTAAACATTAGGATCTTGTTCTTCCTGATCAACTGCTGGATCGCCTGGGACTTCACCAGCATATACAGCTGAAAAAGGTGCTAAATAGCTCAATAATAAAGCGAAAATAAGAGTTATTGAGATTAACATTTTCTTTTTCATTTCGAACTTTTCCTCCTTCTTATGCTCATAAACACGCACACACATAATGTGCGCTTTTTGGTTAGATACATAATAACATTTCCAAAAAACTTTGCAATACCCCTTTTTAAGGCAAAAAAATAAATCCGTTCTATGCACTTACGGATTTACTTTTTGCTTGTTTTATTAACAAAATATTAAGTTTTTGTTTCATTTTCAAGGCTTTTAGGCACTTTTTCTACGAAATAGCCCATTTGAAGCCTGTTTTTAATTGCTAATTATTTCTAATTATTTACTTGACTTGTGTTTAAAAATTTAATTATTTTACAATAATCATTTAATAAAAAAAGCATCACATGCATTTTGATAAGTAATATCAACTATTTCATCAAATGGCTTTTGCAAAACATTCGCAATTTTCTGTGCGACATAAATAACATTACTGCTATCATTACGTTTCCCTCTATTTGGTTCAGGCGTAAGATAAGGGCTATCTGTTTCAATCAATATTTTATCAAGCGGAACAAGTTTTATACAATCATCTGCAGATTTTGCATTTTTAAAAGTGACATTTCCACTAAATGATATATAAAAACCAAGTTCTAGCCCATTTTTAATAAGTTCTTGATTTAATGGACAACAATGAAATATACCTTTTTTATTAACAGGATATTCTTTAAGTATACTAATTGTATCAACTGATGCATCTCTAGTATGGATTTGTATAGGTAAATTATACTTATTAGCTAACTTAATTTGATTAATAAACAGTTCTTTTTGAACATCTTTATTCTCTTTATTCCAATAATAATCAAGTCCTATTTCTCCTACGGCAACAACTTTGCATTTTGATTTGTCTATTTCTATATTCTTGCCATATGGATTATTATAATTTTCATCTAAATTATTAATATTATATTTTGCAACAAGTTCTTCTATTTGAACTAATTTATCTTTATCATCAACATCATTAGGAGAAATACCTGCTGTTGCATAAATAAAATCATATTTACTAGCTAAATCTATTGCTTTTATAGAACCATCCACATTCCATCCAGCAACTGTTAATTTCTTTACACCATTATTATTTACATATTCAATTATATTATTTAAGTCATTGTCAAAACGTTCGTCGTTAAAATGACAATGACTATCAAATAATTTCATTTATTCTATTTACCTCTAATCAAATGTAGCTACAACATATGCTGTTGCATGTGTTTTACAATGTGATAATGTTATATCTATTTGTCTTAAATCTGGAATTTTAACCATTAAATTTACATATGGTCTACCATTTTCTTGATTATTAATTTCAATATCTTTCCAATCTAAATCATCATAATTACTTAGCGCTTTATAAACGGCTTCTTTCGCTGCAAATCTGGCAGCATAATGCTCATATTTATTATTATTAAACTTTTCACAATAATTTTGTTCTATTGGTGTAAATATTTTCTCGCGAAATCTTTCTTCATAATTATCAATTGATCTTTTAACTCTATCAATTTCAACTATATCTGTACCACATGTTACTGTCATTTTATTATCTCCTTTTCTTTTGTTAATAATCAAATATTCTATTTAACATAAGTTAATATTGTACTATCTTCTGATAAATGCCAATCTCCAATAAAGTCTATTTCCATATTATTCTCTAAATCTAATTTTGGTTCCATTAAAATCTTTCCATCTGATTTAATAACACCCCATTTACCATCTTTTTTAACTGCACAATAACCACTTACATTCTGTTCTTTTGCATCATCATATTGACATTCAACAACAATCTTATTATCTTGATTTCTATATCCATATTTTCCGTCGTTCTTGTATAAGTATAAAGTATTAGTTGGCATTAGATCTTTAGCTTGCTTTTCTTCTAATTTATAATTATAGTATTTATAATTATTATCTTTATATATACGTAAATATCCTTCTTTTTGATTTATATCATTTACGATTACATCAGTCATAGCAACTTTTCCGCTAGAATCAATTATATCTGTTTTAAAGTTTTCTTTTTCAGCTAACATCAATCCAGCATCTTTAATATAATTTATAGAAGAATATGCAAAACCAAGTTTTTCATTACCGGCTAAATCAATCAAACCATATTTATTAGTGTCTTTTTTAGCAATTACTAATTCTAAACCAGCAAATTTTAATTCATCATAATCATTTGCCTCAACTAAAACTTCACCTTCTATATTTAATACACCATACTTTTTATCTACCATATAAATCATATTTTTACCATTAATAGCAGTAACATCATCAAATTTTGGAACATCATTTTCTTCACTTGTTATTAATGTTTCACCTGATTTATTAATTACTTTTAAAGGTGCATTTTCTTCTGGATCTCTTACTACAAAATAATCACCATTTGCAATTTGTAGTATTTCTTTATAATTAAAATCCAATATTTGTTTATTATTAGCATCAAATAATCCATAATTTCCAGAATCATTTTTAACAATAAATCCATAAGCATAAGACGTTGGATCTAAACTCATTATTTGTTGATATTCAGTATTAAATACTACTGAACCTGTAGAACTATTAAGCAAACCATATTGTCCATCTTTAACTAGTACAATAATACTCTCAATACCAGGCATTGCATAAACATCATCATATAGTTCATCAGTAAGTTCTTTACCAGAAAAATCTATTAATCCTATTTTTCCATCTTGTTCATATGTTAAAATATTTTTTTCATACCAAATCTTTCCATTATAATCATTTTGAACAGTCTTTATTTTAACATAGTCTGTTAATTGTTCTCTATTTGTTTTATCTAGTACTTTTGTACTGTATGTTTTGTTTGTATAATCTATATTATATGTAGCAACAAACAAATCTTTAGAATTATCTGGTACTGCAACCATTTCGTCATATGTTAAAGGAATAATAACTTCACCTTTATTGTCTATTACTCCCCATTTACCATCTTGATATGCAGAATAATAACTAGTTGGAGCAATTAATTCCCTAGTTTTAGAAAGATTCTCACCCTTCTTCATTCCGCTAGATAAACTAGCTATAAAAAGGATAACAACTATAATTGCAACAATTAGTCCTATTACTTTTTTAACATTTAATTTAGCATCCGCATCTGCTCTTTTACCTCGGCCCATTGAAACCTCCGCATTATTTATTAGTTTTTAATTTAAAATCTGAATAAGTTCTATTTAATACAATAATTATCTCTTCTAAATCATGTTTAACTACTTCATCATTTAAAAATACGTAATTATTATATTTTTCAAGTATACTAACGAAATCTTGATTTGCAATAATATTCTCTTTATCAAGCAAATCATAACAATCCGCAACAATTCTGTCATCTTCACTTAATTGTTCAAAAAGAATATTATCTTTTAAATCTTCTATATTATCAAGCACATCTTGTACATAATTTTGTCTACGCAATTCTTGCTTTTCAGCTTCTAATTTTGTTTCATCTATTATATTATAATTCTCCTCAGGCACTTCTAGTATTACATCAAATAATTCATCTAAACTATCTATTGATTCTACTTTTTGAGAAGAATTCTCTTCTTTTTTGCCTTCTGGACTATTTTTATTAATAATAATTTTTTTGGTTTTTATTGTATCGCTGTTATTTCTAACCATAGATGGTTTTAGTCTATTATCTTTAAAATCAGTAATTAATTTAATTTTACCAATTAAATCTTCCAATTCTATATTAGCATTTGAAGGGATTAATAATAAAACCACAAAACCCGTAATACAAGAAATCATATTAAACATATAGTCAAAACTAAATACTTGTATATTAATTTTAAGAAGAAAACTCATTAATAAGCTTCCTAAAATAAAGCCAAATGCAGTATAAATCTTTTTAGTCCAATTATTACGTGTAAAATAACTTAATCCACTTGCAATAAAGCCTGCAACTATCATAACTGGTATATAAATTGCATATCCGACATTAACTAATAAAATAACTAATCCTATTACAAATCCAGCCATAACACTAACAATCGGTCTATTCTTAAGTGAAATCCACATTAATAAAGAACAAATAACTATGCTTTGAACTGCTATAGCAAATTCGCCTAATCTTGTTAAACGAGTTAATCCTACTGAAAAAGCCATAGCTACAGTTGCAACACAAGCTAAATATTCTTCAATTGCAAAGGCTCTTTTATCTGTAATATCACGTATTACAGCAATGCCATTTACAAAAATTTTATAAAACACATAAATTAAACTGCAATCTATAAATGAAAAGAATAAGGCTGGCCAAAAACTGTTTTTGCTTAATTCTTTTACCATAAAAATAATCATACAAGAAATAATTAAACGTGAGCCAAGCTTTAAGCCTTCATTTTTATCTACTACAGCAACCTTAGGCTTTGATATGCTACTTATTATAATTAATATCAAACTAGTTGCTATTATGGTTGTAACTCCAATAATACCATGGCCTATAAATGTACCAATTAAAGCACATATAGAAACCATTATTAAAGGAATACTTGTGCTAATACAAGCTGCAAAAACACTTATCCCTAATAGAACATGTTCAAATGCAACACTATTACTTGAAACTAATAATGTTAATATATAAATAACAATATTATTAACTCTAAATAGTTCTCCTAAAATTTGCTTTATTCTTAGGATTTTATTAGCATTTAAAGTTTGTTTATTTGATGGGTTTTTAGTTACTCCATCAATATTTTGAAACATCCTTAGAACCCCTTTCGTGATTCAATTTATATTCAGTCTATTACTTGCTACATTTTATTACATTTTTTCTCAAATTACAATACTATTTCAATAATTTTACAAATTAAATAAAAGATAATAAACAAAAAAATGAAGGTCATAATTGACCTTCATTTTTATTATATTAAGTATTATTTTTCTTCAAGAACTTTTTTCTTGATTAATACTATACCAACTACTAAGATTGTCATACCGATTAAGCATCCAATTGCTATAGTTAAATTATATTGTTGACGTTCAGATAAACCTGTTGGTGGAGAGAATGTAATTAATTCTGTTGCGCTACCATCACGTTCTTCTGCACCTTGATCAAATTCACCAAGTTTTGGAGCAATGTTACCTGCAACTGTTCTTACATCCCTACGACCTGCTGTATTATCTAATCTTACGATTTCTGCTACGTTATCAAATGCAGCATTATCATCATTGATTTGACTATCAATTGATCTTGACATTACCATCTTTAATCCTGTTGTATATACTTTATTATCAACATTAGCATTTGTAGCTTCTATTGCATAAGGTACTGTTCTTACAACAAAGTCTCTATTGTTCATAGTATCTTGAGTCATATCAACTTTTTCATCTAAGCTTAAGATTATATTACTTTGTAGATTTGTTTCATAAGAAGTTTCTTTACTATCGTAAATTCTTCTTACTCCATCAGTACCTACTGTATATACATCTTCAGATAATACTTTGTTTTCATATAACTCTTCAATTGTTGTAGGTTTCCAGCTTGCATTTACACCAGTATTATTAGCTTGTTCAAAACCGCCATCATTATCAATATAATCTATTAATTGATCTACTCTTGTTTCAACAATCTTATCTTGATTCATAGCGTTTTGTGATAATTTATTTCCTTTATAGTATACTCTACCTAAGTACCAACCATAAATATCACCGTATCTGTTGCCATCTGCGTTTGGAGTTTTTTCATAATTTCCATTAACTAATGTGTATCTTTGTTCACCAACTTTAGCAGCTAAATCACGAATTGTGTCTGGATTATCAAATCTTTCTTCATACAAGTAACCAATTCTATCAACTTCACCTAAGTTAAAGATGTTGAATTTATAAGTTACACTTAATGTTAATGATTGTGCCATACTTGTATCATAGTTAATATATCTAAAGTTTTGTATACCACGTTCTTCGTCTTTATTTAATGCTTGTAAATTATCTGTTCCATATGCAGTTTCAGGATTCAATCTTACTTTTGGTTTGATTGATGCTTTTCCTGTATTTACATCATATGTTGTATCATACTCAATAATGTAATCTGCAATTAATATAGGTAAACCTGTATTGTTTAATACTCTAATACTTTCAATTTCTTTATCTAATTGAACTACAGTTTCTGATCTTTCTTCTAGACCAAAGTCGATATTTCTTACAGTATATGTAAAGTCTAATGCATCTGTTGAGCTTCCGCCATTTGTTTTTACTTTACCTTTTACATAGTTAATTGTCATACCGCCTATGTCAACTTCTTCACCAGCTGGAATAACTTGTGTATCTCCTGTTTCTGGATCTACAACTGTTACTTGTTGATGTTTTAAGCTTGGCATATTTTCAATATTTAAATTGATTTTTGCTGTTTCAGCTACCATGTAGTAATCATTTAATAATTGTGTATGGTCTTTATCTAAAGCATTTGCTGTGTTCATTATTGAAGTATTTTCATTTACTAATATTCTTGATTTAGCTGTTATTTCAAGTCTTCTTGCTTCGTTATCACGAGCATCGTTAACTCTTTCATTTGCTAAACTAGAATTTTCTAAATCATGCCATTCATTATTTACGTATTCATTACCATCTGTATTTATTGCTTCAAAATCAGCTTGGTATGTGCTTGATTTGAAATCTTGTCCATTATATATAGCTGGGATTTGGTCGTGGTCATAATCAGCTGTTTTTACTCCTTGACCTGGTTGTACAGCGTGTGTTGAATCAATATCACCGTATTTAAATTTAACTACATAATTACCAGTTGGAACACCAGTAAATCCATAGTTACCATTTTCATCAGTTCTAATTGTTGAATCAAATCCTGTAACTTCTCTTAATGTATGTCCACTACCTTCAATAATATAATCTTCTGGCCATAAGAAGTCATAATCTGTATAGATCGGATTGCCGTTTCCGTCTGTTTCAACATTACCAGCAGCATCTACATTTTTAACTCTTACTTTCTCCCATAATTCTGTTGTTAAGTCTGCTATACCAGTTTCATTATTATCTAATTTACCATTACCAACTTTTTGTCCATATTGAACATCAGCTGTTTCTCTGTCTTCCCAAGCTGTACCGTTAATCTCACGATTAATTGTATATAATGTTAATGTAATTCTTGGTGCTGAATCTGTATCGTCTTCATACCATGATTTTTCATTATGACTTGTAATATTAATATTGTTTGGTGCTGAATCTCTATCTACTTTACCAGCGATATCTGATCTATCTGCTGAATTATATGTAGAGTAATTTGAAATTTCAGCGATATTAGCTTTATCACCCATTCTTAAGCAATTTCCAATACCATAACCTTCAATATCAAATGCGTCATTCTTAACTCTAAATGTTACATATACATTGATTCTTTCGTTTGGTGCTAACATTTCACCTTTGAAAGAACTTGTTGTCATTCTATGATATAATGTACCATCACTTCCTACCATGCTTCCTGTTTGTGTCCATGATACACCATTTTTGTTTTCGCTTTCGCTCCATGCAATAGTATTACCATTTGCTTGAGCTCCTGCTTTCTTATAGAATGAAGATTCTGCAATATTTGTTACTTTATTTACGCTTACACCATTTGCTTGTTGAATATATCTATCAACATTTACATCTACTAATTCATAGTCATCATCATAGTAATCTGCAATTTCATTTACTGATGCATAATATCCATCACTATCATTAAATAAACTAATCTTATATGTTACATAAACATCTAAGTTTAATTCTTTTGCTAAATCACTATATCCTAATGATTTATAGAAGTTTTCTAAACTTGTTCCTACTTGAGAACCATTATAAATAGCTGCTCTATAGTAGTAGTCTGTTTTGAATAAATCTAATGTATATCCAACACCTGCATTTTCAACAGCTGTTTGTAAATTCAAGTAATCTGAATATCTTTCATCTTCAAAATCAACTAATTCATTATATTTATATTTCATCATCTTTTGGTCTATAACCACTGTAGCTGAGTAAACATCTTTTGTTGTAGCAAGTTCTGCTTCTTTACGTGATACTAAACCTAAGTTAATGCTTTGAATATATGGATAAGTTGCTGAATAATTATATTTTTTGTGTAATCCGATTTTATCTCCACTTGTTACTAATGTTTTATCAATATTTAATAAGTGAATATTGCTATCAAATGGATATACAAGACCAGCTGTCTTTGTGCTTGCTTTAATAATGTATTGTGGTAATATATAACCTTGTTCATCACGAGTAACTAATGTAGATTCTTTACGTGTTGCTCCGCCATTAAATTGTTGGCTATCATGAGCTACATAATCTAATGAAACTGATTCTGATCCAATAGTATAACCATGTGTTGTAAAGTCTTCTTGCATTGCTTCATCACCAGTTATTTCTGTGAATTTAGCATTAAATGCAGCTCTATCTGCTTCAGTTTCATCTGCATGAGAATCAAATAAGAATTTGTTTCTTTCTGCACGTGAAGCTTGTTTATATGCATTTGGATTACCATTTCCTGTTACTAAGAATTCAGTTGGTTCATATGTTTGACCATCATAACCAAATTCTACACCATATTTAACAACACCTGACTCGCCTTCTTTTAAAGCTGTTATTTCAACTTTTGGAACTGACCAACTACCATCTGCATTTGTGTATATAGGCCATGTAATTGGAGCGTCATTTTCATCATATGCGATAGCAGGTCCTGTTAATTGTGGATTGTTACCATTTTCATCAGTTAAATATCTAAATATTCTAACTTCTACTTTTTCAATACCTTCTTCTGTTCCTTGGTCATAAATACCATTTGGATAAGAATCAGGTGTATTTTTATCTAATTCATTTAATGGAGTATCATGCCATACAATACCACCCATTTCCATTGTTAACTCATATTCAATATATGATTTGAATCTGTTTGTTACAATGATTTCTGTTGTAGTATCTTCTTCTAATATTCCTGTTGAATTAGTAATACTATCAAATGTCCAACCTTCTGGTAAATCTGTTTCAGCTACTTTAAATGTTGGAGCTGTTTTTCCTACCCAGCTAATATCTGGAGTAGTAAATGTTTCATTTGGTCCAATTTTTCCTTCAAATACTTTTGAACCTGTAATTTGTTCTCCATTTACATCATATGTACCACTGATTGTTACTTTAACTGTGAATTTACCTTCTATTGCGTCTTCTTTAACTTTATCATCAATAATTACATGTTTTGTAACTGATATATTTCCATGATGATTTTCATTTGATTTGTTTGTTGCTATAGCAACTTTAACTTCGTTAGCTGCAAGTTTTCCTGTTGAATTAGTAATACCTACTAATTCATATCCTTGAGGAATATTTATTTCTTCTACATTATAAGTTGGAGCTTCTTTTCCTTTGTTCCAAGAAATTAATTCACTCTCCCAAGAATAACCAGCTCTTAATGTAACTATTTGTTCTTGATCGCCTATTGTAACTCTAAATGTGAATACTGTTTCTGTATCAGTTGTATTCTCTAAACGTTTTGTGATTCTTAATCTGCCTTCTTCAAAACCATAGTTTATACCAGTAACTCTAGCTACTTGGTTTTCAGCAAATGAACCTTCACCATTTTGAATTTCTTTTAATGTATATCCATCTGGAATATTAATCTCTTCTACTTTATATGTTGGAGCACCATCTGTTTTATACCATGTTTTTGAAATAGTCCAGTATTGTCCAGCTTTTAGTGATCTAACAAGTTCTTGAGTTGATCCATTTGGATTTGTTATTGTTACTTTAAATGTAAATAGTTCATTTACATCTAATTTTCCATCAACTTCTTTTATGATTTGAATAGAACCTTTTTGTTTACCTTCGTTTTTACAAACAACATTTATTGATTGTCCTTCTGCAAAGCTTCCTTCCGCATTATCAATAGAAATTAATTTATAATCTACTGGAATATCAATCTCTTCTACTTTATACTTTGGAGCTTCTTCATTAAATTGCCATGCTTGTTCAATAATTACACTATTATTTGCTTTAACTTTTTGAGTAATAAATTGTTCTGTTCCATCAGCTCTTGTAATCTTAACTTTAATTGTGAAGTCGGCATTTGGATTAACTGATGTTCCGCCTTCTACAACTTTTTTAATCTCGATTACACCTTTTTTAGGTGTTTGTTTTGCGTTATATGCAGATACTGTTGTTTCTGCAACTGTATCAGATATTAATTGTCCTTCTTGACCTGTATATGTTACTATATATCCTAAAGGAATTTCAACCTCTTCGATTTTATAGTGAGGTGCTGTTTCATCACTCTTCCAAGTATATTCTTGAGTTGTTACTGTATTTCCTGTTGTAGCTCCTTGAGGAACTAAGATTGTAACTATTTCATCTTGGAATCCATCTACATGAACTCTAAATTTATATACTTCATCTTGAGTTGCTGGTTGAGATACAGTTTTATAAATCTTAATTCTTGAATGTAAATCGCGACTAATTACGTTTGTTGCTGTAACATTTGCTGTTGTTCCATCTGATAATTTACCAGATTGATTCTCGTATTTAACGTCTTTTACAAAAGAAGGAATTTCAATTTCTTCTATACTGTAATTCTTTTCTCCGCCTCTCCATTTATATTCTTTATAGAATTCTGTAGATTCTGAAGCACCTGCAGGTAATGTGATTGTTACTATTTCATCTTCATATCCATCAACTTTAAGTAAGAATTTATAAACTTCATCTACTTCTGATTTATCTGTAACTTTTTTAATTATTCTGATTGTTGCATGATTTGGTGTTGTATCATTTATTGCAGTAACTGTCATAACACTTGAATCAGAAATTTGACCTGTTTGATTTTCATACTTAATATTTCTTACGAAACTTGGTACTTCAACCTCTTCTACTCTATAACTTGGAGCTGTTAAACCAGTCCATGTAATACCTGTAATAGTTTCTTCAGCAAAGTTTTGTCCTTGTGGTACTACTAATGTAACTGTTTTAAATAATTTATCTCCAATATATACATTGAATTTATATACTTCATCTTGTTCAGCAGGTTCTGTTACTTTTTTCTGAATCTTTAATTTACCTTCATGAACTTCTGCTTTATTTATTGCTTTAACTCTTATTGTTTGTTTATTAGCAAATGAACCTGATGGATTGTCTATACCTACTAAAGTATATCCTTCTGGTATATCAATTTCTTCAACGCTGTATGTTGGAGCAGCTGCATCATGTTCCCATGTACGGCTTGTTGACCAACTTTGACCAGCTCTTAATTTAATTGTTGATACTTTTCCATCTATTGTAACTCTAAATGTAAATTGTGCTCCGTCTGATCTAGTTACTTCTTGTCCATTTTCATCTAAAACTACTTTTTTAAGTACTAATGTACCTTTGTTTGGTTCGAATTCTTCTTCACCTGTCCAGTCTAATTCAGCTGGATTGTTCCATCTAGCACCTACTGCACCATATGCTAATGTTTGTGCTGGATAAGCAATTGCAGATGTTAATTCATCCCAATATTTATAATATGTAGTTGTTTCTCCTTCATCGTCTGTTACTTCTTTAGAATCATGTTTTGGAGACCATTTTAATCTTAAATATTGTCCTTCTAATTTATCTACATATGCTCCTGCATTCATGTAAATAAAGTCAAAGTGTAAGTTTTTGAAGTATTTTGCTTCTGGAATATAATCCATATCAATATAGAATACTTCGTTTGGATGTGGATAATCACTATCTTCACGTCCTAAATCTGTCCATTCAAAATCCCATTGGCTACCTTTTAATTCACCTAAATCTGTAAATAGTTTTGCATGTGTAATACCTGCAAACATTACTTCTTCACGAGAACCAAATTTACCTTTAGCTTCAACATAATTAATTGAGAATGGTCCTATTACATAGCGTTGAATATCATTATTCCAACTAACTGTAACTTCATCATGGCTATTTACTTCACCATCTTGGTTTGCATCTTCATTCCATTTTGGTTCGTATTTAATATCTGGAGCAGGAACTGTTCCTGATACTGTTTGACCACCAACTGTATATGTATAAGATGTATCTACGAATGTAGATGGGTCTGTACTAGCTACTTGAGCAATATATGCTTCAAAAGCATTTGCTTCATTTTCTAAGTCTGTATTGATTGTTGGTGTAGGTCCACCACTACCAAACATTGTTGCCCACCATGCTAATTGTACTTCTGCAGGATATCCATTGTTGTTAATCATTTCTGCTATAATCCAAGCTTCTGCTGGAGTACAAACATGTCTTGCAACTGTTTTGTAATATGCATATGTTTCTGATGTTCCACCCTTATATGGGTTACTTGGACTTGTTGTCCAGCCTGTTTCAAATATTTTCTTTCCTACGTCGCTTGCTGTTAAGTTTCCAAAGTTACCACTACGTCCGCCATCAGAAAAGATAACATCATCATCACCTGGTAAATGAACACCACGTTCACAACATAATAAATCATATCTACTAAATAAGTCTTGGTCTTTTATATATCCAGGAGCAGGGTTTCCTTGTCCTGTTGATTGTTGTTGTTGACCATCAACATTTATTGGAGTATCAGATACTGCGTATGTATACCCCATTAGGGCGCTTAATATTACTACTAAAGTTAATATTAAAGCTAATGAAATCTTATTCTTTAAACTATTCATAATATTAAACACCTCCTTTAGATTTTGGTTTTACAATTTTGACATATGCTACTCCTATTACAGCAACTGCAACAATTACTATTGTAATTATTACTGATGTGTAAATTAATGTTTCACCTGTCTTAATTGTTAATATTGCATCTGCTTTACTTAAGTCATTTTCTCTTTGAGCTCTGTTCATTGGTGTTGAGTTTATATCACTTACACCATATATATTGTAATCTTCTGCAATCTCTGCTTGGTTACTTACGATATCAGTATTATCTACTGTCATTTGTCTTTGTAATACTAATTTTAATGTTCTTTCTTCACCTGGTTGTAATTCTACATCTGCTAATGCTGATGAATATAAGTTTCCATCGTTTCCAGAATACCAATCTTCATTTAAGCTTGAGTTGAATTGCATTCCGTTTGGAACATAATCAACAACTTTCTTAGCAAATCCTGCTACATCGCCTTCATTCTTAACTGTGATTTTGTATTCTATATAAACTACTGTACTTGCTACGTATTTACCGGCTATTGGCATTTGTGATAATTTTGAACCATCTCCAAATGTTTCTGTGTTTGTAGAATTAGAACTTTGAGATGTCATTTTTGTAATTACTTTATTTACACTTAAGTCAAATTTTTGAGCATTTACTAAACCTAAATCTATATTACTTAAACTTAAATCATTTATTGTAATTACATCTGTAACTGCTGCGTTACGTTTTGTTCCATCTTGTTCGATCTTAGTTGTAACAGCATCACTATTTACATCATCTGCTATACCTTCTTGTTTATATAATGTAGCTGTATATAATGTAGTATCATAATCGAATAATACCATATATTTACCATTTTCTACACCACTTAATGTATAATCACCGCTTGATGATGTTTGTGCTTTTTTAACTATATTTCCATTATCTACATTAATTAAACTTACATTAGCATTCATTGAATACTCACCGGCATCTCTCATACCGTTGTGGTTAGCATCTAACCAAACTCTACCAGTAACTTTATAAGTTTTAACTATTGTGTTTTGGCTTCTCTTTTCTGTGCTTGAAATCATTCCGTCTAATTTGCTTGTTCCTGTTGCTCCTGATGTATCTTCATCTTGTTCTATTCTATTTTCTTCATCAGCTTCAACTATATGAGTAATTGTATTTGTTGCTTTTTCTGATAAGAAATCAGCTTGTACACTACCATTATTTGAAACTGTTTTTTCTTGCATACCGTTTAAGTTCTGAGCTATTGCTTTTACATTTGCTACCATTTCTTCATTTGGTCTTAAGTTAGCATTAATTACTACATCTTTACCATTTAATGAAGTTGTTCTTGCAGTATTTCCTGCTACTGTATATGTAGCGCTTTGAACTTTTAATCCATCTGGAATTTTATCTGTTAATTTTACGTTTGTTGCTACTGCATTACCTGTATTCTTAATATTGAATACATATTCTATTGTTTGTCCTTCTTTAACGTATGTATTTTTTGTATTTGTTGTTTGTGTAATTTCTAATTGTGGAACTGCTATTGGTAATTTAATTTCATTTGAATAATATTCTTCAGTTCCATCAGCTTTTGCTGATAATGTCATTTTATCAACTAATCTTGTTACACCATCTGGCATTGTACCAACTGTTACAACAAATGCAAAGTTAGCTGCTCTTGAACCATTTATTGAATCAAATGTCCAAGATATTTCTCTTGTTACTTCATCAAATTTAACACCATCTTTTATTTCTTTTACAGTAAGACCGTCTTCTTCATAACCCATTATATAGGCTCTATCTAAATCGAATTCGGCTGGTAATTTAACACTTGCTTTTAAGTTTGTAACTTTGTTGTCTGTTAAATTCATTACCTCACCATAAAATACATATGGATTTGATCTATAGTAAACAAAATCTTCACCAGGTTCTAAGTCTGTTCTTTCTTCTGGTGTAATTAAGCTTACTTCTAATTCAGCTTTAACTATTTTAGCAACTATTTCTTCTGATTTTAATGTTTTTTGTAAATCATCTGCTGTAACTGTTGAAGTAGATTTAATTTCTAATTCGTTATTAACGTTTCTACCTAATTCATCTACTATAGGTAATTCGTTTGCTCTAACTGTAATTGTAATTTCGATTTTTTCCTTAGCATCTAAATCTTCTATAACTGCATTTGCAGTGTTGTCATTTACATCAACTTTTGCTTTTCCATTAGATACTTCGTAATCAACAAATTCTGTATTATTTGGAACTGGTAATGTAACTTTTACATTTTTTGCTACACTTGTTCCAACATTTTCTACTATTGCTGTATATTTGATTTCTTCGAATTCTTTTAATGTTTTCTTATTTGCTTCATATTTAAATGTAATTTCTGGTCCTTCACCAGTTGTTAAACCTACAATATCTGCTTCTGACGTTTCATCTATTTTAGCTACATCTGTATTATTTACATAGTATGCCATAAATGTACCATAGAAGCTTTCATTATGTTGTAAATCACCAGGAATTATATATTCATAACTAAATCTTACTACTTCTGCCTTATTCATTGTGTAATCTTTTTCAACTGGAATGATTAAATATGATTTAACCTTTCCTAAATCTTCTGGATTTTCTTTCCATTCATTTTCTGGATCGTCTAATAATTTTGTTGCATTTTCATTTGTTGAATAGTAAACTTTAAATTCGCCTCTATTTAATTCATCAGCTTTAACTAATCCAGCTAATTGTGTATCAGATGTTGTTCCTAAATCTTCACCTGTTGCTAAATCTTTAACTCCTTTAAATGGAATTCTACCTAATATACTAATATCTGATACTGTATTATTATTGTTGTTCATAACTACAACATCCATTGTAGCTGTTTTTGGTTCAGCGAATATTTCAATTGTATCTTCCATCTTACCTTGATGAACAGATGTTATCATTGAACCTGCTTTATCATAATTCTTTGTAGCTGCTACTGTTAATACTCCGCTTGGCGCTGAATATAAAACTTTAACAACTGATTTTCCTTCATCTGAATAAATTGTTGCTTCATCATTTACAACTTGTGCTTTAATTTCTTGTTCTGCAGCTGGTGCAAATAAATTAACTTTAATATCAGCATTAATTACTAAGTTTGTACCATTTGTAACTAAACCGCTATTTAAGTATTCTTGTTTTCCATCAACTACTATATATATAACAACTTTTCCATCTTCGTTTTGTACATATGCATTTGTTATATCTAAACCTTCGCCATAAACAATGTTTGCATTTTTAATATTCATTGATTCGATATATTCTGGCATTTCAATTCTGAATGTTGAATGTCCATATATATCAGAAGCTTCTTTATCATTATTTAATTCAACTCTAATTTCAACATTTTCGTTGTTAACTATTGTTGATAATGCTTCTCTATCTACTACTAAATTAATCTTTGTTTGTGTGTCTCTAATTAATGTAGTACTATATTTTGTACCATTACTAATTGAATCTCCTACATAATTATATTTACTATTTAATCTTGATTCAAAAGTAATAGCTTCAAATCTTGTATAATCATCTTTGCTAAATTCTGATTTTCTAACTGCTCTTTGTATATTTAATATCAAATCACCATCAGCTACTGGGTTTGTAGCAGTAATTTGAACTTTATTTATATTTAAGTTTGATAGGTTTATATTTATAATACCAGTCTCATCTGCTTGTGCTTGGCCATTAATTTCGGCTAAAACATTTCCAGCCAAATCTTGAACTTTGATTGATCCATTTTCTCCTAAAATCTTATCAAAGTTTTCTTTACTAATTTCAATTTTATTATATTTAAAATCATTTGTATCAACACGGTTACCATCTTTTAAAGTATAGTAACTATTTACATCTGTTATTGTCATACTTGATACTATATCTTTTAATGAAATATTAATTATTTCTTTTTCATTAACTACTACTTCATAAGGATTTTGATTATTATTATTTAAATAGATATATGATTTATAATAGCTATCTGTTAAGTTTTCAACACTATAGCTTACTATATCTCCAACTTGTCCTGTTAAATGATAATTAAATTCTTCGTTTGTTTCTTTAACTTTTGTATTATCTGTATCATTTACATTTCCACTTAAATAGTTTACTTTAGCACTTACTTTGCTTGATAATGATAAATCATCTTTAATTGCAACATTTTCATATACATATGTTAATGTATATTCATCTGTTCCACTTAAACTATATAATCTATTTTCTTTAACTTCAGCTACTGTTTCATCTTTAATAATGTCATTATTTTGATTAATAACAACTTCTTGTTCATTATTTGATGATTTAATAGTTAAAGTATTGCTTGCACTATCATATTCCCAATTTTCATTACCAAATACAACATTATCAAATGATTTTCCGTTTGTTAATGTTGTTCTATTTGCAACTAAATTAATTGTTGGTTTAACACCATCTAATTCTGGTACAACAACTTTTACTTCAGTTCCTAAAACTGGTAATGTGTTTTGAACTGTTTCATTTGATAATCTTACTACAGTTTGTAAAATTATACCTGTTTTATCTCCATTTACATATGGAATATATTTTGTGATTTCAGAAGCTAATTTAGCTTGATTTGAATTATCTTCCCACATTACTTGCATATCTACAGCTTTGTTTAATTCAACTTCTTCACCTTTTTCATTAACATAAATACCAGTAAATAATACTTTTGCGTAACTATTTACTTTTGCTCTGTTAATATATTGCTCATTAACATATTTGAATGGTAAACTAACTCTAACTTCTGATTTGCTAGAGATTTGTTTTAATTTTATTGTGTTTCCTTCAACACTTTCAACCATATCGTTTAATACAGTAATTGGTGTTTCAGATTCTTGAACTGTTTCTTGTGGTACTTCTTGAACTGGAGCTTTTTCTTCAGTTGCTGGAGTTTGTTCAGGAACTTGTGGAACATTAGATTCCTCTTTAACTACTTCTGGAATAGTTAGAACTTGTTCTTGAGTAACTATTTCACTTGTACCCATTTCCTCAGAAACTAGTCCTGTGTCATTTGAAGATGTTGTAATACCTGGAACAACTGGGTCATTATTTGATGGAATAATATCACTTTCTAGTGAACCAGTTAATTCAGCTCTTCTTAAGCTTGCAACTCCTTCAACACTTTCTACTTCTTTTTCAGGCTCTTCTGCATTACCTTTTAATGCAAAATTCAAACTACCATTTGCTGGTAATACTTCTACTTTTGCATTCTTTAAATAGCCCTTATCTTTAACATTTACTTTTAAGTTAATTGCTAAATCCTGTGAATTAACATCATAAATAGCAGAGTGATTATTATCATCCTCTGCATTAAAGCTTGCAGTGAAGTCAACGTTTTTAGATCCAGTGTCGCCTGTATCTTCAAATAGACTTGCTGCAAAAGACTTTGTGATTAATAATGGATTTGCAAAAGTCAAAGTAATGATTAAGAATATGGCCAAAATTCTTTGAATCATTTTGCTATGCATAAACCTACCTCCCCATTGGTATTTCTTTTATATCATATATATTTTACTACTTATATATTAGTAGTCAATATATAGGTTTTTCAATGTATTAATGCTTTTTATACTTTTGTTTACGGAATAACATTTTATAAAGTTTTTTATTACAAATATAAAATTTTCATTACATTAAAAAATGCTTGTTTTTGCTATTTTTTATATTATTCCATGACGCACAAAAATATATAATGGCATACTAATCCATTAAATTAAACCATATATGCTTATATTATACACCTTTATGTAAACTTTTTCAAGTATTTTGTTGACATTTTTTCAATATTTTTCAATATTTTTATCCTATTTTCAGTATATTTACATCAATAAAATTGTCCAATTGAAAATTTTTATCAAAAGTAGAATAGTCAAATAATAAAAAAATTGAATTCAAAAATTCAATTTAAGACGATTAGATTTAGATAAGAACTACTTTAATCTTAAATAAATCTAACAATTCATACAGACATTTTAACTTACGAAAATAAGCGTTTCAGGATTTTTCAAATAATCAAAACAAATTAAAAGGGACGAACAATGTTCGTCCCTAAGGTTTATGTAATTTTATTAAATTACTTTATTGTCTTTTTCTTTTTGCTTCTTACTATTGCAAATGTTCCTATCACGATTGCTGCCATTGATAATCCGACTCCTATTGGAAGTACAACTCTTGATGTTGTATTAACTACATTTCTAATTACTCTTTGAATTCTGTCTAAACCAGTTGGTGGTGATAATGTAATTATTTCAACTGCAGTTGTATCTGGATCCTTAGGTGTCTTAATAGATTTTGTTGGATCTGTAGGATGATCAGGATCATTCTTATGACTTATCATAGATTCTTCGTATATAGTTGATGGTTTATCTGGATCTGGATCTGGTGTTGGATCACCATTCTCATCCAATTTACGATGTTTCTCAACTTCTGCATCACCTAATGTAGTCTTGAAGTTTGTTCTTCTACCATTTGTACAACTATATTGAATTACCTCTGCAATATTTTCAAATGCTAAATTGTCCATATCAGTTTCAGCTGATATAATACGTTCTGCTGTGATTAAAATCTTACCAGCATATTGATCATGTGTATGTTCATTTAAGTTATATTTATTTGTTTGATAATAACTTGGCTCACCCTTAACATGTACAACTTCTGCTTCTAATGTAGGGTCAATCTTTGGTTCTAAGTATCTTGAAATACTTGCATTCTGCATTGTTGTATTTAATTCTTCTTTTTGGTCATATGATGTTCCTATAGCTCCTGCTAATGATAAACCTAAACCATGTGCTCCAGCTGTTAATCCATAGAAGCTTGGTGCTGTATAACCATCATCAACCAATCTATCATCTACAGAAACTGCTAAGTTAGATATCACATCTCTTTGGTCAGGATCATCCTCGTACTTAATTTCCCTTTCATAAGAAACTTCATCTTTATCAAGTATTGTAAATACATCATTTGCTGAAAGATTTACATCTGTGCCTGTTTCATCTACAACTCGACCATGAGCATTATAACTGTATCCATTATTTTGTAATGTTAAAGCTATATTCTTTAACCATCTACCGTTATATTCATCACCTTCATACAAGTATTCAGCTGTAACTGGCATCCATCTGTGATTCAAAGAAGTATTCTTTTCTTGAGCAAATACTAAGTCATTATCTACATAATCTAGTATTTTATCGATTTTTAAATCAACATAAGTATCTATTACTTCGCTTCCATCAGCTGTTCTTAATACTTTATTTGTAAAGTATGCACCGCCTAAGAAACTACCATAATATTTGTTCTTCTCGTTTTGAGTCATTGTTTTTTCAGCTCTACGATATTCACCATCAGATGTATATGTTGGATCTATTTTAAACCATTTATTATATAATATTTTTTCAGCTGTCTTACTACCTGTATAGTAAGTTCTATCACTAGTTAAATTCAATGTTGTTTCAAATCTAAATGGATTTGTAGAACCAATATTTACATATTCATCTCCTACCTTTGTAAGAAGTGAATCTGTTATGTTTTCTTTATATCTTAAAATATCTAAGTTTGAACTAATACGGTCAATCTCGCTTATGTTTTCAGCTCTTAACGCATATTCTACACTAATTGTACAACCTTGTAAAATGTCATCATCAATGTTAATGTAGAAGAAACCTTGAGCTGGTATTGCATCATCATTAAAGATATATTGTAATTTATCTAATCCTATAGAATTTTCTAAATCAACAACTCTCTTCATTCTACCTGTTAATGGATCAATAACTACATTTGATGCATCATTAACAAAATCTTTAAACGCAACATTCATTATCTTATTGTTATCACTTGTTGTAATAGAAATATTTTCTATCTCTTTATCTAATGTCATTTGTGCCTCTGGTCTATAAACTAAACCAAAGTCAATGTTATTGATAGTATATTTTCCATCATCTCTTGCTTGTCTTTCGCTTTCTTCAAGAATTTCTCTTCCAGAGTATGAAGTAGAATCTACATTTACTCTTTCTGGTTTTACATAGAATGTTACAGTTTCTGCATTCATTGCAGTTTTTTCTGTAATCAAACTATTCATTCTCTCAGCTGTTTGAACAATAATAGGTGTAGTCATATTATCGCCCAACATTTTTGTACTAGAAGCAATTCCGTCTGATGGATTACCACTTTTAGCTACTAAATATTCATTTTTTTCATCAATATATTGTGTTTTTGAAGATATACCTTTTAATATTTCAGATTTAGCATTAGTCATTATTTCTGAATAACCAATAGCATTTAATCTTGATATCTCATCATCTCTTGCATCATTTCTATTTTCTGCAGTTAATGATTCTAATAATTTATCGTATTCTTCAACTAATGTAGGTGGTAATGCTTCTGCTTCATCTATTATAATAATAGGATCATCTGAAGTATCATTAAAGTCTGTTACTACGTATTTTAATTTACCATCTTCATATGCTTTTTCACCTGAGTAAACTACTCTTTCTAGTTCATCATCATATATTGCACCATTTGAAACAGTAAAGCTTTCTACTCCTGTTACGCCATCCTCTTTTACTGTTGCATATTGTGTAGATTTATAGTCTTGTCCATTGTAAGTTAACATTTCAGGTGAAGTTTCATCACCATAGAAGAATCTTACAATATAGTATCCAGGAACGAATCCAGTTAATTGATATTTACCCGTTTCACCTTGTCTACCTGATCTTGTTTCAATTTCTGAAGTACCTAATAACCAAGGAGCCGCATCGTATCCAGGATCATCTGGTTCTAATTCTTTATATCTTCCTGCTCTCTTAGCTGGTTCTTCGTAGTAACGCATCTCAGTAATATTGCCACTTGCATCTTTTATAGGTAATTTAACAATTTCAACCAATTTAGTTTTAACTTCATTGATTAAAAAGTCTTTTCTTTCATAATTGTTATTGCTTAAATCATTTGCGCCTTCAATTACTTGTTTAAATTTATTATCATCATCATTAGATGAATCTAATTCATTATAAAGATTTTTAATATTTTCATTTGCTTGAGCATCTAATTTACCATCTGCATCAGGTGCATAAATACCATTTCCACCATATTGCTTTTTATCTGTTGGTGCTTTTGCTTGATCTTCATCAACAATAGTGTTTCTTGTATCATCCCATGTCATACCAGTAATTGTTCTTCTTCTTGAATCTGATGGTAATAAGAATTTTACACCTGTTTTGAAAGTATCATCTTCATAATATACAGCAGCTTCTCCAGGATTTGGTCCAAATTTTGGTGTCCAAATACTTGCTAAAGTTGGAACTGCAGTAATAAATGATCTTACTGTTGGTTCTTCACCAATATTTGATGGATTAGAATCTCTATCTACAGTACCAGCTGGCTTATCTGCATAATGTTTATATTGTGGTCTCTTGTTATAGAAAGTACTATAAGTTGCTAAATCACCATAATATGTTGAAAATGCATTTATTTCTGCTATACCTTCAATACCTAAATCTTTAATCTGTAAAGCTTCATTTTCTTTTGATGATCTTTCTTCTAAAGCTGTCATAGCTTTGCCAGTACTTGGGTCTTTATCAAATATCTTTAATTGTCTTAAAGCGTTTAATACTCTATAGTTTTCATCATCAAGATCTAATTCATATAATCCGCCTGAATCTCTTGCGCCTGTTGTATGACCATCTTTATCAATTACATATTTTACAAATAATTCTAATTGATTTTTATGTCCATTAATTTCTTTTTCATATAATGGAATTCCAGGATCATTTATATCACTTCTATTTCCATCTAAACCTCTAATAAATAATGTATTATAGCCTTCAATTTCACGTTTAGAATTATAAATTGAAGTGTTATGAACCTCTAAGTCAACTCTAGTTTCGCCTTCATATCGCCATGCTTCTGCAACTTTTACTTGCTTTGTTTCCAAGAAATCACCAGATTTCTTTTGCATTGCAACATAATCACTATTTTCTGTATATCCAGTCCAATCATTATTGTTTCCACCACTTAAATCTGGTAGATTACTGAATACTTTATGGTCATATTCATTGCCTTTATCAAAGTTTTCTGCTGCATCAGTATATTTTATAAAATTACTATCATAATAATCTGCAATTTCATTAATTCTTGCATATAATGGAATATCTTTTTCATCAGGATTTGAATAGTTAGTATCATAATCCATTACTTCATTATTTTTAACAACAATTTTATAAGTTACTTCAACATTCATTTCGCTTATGGCTTTTTTATAGTCTTTAACTTTTTGAATAGTATAATTATCATATCTATAATTATAATCATCTTCATAAAGTTCTATATTATAATCCAAAGCAGATTGATATAATTTTTGTAATACGCCATCATCTCCACTTGTAAGTTCTGGCATTCCTTCTTGATTAAATGTATAAATTATTTCCTCACCATTAACAGTTACTTTAACTTGATATACATCTTTCATTAAGCTTAAATCAACTTTTTCACGTTTTACTAAACCTAAGTTAATGTATTTTAAGTATTCTGTTTCTGGTAATTTATAATCATCTTGAGATAAATCAAATAAGTATAATAGTTTTGTATTACCAAAGTCTTGAGAATCTATAATATAAGTGTTTCCTAAATCAGTTTGAGTGTCTCTAGAAACATCCATATTAACTGTTCCATCTTTATACTCTGGATCTCCATGTATAAATGATCTAGCTCTCATTATTCTATCTGGATTATCTTTTAAGTCATCCTCTTCTAGTAATTCACTAATATGTGCTGTATTTGCACCTAATAGTTCATCTCTGTCTCCAGCTCTAAAGTGATCTTCTGTGTATTCAACTCCTGTTTCTGGATCTAATCCTTTAGAATATTCTAATAATTCAGCTCTATCATATCTTGAACCATAGTTACTATCTAAAGTAGGTTCATCACCTATACTATTTTCATCACCTCCACCATAAGCCACATCATAGCCTATAGTTTCATAATTGCTATCGAATTCTTTTCTTTCATCCCAGAATTCATAAGCATTACTATCATTAATATATTTTAAGTTATCATTTCTAGTAATTTTTCTTGGATCTGAAGATGTATCATAATTTAGTGGATTCCACGCTTCTTTATCTCCAGTTTCTGCTAAATTATCATCATATGCATATAAATCTGTTGCTTTATAATATAAACCATCATATTCAAATTCTATAAAGTACTTAGCATATGGAGGATTATTTCTATTATAATTTAAGTTATTATCTTTATTGGCTGTATCTGGAGTTCCTCCATCTTCAACCATTGGAACATATGGTGTTGTTTTTGGAACACGTTGTCTTGACTCTATACTCTTTAAGTTAGAACTGCTTCCGCTTGGTTCTTGACTTTGTCCACCAGTTGCTGTATATGAACCTGTTCCTTCGATATTATAGTCATTACTACTATAGTAAGTAGCTCCATCTAACATTCTTGCGAATGTATACATACCATTTCCATCTGTTTTTGTTTCTCTATATAGTGTTGCTTGATTTCCTACAACAGAATATAATTTAACAATTACTTCAGGTTTCATTTTATCTGTTTCAACTGTAGTTGCTACGCTTGAATCTAATGGTGCTGCACATAATCCATCTGCAGTATTATCAATCCATACTTTACCAGCGATTACTAAGTCTTTTAATTTTACGTAATCTCTAGAAATATCAGTACCAATATAATATTTTTCAGGATCATTTTGATGTTTTACTTTCTTTCCTGCAACGTTTTGGTTTTTGCCATTTGGAACATCACTATCTTCTTTTACTATACGAGTATGTCCACCATCATCATCACAGTTAATATTTGTTAATATTCCTAATTCCGCACTATTTTCTAGTGTGTATAAATACATATTAGATTTATTTACAAAAGCTTTAACTGTATAAATAATACATTCTTGTGGATTTAAGATATGATCATCAGAAATCTCTAATGAGTATTTCTTAAATGTTTGTGTATCTCCAAATCCATCTTCTCTTTGTACAGAACCTAAATCTGTTACTGTAACAGGAATATTATCTTTTCCAACATATCTATCAGCTCTTACTGGATTTCCTTCTGAGTCTACAACTAATGTACCATCCATATTTACTTTATAGATCATAGCTGAAATTTGATTTTCATATTTATCTAATTCTAAACCTTCTTGAGCATAATCGTAAATCTTTGATGGTCTTACTTGAGTATTAGGTTTTCCTGGACTATATAAATCTTTATAGTCATTTCTTCCTTCTACTGCTTCATTTATACTCATGTTAGTTACTTTTACTGTAAATACTACATCATCACCTTTTTCAGCATTTAATGGATGATCTTTCTTTTCATCTTCTGTATAAGTATAACGAATATGTTTTCTTAAGTTATCAATATAACTATTTGTTTCTTCTGTAAATTTCTTTTCGTTATTAAAGTCTGTCATTACTGGAATGTAATCAGATAAGTATTTAGTAATTATTGCATGATATTCATTAAATACTGTCCAATCAGATGATTCAACAATTAAATAATGATTTGCAATTTCTTCTACTAAATCTAAGAAATCTGTTACTGTGTAGCTTGTATTTCCAATATCGTCTGGTCCTGGGCCTTTATTAATATTACGTATTTTTGTAATATCTAATTTAGCGTGGTTTTCTTGAATAGTATCTCTATCTTGATTTTCTAGAGTTACTTTTACTTCTATTCTTGATTTTCCACCTGCTGGAACCATTACGTTTTTGAAAATTAACTTACTTCCATTTTCTTCATATCCGTAATCAGAAGTTGGAGCCTCTTGTTCGCTACCATCTTCATTTATATAAGTTACTTTTGTTCTAATATCAGATACATTTTCTGGAAGTGTATCTTCTACATAAACATAAACCTTATTTGGTTCATAATATGGATCACCTTTTCTTTGTTCATCAGTTAAGAAAGGCTTACATGTATTATAAATATCAATATAATACGTTACATCATCACCATATTCAACATAAACTGGTGCTGATTCTTTATAGTTTTCATGTGCTTCAAGCTCTGCTGAACTTGTTACACTTTCATGATTTAATAAATAACTACGTGTTGGAGTTGTTGATACATAACCATTATTAGCATTTCCATCAAATGATGTATCTAATTCACTTGCTGTAACTGCTGATTCATTTTTATGATCTACTTCAGCAACGTATTTTTCTAAGTTAACAGCATATTCTTTAATTAAATATGTGTCACTATCTTTTTCTAAATCTTTTGCATTATTTAATAAATCATTTGCATATAAGTTTACAATATTACCATATATATTATGTCTTTGACTTTCATTCATCCAATATGTTGAAGCATTACCTTCTGGAGGTTCACCCCATTTAACATATTTCATATGTTCAGTATAATTTCCGTCTAGATGGTTTCTAGTTATAAATTCTACTTCATTAGTATATTTTCCAACTGGCTCTCTTGGTCTTACTTTTGCATAGAATTCTCTTTGACTATATGCTGACATTATTATTTCATTTTCAGCATTTAAATCTGAATCAACATCGCCACCTTCATAATATATAATCGTGCCTTGATCATTTGCTTCATATAAGCGGTACGGTTGTCCACCTGTTTCTTTATAAATAACGTCTTTTATTTTAACAATAGTATCAAAACGTGACTCATTTCCAATTATTACTTTAAACCATACATAGTCACCTCTTTCAACTTTTATCGGATTATCTCTCTTATAATCCATTGTATAACCATCAAAAGTTGTAAATAATCCTGTGTGGCCATGTCTTGTATCAGTTGTAAATTGTAACAATCTTTCCGTTTCATTTTCATAAGTACCTTGTGTTTCATTTGGTTCGCCTGGGTGGAATGTCTTAACTATACCTTTTGTAATTAACATTTTTGTTTTCATTGGTACATTTACATGTACTATATATTCCATTTGTTCAGGAACTAATTCTGCTGTAACAGCAACACCATCCTGGCATTCATCTTCAATAAGATTTTGATCTTCTAAATCAGATATTTTTTCTTGAGTTAATTCATATTCTGTTGCATCACATTGTTCATGTTGATGTCCATTACATGTGAAATGATATTGATGAGTACATTCTTCAGCTGTACTACACTTTGTACTAGCAAACATTACTTGACTATGCCAATAACATGCTTCTGTATGTGTGTGTTCTGGCTTATCACAACATTCACCTTCTGGATAATGTTTTCCAGATTCCATACCACAAATACGATTTCCTTGTGAATCGTAACAACTTGATGAATGATTGTGTGGATGAGTACAATTTTTTAAATCTTTAGGATTTCCATTTGCATCCACGCCACTACTGCTACATGAAGCATCATGTTCATGAGTACAATCATTATCGTTACAAGTTCCATCACCATGGTAATGTTCCTCATAACCACAAACTGCTGTACTATGTCTTCCGCAGTGATAATGTATAGGATCACTTTGATGGTAACCACCTGCGTCTTCACCATAAGTAGCTACAGTTCTATTATTTGCTGTATAGCTTTCTACATAACTACTTGGTGGATTGCATGGACCATTTGGAAGATAAGTATTACATCCATCTATCTCACTGCCATCATCATTAATATCTATATCAAATACACCTTGGAAACCATAATAATATTTTCCATCCATTCTTACACCAACACGTTGATATAAAAATTTAATATCTTTTAATTCATCATAACCTTCAACTTCATTTGCATCTAATGGAATACTAAATTTTTTTCCTCTTATTTTTCCTACTTCTTCAGGAACTGCAACTAATCCTTCGCCTTCAATATATACACTTGTTACTTCAACTTCTTTTTCATCGCCATCTTCATTAGTTAAAATAGCGGTCATTCCAATTATATCACCTTGATATTTTTGTTTCGTTTTTCCAATGTATTCATTAAAGTCTTCATTATAATATGTTTCTGCATCATCAAATAATTCTTGTATATTACCTTTACTACTTCCTGAGAAAGCAGTTGTATCACTCCAAGATTCATCTCCTGGTGTATGTGGAGCTAAGGAAGTAACAGTTTCTGTAAATACAAAGTCTTCAGAAGTAAATCCATAACTCTTAGCTCTTACATAATTTTCCATTTCAAATGGGCCAACAGTATAAACAGAGTTGTCATCATTAATTGTTGTACCTACATTTTCATCTGGATAAGCTGTAACATGTGGATCTTTACTATCTTCATTATATCTTTCAAATGCTTTTCCTGCACCTTTATAGCCAGCATTTGGAGCTGTATCATCATAAGCCAACCAGTTCCATACAACAATCTGCATTTTGTCTCTTTGATAATCATTGTTAGCACTACTACCACTATCTTGAGGGTGAGTAATACTAAATGGAGAATGTGGATTAGATTTTGTTTTACATGTAGCAAGTACATAAGCAAATGCTAAGTCACTATAACTACTTGTTCCGTGTCCATTTGGTCCAATATCATGGCCCTTAACGTAATCTTCATCAGCATCTGTATCAAATTCTTCATCTACTATATTGCCACTTGCATCAAAATAACTACTATGGAACCAAAACTCAATTGGTCTATAAACCCAGTTTGTATGTACTGTAATTTTTCCATCTTCATAAGCTTGACCTTCTGTACCAACATTACGAAATCCGTCTAAAATAGTTGGATCATAATTAGGATTTATAACTACTTCATAATCCTTTTTTTCATCATTCCATTTTAATTGAATAATACTATCATCTGCAACACCATTAAATGGTGGATTGTTTGGATCTTCAATTATTAATTGACCATCCTCATCAAAATTACAATCTGTATCTATTTGTCCTTCTTTTTTACTTGCACTTTTTACAAGTTTATTAGCTAAGCTTGTTGGGGTAACATGGTATTGTGTAAAATACCATGCTGATTCACTTGATGATCTACTTTCACCGCCCCAGTTAACATGTCGCTCAGCACAGTAGTGATCAACACTTTCATTAATAGAATCTCTTCCTATAGGGAACAATTTAAAATCTTCATAATAAGCATTAAATGAATTGTTAAATTCTTTTACTAAATTAAACCCTATGCCAACAGAATTATTAAGATATTTTTTAGATTCTGCTGTTACGTTTGAAATAAGATATATTAAACAAGTCAAAGTGATTACAAGATATATTGCAACCATTGTAATTATATTTGAATTTATTCTATTGTAAGCTTTAACTTTATGTGTTAATTTTATCTTTTCATCTTTCTTTTTACTCATGTTAATCACCTCCTTACCTATAAACCCTTTTTGTTGGGATTTTTATTTTCTGTGTCGCCAGTAAATATATAATTACTGCTGCAAAGATTCCTATTATTACAAATGAAATCCATGTTGCTTCTCCACCTGTAGCTGGCATAATAAATGTATTTTGAACATGACTATTATTTTCATCATTTTCTTTAGATTTTTCATTACTAATACTACTTATTAATTCAGCACGGTTACTTACAACACCTGTATTTTCACCTGTCATATGTTTTACTAATACTAAACCTAAGCTTCTTGTTTCACCTGGTTTAATAACAATGTTAGCTAAGTTTTGTGAATATAATTTACCATCAGTTCCTAATGACCATAATCCCTCATTCTTATTGCTGTTTTCCATATCTTCAGGAATAACATCTATTAATTGTTCTGCATATCCTTCTACTCTACCGACATTCTTTAATGCAACTTGATATTCTAATTCAACAGTTGCACCATTCAAATATCTTGATCTAATTTCAATTTTTGCTAATTCCTTATTGTTATAATCATAATGTACTGATTTTCCATTATTATATTTAACAGTTGCTCCAACTAAATATTTATGTACTTCAATATCAAAACTGCTCTTTTCTACTAAACCTAAATCTACATCATCTAAGCTTTCAGATAAATAGAAGTTTGGAGTTACAGCTAATTCGTTATTTCCTTTACTTAATGTTGCATCACTATTCTTTGTATTATCAACTCCTACATTTTGGAATATTGTTGGTAAATATTTATTACTATCAATAACATATGTTACATAATAAACACCTTCTTCTATACCAGAAAATCCGTATCTTCCGCTACTATTTGTTGTAGTAATAGCTACTTCATTTCCATTCACTCCATTTATTAATGTAACTTTAATATCTTTCAACTCCTGTTCTTCATTGTCTCTAGCACCGTTTTTATTAATATCTAACCATGCCAAACCCGTTATAGTATATTTTGCAATATTTGAAACAACTGCTGGTACTTGAGAGTGTTGTGTGTTTTGTTGTGTATTACCATTATTAGATGTATTTTGACTTGGTTGTCTATTATTAGTTTGTTGCTGAGTTGATTGCTTTGGTTGACTATTGTTTGAAGAATTTTGATTATTTCTTGCTTGTTCTTGTGCTCTTTGTTTAGCAGCTTCTTCTGCTTGTCTTATCTTTTCTTCCGCTTCTTTTTCTCTTTGTCTTTGTGCCTCTTCTTCAGTTAAATTATTATTATTAACTTTAATAATTACATCATTTACTTTTTGATCGTTTTGATATTCTGCATATAATGTTCTAGAAATAACTGCATCATTAATTCCACTTCCTGCTAAATTAGGTGCTCTAAACTGTACTTTGAAATTAACAGCTTGACCTATATCAATTGCATTTAATGGAATTATTAATTTACCATTTTTAGTATCATAGTTAAATTCATTTAGCTCTAATGAACTTACAGCATCAACAATTAAATATTCGTTATAAACAAATTCTAATGTTGCTTTACTAGATGGTATTGTTCCATTATTTCTAATTTCTGTTGATATTACAACTTGTTCTCCTTCATTTAATGATGCTGGAATATAAGATGTTGTATCTTTTAATATTAACATTGATTTTTTATATGATTCTTCAACTACAGTTGATTTTTCAGAAAGAATATTATCAGCATAAACCTCAAAGTAAACATTTCCTTTACTTTGACTATCATTAATTGCAATTCCTTGCAAATTAACGATTGAGTTCACACTTTTATTCTTTAAAACTTCTCCAATGCTAAATATTACTTTATTATTATTATCATCAAGTTTAATTCTACTATCGTTTTCTATAACCTTACTTCCTATTCCAGTTCCAGTTACTTTTTCAAATGAAGGATAATAGAACACAACTTTTGCATTTTTTAAATCTTTTCCTGTTTTATTTACAAATAACAAATTATATGTTCTTTGTTCATCTGGTCTTACTATAGCTCCCATTGAGCATTTAATATATTTGTCAAATGAAGCATTAACTACTTTATTAGTAATTTCGTTTGATTTTACTTTTCCATCTATTGAACTTGAAGTTGCTTCTACATAATTTGTAACATTGTATTCTGCTCCATCTTGAGTTTTTACTGTAAATTCAAAACTTGCAGATTGATTTGGCTCTAATCTACCAAAGTCTTCATAAGTAAAATCCTCAAGCTTAGAAGCAAAGTTACTTGGAACTCCTTTTAAGCTAGCTAAAACAGATGCTGTAGCATCATCCCAGCCATAATCACCTAGAGTTGTTCTAACATTATTAACCATTAATGTTGTTTTCGCAGGAATATGATAATTTACTCTTACATTTTCCATAGGAGTAGAACCTGTATTAATAACTGTAACTGTATATGTTATACGTTCAAATTCTTTAACCTCATTTTCACCCTTACTTGAAGATAGTCTAACTTCTAAGTTTGGACTATCACCTGTTGTTAATCCAACTTTATCTGAACTTGTGCTTTCATATACTACTGCTGAACTAGATATGTTATTATAGTATGCACCATAAGTACCAAACATTTTATTATCAAATGTTAAATCTTCTGGAATACTAAATGGATAACTATATCTATAAATATCACCAGGTCTAATTGTTCCTTTTACTACTATTAAATATGATTTTACTTTTGTAATATCTGTCCAATAACTTGCTTCTACCCAGTTGTTGTTACTATCATTTAAGTTTTTATTTGCATTTTCATTTGTACTATAATAAATTGTGCTATTATAAGGATTTGCTTGATTTGATCTAATAGTTCCTACTAATTTAGTATCAACTGTTGTTCCTAAATCATCTCCTGTAATAACATCTTTATTTCCTTTGAAAGGAATTCTTCCTAATAATACTAAATCTGAACATGGATTTGATGTATTATTTAATGTTGTTAATTCCATTGTTGCTATTTGAGATTCTGAATCTCTTTTTATTTCCGCAGTTGCTATACCTTGTTTTACGCTTCCAACAAATCCAAGCATTCCATCATAATTTCTAATACCTGTTGCATTTACTAATCCTGATGGCGCTTGATATTCAAATGCTACTGCATCGAATCCGTTAGTTGCTCTAATTAATCCTGATGGAGCTTGTTCATTTATTTTCCACATTGTTTGTGTCCAATAATTACTTACTGCTTCATTATAATAATATAATAAAATCTCATCTTGTTTCTTAGGTGCAAATTCGCTAACATCAATATTGCAGTTTAATAATATGTTTGTACCACCTGTTAAACTTGTTGCTTTTAATTTTTGTTCTATTCCTAATAAATTGATTTTTATTCTTATGCTTCCGTTATATTCATATGTTCTAAAATCATCAATTCTTAAGTTTTCATTATTAACTATTTTGATATTTTGAATATCAATATTATTTATATATGAAGGGAATACTATTTCAAATCCTGGATTCATATATATATCGCTTGTTTTTTGATCATTATTTAAACTAATTTTTAATTCTACGTTTTCGTTAGGTCTTACAGTATTTAAGCTTGCTGGATTCATAAATAAATTTGCTTTTGTATAACTCTCTGAGAAATCTTTTACATCAACTATTTCTTTTAAGTTAAACTCATCATCTAATCCAGTATATTTAATTTTTGCTCTCATTGTACTTTGTAATTTTGCAAACATTGTATACTGATACATTGTATAATTGCTTCTTTCAATTTGCTTTACAAATTCAACATTTACACTTCCATTACTTTGTACATTATCAAATATTACATAAATATTTTTAAATCCATCTTCAAAATTGATTTGAGATGTTTGATCATTTGTTGTATTATCATTAGTTAATCTATATAATTCATTTCCATTATTATCTTGAATTATAATGTTTGTTCCAGATTTTAATAAATCTTCTATTTCTCTATATTTAAATTTTATTGCTTTATAAGAAATATCATCATCTGCTTTATAACTATTTTGATCTTTATCAATATATGTTTCTTGCATATCTTGTAATGTTAATCTTTCTAACATATCTTGAGTTAAAATCTTAACACTTACTACTGAACTAAATTCAGTTTTTGTATTATCATTAACAAAATAATTTGCATATATATTACTTTTTGAAATCTTATTATCATTTGATGTCATACTGTATGTAATAATTTCTCCAGCTTCAATTTCTTGACCATCATTTCCTGATATAGATTTTGTTATAGTTCTTATTTTTGAACCATATTCTTCTGCAGTTAATTTTACGTCTTTTTCTAAATCAACTTGACTTGATTGTACATAATCATCATAACGATATGTAATAACATAAATATCTTCACCTTTAGTACTAATTACTTTACCATCAGTTAAGTTATTTACTTCTATTACAATCTTTCCTGTATTTTCATCATAAGACCAATTTGATTTATCAAAGGTTACATTTTCAACGCTTTCTCCCTTAGTTGCCATTAAACCTTTAGACATAATATCAACCATAGTTGGTTTATTATTATTTAGAGTAGGAATTTTTATTTCTAATTTTGTGCTCTTTAAAGGTAAATATTTTTTATTCTTAATATTTCTTAAAACCTTTATTTCATTTTCAACAATTGTTCCGTTTGTGTTATTAACAGTAAACGGACTAATTTTGTTAAATTCTGAACTTAATTCAATATCTTCAGAACAACTCCATCCTAAAGTTAAAGTTGCTTCTCTTGCAATAGATACTTCTTGTAATTCTTCATTTACGAAAGTACCAGATAATTGTAATTTTAAGTTCTTTAATAAACTATCAACATCAACTTCATCACTCATTAAATAAGCAATTGTAATATTAATCTTTGTTTTACTACTTACGTTTTCTATTAAAACAGAATTGTCAGATTTTAAAGTTACTGAACTAGCATCTATAAAGATACGTTTAATCTGTTCTTCAGTTGTATCTGTTAACACTTGATTAATATATTCATCCTCATTTACGAGTTCTTCAGTATTTACATCCTCTGTAGCTATTTCACTTAAATCTTCTTCTACAAAATCATCTTCTTTGTTTGTTATTACCGTTAACTCTTGTGTTGTCATTTGACTTTGTATTTGTTCAATTGTTTCAACTTCAGTATTATCTTCTGTTCCTATAGGATTTTCACCTTGTGGTACAACATAAGGTAATTCTTCAGTTACCATAGTATCTTGAACTTCAGTGTTATTTTCTTGAACTTGATCTTGATTTGTTTCTTGTGTTTCTTCTTGAACAAATTCTTGTACTGAATTATCTTGTTCTAAATTATCTTGTACCCAAGCACTATCCCCTTTTATTTCAGAATTCTCAACTGATGTGTCATTGTTTAATTCAACTTGACCATCATCTCCAAGTCTATCATCAACATAAACTGGAGCAAATTCCGTTTCTTCAAGACTTGCTTTCTTTTCAGTAGTATCACCACTTACTTTAGCATTATAACGTGAATTGCTTTCGTCTTCTCCTTCCTGAGATATTGAAACGATTTTAAAATTGTTTTTTTCAGAACCATCTAAGTTTAATGTTAGCGTTCCTTGTTTTAAATAACCATCAACTAATGGATTAATTTCCACTGTCATAGTTACTTGCTCATTTACATCTGCTATTTTTTCATTTTTACCATCACTAAAAGCAGCTGACATTTCAAGCTCTTGTTTTCTAAACAATGTGCTTTCAAATAAGTCAGCCGTTTCTGCAGCTACTGCATACAATGGTAAACCATAGTTAGTAAAAATAAGCATAAATAAAACAAAGCAAGCTAAAATGCGCTTAATGTTCTTTTTACTCCTAATGTTACTCATCTGCCTTTAAATTCCTTCCTCTTTTTCTTTTGTTTTTGCACCTTTTTCAAATCAGCCCACAAGCCCTATTTTAGAGCTAGTTGCGAGATTATTTGTTTATAGTGCTACTTATATAATAAATATCAAATGGGCGAAACTATCCCAAACCATATTTATATATAGTATATTTTAAAGCATTTTTTAAAGTTCGTAAAGTGGATAGAAGCTAGTGAAATCAAATATTACAAGATTTTTGTTTTAATTTTTTTACGGAAATTCAAAGTTTGAAAGTTTTTTTACTAATTATTATTTTTTTATTACAATTTTGATACAAAATTCTAATTCTGTATCATTTTTTATAAACCAAATTATTTTTATTTGAAAAAAATGTTTTAAGAATTCTTTTTTGTTTTTTGTATATGAAAAAAATATTTTTTTGAATAAAAAATAACAAAATAAAAAATCCACAAAACACGCACGCTTTGTGGATAAAAAATATTTAAAAAATAATATTAAAAAAACATAATTTTACTCATTGACTATAATCTTAAATTCTTTTTAACTTATTGACTATAAATTTAAAAGAATAATTATTCAATTACTATATTATTATCTTTAATTTTGCAAACTGGACATTTATCTACTTTAATTTCAACTTCACGAACCATGTTCGCTATACGTATTTGAGTAACATCTATAGTATTTGCAGAAATAACAGCTTTAATATTTCCGTTAGCTCCAGCATGAGCTAATCCACGTAATGTTCCAAGTATAGCTATATTTCCACCTGCAATTATTTCAGCACCACTATTTACATCTCCAAATATTACTAAACTTCCAGTATATTCTTCTTTTTGACCACTACGAAGTGAATTAGTAATATATTTTGTTTCTGATATTTCTGTATCATTTTGGAATGTTTTCTTAATGGCATGTAATCCCAATAGATCTGATACATCATCAAATTTTATTGCTACATCTAATTCTTCTACTATAGTACCTTTTATAAGATTTTGTTCACTTGGAGAAAACAGCTTACCCGTAACTCTTATTGGCAAATCTGCCTCTTGATAAAACTCTTTTAATTTAGGAAGTTTTTCTTTTAGTTCTTCCACTACATCTTCTACATCTGCTATAACATTTACGGTTAATACGATTTCATCTGTTGTTTGACCAATTTTTACATTGTTCTTAATGTTCTTAACATCCATCATTTCAACATCCCTTCTTTTTTGCTATTATCTAAATGATTCAACTTCTAACGCAGCTGACATATCTTCTGTAATACTTGCTACATTCATACCAAAATATGTTTCTATTAAATCTCTTGCAACTTCTGATGTATAATAACCATGTCCACCATTTTCTACCATAACGACTACTGCAATTTCTGGGTCATCAAAAGGTGCAAATCCTGTAAACCATGCATTTGTAATATCATTTCCATTTCTATCTACTCCTGCCTCAGCAGAACCTGTTTTACCACCAACTTCTATTGGAAATCCATCAAATATTCGATTTGCTGTACCGCCTTCATCGTCAGTTACTCGTCTCATACCTTCTAATACAGCATCCATATACATTGGATCAATTTCTATATCTTCTGAAGGATCATCAGGAGTATTCAATTTTTTCTTAACAAAATTATCTATTTCTTGTTTACTTACTTGTGTTCCATTACTTAAAATAACATTTTTTACAATACTTAAATCAATTTTATGTCCGCCATTTGCAAGCATTGCAGTATATTTTGCCATTTGAACTGGTGTAAAATCATTATAGCTCTGACCAATTGCAGTAATAATTGTATCTGCTTCTGACCAATTACGTCCTTCATTTTGTTTTACTAAGTCTGGCGCTGCTAAAGTTCCATTTGTTTCATTAGTTAATTCAATGCCTGTTTTATGACCTAATCCAAAATATGTTGCATATTTATCGATTAAATTAATGCCTGTTCGACTTCCAACTGTATAAAAGTATACGTTACAACTCTTTTCAATAGCACCAATTACATTTAAACTTCCATGTCCAACATGATAATCATTATATAACCAACATCTATAAGGCCTATCCATACCTTCTACCCAATAAGTACCACTGTCATAAATTCTTTCTGAAATATCAACTTTTTCTTCGTTTAAAGCAGCAACTGCAGTTACCATTTTAAATGTACTACCAGGTGCATAACTATTTTGAATACATCTATTACGAAGTGGTGTTGTTGTAGAATTATTATATTCATTATATTGTGCCTGACTTATTCCATTATAAAAATAACTTGGATTATAATCAGGATAACTTGCCATTGCAAGTATTTCACCAGTTTTTACATTTGTTACTACAACTGATCCACCATTTGCATTATAATCTCTTCCAAATCCACCTTGTCTAATTTTTGCAATGTTTGATTCTATCGCGATTTCAGCAGCATTTTGAAGCTCTGCATCTATTGTTAAAACAATATTTGCACCTCCAATTGCTTCTTGAGAAATATATTCACCAGTAACTGTTCCATCAACTGCCATATCAATTTGTTTAATACCATCTTCTCCACGAAGATATTCTTCAAAAACTTTTTCTATACCTGTTTGACCAACTTTATCATCTGGCTCGTATTTATAGGTATCTCCTCGTTCTTTAAACTCTTTTTGATTTGTTTCTGAAATACGACTAATATATCCAATTATATGACTTGCTAATGTTCCACTATTATATACTCTAATAGGCTGTTGTACAATACTAACTCCAGTTAATTCAGAACCATGTTCTTGCAATTGTACTGCACTATTACGACTAATACTTCCTGCAATTTCAATTGATTTAGTATTACTATAACCTTCTGTAGTAATTGCATAACGTATAGCTAATATATTTAATATTTGATAAATATCAGTTATTTCTTGATCTATACCATATTTATCTCTCATTAAATAAAAAGCTTCTTCTGGGCTTGCTGTTTCCGGTATCTTATATTTCTTTTTCCATTCAGCTAATTTTTCTTCACTTTCAAAATGGTATTCAAATGGATCAACTGTTATAGGAAAAGGATTAATAAATGTGTCACCATTTTGTGCTAAAATGCTTGTCATTACTAATATTGATCTATTCAAAACATCATTTTCAACATTAGTTTTGTACATTTCAACACTAAAGCCAGAATCTTCAGACACAAGTCTTACACCTGTTCTATCCGTAATACTTCCTCTTACTGCTTCAATTCTACCTTCTCTTGAAAGCCTTGTATTACTTGTTTCTCTATACTCTATTCCATGCAGTATTTGTAAATTAAACAATTGAGCAAAAAGAGCAATACCACATAAATAGATAATAATAGTTATTAAATTATATCTAAAGTTAGTTTTCTCTAACTCCGTCTTTTTTCTCATAAGTTATCCTTTAAAAATATCTTGTTAATAAATTTGTCTTTTTAAATACTCTATCTATTCCAAATCCTGCTTTTCTAATAAGAGGATAAAATACAACAGATAATAAAACATTATATAGAGTTTCTATTGCTAATATTTTTACAAAAGCAAGCCATTCAAAACTATATCCTAAAATTGCTCCTGTCAAAGTATATTTACCTAATTCAAAAATAATTGTACTAATCGCAATCATTAAGATAATTGTGATTTTACTATCTTTTGAAAAGTTTTTATCAAAATATGCTCCCATAAAACCGATTATTGCAAGCATTACCGCTGTAATTCCTATTCGAGTACTATATAAACTATCTAATATTAAACCTATTAGAACCCCAAAAGTAACACCATAAGTTGTATTAGTAAACAACCCAATAAAAATAACAAAAATAACAAATAAATTTGGTACTATTCCTGCTATTGGGAAAACCGGGAAGATATTAACTTGTAAAAATAGTAAAAACAAAAATACTACTAATAAAATTGCTCCTACTGCAAATTTTCTCATTAATTTACTCCATTACTTCATTTTTTATTACTAATACATTTGATAATTTTGCAAAATCAACGGCTGGCTCAATTATAGCATATCTGTCTATAATATTACTTGTTGTTATTATTTGCTTAATTGTTCCAATATGAATTCCTCTTGGATATATTCCACCAACACCTGATGTAGAAACATTATCACCTTGTATTAATTCAGCTGCGGGTGGTATATATGTTGCTCTTAAAATTTGATCATTATCTAAAGTTCCCTTGCAAATTAAACTTTCATCAGTAGTTGTAATCTTACAACTAACAGTGCTTGCACTATCGATTATAACTTGAACTTTAGCTGTATTTTTTGTAACTGAAATAACGTGACCTACTAATCCTTTATCTGCTATAACTGTCATATTTTCTGTAATTCCATCATTTGTTCCAACATTAATAATAATATTGCTACCATAATTTGATACATCTTTATTAATTATATATGCTGGAACTGTTTGATATTCTTGATACTTTTGAGTTAAATTCATATATGTTTGAAGTGTTTCATTATCTGCTTTTAATTTTTCTAATTCTCTTAATTCTGTTTCTAATTCACTATTCTTTTGTCTTAATTCTTCATTTTCTAATTTAAGATAATCCATATTTTGAAAATATGATTCATTGCCTGATATTTTATTAGATAAATCAGTAAATGCCTTTTGAATAGGATGAATAATTTTACCTGTAATTTGCTCAAAATAAGGCAATTTACCAGAATCTACGTTAGATAAAAAAACTAATAATATTAATATTATTATAGTAATTATAATACCTAAAAATTCAGTTTGCTTGTTTCGATTCATATTTTCTCCTAAATATAAAATAATAATTATACTCTTTTACTTTCAAATAGTTTTCTTAATTGATTTTCATTTTCTAATATTCTACATGTACCTTTTACAACACAATCTAAAGCATCTTCTGCAATTAATACATGTGTATCTGTTTTATTATAAATAAAGACATCTAAATCTTTAATTAAAGCCCCTCCGCCAGCTATCATAATTCCTTTAACAGCTAAATCAGATAGTAGTTCTGGAGGTGTATTTTCTATACATGTTTTTATAGCTTCAACTATTTTTAATAAATTAGAATGAATAGCTTTGCATACATCGTCACTTGTAATTGTTCTAATAGAAGGAAGTCCTGTATATACATCTCTTCCTTTTATTTCAAAATAATCTTGAGGTTCATATTTAATAGCACATGCAAGTTTTATTTTGGCCATTTCTGCCATATTTTCGCCTATAATTAAATCTAAATGCCTTTTAGCATATCTAATAATATCTTGTGTTAATTTATCTCCTGCAACCTTTATTGATTCTTTACAAACTATACCACCTAGTGAAATAACTGCAACTTCTGTTGTTCCACCGCCTATATCAACTATAAAATTTGCAACTGGTTCTGCTATATTTAAGCCTGAACCAATAGCAGCCGCCATAGGTTCATCTATTAAAAATACTTCGCCTGCACCACTTGACATTATAGCACTTTGAACAGCTCTTTTTTCAACTTCTGATATCAAGCTTGGAACTCCAACTACAACAGAAGGTCTAACTATATGATACTTTTTACATACTTTTTGCATTATTGCTTTTAACATAACTGTTGCAGCAGTTAAATCAGCAATTACGCCATCTTTCAATGGTTTTATTGCTTGAATATTTTCTGGTGTTTTGCCAAGCATTTGCTTTGCTTTATTACCATAGGCAATTAATTCACCATTTTCTTTATTATAAGCAACAACACTTGGTTCTCTTAAAACAATACCCTTATGCTTAACTGCAACAAGAATATTGGCTGTTCCCAAGTCTATTCCTATTTCTCTATTATCAAAATAATTTAATGGATTCATCTTTAGATTTCCTATACCTATGATTTGGTACCAGATTTTAATAAAAATAAAAAGTCAAAACCAGTTAATATAAGTATAATATTTATACTTATATTAACCTATAAATTATACTTTTCTGTATACAAATATTGAAATTGCAATACCTATAATTGCTGCCATATTGATTTTAAATGTTAAAGCGAAAGTTAATTTTATTACACTTAAATCTAGTGTAAGTGGTTCTGTTAAACCAAATGATTGACCATATCCAAGCCAACTTAACCAACTAACCTTACTTGCAATTTCTCCTAGCAATCCTCCTAAAACGATTCCAGCTAAAATAAAAACTATTAAAATCCAAATACTTTTATCTCTTGTAGCCATACATTTTTTCCTCCGTATCTATTCAAAAATGTAGTTTGATGGGTCTAATGCAACACCATCAACACGAACCTCTAAGTGACAGTGTGAACCTGTACTATTACCTGTAGATCCAACTTTAGCAATAATATCACCCTGGCTTACAACATCACCTTCACTTACTAATAAACCACCATACATAATATGCGCATAATATGTTTGTACTCCTCCACCATGATCAATTACAATCATATTACCATAGCTACCTTTATATCCACTAAAAGTAACTACTCCGTCAGCACAAGCTTGAATTGGAGTACCAGTACTTGTTGCTATATCTAAACCTGTATGAACACTACTACGTCTGCCACTACGTTCTCCAAATCTTGAAGTTAATAATCCGCTTACTGGTTGAATTAAATCAACACCTATTTTAACATAATCATAATCAACTGTAGCCATTGTATTAAATGAACCAGAAAAAGCAGGAGCAACTACTTTTGGTTTTTCAATATATAAACTTGCAACTACATCATCTTTAGTTGAATATTCTTTATTTTCTTCACTATATTTTAAAGAATATGTAATATTATCTTTATTATTGCTATCTTTTTCTTTTAATTCGTTTACAACTTGTTCTGCTTCTTCAAAAGTTGATACATAATACTTTTCCTCATTATCTTCTAATATTGCATAATATTTATAGTATTTTGTACCAGAAGCTATTACCGTACTAAATATTTCATCAGTATTTGTTTGAATATCTTTTTTTAATAATACCATTTTATATTCTGGTAAAGTATCAATCTCAACAAATGCGATATTTTTACTATCACCAGATCTCATATATGTATTAATTCTATCTTGTAAATCTTGCTTATTATCAGTATAACCTATAAATTCACCATTTAAAGTAACACTATAAGTAGGCTTAAACACAAAATATGTGGCTAAGCCTATTATAACAAGTCCTATTAAAATAATTAGAATTATTCTAACCCAAAATTTTAGGTGAATAATAAATTTTTTATACACTATTTTTTACCTTCTGCCTTAAATTCCTTTTCTTCTTTTTTCTTTTTGTAATTATCTAAAAACATTTTAACTTTTTCGTTATTTGTTTTTTGCATCTCTGTTAATTGTTCTGTCATTTCTCTTAAGCTTTCTATTTCATCTCTCATGTCACGCACTTCATTATTAACTTGAGAGTTTTCAATTGTTTCTTTCATATGTGTTAATTCAGATTTTAAATCTCTAATATCATCTTGAGTAACTTTATCTTCATTCATCATCATTTGAACAAACATATTTTTAATAACAGCAAGTTCATTGCTCATATTTTCTAATTTAATATTAACTAAATCTGAGCTTAATTGTGTTGTTGATGTAACTGCTGGCATATTATCTAATTGACTATTATTAATTGTGTGTTCAATATTTACTGAAGGATTTTTAATTTCTGAATTATTATCAGAACCAATATCCATAAATTCTATTTTCTTTTTAGGTTCTTTACCTTTATTCTTTTTAACAGCTTCATCAATAACATCTTGAACTGACTTGATTTGATCTCCGCCTTCTTCTAGACTGCTGTGACGATTGTTATCATAATAATAGTTATATGTATATGTTGTTTTTGATAATTCGTATTTGTTTAAAATACAACCTGTAACTTGAGTTCCAACTGCTTCAATTGATTTTTTAACATTGTTTAAAACTTCCATTTTTGTATGTTTGTATGAAGAAACAATATAAACTAAATCAACGAATTTACTCATTGCAACGCTATCTGAAACGATTGCTGATGGTGTACCATCAAAGATTACTATGTCATAAACTGATTCTAATAATTCAATTAATTTTACTACTCTAGTTGCTGATAAAAGCTCTGCTGAGTTGCTTGGTCTATCACCAGCTGTCATAATATGTAATCCAGGAATTTTAGTTTCTTTAATATATTTTCCTAATTCTTGAATATCTAATCTACCACGAGAACCCATATCTCTTAAGCAGTTTGATAAACCTGTTCCATTTGCAACTTTAAATATTTTATTTTGACGACCTTTACGCATATCAGCGTCAACTATAATTACTTTTCTATTTGTTCTAGCAAACATACAAGCCAAGTTAGAAGATACATATGATTTACCTTCTTGTGCATTACAACTTGTAAATAAAATTGTTTTAACTGGTTTATCTTCACGTGAATAAATAATGTTTGTTCTTAATGTTCTAAATGCCTCTGTAATTGGTGATTTTGAATTGTTTAATACTATTAATTCACTTGATTTATCTTTAATTTTTGTACTATCTTTAGTCATTTTTTCTTCGTTAGATGCTGAATACATTGGAATAATACCAGAAACTTGCATTTTTAAATATTCAATATCTTCTGGACCTTTAATTGTTGTATCTAACATATAAACTAAAAGCATTAATCCTAAAGAAACAAATACACCTAAAGCAAAGAATATTGCTATGTCTTTTAAATGATGAATATTATATGGACTTGTTTCTAATTTTGCTTCATCTAAAATTTTAACGTTGTTTATATGGAAAAATTCCTCATTTTGTTCTGCAAATACAACGCTTACTTTATTTGCAATATCACGAGCTAATTCTGCATCAACATTTACTACACTAATAGTGAATGCTAAAGCTGTATTCTCTGTAGATACTGAAATCATTGAACGTAAATTGTCTTCAGAATATTTATCTTTTAAATTTAATTCTTCTAAAACTAATTTTAAAACTCTATCACTTTTGATAATTTTTGAATAAGTATCAACCAAGTTTTTGTTTAAGTTAACGTCAGTTTGTGTAATACTGTCTTCTGTTGTTTTTGTTGATGAATCAACAGTTGTTAATACTATTTGTGCTGAAGATTTATACTTTGGTGTAACCATAAAGTAAGTATAAATTGTTCCTACAATAGTAAATAATACAATAATACTTAACACTATCCATTTTCTTTGCCATACTGTGTTAAAAAACTTTTTTAAATCTAATTCTTCCATTTCTCTCCCCTTTTTCTTGCTCAAGATTAATCTTGTTTTTTCTTTAGAATTATATTCCTAATACTATTTTTGGATTAATTTCTGTTAATTCATCAAAATAATCCTGTTTAATCACTTTTAGTAATTTTTTATTTATCTCATCCATTCTACTATAAGTTGAATTTGGTCTATGACAGTCTGTTGAAAGTAAACTAACCATTTTCTTTTTAAGTAGCTTTTTCATAACAGATTTAGCTCCTAAACCATATTTTCCTAAGATGCTTTCATAATTACATTGAAGTAAAACTCCCATTTCGATAAATTCATCTAAATAATGAATATCCTTTTGGACTACAGAATATCTTTCTGGATGCGCCAAAATTAAATGATCATAAGGCAATCCTCGAATAATATCTTGTGCTTTATCTAACCTTTGCCAAAGTGGAAGTTCAAATAAAACATAATCTGATTCTCCCAAGGGCTTGGTTTTTCCGGTTTCTATTAATTGTACAATATGATCATTTATATATATTTCATTACCTAAATATAACTTAATCGGAATATTGTTTTCTTCTAATGCTTTTTGAAAAATACTTAGGGTTTGTTGATTTTGAGCTACATCACATGCAAATTGTGGTGCTAAATAATGAGGTGTTGCACATATTGTTGTAAAACCTGAATTGTAGGCCTCTCTTGCCATTTGAAGAGATTCTTCAAGATTTTTAGAGCCATCATCAGTGTCGAACAAAATGTGACAATGTAAATCAATCATTTTCTCTAAAATTCCTTATTTCCCTAATATTTCTACATTGTGTTATTATATCAAATGATATAAAAAAAAGCAACATTTATATGTTGCTTTTTACTAATTTTTCATGAATTTTTTGTGAATTTTTATTATTCTTCTCCAGGTCCTACTCTTTTTATTGTTGTCATTTGATTATAAGTATCACTTGATATAACCTCGTCGTAGACTAATTCTCCGTCTAAATATTTTTTCATAGTAGTAACTGATCTACATCCAGCATGACCACTTTGTTCAATCACAACTTGTCCAGGAGCCAAAGAATAGTCAACCTTTGTTTCTGTTCTTCCCGGAATTGTATCTACAACCGTAGCAAAAATTCTAATATCTAATTCCTCTTCTTCTTTTATTCCATAAATAGTAAATCTTAAAATACCAGATTCTAGACCACCATCTATTTTAATTGGATAATTTCTTGTATTAACAAATTTTAAATCTTTTACTCCATATACAACAGTTGCATCTCTACCTGCAGGTAAATAACTTGTTGTAAATGAATGATTACTTCTTTCTGTTACTTCTAAATTACTTAATAATGCTGCATTATATAATGTTGAACTTACTTGGCAAATACCTCCTGCTAAACCATCTACTACTCTTCCGTTTTCATAAATTTTAGCATCTTGATATCCTTCCTCAATTGTACGCTTTCCAACTACTTCATTAAAACTAAATTCTTCTCCTGGCATTAAAACTGTACCATCTATTTTATCTGTTGCTATTTGAAGATTATTTGATCTACTATAATTTGTTGCATCAAATCTTGTTGTAAAAGTAGCTATTTCATATGGGAATGCTTCTAATCCAATATCATTTATTGTTTTTGTTGCAGGAGTTATTATCAATGGAACTCTAAATAAAAGTACTCCATCATCTCCTACAGTTCCATTTGCGTCATTTGAAACTAATTTTTGAGCATCTTCTATTGAAGCTCCTAACGCAACACCATTTACTTCTTTATAAATTTTAAATTCTGGCTCTGTATCATAATATGCGTCTTTTGGTTCACATTTTATTTCAGATGAAATTTTTTCTATATCAATTTTTTCTGCTTTTTTATTTTCAACCGGAATATCTATTTTTATTTCTGTTGCCTCTGGTTTATGCCATTCAAACATATTTGTTAAAATACTTTGTTCTAATCTATCCTTTAAAAGAGAAATACCATCTTTTCCTTTATCTATATAAAGGCCGTCTCCTTCAATATAGTAGCTTGGATTTTGTACAACTCCGGGGATATTTTTACCAACTTCTTCAATTATTTTATCTAATTCTTCTTTATTATATGAATAATTTAAAGGAATTTGCTCACCTTTAATTAATGTTTTAACAATTAAAAAGTTATTTTCTAAAATGTTTCCTTCTCTACCATAATTAAATGCTGCCATTGAAGCTTCATCAATTTTAAAAGCAAATTCTATTTCTTGTGGTGTAATTTCTTTTTCATAATCTTGATATTTTAATTTATATTTTACATTTAATTGATTTTCTAATTTTTCTTTTAATAAATTTCTTGCTTCAATTTGTGATAGATTTGATACGTCAATTTCCTTAATTGAAATACCGTTCAATATTTTAGTATTTCCTAAGTTTACAATTGCAAAACCAGTAGATAAGCCAAGTGCTATAAGTAAAATCAAAATAATTACAATTAAAATCTTACCTATTTTTTTATCTTTTTTAGCTTTGCTATCAATATAATCTAAATCTTTATTTTCAGGTTTTTTAGTTAATGCTTTTTCTTCTTTTACTGTTTTAACTTCTTGAGTTTTTTCTTCTTTATTGTCTTCTTTTTCTTTGTTGTTTAAATCAGCTTTTTTCTCTTGAGATGCTTCGACTTTTTGCTCTTTATTTTTATTCTTTTTCTTTTTAGGATGTCTTAATTCATTTTCCTTTTGAATTGCCTCTTCTCGTAACTCTTCAATTGATTTTTGAGATACTTCTTCTGATTTTAGAGCAATTTTTGGAGTTTCTTCAGCCTTTTCTGTACTATTAGTAACTTCCTTACGAACTTCAATATTAGTGTTCTCTTTTTTTACTTCTTCATTTAAAGAATCCTTTTGAACACTATTTTCTTTTTGTTCAGCACTATTTTGCTGACCTGTTTCCTGATTTAGATTTTTCTTTTTCTTCTTTTTTGACATATCTTCACCTTTATCAAAATATTTATAAAATACTACTCTTGTATTATATCATAACCTTCTTTTAATGCAATATATTTATAAAAAATAAAAAGACGGTTTACATTCCCGTCTTTTATATAAAACATACTTTTATAAACAATAATATTATTTAAATAGGCTTTATTAAACCTAATACTAAAGCTAAAACAATCCAATTAATTCTCCTAAATACCGAACTTTCTAGTTGATTGTAAAATAACTGCTAATACAAGCATAACCAAAAAAATTATTATCCAAATAATTATTTTGCTTTTTAATCTATTATATTTTTCTTCAACTTTTATATATTCTTCATTTAAAGGCGGTACATTACTCTGTTTTAATTTTTCTATTTTCCCTTTACATGATGCTCTTTTACAAATATAAACAATTATCATGATAAAAGATGCTAAAACAGAAAAAAACTGAAATATTGTTATAAAAGGACCCATCAATAAATTGCTCATTTTTTTCTCCTTAAATAAATTTATAATTAAATAATAATATGAAATCAAAAAATAATATATATTTAAAATTAAAATGTAACCAAAATGTATTACTCTAAGTATAGACATATTTAATTTTTAATTATATAATTTTGACAAATAGAAAAAGTGAGGAAAAAAATAATTATGTTAGGAAAAATGATTCAAAGAATTAGAAAGGACAGAGGTATTACTAAAACAAAGCTATCTGAACTTACTGACATAAATATTGGACATTTAACTCATATTGAAAAAGGTGAACGTAATCCAAGCCACCATACTTTAATGAGTATATGTTCAAGCCTTAATGTTCCTTATCAAAACGTTTATTATACTTATGATCGCGATTTATCTCAAGAACAATTAGAATATGACCTACAAAACTATATTTCTTATAATAAAATTCCACTTTTTGAAAACGTAACAGATTTTATTGATTGCCCTCTAGAGCATCCACGCGTAGGTTTTGCAATTAAAAACTGGTCAAACGAAATGGAACCATTTATTAAACAAGGCACTACACTTTATGTAGAGCAAAACGCTGCTTTAGAGCATAAAGATATTGGTCTATTCTATTTAAATGGTGAATATCATTTACGCAGATTAATGTATAAAAAAGGTAAATTTGCTCTAAAAGCAGATAACAAAGAAATCGACGATATCAATATTAAACGTAATGATGACTTTACTATTATTGGCAGAGTATATTTTTAAATACATATTAAATTAAAAGCAAGTATTAATACTTGCTTTTATTATTAACCAAAAATAAAGCGCAATTTCTTGCGCTTTTTATCATTTTATATATTTAGTAAAAATTCTTTATATTACTACGCCACCATTTACTGATATAACCTGACCAGTTGTAAAGCTGTCGTCTAATAACCATTTTACACATTTAGTTATATCTTCAGGTTTTCCCAATCTTTCTAATGGTGTTTGTTCAATAAAGTTTTCTGCCTCTTCATTTGTAAATATTTTATTCATATCTGTATCAATCCATCCTGGAGCTACTGAATTTACTCTAATTCCACTTGGTCCTAATTCTTTAGCAAGTGATTTTGTTAATCCATCAATTGCTGCTTTTGATGCAGAATAAATGCTACTACAACTCATTCCTCCAATACCATCAATTGAAGATAAATTAACTATCAATCCAGATTTATTTTGAATCATACTTGGTATTACTTCTTTTATTGTATAAAAAACAGAAGCAAAATTAACTTGCATTACTCTATTAAAATCTTCTATAGTTGTATCTTGAAACATTTTTTCTAAAGCAATTCCAGCATTATTAATAAGTACATCAATTTTACCATATTTATCAATAGCATATTTTACCATATTTTGAACTTGTTCATAATCACTAACATCTGCTTTATAAATATCAATAAACTTGCTTATATCTTGCAATTCTCTTGCTTTATCTGCTGAATTATTATAATTTGCAATTACAATATTTTCTTTAGAAAACTCAATTGCCATATCTCTACCAATACCACGAGATGCACCTGTTATTAAAATAACTCTTTTATCCATATTTACCTCTTTTAAATAATAAACTTTTATTATACACACATTATACACAAAAAGCTTATAAATTACAATAAAATACACATTTTATTTGCTTTTTGCTTGACAAGACTTTAAAAAGAGTTTATACTATTTAAGTAAACTAATGCGCCATTAGCTCAGTTGGTAGAGCAGTTGACTCTTAATCAAATGGTCGGGGGTTCGAATCCCTTATGGCGCACCAAACTAGAAGAATAACTTTTGTTAAGTTATTCTTCTTTTTTATTTAATTAAATCATCTAATCTTAAATATGGCAAACAAGTTCCATCTTCTTTTCTTTCATTTTAACACCGCCTTATTTTAAAAATAACTTATATACTATTATTTTATAAATAAATATTTTTTTAATATTTTTATCATACATTTTTTCTTGATAATTATCCTTTTTTATTATATATTAAAAATGCAAATAAATGAGAATAAATTTTTGAAAGGAGTTTTTATGGAGTACAGATTAGTTGGAAAAACAGTTCCAGTAGTTGAAATGACTTTAAAAGCTGGAGAAACAATTTATACACAAAGCGGAGGCATGACATACCAAGGAGAAGGAATCTCAATGGAAACAAATTCACGTGGTGGAATTATGAAAGGCCTTGGAAGAATGTTTTCAGGTGAATCAATGTTTATGGCAAATTATACTGCAGAAAAAGATGGTGCTCTAATTGCTTTTGCATCAACAGTTCCAGGTGATGTTGTTCCTATTAATATGGCCGAGCATCCAAATGGATTTATTTTACAAAAAGGAGCATTTTTATGTGCAGAAAATTCAATTAACACATCTGTAGCTTTTACTAAAAAATTTTCAGCTGGTTTATTTGGAGGTGAAGGATTCATTCTTCAAAAAGCAGAAGGATCAGGAATGCTATTCTTAGAAGTTGATGGCGACGTAATTGAAAAAGAATTAGGACCTGGAGAAGTTTTAAAAGTTGATACTGGAAACATAGTAGCTTTTGACCCATCTATGTCTTATGAAATTGAAACAGTTAAAGGACTTGGAAATATATTATTAGGTGGAGAAGGATTATTCTTAACAAAAATTACAGGACCTGGTAAAGTTATACTTCAATCTCAAAATCTTGGCGATTTTGCAGGACGTTTAATCCCATTTTTACCAAAACCAACAAGTGGATTTAAATTTGGAGACTAATTAATGATTAATTTTACTAAAATGGAAGGGTTAGGAAACGACTACATTTACGTAGATTGTACAAACAAAACCCCAGAAGAAATTGAAAAAATTGCAAAACTTGCTCCTAAAATGAGCGACCGTCACTTTGGAATTGGATCTGACGGATTAATACTTATTTGTAAAAGCAATAAAGCAGATTTTAAAATGCAGATGTATAATTCAGATGGCTCACAAGCCGAAATGTGTGGAAATGGCATACGCTGTGTTGGAAAATTTGTCTATGATAAAGGCTTAATCAGTAAAAATGACTTAACTATTGAAACATTAGCTGGAATCAAATATTTACAACTTCATTTAGAAAATAATAAAGTAACTAAAGTAACAGTTAATATGGGAGAACCAATTTTTACTCCAAAAGAAATACCAGCAATTACAGATGATTCAACAAATCTTCCTCCTCATATTTTCTTAAATGTATTAGATAAAAACTTTGATATTGCATGTGTTTCAATGGGAAATCCACATGCAGTTACAATTGTTGAAAATGTTAATGACTTTGATATAGAAAAATATGGTAGTATTATTGAAAAAGATAGTCACTTTCCTAATAAAACAAATGTTGAATTCGCAGAAATAATAGATTCTCATACAGTAAAAATGAGAGTTTGGGAACGAGGAGCTGGCGAAACATTAGCCTGTGGAACCGGTGCATGTGCAACTGCTGTTGCTTGCCTTTGTATGCATCTAGTTGAACCAGGAGATCCAATTACTGTAAAATTACTAGGTGGAGACCTACAAATATTATGGGACAAATATATTTTTATGACTGGCCCTGCAACAACTGTTTTTGAAGGAGTATATGATGATTAAAGTAAATGAAAATTTTTTAAACATAAAAGATAACTATCTATTCACAGAAATTGCATCACGTACTAAAAAATATAAACAAGAACACCCTGAAGCAAATATTATTAAATTAGGAATTGGTGATGTAACTCTACCTCTTGCAAATTGCGTACTACAAGCTATGCATAATGCAATAGATGATTTATCTAAAAAAGAAACATTTAAAGGTTATGGTCCTGAAATTGGATATAGCTTTTTACGTGAAAAAATTGCAGAATGGGATTATAATAAACTTGGAATAGATATTGATAAACATGAAATATTTGTATCAGACGGCATTTCAGCAGATATAGGAAATTTTGGAGATTTATTAGATATAAATAATACTGTTGGTATTGCAAATCCAGTATATCCAGAATACTTAGATGTAAGCATTATGTCTGGCAGAAATAAAATAATCTATTTTCCATTTTCTGCAGACAATAATTTTACGCCAGAACTACCTAGTGAAAAAATAGATTTAATATATTTATGCATGCCTAATAACCCAACTGGAACTACATTAAGTAAAAAAGAATTAGAAAAATGGGTTAATTATGCTAAAGAAAATAAATCTTTAATACTATTTGATGCTGCCTATGAACGCTTTATAGAAGAAGAAAATATTCCTCATAGCATATATGAAATCGATGGTGCAAAAGAAGTTGCAATTGAATTCAAAAGCTTTTCTAAAACAGCTGGTTTTACTGGGGTTAGATGTGGATATACTGTAGTTCCAAAAGAAGTTGTTGCATATGATTCAAATGGTAATAAAATCACATTAAATCCACTATGGAATAGAAGACAATGTACAAAATTTAATGGTGCTTCATATATTTCTCAAAAAGGTGCTGAAGCTATTTATTCAGAAGAAGGTCAAAAACAAATTGATGAAAATATCAAATATTATAAAAGTAATTGCAAAACAATAAGAGAAGGACTAATTAAAGCTGGATACGATGTATTTGGAGGTATCAATTCTCCATACATTTGGTTTAAAGTTCCAGAAAAATATACTTCATGGGAATATTTTGATTTATTATTAGATAAAGCTCATGTAGTAACAACTCCAGGAAGTGGCTTCGGTACTGAAGGTGAAGGTTATCTAAGATTAAGTTCTTTTGGAAGTTATGAAGATACAATTACTGCCATAGAAAGAATTAAAAGCATTTCAATCAATAATTAATTATTTATTAAATTCACTATTTAGAATCTAAAAAGTATAACTCTTTTTAGATTCTTTTTTGTCTTCATGTGTTAACATAATTTATTGCGTTTTTACTTATTTTGTGATATAATATATATGTTATTAAGCCGTTTTTCGGCTTATTTAATATAGATCCTATTAACTTTTTATAACAACTTAAATAAGGAGGGTCAATTGTATGCACATTGAAAATTTAATACCTTAACATTTGTTACGACCAATAAAAAATACAAGGGAGTTGAAAAAAATGGACACAATTATGGATCACGTAAAAAATTGGGATTCTTGGTATGTCTCTAGTCTTTTCGCAACTGTAAAAAATCACTACAACATGACTATTTTTCATAATAACGAATACACGGACGATGATGCAGAAAAATTCCTTTCTCTTTATCAAAAAAGCGAAATCGAACAAAAGTTAGAATCCTATAACTCATTTGGTCTTCTTCCAGCAACCATTAGCGAATTCAAAAAACTAATTGAAGACTATTGTCTATTCACCAGGATTTTGGCGATTATTCCATATATTGAAAACTGCCTTCTCTGCATAACTGATACATCTGTATATGGCCTTATCATTAACTCTTCTGTTGATGTAACTTCTTGTGCTATTACGATTTATCTTACTGATAATCGGATCAATGGATATAATCAGCCCTATGTATATAACGAAAAGAAGGTTTATATCGTTAATTGCAATTCGGGTAAAGACTATAGCTTATCCATTAGCACAAGCGAGAAAGAGGCGCAAGAAGAAAACAACACTTTTTATCTTTCTGCAAAATACAATGTGTTTTATGCGAAATTTGAGCGTTTTATCAATGACACTATAGATTTTGAAATGGTTTATTCACACGACGCTCTCAGTTATAAAGCTCTGGACGATATTGAAAATTGCATTTTCCAGCCAGAGTTGGATATTGTGACAAGTTGCTTTGCCTATTCTGTTTTCTGCAGTAGGATTGTCAACTACGAAATCACCCCTGACCAAATTGACCAAGTTAGACTCAGTAAATATGGTTATGTAAATGGTGATCTGGAAGTTGTTTCCTTTGTTCAGTATCGGCAGGGCAATATAGACAGCTTTAAATTCTATAAAGATGGAGCTCTTCACTATCTTGATAAAAACGGTGATTGGTGCTATTCTGATAAAACTGTTACCATTGAATCAATAGATAAGAATATTTCCATCAACCACAAAGTGGTGATTCCGGACAATTCAGACATTCTCAATTGTCTTGATAAATCATTGGCGATTTTTCTTAACTTTGATTTAATCGGCTATGTCAGAAAAATCATCTATCGTTTCAAAAGTGAGCTTCTACCTAAATTCTTTGGTATCAAGGATGACGATAATATCGTTTAATCCTAGATTATATTAAATTATAAGGAGGCCTGAGTATGTACGATATTTCTAATTTCAAATCCATTTTAGACAACAAACCTGTGTCAGATTTTGTTGGTCGGTGTGTCTCCAACTATTTAACAAAACTCGGTGAGGAAGAAGATGCAACAGCAGAATTTCCCAGCAAATATGTGAAAGATTTTCTGTCTGACAGCGAGATCAAAAGTCTCACTTTTACCTTTTTCGAATCACTCAAGTTCGGATCTATTCCTGATACGGTTGAAGAAATTGTTGATCTTCTCAAAAAGACCGGTATTACTTCCCGGAGTGAAAATATCATCGGAATCTATCCGGTTGATACCCTTGCAGCAACCAAATCCACGCATAAAATTGTTGTTGTTTCTATGCCCTATGGCATTTCAAAAGCCAACAAGTATTGCGTTGTATTCCATTCAGGAATGACTCCCGGTGTAAATAGTATTTCCGTTCTTCAGCTTATCAATCACTTTGAGTCTGGTATTTATGACACTTCTGTCCAGTGGAATTATAATGTCGTAAAAGACATCAAAACCGGCGTATATGACGTCGTTCCCACGGGATATGAATGCAAGATTTCCATTGACGATAAAGCAGTATCTACCAGTATTGAATACACTGATTGCAGAGCCGACGTAAAATATGAAGTTTATTCGGTATATGCCGGAGATTTCATTTCTCTTTTGCATTCAGTATCCATTGGCTGCAATTCCGCTCAGCTTGTATCTAATAAAGATGCTAGAGAGGAATTTGAAAGGATGTACTCTCTCAACAACGATGTTTTTGCTTATTCTATTTTCAAGGCTTATCTGCAAATGGGCGCACAGTATGATATTTTGAAAGATCACTTCAAACTTAATGTCTATACCTATGTAAGCTCAAGCAAAGATCCAGTAAGTCTTGTAAAAAGTATTGATGGAGAACTTCGTGAAGTTGAGTTTGAGGCTGATAATGGCCACTGGACCATGGATTGTACCGGAGTTTGGAGCTTTGAAAGCAGTGATAACAATATTGGTCTTTTCTCTACAGGTGAGCTGGTAAAGATTGAAGAAATGGAAATCATTGATAAAGAGCTGGATGAAAACATGAAAAAATCTCGCTCTATTATCAAGAAGATCATCAAAAAAGCCAAAAGATATCAGAAGGCTTATTTCGGTTAAGGTATTAAAAGAATCGACTGATAGCATACCAAAGAGGCCGGTGGGGTGTTCCCCACTGGCATTTTTGTTTTTTATTTAACAATCATATTAAATTTTTTCCCAAAGTATTGTTAAATATTTGCTTTATAATATAATAAAATATATATTTTTAGTCTAAAATAATAATTTAATATATTTACAAAGGAGAAATCATATGAAGAAAAACACATCTGAACTCTTCTTTTTCTTGATGGCTGTTGGCTGTATGGGTGTAGTTGGAATGGAAATTGCTTGGATTTTTACTACACTTATTACAGATGGAGTAAGTCAACAATTAATTGAAGTTGTTACAATAGTAGGAATGACGTTCCTATGGTCTATACTTTGGGGAGCTTTATCTTACAAAATAGTTTCTCAACTAAAACCAGCAAAAACATTAAATCAAAAGAAACAAGTTATAGTATCACAATTAGTAGTTATTTCTATTCTTATAGCATTATTTGTATTAGGCCTAATTGGATGCCTAGTAAATCAAATAAAAATTGGTATCATCTTCTGTGCTGCATTTATCGTTTCACTTACAATTTGGGAAGTTGGATGCCTAATCTCACATAAAATATTAAATGATGAAATAACAATTACAAAACAAAAAGCAGAATTAATTAAAAAAGCTGATGAAAAACAAGTAAAAGCTGAAACTAAAAAAGCACCAGCTAAAAAGACTTCATCAGGAAAATAAAATAGAATTAAAAAGGAAGAGCCTATTACAGCTCTTCCTTTTTTTGTCTAACGTTTGAACTTTTGAACAATAATTACAATTTACTTGGCAAGATATTCTTCAAGAGTCAGTCCTTTTTCAGTTATTTCTCTTGCAACTTCAGGTGATCCTACATATCTTAAGTGCCATGGCTCATATGCATATCCGGTAATGTCGTCTTTTCCATCCATGTAACGAAGAATGAATCCGTGATCTGCTAATTTCGCATGGATTTTAGAAAAAATATCCTTTTGGGCGATCATTTCGTCATTATCATCGATTATGGTGTTGTCGACACGCAAGCATACATCAATAGCTAAGCCTGTATGATGCTCGCTGTATCCAGGAACTGCGACATACTTTCTGACATAATCTTCGCCATATTCCTCGGTAAATCTCCTTACCAAGTCCTCTTGATACGCAACACTCCTATAAGTGCTATCTAGCAGAATATAAATACCTTCTTCGGCCAAATCGTTGCGAAGCTCATAATAAGCTTTTAACGCATTTTCCTCAACAAATATTTCTTTTCCGCTGGCACTCGTTGCAGAGCTTAAGTGAACAGTTGCTTCCCAGTCATCAGGAAGTTTGTTTTCCTTGTTGACCAGTACAAGATAGTTGAGATTGTAAACCTCTTCTGCCTGCGCACTGCAGACCATCAACATAGAAACAAGAACCAAGATTAGAAGACTCGCGCAAACCCGTTTCATAACTATTTCTCCTTTTTGTTGTGTCCTAATCGTTAGTTTTCAATTGTTAAGGCGGGAACCTAAGCCCCACGCCTAAAACACACGATAATCATCTTTGCTACTTACTTCATGTTTTTGGGAACATATAACCTTGGCATTCCATCTTTGTCAACCATAACAGTTAATGGTCCGCCATCCCCTATACATGTGTACATAACTCGGGTTTCTGGATCATAGAAAATGTACTGGTGCAGAAAATTGATATCATCACCGATATAATGAGTATCAATCAGTTCAAACTTTACGGTCGTTTTCTCCTGTGTTACATTGTTGTTTTTAGCCGGACTATTTGCCACAACCAGTGCTATAACCGCCACAATAAAGATTATTAAAATGACGGCTAAAGTGAGTTCCTTTTTCTTGCTCATAAATGTCATCTCCTTTTGTTGCTTTTATTAGATACATGAAACCTTTCTGTGTGCTACATACCCCCTTTAATCAATTACTCAGATATATATTTATTATTAAAAACAGCTAATGCTGTGAAAACTGCAAATATTATACCACATTTTAAGCCAAAAATCAACAATTGCAAGAATTGCATAAAAAAAGAACTTCTTTCGAAGTTCTTTTGGAGCCACTTGTCCGATTCGAACGGACGACCTACTGATTCATACTACTATAGTTTTCACTACCCTTTTGGTTTGTAGTCTGGACTTGCTCTTCACCATATCTTACGATTTAGGTGCACCGTATAAAGTCTCTACACTCGGTATCTCTACCTAGCTCGGGATTACCATTTAACAGGTTTCCCCGAATTAGCGGTGTCCACTGTGAATGTTTCCAAACACAGGTGCAATTTGATTTGAAAATTTCATTTTACAAGTCAGTTGCTCTACCAGCTGAGCTAAAGTGGCATATTCAATTTTATCTTTGAGTCATTCCCATAAAGAAAATGTTGGTAGCCCGTACGGGAATCGAACCCATGTCCCCGCCGTGAAAGGGCGATGTCTTAACCGCTTGACCAACGGGCCAAATAACGAATATCCATAATCAATGCTGAAAATGAATATTCATTTGGTGAGCTATCCGCGACTCGAACGCGGGACAACTTGATTAAAAGTCAAGTGCTCTACCACCTGAGCTAATAGCCCATCAAGTAATACAGCAGTTAAAAATAACTGCTTATTTATAATACAACATTTTTAGCCAGTTGTCAACACTTTTTCATAAAATTTTTATTATTTTTAAATTATAAAAAAGTAATTATATCAAGTATTTAGCATAACAATATAATCCAATCGTTAAAATAATAGCAAAAAAGGACGACAATTATAAAATTGTCATCCTTTAAAATATAGCAATATCAACATTTACACATCTGCTAAATCACTCATTGCTTTTTTAATTTCTGCAATTTGTTTATCAGCATCTTCCATATTTTTACCTTTTACACCAATATAGAACTTAATCTTTGGTTCTGTTCCACTTGGTCTTACACAGCACCAAGCATCATTATCTAATTCAAAGTATAATACATTTGATTCTGGAAGACCTGTTTGAGTTTCTTCTTTAGAATTCATATCTACTATCTTATTTTGCTTATAATCTCTAAATCTCAATACTTTAAATGTACCTAATTTTTCTGGAATATTGTTACGTATGCTATCCATAAGAGCTTGCATTTTTATTCCACCTTCTGCACCTTTAAACATAACAGATGAAGCACCTTCCTTATAATAGCCATACTTTTTATATATTTCTATCATTTGATCCCATAGGCTTAATCCCTGCTTTTTATAATATGCAGCAGCTTCGCATAAAATAGTAACTGCAACTATACCATCTTTATCACGCGCATGAGTTCCTACTAAACAACCATAACTTTCTTCAAAACCAAATTCATATTCATATGATTCTTCTCTTTCGAAACGTCTTATTTGTTCACCAATATACTTAAATCCAGTAAGTGTTTCTATAAAGTGTAACCCATATTCTTTTGCAACTGCTTGAGTTAAATTTGTACTTACTATTGTAGTAACAATAGCGCCATTATCATGTAACAAACCTTTTTCTCTTCGTTGTGATAATAAGTATTCTGCAATTAAAATTGCACTCATGTTTCCAGTAAATATTTTATATTCACCAGTAGCACTATCTTTTGCAAATACTCCTAATCTGTCAGCATCTGGATCTGTTGCTAATACTACATCTGCATCAACTTTTTTAGCTCTCTTTAGTGCTAATTCAAATGCTTTTGGATCTTCAGGGTTTGGAAGTTCTACTGTTGGGAAGCTTCCATCTGGCAATTCTTGTTCAGGAACAACATATACATTTTTAAATCCTAAATCTTTTAGAACTGTTTGTACTGGAATATTTCCTGTTCCGTGAAGTGGTGTATAAACAATATTTAAATCACTTTGTTCTTGAATTACATCTCTATTAATAACTTGACTTTCAACTGCTTTATAATAAAGTTTATCAAGTGCAGGTCCAACTTTAATAAATAATTTTTGACGTTTAGCCTCTTCTAAATCCATTGTTCTAATTAAACTATAATCTTTTACTTTGTTTACTTCAAAAATTATTTCTTTATCAACTGGACTTACTATTTGAGCACCATCATCCCAATATACTTTATAACCATTATATTCTGGTGGATTGTGACTTGCAGTAATCATAACACCTGCAGTACAACCTAATTCTCTTACTGCAAAACTTAACATTGGAACTGGTCTTAAACTCTCATAAATATATGTTTTAATACCATTTGCATTAAAGCATAATGCGGTAGCTTGAGCAAACTCAGGTGACATATTTCTGCTATCATATGCTATTACAACACCTTTTTGTTCAGCACCTTGTTTTATAATGTAATTTGCTAAACCTTGAGTTGCTTTAGTTACAGTATAAATATTCATTCTATTTGTACCATTACCTAATACACCTCGAAGTCCTGCTGTTCCAAACTCTAAATCTTTATAAAATCTATCTTTAATTTCCTCTTCATCACTTGCAATAGATTTTAATTCTTCTCTAGTTTTTTCATCAAAAATTGGATTTGTTGACCAATCTTGATACTTCTTCATGCGCTCAACTTTATTCATATAATCTAAATAAAGCTTACGAGCTGTTGTTGGGCTATCAGCGCCCTGTGCATTTTTAATTGGAGCAAATTCTTCTTCACGTTTTACTCTCAAAATAATACAATCGTCAAAAGCCTCATATGCATCAAATATAAACATTTCAAATTTGAATGCATTTGGTTCATCACTTTCAATTAAGTTACCATTTTCATCTAAATAATTTGCTTTTTTAAGAGCTGTATGATATGGCAATTTTAATTTGCTCAATCTTTCTAATGCTTTTATATTAAATAAATGGAATATTGCGTTACCATCGCCATAAACAAGTGAGCCATAATCATCACGCAAATTTGCCATTTGATCTGAAATCTCTGTATATTCTACAACACTTAATTTTTTATTTTTTCTACAGAAAACACCAACTTTTTCTTTTGGATCTATTTTTTCAACTGTTTTAACTGCGCTAAGTGATTTGTTTTGAATAGCCATACCAATTAGTAATGGATCAATTGGTTTAACCAAAACGTTATCAACACCGCTAATAAATACCCATTCAATACCATCAACTTGCATTTCAGCTAAAACTCCATCAGCTTCCATTGAATTCAATGTACCACCATGACCATTTGCAGCCATTTTAACTTCACCATCTTCATCAAGTAAAATTTTTCCATTTTTGCCAACCATTGGTAATTCGCCTTGTACAAAGAAATGAATTGCATCTTTTGGATACCAAAAATAATTGTTTTCTTCAAAGTGTTGAATTGTTTGTTCATTATTTTGTTTACTTGTCATTATGTACCAAGGAATAACTGTATCATATTTACGCCATGCATCTTTAAATATTTCTGCTAAAACTTCAAAAATTGATTTGTGTTCTTTTAAACCAAAGTCAAATGTGCCTTTAGGTCCACTATGTCCTAAACGTGTACCTTGACCACCAGCCATTGTAACAACGGCTAATTTGTTATACTTAATTGCCTCAATACCGCGTTTTTCATAATTAGCTTTTTCAAAACTTGTAAGTTTTGCTTTGTCAATGTAATCAATTGGTTCAATAACATCTTTTGTATCATCAATTGGCGTTATAGCTTTTTGATACAATCTTTCCATTAAATCAAAATCAATCTCATCAATTTGATTTAATAGTTCGTCCTTGTGCTCGTCATCTAATGAATCATACTTTAATAATAAATGTTCTTGTCCGTGTTCCTTAAGCCTTGCTCGAATGGCCTCTAGCCTTTCTTCTCTTTCTTCCATATTCTGCCTCTCCCTTCAAAAATTTTCCTAAAAATTATGCCTAATAAAAATATATAACTAATGCAATTTCTCGTCAATTATTTATAATAATTTGACAAAAAAATGATATATTTCCAATTTGCATTTTATTAAATAATTGTGAAAATCTTGTAAAGATTCTGCAAATAATTAATAATAAAAAAGGTATATATGTATTAACACATATATACCTTTTATTTAATATTTATTATTTTTGATGGATTATCACGACTTGCAACATCTAGTTTTATAGATTTCATATCAACATTCGCATTCATAAGTTCTTCTGCAACTGTTTGATAGGCAAGTTCTGGAAAATTATTTTCTTTACTTAAATGTCCTAACATTACTTGCTTTAAATCATCTTTTACTAATTTACTAATTAACTCTCCACTTGAATTATTTGATAAATGTCCATTCGGTCCACTAATACGTTGTTTTAGTAAAAATGGATATCTACTCATTTGTAATACTTCTGGAGAATAATTTGCTTCAATTAAAGCAAATTTACTTTCTTTTAAATTATCATAAACACTTGTTGTTACATGCCCTAAATCAGTTGCAATAGATATTTTATTATTACCATTATAAATACTAAAACCACAAGGATTTGCTGCATCGTGTGGTATACTAAATGGATGAATTAATAAGTTTCCAATTTCAAAATCTTTATCTACTTCAAATAATTGTCTATTTTCTTCTTGAATTTTATTACGTTGTTCAGCCATTGCAGACCATGTTTCAATATTAGCATATACTGGAATATTGTATTTTTTACTAATTAATCCTAAACTTTTAATATGGTCTGAATGCTCATGAGTAACCAAAATTGCATCTATATCTTGAATACTTTTGTCAATTGCTTCTAACCCATCTTCTACCTTTTTACCACTAGTCCCACAATCTACAAGTATTTTAGTCTTATTTGATTCTATAAAAAGGCAGTTCCCAGAACTGCCACTATATAAACTACAAAATTTTAACATAAACGTCCTTTGTAATAATTATTCTTTTACTTCTACTCTTTCGATTTTTGCGCCTAATTTTCTAAATTTTTCTTCGATATTTTCATAACCTCTGTCGATATGCTCAATATTAAATATTTCAGTTTCTCCAATTGCTGCAATACCAGCAATAATTAAAGCAGCACCTGCTCTTAAATCTGTTGCATAAACTGGAGCGCCTCTTAATTCTTTAACGCCTTCAAATACTGCTGTTTTACCATTTGCAGTAATTTTAGCGCCCATTTTATTAAGTTCTGCTGTATATTGAAATCTAGAATCCCAAATACTTTCATGAATCATACTTGTTCCATCGCTCAAACTTAAAGCAACACCCATTTGTGGTTGTAAATCAGTTGGAAATCCTGGATATGGAAGAGTTTTAATAGTAGCTTTATGAGGACGTTCTTTACATGTAACTCTTAAATGGTCACCATTTGCCTCAATGTGTCCACCTATTTCTTCTACTTTTGCCATAATTGATTCCAAGTGTTTAGTAATACAATTTCTAATCATTATATCACCTTTACTTACAACTGCTGCTAACATAAAAGTTCCTGCTTCGATTTGATCTGGTACAACACTATATGTACGACCGCCTTTAAGCTCTTTTACGCCATTTATTTTTATCATATCTGTACCAGCACCGTGAATATCTGCTCCCATTGTATTTAAAAAGTTTGCAACATCAACAACATGTGGTTCTTTTGCAGCATTATCAATTATTGTTGTGCCTTCTGCTAAAACAGCTGCTAACATTATATTAATTGTTGCTCCAACAGATACAACATCCATATAAATATTTGTGCCCTTTAGCTTTTTAGCTGTAGCAGTAATATTACCATTACTATCATCAACGCTTGCACCTAATGCTTCAAATCCTTTAATATGTAAATCTATAGGGCGTTGGCCTAAATTACAACCACCTGCCATACCAACTTTAGCATGACCACAACGGCCTAATAAACTGCCAATTAAATAATAGCTTGCTCTAAATTTACGTGTTATTTCTGGGCTTGCTTCAAAACTTGTTAAATTGCTTGAATCAATAGTTACTTCATGCTCATTATTCCAAGTAACTTTTGCGCCCAATGTTTCTATTAAATCACAATAGCATCTTACATCACTAATGTTTGGTAAATTATCTATTGTACATGTTCCATTTATTAATAAAGTGGCTGGTATTAATGCAACTGCTGAATTTTTTGCGCCACTAATTACTACTTCACCTTTTAAAGGTGTTTTTCCTTTAATTACTAGTTTTTCCAATATGATTCCCCCGTTTTTACTCATTTGGTCATAAAATCAAACATAATATATCACATCAAATTCACAAAAGCAATACTTATTTCCTATATAATAAGAAATTGTAATATTTTGAATTGTATTAGTAGTCAAAAAAGCCAAGTATTAGTAATACTTGGCTTTTTAACACACTATATCTTTTTAATAATTTAACAAAAATGTTGATAAATTTCATTTTTATTCACATTTCTATCTTTTGCTATTTGTTTAATAATATCTTTTTTATTAAATCCCTTTTCCTCATAATACTTATAATGCTCTTCTAGAGAAAGTTCTGCTAAATCTTGTATTTCTTTATCCTTTTTAGATATTTTACTTCCTTCTAAAAGGATGACAAATTCGCCTTTAAATTCCACATTTTGTTCATCAATTGTGGATAACTTACATCTTATAAACTGTTCATGAATCTTAGTTAATTCTTTTGCTAATACAATTTGTCTATCTTCTTCAAATACTTCTTTCATAGTTTCTATTGTAGATTCAAGCTTATGTGGTGCTTCATAGAAAATTAAAGTATTAGTATTATATTTTAAGCTTTCAAGTTCCTTTTTCTTTTCTGTTTTATTTGCAGATAAAAATCCAACAAATTCAAATTTAGTTGTATCTAACCCACTTGCAATTAAAGCATTTACAAAAGCAACCGCGCCTGGAATTGGTACAACTTCTATATTATTTTCTATACATTTTTTTATTACAACATGACCTGGGTCTGAAATTCCTGGTGTTCCTGCATCACTTACTAATGCTATATTTTGACCTTCTTGCAACTTTTTAATTAATGTATCTGCTTTTTCATTTTCTACTTCTTTATAATAACTAAAAAGTGGCTTTTTAATTTCAAAATGATTTAGCATTCCCAAGGTATGACGAGTATCTTCTGCTGCAATTAAATCAACTTCTTTTAGCACATTTAAAGCTCGTATTGTGATATCTTCTAAATTACCTATAGGAGTTGCAACAACAAATAATTTTCCTTGCATAATTTTCCTCTTCTATTTCTTTTTATTATATATTTCTAAAATCTCATCTGTATAAGTTCCATCTTCATTATATACAGTAAGTGGTGTATGAATTTTCAATTCTTTTCCAGCATCTTTAACACACTTAATTAAAAACAAATTTGGTTCTTTTTTACTATTACTTTGAACTAGCCTAATTTCTTTTGGCTCTAGTCTATTTTCTCTTAAAGTACATATAACATCAATCATCCTATCTACTCTATGAATCATGTATAATTCGCCTTTAGTTCTTAGCAATTTACTACTAATTTTTGCAATATCTTCAATATTGCATTCTAATTCATGCCTTGAAACTAGCTTTTTATATTCTTCATTTTTGTTACCTGTGTTAAGCTTCATATATGGCGGATTAGTAACAATTGCATCTATTGAATCTACTTCAAATATTTTATCCTTAATTACATCTTTTACATTGCAATTTACTATTTCTATTTTATCTTGTAAATCATTTAATTCAACTGATCTCTTTGCCATTTCTGCAACATCTTGCTGAATTTCTATACCATAAATTTTACTCAATTTAGATTTTGCACTAAGCAAAATAGATACTATTCCTGTACCTGTTCCAATGTCTATTGCTTTTGAATTTTGTTTTATTCCTTTAGCCCAGTCACTCAATAATACTGCATCTATTCCAAAACAAAATCCTTCTTTATCTTGAATAATCTTTAAGCCCTTATATTCTAAATCATCTATTCTTTCATTAGCTTTTAATTCCATAATACCTCTGTTTTTCATATTAAACCTTAAATTCGATCTTGGTTTAATATGAACACATTTTAATCAAACTTTACTTTTATATTCTATTTAAAAATAATCTTTAAATCAATATATTTTTAATAGTTTTGAGGGTGAGCTAAGCTCACCCTCTGGTCGGGACGTGAAATTTCACTTGTCTGGAACACCAGAATCGTCATCACAAAAGCAGTATGCCAGAATTTGGAGGATTTTCTTATAAGGAAGCCATTCAAAACTTGCTTCACGAACTGTATACATGCTTACACACTGAGGAAATGCATTTCCTTTTTTATCCACTCCGCCTTTAGGTAAAAGATAAATACCACCAAAAGGCCGGTGAACATCATCAAACTTGCATCCATTTTCAGTGAGTTTTATGCAAGGACCAGTATACCTAACAGGTATATTTACAACAGGTCCATGTACATTTCGTACAGCAAGCAAAAACACTCCTGTTCCTTGTCCACTATGTTCTTTGGGAATATACAATATTTGGATATAGCCTTTTTCAATTTCAGCTTTTAAATCCTTAAAAGTAATTTTCTCAAAATCACGCGGACTAAAGAAACATCCAAACCGTTTGCAACACATTCCCTTGCAAGCACTACAAAGCTTCTCATCGAATTTTACTTCATCAGCAGCATTAAAGTGAACGAGCTCGGGAACTACTCTTGGGAAATCTGGGTCCATTTTTAGTAATTTACGGATTATCCGTATCATGATGATTCCTCCCATCATTCAAAAAGTGTACTCTATTATTATAACACACTTTACATAATTTTTCAATCAGTTTTTCGCATAAAATAGGGCTTTTAAAAGACTAATAATGTACTAGCTTAATTTTTTTATAATATAATATTTTTGTTATAGACATTATATTTTTTTTAATATAAAATACATTTGAAATATTTATAATTAATTCAAAAGACAAATTTTATTCAAGTAATCAAATCATATTTTGGAGGTATTATATGATAAATAAAACATACGAAGAAATCATCGAATTAGAAGCAACTCGCCAAACTAAAAATGTAGAACTTATAGCTTCAGAAAATTTCCCAAGTAAAAGAGTTCTTGATGCAGCAGGAAGCATTTTAACAAATAAATATGCAGAAGGCTATCCTGGAAAACGTTATTATGGTGGTTGTGAATTCATTGATATGATTGAAAACAAAGCTATTGAAGATGTATGCAAACTATTTAATTGTAATTATGCAAATGTACAACCACATTGTGGAAGTAGTGCAAATCAAGCTGTTTATAGAGCATTAATCAAATATGGTGATACTGTTATGGGTATGGATTTAGGTGCTGGAGGTCATTTAACTCACGGACATCAAATGAGTTTTTCTGGTCAAGATTATAAAATTGTTCCTTATGGAGTTGATGAAAATGGAGTTCTTGATTTAAAAGATTTTAAAGAAAAACTATACAAATCAAATCCTCAAATGGTTATAGTTGGAGCAAGTTCTTACTCTCAAATAATTGATTACAAAGCTATAAATGATATTTTAGAAGAATATGTTAAAGAAACTAAAAATACAAAACCTTATTATATGGTTGATATGGCGCATGTTGCTGGATTAATCGCAGGTGGTGTTCATCCAAGCCCATTTCCATATGCAGATGTTGTAACAAGTACAACACACAAAACTTTAAGAGGTCCTAGAGGCGGATTAATTTTAACAAACTCAGAAGAAATAATCAAAAAGATAAATCGTGCAGTATTTCCTGGAATTCAAGGTGGCCCATTAGAACACATTATTGCTGCTAAAGGCATTTGTTTTGAAGAAGCTGGAAAACCTGAATTTAAAGAATATGCAAAACAAATCGTAAAAAACGCAAAAGCATTTAGTGAAAGCTTTTTAAATGAAGGTTGGAAAATAGTTTCTGGTGGAACACAGAATCACATGTTTGTTTTAAACGTATATGAATCAATTGGTGTTACTGGTAAAGAAGCTGAGGAAGAATTAGATAAAATTCATATAACAGTAAATAAAAACCAAACTCCAAATGATCCATTACCACCTTTAAAATCTTCTGGTGTTCGTATTGGAACTCCTGCTATGACAACTAAAGGTTGGAAAGAAGAACATTTTAAAGAATTAGCTAAAATTATGATAGACTTTTTAAAAGAAGTAAAAAATGGAAATCAAGAAAATGTATATGATGATTATAACAAAAAAATTTCTTCATTAGAACTTGACGTCATTTTTTCAGAAGCAAATCAATAATAATTACTAAAAATATAAAAGAATCAGCAATAATGCTGATTCTTTTTAATTATTATTCTAAAATTGTAACACATATCTTATTATAAACCAATAATGACAAGCACTTCCAAACATTACAAATACATGAAAAATTTCATGAAATCCAAATCCACAAATCTTCTTTTTAGGCTTTTTAATTCCATAAATAATTCCACCAATTGTATACATTATTCCGCCCGCTAATAACCAGTATAACCCTTGAGTTAAACCTTTATTTGTAAATGTTTCTATTAATGGTTTTACTGCAAAAACAACAACCCAGCCCATTGCTACATAAATTATAGTAGTAAGCCAACGTGGTGCATTAATCCAAACACTTGATAAAACTGTACCACATACTGCTGCGCCCCAAACTACACCAAACAAAACCCAGCCCAAAGCTCCTTTTATAGCACATAAACAAACTGGTGTATATGTTGCTGCAATTAAAATATAAATCATTGTATGATCAAATTTTCTAAATACTTTAATTCCTCTTTAGCTTATATTAAGCCAATGATATAGAGTACTAAATAAGTATAATAAAGTTAATCCTACTCCAAAAATAATAAATGTTACAACATGCATTGCTGTTCCATAAAGTGCTGCCCATATTATTAAAAAAACTAAACCAATTAAGCTTAAACCAGCACCAATACAATGAGTTAATCCACTTACCAAATCACGTACACCATGCTTTTTTTCTATAGCATCTATCTTTTTATCTATTTTATTTTTTTCAATTTTTTCTTCTTGTTTTAATTGTTCTTTCTTTTCTTTTAATTGCTGTATTTTTAAATCATATTTTTCTTGCTTTTTGTTATACTTTTCTTCTATTTTTGCATGTAATTCTTTATTACTCTTTACTTTCTTTGCCATCCTCTTCTCCTTAAAATTATGTAAAGCTATCTTGTTTTTAAAACTATATGTATAATATACTACAAAAAAAATACTTTGTAAAGCATAAAATAAAAATACTATTTTTTCTTGTACCAAAACAGCCACGGATTATAAATCCGTGGCTGTTTTAATATATATTCTATTTTTTATAATATATTTCTAAACCAGTAATTTCATCACAATCATAAGGAAATCTATTACTTGAATAAAAGATTATATCCTCTATAACATCTTCTTTTTTTTCAAATTGTTTTACCTTTACTTTATCAAAAATATAATAATAACAATTTTCCGTTTTTTCCATATTATTAATGTTTTTTTCATTAATCAAAAATTCTTCATTCTTTTTTTCAATATCATAAACTTTTAACCAATCATTATTACCAAAAATACAAATTCTTATATACGAATTCTCACCTTGTACAAAATCATTCAATAAACTTTTTTCTTTATTTAATACAGCAATATCATAAAAATGTTCCTTTGGATTACTTTCTTCAATTACAAAACAACCATCAACTATTGCTTGTTCTTTTGTATAATCTATATGAATATCTTCTATAGACTTATTATCTTTTACATTAACATGACTAGCCTTATTAATAATAGTTATTTTATCCTTATATATATCTTTTGATAGTTTTAATACTAAACTATCTTTAACTTTTAAGTCTGTTACTTTTCCATTTTCATCTATCTTATTTAATTCATCATAAGTATATTGATTTTTTATATCAATATAAATTTTTAATTCATTATCTAATACATTAATATCACTCAACCTAAATTCAGTTTCTTTTAATGTAAAATCTTGAAATACAGGCTTTATAACTACTATAAAACTATCTTCAAATTCATTTTCTTCAACTTCTATAAAATCATTCCAGTATTCTTTAATTTCATTGTATTCATCTTTAGATTTTATTACTTTATAATATATATTTTCATCCTTATTATAATCCATTTGTTCAAAATATCTATAAACATTTATATCTTTATTTGAAGTAGTTTTCTCTTCTAATAACTTACCTTCTAAGTATTTATTAACACCTACATATCCTGCATATACCGCTCCACTTAATACCATGACACTTAAAACAGATATAATCGTTGTTTTTATTATACGTACTGTTTCTATAAACTTATATTGATGTTTTTTATAAAACTTTTCATTATTTGCTTTATTACACTTTTCCCATATACCGTTTACAAATTCTTTATTTGTCATCATATTACACCACCTCCTTTAACTCTTTTTTTAACTTTACTTTTGCTCTATTTATCAACACTTTTGTTTTTGACATACTTATATTTAATACTTTGCTAATTTCTTTATACTTAAAATCTTCAAAATAATATAAAAATATTACTCTTTGATATTCCGGTTTTAATTTATGAATTGCTTTTACAACAATTTCTTCTTTTTCCTTTATTTCTAATTTTCTTTCTATTAAATCATCTATATCAAATATTTCTAAACAATCATCAATTTTAGTATTCTTCTTTCTTCTACTCAAAAAATTTATCGCCCTCGATCTCGCTATAGTATATAAATATGTCTTAAATGAATATTTAAAATCATACTCTTTTTTATTAAAAAACACATATACAAAAACATCTTGTGCTAAATCCTCTGCATCATCAACATTTTTTACATAATTCATAATAAATTTAGTTAATACAATGTGATATTTTTCTGCTAATTGATTAAAAGCATCTTTATTGCCTTTTAAAAATTGATTATATAATTCTATATCTTCATTCAATTATCTTCACCTTCTTTGCTTTTTATATCTATTATTAATACACATTTACAACTAATATTGTTACACTTTTTATGAAATATGTAAATTTTTTTAAAAATTTTACATATTGTACCAAAACACCCACGGATAATTAATCCGTGGGCATAATTTTTTTATTCATAAAACTCTATACTATAATAAGATTCATCATCCATATCTAATACTATAAGATTATAACTTTTCATAATTCGATTGTTAATTATTTTTTCAGTTTCAACAATTTTTTTAATACGCTCTGTCCAAATCACATCTTTAATCAAGTCCTTTTTATTGTATAAATAATATCCATCTTTAAATTGAATCTCTTCTATACAACGTGAATTCTCACCATAATCATATATTCTAATATATGATTCATTACCATTTAAAGAATTATTTACGAATTGCTTAAACAAATTCTTATCATTTGACAACACTTCACCATTATTATTAATTACAAAACATCCATCTTCAAAAGCTTGTTCTATTGTATAATTCTCATCAATATCTATTAATTGTTTATTATTAGAAACATCAACCATTTCATTTTTTATAAAAATTGAAATATTATCTTTTAAATAGTTTTTGGGAATTTTTAATAATATATTATTAAAATCTTTTTCAACATTATATTTTATCCATAAATCAATCTTATCTTCTTTTGTAATTTCTTTTGAATCATCTTGATTAATAATTACATTAAGTTTCTGATTTTTTTCATACATATCTATTACAGAATAATGTACTGCTTTATTATTGTTATTTACTAAAAAAGGAGAAATTATTAGCAAATTATTATCTATAAAATCTTCTTTATTCATAGGTAGAATACTTTCTGTAATATTATATAGATTTTTATAATCATCATAATTATCTACTATCTTATAAAGAATCCCATTAGAATAACTATAATCTTCATATTTATTTAAATAAATAGGATTTACATTTTTAGTATCTTGAACATCATAATTATTACCATTCGATTTATTATACACATAATATTTTTCAATAACATAATTTACACCACTATATCCCGCATATACAGCTCCACTTAATACCATAACGCTTAAAACAGATATAATCGTTGTTTTTATTATACGTACTGTTTCTATAAATTTATATTGATGTTTTTTATAAAAACTATCAGTTGGCTTTTTCATGTTCATTTCATATTTTTTCCAAGTTTTTTCAATAAAATCATTATCACTCATCATATTACTTCACCTCCTTTAATTCACGTTCTAGTTGTATTCTGGCTCTTCTTATTATCGTTTTTGTCTTTGACATACTAATATTTAAAATTTTACTTATATCTTTATATTTCAAATCATCAAAGTAATATAAATACAGCGCTCTTTGATACTCTTCTTTTAAATTATGTATTGCTTTTAATATTAAATCTTGATTTTCTTTTATCTCTAATTTTTGCTCAACTGATTCATCAATATCAAAAATCTCTATATTATCATCTATTAAAACTTCTTTCTTTTTTCGCTTAATATAGTTTAAAGCTCTTGATTTTGCTATTGTATACAAATACGTTTTAAAAGAATACTTAAAATCATATTCTTTTTTATTCATCAATATGTATACAAAAGTATCTTGAGCTAAATCTTCTGCATCATCAATATTTTTCACATAATTCAAAACAAATTTTACTAATGAAACATGATATTTTTTAATTAACCAATTAAAAGCATCATTATTACCATGTAAAAATTGATTATATAATTCAACATCATCACTTTTTATAGTATCCAAATAATATCACCTTCTTTTTATCTTTCTACTATTAATACAATTGTAACATCAAAATTGTTGCATTTTTTATTGAAAATATTAATTTTTTTAAAAATTTTACATATTTTTGTGACAAAATGGCTTTATAACTTGTATTAACAATAGAGTATTCTTTTTAGAAGCTCTGGTGTCATTTTATATCAGTATGGATTCTAGCGATAAAATGACATCTTGGTACAAGAGGGGAAAGCAACAGTAACTATTAACACATTTTTATTCAAACATTATGGAGGTTTACTATGAAAACAAGAAAAAATTATCGGAAACTCATTGCATTATTGTTATCCATCGTAACCATTGTCGGATGTTTATCCGGAGTCACTGCATTTGCAGAAGAAAACGATAACACCCCAACCAGAGGTACTCTCATAAATGGACTTGTTAATGTTCCATCAAACGAAATAAACTTTGGAAAAGGTGGAGCAGCCATAGCAAATACAGATATCAATGTATATTCTGATGTAACTCTTAACAATAACAGTAATCTGGTAGGTATCATTTTAGAAGGCGAAGGTTTTACAATTATTGCCAACGACACTAATACTTACCCAAACTATTGCATAAAAGTTGAGTTTAACACAGCTTATGGCCCACAGCAGGGTTATATTAACCAAAACGCAAATTTTATCCACACAACATCAATTTATCATAATCTTGCTCACGTTAATGTTTCTTCGGCTTCTGTTTACTATGGTGCAGAATCCGGATATTATCAATCTTTTGGTACTGTATATTACGGCGAATTTGTTGCAGTACTTGGTATCAGCGTCAATAACGGAAGAACATTTATTGAATATAACGCTGCCAACGGAGAACGAAAACGCGGTTATGTAAGTACAAGTGCTTTATACTTTTTTGGTACCATAGATGATGGAACACCTTTTGAAAATCCAACAAATAATCATCAAGAACAAGTCGGTCAATATGTACGTTCTGGTCCATCAGAAGAATACCCAATTATTGGCTTAATAAATGATGGCGAATGGGTTAATATTAAAGAGCAAAACCCATCATATTATTTTGATGGATATTACTGGAAATACATTACATACGCTGTTTCTGGAACCAGTTATTACAAAGCAGGATACATAAAAGTTTTATAATTTCTAAGTAATTATAATAAATCATAACTTTTCCCCCTCTTGTACCAAAACACTCGGAAGCATATTCCGAGTGTTTTCTTTGTAATTATATTATTATTTTTTAAACTCTATAGTATATAACTGGCTAAAATAATGCTCATCTGGATTTGGAGAACCGCCCAAACAATAAAAAGTAATACCATTATCATATTTTATCGCTTTTAATTCAACCGAAAACATTTTTCTTGTTATTAATTTATCCTTTTGATCAAGTGAAATTGCATTCATCAAAACTTCATGATTACTACATTTCAAATCAGTTACATGTACTTGTGCTTTATTATATGGATTAACCCAATATGTACGAATATAATCTTCTTTTCCCTCTTCTATATTTTGTATAAATTTATCAAGTTGCTCTTTATCCTCTGAAATAATCTCATAATCATCAACTACAAAGCATCCGTCTGCTAAAGCTTCTTCTATTGAGTAACCATCATATAATTCGGTTAAATCTTTTAATTCTTTTTTCTTTGCTATATTAGATACAAATCTAAAATCAATATTTTCACTAAATAATTCTTTTTCTATTTTTGTAGAAAAATTAAAATAAGGACTTATTTCAGTTTCATTTTCTTTTGCTAGTTCTATATTTAAAACATCATCTTTTAAATATGCATTAACCACTTCTGAACCATTATTTGCAATATCAAGCGTAAACCCAACTATTACAAAATACTTATCAAAATCCTTTTCTTCCATCTCTAAAAAATTATCAAATAAACGCTTAACTTCCAAATAATCATCATAATTATCTATTATTATATACTTGCATTCTCTTGCCTTTTTCCAATCAATATTGCCAATCTCTTGCCCCATATTCAACGGATTTTCCTGTCCCTTTGGAAGCAAATTATTTGTTTGTGTATACTTTTCAATCACATAACTAACACCATTATACCCCGCATAAACAGCCCCTGTAAACACCATTGCACCAAGTATTGCTGTAAATGTTGTTCTAACTTTTCGTATTACATTAATATGCTTATATTGTGATTTTTGGAAAAATGTATCTTTTACTTTACTCTTTTCATAATTATCATATCTATTCCAAACACTTGCTATAAATTGTTCTTGTGTTAGCATTTTACTCACCTCCTTTAAGCTCATCTTTTAATTGCTTTTTGGCTCTATTAATAAGCATTTTCGTTTTCGGCATACTAATATTTAATATTTGACTTATCTCTTTATACTTAAGTTCCTCAAAATAGAATAAGTATAAAACTCGTTGATATTCTGGCTTTAACTTATGAATTGCACTTGCCACCTTACTTTGTTCTTCTTTTAACTCTAGCAATTCCTCTACTCTATTATCTACATCAAATATTTCTATTCTTTCATCATCAATTGATAATTCATTTTTCTTGTATTTTAAATAGTTAAGCGCTCTTGATTTAGCAATTGTATATAAATATGTTTTAAAAGAATACTTAAAATCATATTCTTTTTTATTAATTATCATATATAAAAAGCTATCTTGAGCAATATCTTCAGCTGATTCTACATTATTAACAAAATTTAAAAGGAATTTTATTAAATCTAACCTATATTTAATCATAAGTTGATCAAAAGAGTTATTATCACCATTTAAAAACGCCTGATACAACTTAATATCTGATAAATAATCTTCATTTTTCTGCATGCATTTTTTACCTCCCTCTATTGTTAATACAATTAAACTTATAAATTTGTCACAAATTTTTTAAATTTTTTCAAATCAATTATATCATACAATTTTATAGCAATTAAACTCGCTTAAAAGTTGACATATTAAGCAAAAAGTTATATTATATTATCGATTTATTATGTAGAAAAGAGATTAACAATGGAAGACATTTTACACGTCGGATTAGATATTGGCTCAACAACTGTAAAAATTGTTGTTATAGACAATAACAAAAAGATAATATATTCAAATTATACACGTCATAATAGTGATACTAAAAATACTTTATTTGAAATATTAAACAAATTAATTAAAGATTATCCTAACAATAAATTTACCATTTCTTTAACAGGAAGTGGCGCTTTAGATATAAGTAAAATATTAGAATTTAGCTTTATTCAAGAAGTCATTAGCTGTAAATCAGCAGTAGAGAATTTAATTCCTCAAACTGATGTTGTAATTGAACTTGGCGGTGAAGATGCTAAAATTATTTATTTTGATAAAAACATTGAACAACGTATGAATGGAACTTGTGCCGGTGGTACAGGAGCATTTTTAGATCAAATGGCAACTTTATTAAATACTGACCCAGATGGTTTAAATGAACTTGCAAAAGACTATCAAACAATTTATCCTATCGCAAGTCGTTGCGGAGTTTTTGCAAAAACAGATATTCAACCTTTATTAAATGAAGGAGCTCGCAGGGAAGATATTGCAGCAAGTATTTATCAAGCAGTTGTAAATCAAACAATTTCTGGATTAGCTTGTGGTAGACCAATTAGAGGAAACATTGCATTTTTAGGAGGACCTTTAACTTATCAACCAGAACTTAGAAAACGTTTTATTGAAACATTAAAACTAAAACCAGAACAAGTTATAGTTCCTGAAAATGCTCATTTATTAGTTGCTTATGGTTCTGCAATAGCAAGTTTTGATGATAAAACCATTACTTCTCAAGAATTAAAAGATAAACTTAAAAATTTTAAAAACACTAAAATAAGTGAATCAAAATCATTAGATCCACTATTTAAAGATAAAAAAGAATATGATGAATTCATCAAACGCCATAACAAAGATAAAGTAAAACGTGGTGACATTTCTAAACTAAATGGCGATTGCTTTATTGGTATTGATGCTGGTTCTACAACTACTAAATTAGTTGTAATAGATGATGAAAATAAACTTTTATATAGCTTATATGGAAGTAACGAAGGAAATCCTTTAAAAAGTGTTATTTTAATGCTTAAAGAATTATACAAAGTTCTTCCTAAGACTGCAAAAATCCGTTATAGCGGAGTTACAGGCTATGGAGAAAAACTTATCCAAACTGGCTTAAAAGTTGATTTAAATGAAATAGAAACAATAGCACATTATACTGCAGCAAAAGAATTCTTACCATCAGTTACAAGTATTATTGATATTGGTGGCCAAGATATGAAATACATTAAAATGAAACGTGGCTCAATTGATAATATTATGCTAAATGAAGCTTGTTCATCTGGTTGCGGATCATTCTTAGAAACATTCGCAAAAAGTTTAGGTTTAAGCATTGAAGAATTCGTACAAACTGCTATAGAATCAAAAGAGCCTGTTGATTTAGGCTCACGTTGTACAGTATTTATGAATTCACGCATTAAACAAGCACAAAAAGAAGGCTTCTCTGTCGGAGATATCTCTAGTGGTTTAAGTTATTCAATTATTAAAAACGCTATTCAAAAAGTTATGAAAGTGCGTGATACCAAAACTTTAGGAAGCCATATTGTTGTACAGGGCGGTACTTTTTACAATGATGCAGTATTAAGAGCTTTTGAATTAATCGTTGGCAAAAACGTAATAAGACCAGATATTGCAGGTTTAATGGGAGCATATGGTGTAGCACTTTTAGCAAAAGAACAATATCAAACAAATCTTGATATGAGCTATCGTTCAACTATTTTAAAAGCTGACGAATTAGATAACTTAAAAGTAAAAACTACACACGCACGTTGTGGAAGATGTGAAAACAATTGTGGTTTAACAATTAATATATTTGAAGATGGTAGCCGTTATGTTAGTGGTAATCGTTGCGAAAAAGGAGCAGGATTAACTACTAAATCTCAAGAATTACCAAATATATATAAATATAAATATCAAAGATTATTTGATTATGAACCACTTCCAGAAAAAGATGCTCCTCGTGGAACCATTGGTATTCCTCGTGTTCTTAACATGTATGAAGATTATCCTTTCTGGTTTACATTCTTAACCAATTTAGGATTTAGAGTAATTATTTCTGAAAAATCAAATAGAAAAACTTACGAAAAAGGTATGGAATCTATGCCAAGTGAAAGTGTTTGCTATCCTGCAAAACTTGCTCATGGTCACATAGAAAGCTTAATCGCAGATGGAATTAAAACAATATTCTATCCATGTATTCCATATTCTAGAAAAGAAAGAAAACATAGTGATAACCACTATAATTGCCCTATCGTTGTAAGTTATTCTGAAGTAATTAAAAACAATGTAGAAAGTATAAAAGAAAAAAATATTAAATATATCAATCCATTTTTACCAATTGATGATATCAAAAATTTGGTAAAAGTAATTATGGATTTAGACTGCTTTAAAGAATATAACTTTACTAAAAAAGAACTTTCAAAAGCAGCTGAGCTAGCTGAAAAAGAATATCAACAATTTAAACAAGACGTACAAGATAAAGGCGAAGAAGTTATTAAATACATTAAAGATAACGATTTAAGAGGTATTGTTTTAGCAGGTCGTCCATATCACGTTGACCCTGAAATAAACCACGGAATTGATACTTTAATTAATTCACTTGGACTTTGCGTATTAAGTGAAGATAGCGTTGCTTGGAAAGGCAATTTACACGATCCTATTCGTGTAGTTGACCAATGGGTATATCACTCAAGATTATATCAAGCAGCAGATTATGTTGGCCAAAATGATAGATTAGAATTAGTACAATTAAATAGTTTTGGTTGCGGTGTTGATGCTGTAACTACTGATCAAGTTGAAGAAATTCTAAAAAGCTATGACAACATGTACACACTTATAAAAATAGACGAAGTAAACAACCTTGGTGCTATTCGTATAAGAATCAGATCATTAATTGCCAGCATGAATAAACGTATTAATCAAAAGCAAGAAAAAATTCATCCTTTAGAAGAGGGCGAAGTTTTAGGACAATACGAAATTCGCAAACCTCAATATACTAAAGAAATGAAAAAGCAAAAATATACTATTCTTATGCCTCAGATGATTCCAACACACTTTGAAATGCTTGAAAATGTTATGAGAAGTGAAGGATACAATTTTGAATTATTAAGAGAGTGTAACGAAGAAACTGTAAATGTTGGATTAAGATATGTTAATAATGATGCTTGTTACCCAAGTATTTTAACAACAGGTCAATTTATTCAAGCGCTTCAATCTGGAAAATATGATCCAAATCATACAGCAATTATCATGAGCCAAACAGGCGGTGGTTGCCGTGCTACAAACTATATTCCATTTATTCGTAAAGGTTTAAAAGATGCAGGATTTGAACAAGTTCCTGTAATTAGCTTTAATGTTGTTGGAATGGAAAAGAATCCAGGATTTTCAATTTCCCTTTCAATGGCCAAAAAACTTATTAAAGCTGTTGTATATGGTGATTTACTACAAAAAATGCTGCTTAAAAATAGACCTTACGAAATAAATAAAGGCGAATCACAAAAGCTATATGATACTTGGCTTGAAAAATGCAAAAAAATGGCTGTAAAGTCAACCAAAGAAGAATTTAAGGCAAGTATTTATGATATGGTAAATGATTTTGAAAATATAAAATTAGATACATCTATCGTTAAACCAAAAGTAGGTATCGTTGGAGAAGTATTAATTAAATACCATCCATTTGGAAATAACCATGTAATAGATGTTCTTGAAAAAGAAGGTGCTGAAGTTATAAGTCCTGATTTTATGGGATTTGTTAAGTTTATGGCAACTCACAAAATCACTTTTAATACTTTATTAAACAGAAATAAACTATTAGCAAGAGTATTTAAAACAGCAATTAAATTCTTAGGTGAATATGAAAAACTTACAATTGATGCATTAAAACAATCTAAAAAGAATTATTTAATTCCAGTAAGCATTTGGGAATTAGAAGATAAAGTTAAAGATATTTTATCAATAGGAAATCAAACTGGTGAAGGTTGGTTCTTAACTGCAGAAATGATTGAATATATTGAAAATGATATACCAAATATTATTTGTGTTCAACCATTTGCATGCTTGCCAAACCACGTTGTTGGAAAAGGTGTTATTAAAGCAATTAGAGAAAAATATCCTTTTGCAAATATAAGTCCTGTTGATTATGACCCAGGTGCAAGTGAAACAAATCAAACTAATAGAATTAAACTTTTAACGACAGTAGCAAAAGATAATTTAAAGAAAGCAAAAAAAGAAGGCTAAAAGCCTTCTTTTTTTAATTAAATTCATCTCCTAAAACTCGATAAATATTTGCAACTTCTGATTTTAAAGTATTATACAATTCACTTCCTATAATATGATTTCCACTTTCATATCGTTCAATTTCTGCTTCTATATCAAGCAGTCTAAAGTTTTTAGCTCCTTGTCCCCCACTAAAATTATTTAACATATATACTGGGGTATAATGTACATAATCAAGCCCTACTCTACCTGTATCTCCATGCTTTGTTAATTTTATATCTAACAATACTGTTTGCCTTGTATTTGCTTGATACTGACCACTTGTAAAATTACCTAATGAATAAATCAAAAATCCTTGTTTTGTTGTTCCATCAGATAATTCAATATCTCTTATCTCCATTGGTTCTAAGCAGTGTGGATGACTTCCTAAAACTATATCTGCACCATTCATAAATAAGAAGTCTGCCAAATCTTTTTGCTCGCTTGATGGCTTTAATTGATATTCTATTCCCCAATGCATAACAACTATTATTACATCAGGTCCTAACTTTTTAATATTTTCTAAATCATATGCAATTTTATCTTTATCTATTATATTAATACAATACTCTTTTCCATTTGGAATTGGAATGCCATTTGTATCATAATCATAATCTAAAATTCCAAGCTTAATTCCTTTAACATCTTTTATTAAATACTCTCTACTGTCTTCCTCTGAAGCATATGTTCCAGTATGATCAATTCCTGCATCATCAAGATAAGAAATAGTATTTACTAAACCATTATAACCTTTATCTAAGCTGTGATTTGTAGCTGTTGCCAACACATCAAATCCAAGCTCTTTTAAATCGATTGCTAAGTGTTCAGGAGCATTAAACGTTGGATAATTACTATAGCCATAACTTGGTCCTGCAAAATTTGATTCTAATGTTCCAATATTAAAATCTGCTCTTTCAAAATAATCTGCAATATTATCAAATACATAACTAAAATCGTACTCATCATCTCTTGCACTATATGCATCTTTAAAATTGCTGTTGTGAGTTATAATATCGCCTGCAACGTTAATATTAATTGAAATGTCTTCTCCTCTTTTTTGATTAATAACTTCACTTTTAGAATCATTATTTAAAATAATTTCTTCATAATTGTTATTTAATTTTTCATCATATGTTCCTTTTGTTTCATCACTATTAACTACAACAATATTATCTTTATTTTTTTCTCCATTATTTTTATTAATTAATACTATAATAAAAATAATAATTAAAATAAAAATAATAATTGCACCAGCAACTTTTTTGTAATTTAATTTTCTACCTTTTTTTCTCATAAAATAATCTCAACTATAAAAAATAATTAAATAATTATATAAAAATAAAGTCAAAAATAATTAAAAAATAATATAATCATTTATCGGTTTTATTGTATAAAATTTTATGCAAAAAGTAAAGCTTTTATATGCAAATTTATCATCAACTATAATGCTTTTTTTAGGTTAAAAAATCAAAAACGCAAATTATAGCATTTAAAAATAGATTGCATAAAATCTATTTTTAAAAAATTATTTTTTATAAAATCAAGATATTATGTAAATATAACAAACAAAAAGCATCCACCCACCCAAATTATGCTTATAAACCGCAATACATTTATTTCCGTGCGTTTCTAGGTCTTCAAATTTCATTGTTTATTCTAAAAAGGGAGTATTTTAGTATCAAATGTATTTATTTAAGAAAGAAAATGTAAATTCAAAAAATTATTTTTTTGATAACATCTGATTTATAAAATCATCATTTTACACAAAAAAATTTAGATAATAAAAAAATAAACAAAAAATACACCAGCATTTTTTATTTTAAAAACATTTGTTTATATTATTGGTGTGATATTTAATCATTTACTATAATTAATTTTATAATTTTTCATTAAATAATATTATTTTTAAATTTTATTTATTAATTTATTATATTTTATTATTAACTATTGTTTTATTTTTTTTATAATAAAAAATAATTTATCTTTTAATTAATATTTTTTATAATTATATTTTTTTATTTATTAAAAAAATATTTATTATATATAAAAATTTTTTATTTTATATTTTAATTATTATTTATATTATTAATTAATAAATTTAAATAATATAATTTATTTTTATTATTATAAAAATAAGAGTAAAAATAATAATTTTTTACTAAAAAAGACTTATATTTATATAAAATATTATAAAAAAAGGATCTCTTTATTCTATAAATTTGTTCTTCATTATTATCAGATCGTTTGTAGAAATATATTTTTTTAATATTTTTTATTATTTTCAAAATTACCTGTTATTTAAGCATCTTTTTCTCGAATCATTTTATAAAAAATAAATTTGTTGTAAACCTGTAATAATAGAACAAAACGCCTTTTATCCACAAAAATAAACATATAAATCAAAAAACGATAAAATTTCATCTTTTAAAAATATTAGGATATAAATGTTTTCCGCGATTCCACCATAATTTTAGCAATTTTAAACAAGCAGCCCATTTTGTTAACATAAAGCCGATATTCGATCGTTTTCAAAATGTACTTAAATAGATTTTATCAAATCTATTTTTATGCATTAAAAAATCAATTTATTAATATGTTTTTAGAATAATCCCACCGTTTGCAAACATCGGTTTTGCTTTTTTTGAGCAAATATTTACTATTTTTTATATTTATTCCTATTTTTTCTGCTAATTATTTTTTAATTATTATTTTATTTATTTTTTATTATAAAAAAATAAAATTTAATATTTTATAAAGCTAAAAAATATTATTTATTAATTCTAATATTATTAATAAAATCTATCATTTATTATTTTAATATTATTAATTCAAAATAAATATATTTTTTTATTAAATATAATTAATTTTTAGATATTTTTAACGTATATCAATTAAATACAAAAAAAGCAAGCTATAAAAAGCTTGCTTTTGGCGGAAGTGAGAGGATTTGAACCTCCGCGGCCCTTACGAACCCTAGCAGTTTAGCAAACTGCCCCCTTCAACCACTTGGGTACACCTCCAGATTGAACCTTATTAATTATATAATTACCATTAAATAAAAAAATGGCGGAGAGGGTGGGATTCGAACCCACGGTAGGCTACAAACCTACGCCAATTTTCAAGACTGGTGCCATAAACCAACTCGACCACCTCTCCATATGCTATCAAGTTTAGCAACACTTATATATTAGCACATTTTACTATAAAAAGTCAATATTTATCATGCATTTTTTATTATTTATTTTATTTATCTATAGCTAAAACACTATAAAATCATATCCTATATCAATTATTCTTATTTCCTTATTCTATTTACCTGAAGTTCTTTGTTTAATAATAACATTATTAGCTTGAATTGCCATATCAATTGCTGACTTTTCTTCATTTGATAATTGATATGTTGAAGTGCCTGATTTAATTGGCTTAGCATAAATGTTTGAACTTTCTGATCCATATATACCATTTAAAACTATACCATTATTTTCTCTATCTAATAATGCAAGCGCAAAACTCAAATCACTTCCAACATCTTTAAAAGCATTATATCTAACTAATCCAACTTTTTGAATACTATTTTCAATATCTGCATCTAATTTTGTATAATAATTTATGATTTCATCATTATCTTTTTTTACATTCTTTACTTCAGTTATATATTTTCCAAGCATTTTATCTAAATTTTCGCCATTTCCTAATTTTTTAAGTACAGTAAAATACTTGTAGCTTAAAAAAATTACCCATAATAGTAAAACCACTGTTATACATAAACTAATTAATCCTAAATCCATTTTATTATCCTTTTTATTAAAAATATAATGGTCGAATTATTTATTCGACCATCTTTTGTAAAACTATTTTATTAAATCTAATATTCTTTCTAATTCTTCATTTGAATTATATTGAATAATTATTTTTCCTTTTCTTGCTCCAGCATCTAACCTTACCTTAGTTCCAAAAAAGCCTTGAAATTGATCCTCGATGTCTCGATAAATTGCTTCATATTCATCTGATTTTGCGACGCCTTTTTTCTTGGCTTTTGCTTTCTTTTCAACCTCTCTAACACTAGAACCTGCTTCTATCATTCTTAATGCCATCTTGTATTGTGAATCACCATCTTGAACTTGCATTAGAGCTCTACAATGGCCCTCGGTTAGTTTTCCTTGTAAAGTTAAATCAATTACTCTTGGGTCTAAATTTAAAATTCTTACTGTATTTGCAACTGCACTTCTACTCTTTCCAACTATTTCAGCTACTTGTGCTTGTGTTAAACTATAATCATCCATCAACATTTTTATTCCACGAGCTTTTTCAATTGGGTTTAAATCTTCTCTTTGAATATTTTCTATTAATGAAATTTCTTTATTTCTACGTTCGTCATTTTCACGGATTACAACTGGAATTTCGTCTAATCCTGCTTTTTTACTAGCTCTCCATCTTCTTTCTCCAGCGACAATCTCATAATAATTATCTTTTTTTGTAACTACTATTGGTTGAATTAAACCATATTGTTTAATAGAACTTGCAAGCTCATCAATTGCTTCTTCATCAAACAATTTTCTTGCTTGTTCTTTATTAGGTTCTATCTCATTTATTTTAAGTTTTGTAATTGCTTCATTTGGCTTAATCTCAGAACTATTATCATTTAATATATCTGGTCCTCCAAATAATGCATCTAATCCTTTACCTAAACCTGTCATCTTTGCCATATTAATCACCTCATTTTAAGAATTTGCTTTAATTACTTCTCTCGCAAGTCTTTCGTAACATCTAGCCCCTTTAGAATGTGGATCATAAATTGAAATTGGCATTCCAAAGCTTGGAGCTTCACTTAATTTAATATTTCTTGGAATTACTGTCTTATAAACCTTTTCATCAAAATATCTTTTTACTTCTTTAACAACTTGATTTGATAAATTTGTACGCATGTCATACATTGTTAAAACTGCGCCTTCAATTGTCAAATCTTTATTTAAATGTTTTTTAACTAAATTAATTGTATTAATAAGTTGTCCTAATCCCTCTAATGCATAATATTCGCACTGTACAGGAATTAAAACAGAATCACTTGCTGTAAATGCATTTAATGTTACTAAACCTAAAGATGGTGGACAATCTATAAATATAAAATCAAATTCATCTTTTATTTCATCTAATTTTTCTTTTAAACGATGTTCTCTACTCATCATACTAACAAGCTCAACTTCAGCTCCTGCAAGGTTCATATTAGCTGGGCATATTTTTAAAGTTTTAATAACTGTATCCACAAGCGCCTGTTTTATGTCAACTTCATTTATCAACACATCATATAAACTTAATTCATTGTTCTTTTCTATTCCTAAACCACTTGTTGCATTACCCTGTGGATCACAATCTATAAGAATGACTTTTTTACCTTTTTTAGCTATAATTGTCGCTAAATTAACTGCGGTTGTAGTCTTTCCTACTCCACCTTTTTGATTTGCAATTGAAATTATTTTTCCCAAAGTGTCTCCTCCTTCGTGCCATTTTTTGTTCCTTACTATAATATAAAAATTTTTTAAATCTGTCAACACATTTATTCAAATAATTCTTTTTATTTTGTATAATAAAAAAGCATTGATAAATCAATGCTTTTACCTTATAATTAGATTTTAATTATGTTTTTAGTACTTGTTTTTTATATTAATAAATATCTATTTCTTTCTTATAATAATATTATTTCTTTCATTATCTTCTATATTAAATGAATCTATTTTTTCAACAACACATCCATTTCGTTCTATTATATTCTTTGCTTCTTCTAATTCTTCTTTATAATTTGGGCCTTTCATACAAATCGCAATTCCTCCTTTTTTCAAAAAAGGTAGCATCCATTTTGCTAAATTGCTCATATTAGAAACTGCTCTTGTTGTTACTATATCAAATTGTTCAAAATATTCTTTTTGTTTTTGTAAATCTTCTGCTCTTGTATGAATTATATTTATATTCTCAATTCTTGCTTTTTCACATGAATCTTTTACACAATTTAATTTCTTTTGAACAGAATCTATTAGTGTAACATTTAATTCTGGTATAGCTATTTTAAGAGGTACTCCTGGAAAACCAGCTCCAGTTCCAACATCTATAAGTTTTACTTCTTTTAGCTCACCATTATTTAATTCTTGAATTTCATTCTTATAATTTTCGATTTCACTTAGAGCCGTCAAGCAATCAACATAATGTTTCACAATAAACTCATCTTCATTTTTAATAGCTGTTAAATTTATTACTTCATTCCATTTAAGAATATTCTTCATGTAATAATAAAATTGTTCACTTTGTTTATATTCTAAGAAGAATTCAATATTATTCTTTTCGCAAAGATCATATAAATCTCTGCTAAATACTTCTACATAATCAATCATTTCATACTCCAAAATTATTTTCTTCTCATTTGTTCTAAATAAACTAATAATACAGAAATATCAGCTGGAGAAACGCCACTTATTCTACTTGCCATTCCAACTGAATATGGTTTAATCTTATTAAGCTTTTGTCTTGCTTCTAATCTTAAACCTTTTATTTGTTCATAATCTAAGTCTTGTGGTAAAAGTTTTTTCTCCATATTTTTAAAACCTTCTACTTGTCTTTCTTGCATTTTAATATAGCCATCATATTTTACCATTATTTCTACTTCATTTTTTATAACTTTAGATAATTCTGGTCTATTTTCATCAATCTCTTTTAAACTTTCATAAGTTATTTCTGTTCTTTTTAGTAATTCAGAAAGTTTTGTTCCTGTTGATATTTCAGACGTTCCAGACTTACTTAAAAATTTATTTACTTTTTCAGAAGGTTTTACAGTTGTACTTTCTAATCTTTGTACTTCATCTAAAATTGCTTTTTTCTTTTCTAAAAATCTATTATATCTTTCGTCACTTATTAATCCCACATCATGACCAATTTCAGTTAGTCTTAAATCCGCATTGTCTTGTCTTAAAAGCAATCTATATTCTGCTCTAGAAGTCATCATTCTGTAAGGTTCCATGGTTCCTTTAGTAATTATATCATCAATTAAAACACCTATATATGCTTGACTTCTATCTAAAATTATAGGATCTTTTCCATTAATTTTTCTTTCTGCATTTATTCCAGCAATTAAACCTTGACACGCAGCTTCTTCATATCCAGATGTACCATTTATTTGTCCTGCAAAAAATAATCCATCGATTCCTTTAATTTCCAAACTTGCTTTTAATTGATCTGGTTCTATACAATCATATTCTATTGCATAAGCTGGTCTAGTAAATTCACAATGTTCAAGTCCAGGAAGTGTTTGATACATTTTTAATTGAACTTCTTCTGGTAAAGATGAACTCATACCTTGTATATAATATTCATCTGTATTTTCACCAATTGGTTCAACAAATATTTGATGTCTTTCTTTATCTGCAAATCTAACAACCTTATCCTCAATACTTGGACAATATCTTGGTCCAGTTGCATTTATTACTCCTGCATATAAAGGTGATCTGTCTAAATTTGCTCTAATAATTTCATGTGTTTTTTCTGTAGTATAAGTTAAATAACAAGGTTCTTGTTTTCTATTTATTTCTTCATCTTCAAAAGAAAATCCTTCTATTCCATCTTCGCCTTCTTGAATTTCCATTTTTGAAAAATCAATACTTTTTTTATTAATTCTAGCTGGAGTACCAGTTTTAAATCTTTGTAATTTTATTCCTAATTTAGTTAAACATTGACTTAACAAATTAGCTGGAAAAACCCCATCTGGTCCACTTTCCCAATTATGCTCACCAATAAATATTTTACCTTTTAAGTATGTACCAGTAGCTACAATAACACTATCTACATAATATATAGCATCTAAATTGGTAACAACAGCTTTTACTTTATTATTTTCAACAATTATATCTTTTATTTCAGCTTGTTTTAGATAACAATTTTCTTGTTTTTCTAAAGTATGTTTCATTTCTTGTTGATATGCTTTTCTGTCTGCCTGAGCTCTTAATGAATGAACAGCTGGTCCTTTAGATGTATTTAACATTTTTATTTGAATTAAAGTTTTATCTGTATTTCTGCCCATTTCTCCACCTAAAGCATCTATTTCTCTTACTAAATGTCCTTTAGATGTTCCCCCTATATGAGGATTACATGGCATATTTGCAACACATTCTAAACTAATAGAAAAAATTAATGTTTTTAATCCTAGTCTACTACAAGCAAGAGCAGCCTCGCATCCTGCGTGACCTGCTCCTATAACTGCTACATCATATTTACCTGCGTCATAACTTAAATCTTTTTTCATATTATTCCTTTTTTATTGCTTAAAAAGCTCTATTTTACTATATTTTAGCATTAAAAATGTAATTTTATAAAAAATACTTAAAAAAATACTAAATTAATCATTATTTTATAAAAATTATATGTTTATTGTGAAACTATTGTCCAATAGTCAAGTTATTTTCCTAAACAAAATTTAGAAAAAATAGAACTTATAACATCTTCTGTAACCGTTTCACCCGTAATCTTTCCTAGCTCTTCTAAAACCATTTTTAGATTGTTAGAAATGATATCTTCTGGCATATTATTGTTTAAACTTTCGATAGTTTTATTAATCTCGTTTAAAGAATTATTAATTAAATTTTTGTGTCTATTATTTACAACAATTAATTCGTTATTATTTACTATTTCTTTTAATTTATAAATATTAGATATTTCTTTATATAAATCTTCTAAGCCCTCGCCTGTTTTAGCTGAAATCTGAATTATAGGCTTATTAATCTTGCTAAATTTATCAATATTTACATTATTTTTTAAATCAATTTTATTTAATAAAATAATTGAATTTTTATTTTTAATTAAATCTATAATTTTTTTATCATTCTCATCTAATTCTTTTGTTATATCAAAAATTGCAATTATAATATCACTATCTTCTGCAATTTTAATTGCTTTATCTACTCCTATTTGTTCTACTTTGTCAGTTGCATTTCTGATTCCTGCTGTATCTATTATTTTTAAAGGAACACCATCAATTTGGATATATTCTTCTATGCTATCTCTTGTAGTTCCTTCTACGTCAGTTACAATTGCTCTTTCTTCATTTAAAATAAGATTTAATAAACTTGATTTTCCGGCATTAGGTCTACCAATAATTGCTGTTTTAATTCCTTCTTTTACTATTTTTCCATTATCAAAATTTTTTACTAATTTTTCTAACTCTTTTTTAGTAATATCAACTACTTCTCTTATTTTAGCATATGTAACTTCTTCTATATCATATTCAGGATAATCTATATTTGCTTCTATATCACTTAACAAATCAATTAAATTGTCTCTAATTTCTTTAATCTTAGTACTTAGTCTTCCTTCTAGTTGTTCTTCGCTAATTTTAGCTTCTTTATCTGTTTTACTATTAATAATATCAATTACTGCTTCAGCTTGACTTAAATCAATTCTACCATTTAAAAAAGCTCTTTTAGTAAATTCTCCTGCTTCTGCAATAATTGCACCATTAGCTAAACAAAGCTCTAATATTTTATTTAAAACTACAATACCGCCATGTGAATTTATTTCACACATATTTTCAGTTGTATAACTTTTAGGGGCTTTAAAATAGCTTACAAGTACTTCATCTATAACATCATTTCCATCAACAATAAAGCCATACTTAATAGTATTGCCTTTGATTGAATCAATATCTTGTGAATTCTTTGCTTTAAAGATTTTATCCAAAATCTCAAAACAATTATCTCCACTCATTCTTACAATTCCTATTCCACCTATTCCTGGTGCAGTTGAAATTGCACAAATAGTACTCATAAAAAGCTCCTTTCAATTAAAAATACAACATATTAATTATAACACATATTATGTAAATTTACAATAAAAAAGATAAATGCATAACACATTTATCTTTAAAATCAATATAATAAAATTAAATTACTTTAATTCAACAACTACTTTTCTTCTAGGTTCCTCACCAATACTATGTGTTGTAACCTTATCATGACTTTGTAATTTAGAATGAATTACTTTTCTATCATAAGCTCCCATAGGTTCTAAAGTAATTGATTTACCTGTTTTTACGACAGTATTAGCAACTTTTGTTGCTAAATTTTCTAGATCTTGTCTTCTACGTTCTCTAAAATCACCAATATTTAATATTACTTTTAATTTATCTTTTGAGTTTTTATTAATAATATTGTTTAAAATAACTTGTAAACTATTTAATGTCTCTCCCCTATATCCTATTAAGTAATTAACATCTTTCCCTTTAATATCAACATTTACAATATTATCTTCTACTTTAATGCTATATGAAACATCTTTAGAAGGAAGTTTTTTAATTATTTCATCTAATGTTGCTTTAAATTCTTCCATAACAACATCATCAGATTTAACTTCTTTTTCTTTATGTTCAGAAGAATCGTGAATTACAACTCCTTCTTTTAATTTTATTTCTACTTTAACAACTCTAGGATCTAAAATACTAAAAAAGCTTCTTTTAGAATCTTGTTCTAAAACTTTAACTTCTACTTTATTTTTACTAACATGTAATTCTTTTAAACCTTTTTCTATTGCCTCGTTAGTTGTTTTTCCTTCAAATACATATACTTGGTTTTCTTCCATTTTATTCCTCCCCTGACTTTTTAACAATCAAATTTGTTATAAGTCTTTCACCAATAGCAAATAAATTACTTACAAACCAATATAAAGCTAAACCTAAAGGAGCAATTAAACTGATACTTACACTCATAATAGGCATCATATAAGTCATTGTCTTAGTCATTTGTTCCATAGCAACTTGTTGATCATCTTCTTTATTTTCAGATTTTCCGTCTTCGCCTTCTTTTTTAGCTAAACTAACGCCTTGTTCTTTCTCAGCTTCTTTTCTAGCTTGAGCTGTTTGCATTTTGGTTAATTTCATCATTACTAAACTTGTAATTACATATAAAGCAGGAATTATAAATACTGTCCAATTACTAAAGTTTTCAGAAGGAATATCACTTAAATTTAAACCTAAGAAATTCATATTTAAATAAACATCTTGATCTTTATCTCCAAATTCTCTAATAATTGCTATTTCAATATAATTACGACGTTTTTGTTCTCCATTATTATTTGAATTTTCTTCTTGCTTTGTTTCTTCTTGTTTATTATTATCATTATTTTCTTGATTATTATCTTTATTTACTTCTTCTACATTTTCTTGATTACTATTTTCATTATTCTCTTTATTTTCGACTGATGCTTGATTTTCATTAGTTGCTTCTTCTTTACTCTCTTCTTTATTCTCTTCTTGTTTATTTTCACTTGTTTCTTCTACTTTTTGTTCTACGTAAGTTCCATTTAATTTAGCTGTATATTCTTCTAATTTACTACTATCAATATGACGCATAAATGTTAAAGGTCTACTTACTAAATAGAATATTGAGATAAATATAAATAATGTTACTAATGTTCCTAAACATCCACTCATTGGACTTATTTTTTCTCTTTTATATAAATCCATTACTTCTTGATTCTGTCTAACAGGATCGCTACTGTACTTTTCCTGTATTGCCTTAACTTGCTCTTGAATTTTTTGAGATTTTTTCATTGTTTTTTGTTGCTTAATATTATATGGCATCATAACTAATTTAAGTAAAATTGTAAAAATTATAACTGCTAAACCATAATTATTTACTATATTATAAATAAAATTAAGTACATAGCCAAACATATTAGCAATAAATTCAAATATTGCTCCCATTGCCTCTCCTCTTTATTTTACAGGATCATATCCGCCTTTAATAAAAGGATTACATTTTAAAATTCTCTTTGCTCCCATCATTGTTCCTTTAACTGCACCATATTTTTCAATTGCTTGTTTAGTATATTCAGAACATGTTGGATAAAAATTACAATGTATTCCTTTATTAGAGATATCTTGCGAAATATTTTTTTGATAAAATTCAATTGATTTAATAAAATATTTTTTCATTATATGCATCCTGCTTTTTTTAATAAATTAAATATTTCATCATTTATAACATGAAAATTAATATTTTGAGAATCTGCTTCATTTTTAACCATAAATAAAATATTATAATTATTATTTAATTTATTTTCATACAATTTAAAGCTTTCTCTTATTAATCTTTTAATATGATTCCTTTTAACGGATTTACCATATTTTTTACCAATTGCAATACCAAATTTATTATAGTTTTTATTATTTTCAAATACAAATAAACATAAATTTTTAGAACCATAATAATTACCATTTTTAAATGTATTTTTAAATTCAAAACTCTTTTTTAATTTTTTAGTATTTTTCATCTAACCACCATATTATAAATAAAATATTATTAAAAAAGGGCGTGCTTTATCAAGCCTAGCCCTAAATTAAATTTAAGCACAAATTGATTTTCTACCTTTATTTCTTCTTGCTTTTAAAACTTTTCTTCCAGCTGCTGTTTGCATTCTTTTTCTAAAACCATGTACTTTATTTCTTTGACGTTTTTTTGGTTGATAAGTTCTTTTCATTGATGTAACACCTCCTAATTTATATATAATATTTTTTAAACTAATTAAAATAATTTACTTATAAATATACATAAGCATTAGCATTATACATCCAAATAGCTACAAATGTCAAGTAATAAAGCTATTTTTTATAAAATTTTTATTTAATTTTCTACTTGATATTTATTTATTTTTTTGATATGATGTGTTTACATGGAAAGATTTACGGAAAGGGCAATTGTAAATGTATAAAGACAAAGATGATTTACTACAAAAGGCAAAAGATTTATTAAAAGAAGAAGTAACAAAAATTTCATACATTACTTGGTTTAAAAATCTAGAAATAAAATCAATTGTTGATAATAAAATCACTTTAATTGCGCAATCTGACATTCAAAAAGATGCAATTACATCTAGATATAATGATCTTGTTGTAAATACATTTAATTTTATTACTAATAAAAACTGCATTTTACAAGTATTAGTAAAAGAAGAATTAAATAGTGATGAAACAAATGAAGATACTGCAAAAGAACAAGATTATACAAATCAAGAAAATTACAAAAACACTTTTTTAAATCCAATATATACATTCGATAACTTTGTTATAGGAAATAACAATAAATTCGCACAAGCCGCTGCTTATGCTATAGTAGAAAATTATCCACAGACTATTTACAATCCATTATTTATATATGGTGGAGTAGGACTTGGAAAAACTCACTTAATGCAAGCAATAGGAAATGAAATAATAAAAAATCATCCTACAACAAAAATTTTATACACAACAAGTGAACAATTCATAAATGATCTTGTTAATTCCATAAAAGATAAGAATTTTAAAACAGAATTATTCAGAAATAAATATCGAAATATCGATGTTTTATTAATTGATGACATTCAGTTTTTAGCAGATAAAAAAGCAGGTCAAGAGGAATTTTTTAATACATTTCAAGCATTACATCAAGCAGGTAAACAAGTAATAATAACATGTGATAGACCTCCAAGAGATGTAGGAGTAGAAGAAAGGCTAAAAACTCGTTTTGAAATGGGTATTTTAGCTGATGTTAGCAAACCTGACTATGAAACAAGACTTGCAATCATTAGTAAAAAAGCATCTCAAGAAAATGTTATAATAGATGATTACATTTTATCAGTAATTGCAACTAAAATAGATACTAATATTAGAGAGTTAGAAGGTGTTCTTAATAAAATAGTAGCTATAGCATCATTAACACATAGCCAAATAACAATAGAAATGGCAGAGAAAGCTATAAACGAAATAATACTTCAAAAAGAAAAAGTTATTTCAAGCAATTATATACAAGAAGTAGTAGCAAAATTCTTTAATATAGAAATTAATGATTTTATTTCAGCTAAAAAATCAAAAGATATTACATATCCAAGACAAATAGCTATGTATTTATGCAGAGAAATTGCTGATTTAAGTTTTCCTCAAATAGGTAAAGATTTTGGTGGAAGAGACCATACAACAGCTATGCATGCATATAATAAAATAGAACGTGAAATAAAAGAAAATACAAACACAAAACTAATTGTGGATAGCATTAAAAATATAATAAATGAATCAAAATAATAATAGAATTAATAAAAAATAGAATTTAAAGAAAACATCTTTTTATAAAACATTTTTTTATTATAAAACACGAATCTTTACTTACGGAAGGCCTAAATTTGATATCCACAAATTAATGTGAATTACACTGTGAAATACATGTTAATTAATAATAAATCACAAATGAAAAATAATATAGTGGATAAATTAACTACTTATCCACAAAGTTATACACATAAGAAAATTTAGGGAAGATGCGGGTTTTAGAGATTATCCACTAAATCCACATGACCTAATACTAATACTACTAATTTTATTTATTATTAATAAAGGAGAATACAATGAAATTTATTTGTGAAAAAGAAAAAATCCTTAAAGGTATTAATTCCGTTATAAATGGTGTTGCATCTAAAACAACAATGCCTATATTAGAAGGAATTCTTATTCAAACAAATGATAAAGAATTAAAATTAACATCATATGATTTAGAAATAGGTATTGAATACATATTAGAAGCAAATATTGAAGAACAAGGTTCTACAGTAGTAAATGCTATTATGTTTGCTGAAATAATAAGAAAACTTCCTAATAAAGATATAAAGATTTCAATTAATGCAGATAACTTATTAGAAATAGAATGTGAAAATTCATTATATAAATTAGCAACAATGAATCCAGATGAATTTCCTGAATTACCAAAAATAAATGTAGATAATTCAATAGAAATAGAACAAAATTCATTAAGAGATATGATTAGAAAAACAATATTTGCTGTAAGTTCTGAAGAAAATAGACCAATATTTACAGGAAGTTTATTTGAAATAAAAGATGGAAGATTAAATGTTGTAGCAGTTGATGGATATAGAATGGCAATTAAATCAAAAGAAATAAAAGAAAAGGGAAATGATTTTAGTTGTGTTATTCCAGGAAAAACTTTAAATGAAGTAATTAAAATAATAGATGATAGCTTTGATACTATTAAAATAGGAATATCAAGAAATCAAGCTTTATTTGAAATGGAAAACTGTAAAGTTGTAACTAGATTATTAGATGGAGAGTTTTTAAAATATTCAAATACAATTCCTACAAGTTGGGAAACTAAAATAAGAGTTAATAAATTAGCATTACAAGAAATATTTGAAAGAGTAATATTAATTTCTGCTTCAAGTATAGAAAAAGAAAAAAGATATCCAGTTAAAATTAATGTAGAAGTAGGAAAAGTAATTATTAGCTGTCAAAATCAAACAGGTAATGCTAAAGAAGAATTAATAGTAAACACAGAAGGAAAAGATTTAGAAATAGGATTTAATCCAAGATTTTTCTTAGATAGTTTAAAAGCAATAGATGATGAAGAAATAGTAATTGAACTTGGATCAAATAGAGCACCATGTATTATTAAACCAGTTGAAAATACTGATGAATATTTATACATGATTTTACCAATAAAAATGAAATAAAAGAGGGACTAAAGAAAATGAATGATGATAATAATAACAAGAATGATTTTGTAGACAAAATAGGAAAAGTATACGTAGCATTTACAAGTAAATTTGATGGAATTTCCGAAAGAATAAATGAAAAAACAGGATGGAACATAAATGTTGGTGCTATTGTTGGTATTATATTAATGATAGTAGTAGTATTTTTATTTGTAAAAGCAGTATTAGGTTTAATAATGGGAAAATTATTTACAGGTGATTATTAATAGATAGATGTATATTAATAAAATTTATTTAGAAAAATTTAGAAATTATAAAGATCAAGATATAGAATTTTGCCCAAATATTAATATTATATTTGGAAATAATGCTCAAGGAAAAACAAATATAATAGAGGCGATTTATATTTGTAGTTTAGGTAAAAGCTTTAGAGCAAAAAAAGAAAAAGATTTAATTAATTTTAATGAAGAATTTGCAAAAGTAAAAATTGATTATTATAAAGAAAATAGAAATAATAGTATTGAATTTAATCTAGATGATAAAAAACAATTTATATCAAACGGTATTAAACAAAATAAAGTAAGTGATATTGTAGGAAAATTAAATATAGTAACATTTACACCAGATGATATAAATATTATAAAAAATGGTCCTGAAGAGAGAAGAAAATATATTAATATGATGATTAGTTCTTTAAGGCCAAAATATTTACATAGTTTAAATCAATATAATAAAGTATTAGAAGAAAGAAATAATCTATTAAAACAAATTCAAGAAGATATATCTAAAGAAACTTTATTAGATATTTATGATGAGCAATTAGCAAATTTATCTGCGGATATTTATGATTTAAGAAATGAATATATTAATAAAATTAAAGAAAAAATAGAAGATATCCACAAAATGATAACAAAAAGTGGAAATCTAGAAGATATAAAAATAAAATATATTTCAAGCGGACATGATAAAGATAGCTATTTAATAGCTATTAAAAAGTCTAGAAGTATTGATATAAAAAGAGGTTATTCTGCTGTTGGTATTCATAGAGATGATTTATTAATTTATATAAATCACAAACCTGTGAGTGTTTTTGGATCTCAAGGACAACAAAGAACAGCAGTTTTAAGTTTGAAACTTTGTGAACTTCAAATAATTAAAGAGCAAGTAGGGGAGACACCGGTATTACTTTTAGATGATTTTATGAGTGAATTAGATTTAAAACGTAGAAATAGTTTTTTAGAGAATATAAAAGATTGCCAAGTTATATTAACTTGTACAGATGATATTGATTTAAATACAAATCAGAAAAAGTTTTTTGTAGACAACGGAAAAGTGGAGGAAGTTTAATGGAAAAATTTGAGCACGAGTATAATGCAAACGAAATTCAAGTATTAGAAGGATTAGAGGCAGTACGTAAAAGACCAGGTATGTATATAGGTTCAACAAGTATTAGAGGATTACATCATTTGGTTTATGAAATTGTAGATAACTGCGTTGATGAAGCTTTAGCTGGATACTGCCAAAATATTCATGTTACAATTGAACCAGGAAATGTAATTTGTGTTGAAGATGATGGAAGAGGAATTCCAGTAGATATACATGCTAAAACTAAAATATCTGCAGCAGAAACAGTTTATACAGTATTACATGCTGGAGGTAAATTTGGTGAAAATAGTGGATATAAAGTAAGTGGTGGTTTACATGGAGTTGGTGCATCTGTTGTAAATGCATTATCAACTTGGACAGAGGTTACAATCCAAAGAGATGGTGGAATTTTCCAAATGAAATTTGACCATGGTAAAACAGTTATGCCATTAACACGTATTGGAGATAGCAATAAAACTGGTACTAAAGTTAGATTTATGGCAGATAGTGACATATTTGAAACAACAGTATATGATTTTGATACATTAGAAAATAGAATTAGAGAAATAGCATTTTTAACTAAAGGATTAAGAATTATATTTATAGACGAGAGAGAAGAAGTTCCTAAAAAATCAGAGTTTTGTTTTGAAGGAGGACTTTCTTCATTTGTTGAGTATTTAAATAAAAACAAAGAATCAATTAACAAAACACCAATTTATATGTTAAAAGACGGTGAATTCCCAATTGAAATTGCTATTCAATATACTACAAGTTATTCAGAAAATATTTATTCTTTTGTTAATAATGTAAATACTATTGAAGGTGGAACACACTTAGAAGGTTTTAAAAGAGGTTTAACAAAAGTATTTAATGATTACGCAAAATCCAAAAAGATATTAAAAGATAATGATGATAATTTATCTGGTGATGATATTCGTGAAGGTATAACAGCAGTTATTTCAGTTAAAGTTAAAGAACCTCAATTTGAGGGACAAACAAAAACAAAACTTGGAAATAGTGAAGTAACAGGATTAGTTCAAGCTGTTGTAATTGAAAAATTATCAAGCTTTTTAGAGGAAAATCCTTCAATTGCTAAGAATATTCTTGAAAAGAGTATTAGTGCAGCAAGAGCAAGAGAAGCAGCACGTAAAGCACGTGAATTGGTTCGTAGAAAATCAGCCTTAGAAACTACAACATTACCTGGAAAATTAGCAGATTGTACAAGCAAAAATGCAGAAGAATGTGAGGTTTACATCGTAGAGGGAGATTCAGCTGGAGGAAGCGCAAAACAAGGAAGAGATAGAAGATATCAAGCAATACTTCCACTATGGGGTAAAATGCTTAATGTTGAAAAAGCTCGTGTTGATAAAATATATGATAATGAAAAATTAAATCCAGTAATTTTAGCAGTAGGTGCAGGTGTTGGAAGTGATTTTGATGTTAGTAAAATTCGTTATGGTAAAGTTATAATTATGGCTGATGCCGATGTTGACGGCGCACATATTAGAACTTTATTATTAACATTCTTTTTTAGATATATGAGACCATTAATTGAAGAAGGTCATGTATATTTGGCACAACCACCACTTTATAAATTATCTAAAAAAGGTATGAAAGATATTTATTGTTATACTGATGAAGATTTAGAAAAACAATACAAAGAATTGGCAGATATAGGCATTACAAGGGATCAATTAGGTCTTCAAAGATATAAAGGTCTAGGTGAAATGAACCCAGAACAATTATGGGAAACAACAATGGATCCATCAAATAGAATTTTAGTAAAAGTTACAATGGATGATGCAATAAATGCAGATGAAATATTTACTTTATTAATGGGTGATGAAGTAAATCCAAGAAGAGAATTTATTGAGAAGAATGCAAAATATGTTAAAAACCTTGATGTATAATTAAAGGAAGAATACTAATGAATAAGATAATAACAAAAAATCCAAAATTAAGAAGTTTTATAAAACAGACAATAGGGCTACCAAGATATGGTGAGCCCTATGATACTTTGGTAGAAGAAGTTTTTGTTAGAGAACAACATGTATTAGGTTTAACAAGAGAAGAATTTTTTGAGGATTTGAAAAATTTTACTTGTTCAATTAATAAATTTAGTTTTGAACAAACAAATGAAAATTGGATGGGATGTGCTTTTCCAGGGTCAAAAGAAATCCAGTTTAATTTAGGTTACTGGCAAGATAGAATGAATACATTATCGAGAGATCAATATTGTGAAGAATTCTTTGAAACCTTTTCTCATGAATGTTTACATGGAATGCAAACACAATTAAATGGAAAAAATAGAGCAGGTGGATATGATTATGAAATAGGAAATCGTAAACATGCTTTATATGAAATAGCAACTCAAGGTATTGCTGCTAAAATGGCAAGAAATCAAACAGTAGTAAACTTTAACAACAATGACGTTTTAACAGGAGATGGTTATTCTGATGAAATATTTGCTATGGGATTAATGGCTGCAACTTTTGGAGTAAGCGAGCAAGATGTATTAAAATACAGTGTAAGAGATAGAAATAGCTTAGTTAAGGCTTTAGATATAAATATTGGAAATCCTAATACAACAGCAAGTTTAATAAATCTTTTTGAAAGTCAATTAGAATATTTACATTCTATTAATTATCCAGATGATAGTCAAAAATCTTTTAAAGGACTAAGTCCAGAGAAAAGAAGAGAAATGTCAACAACAGCTATGTCAAATATTGTTGAAATAGCTCAATTTTGTATGCAAGAAAGAATAAAAAATATACCTTTAGATATAACAAGAGAGCAATCAAGACAATTAAAATCAGATTTTAAAAAGGTATATGATATTTTTACTCAAGAAAAGATAAGATTTGCAAATAGTTTTGATTCAAAAACTAGTTTTGCAAATAAATTTGTTAGAGGTGAAAAAGCTGAATATATTATAAATTCTATAGATGTATTAGATCAAGCAACAGGATCAAAGGATAAGAATGTTAAAAATTCAATTCCTGCATATGTTAATTCTGTAAGATTAGGAAATTTTGATGAAATAAGAAATCATGGTATTTCATTAAGAAGTGATAAAAGCTTTTTAAGAATTAGAGATGAATCTGAAGAACAAATATATGAGAAAGCATATAAAGATTATAATGATTTTGCAGAGTGGGATAATTATGTAATTAATTCTGCAATTTATGATCGAACAAAAGTCGAATCTAACCAATTACCTAAAAAAGATGTTCATTCAAATATAGATAGATATTCTCAAGAAGGTATTAAAAAGGTTGAAGCATTAAGACTTGCTTTAATTAGTAACAAATTAAAATATAGTAAAAGATCTAAAGAAATATTATATAAGTTCCTAACTAATGGAGACGAAGGTTTACACGATGCATATAGTAGAATTACAAGAACACCAATTGCCGGAAGTACATTATCTCCTAGAAATGAATTTATGAATAATTTTGGAACAGATAAAGATAGGGCGTTTTTAGCAGAATTAATAGCACAAACCTATGTTAATAAATGTTTTGATAAAGATGGAACATTAAAACCAAGAGAAAATAAAGATGATTATATTACACAAATATCTTTATTTCAAACTTTCGAAAAATATGATGAATTTCAAGTTAAAACGGCTATTTCAAGCATAATTTTAAATGATGATTATAGTTATGTTAGTGGAGAATATCAAAGGGAACAACTTGCAGTTCTTGGAAATAGAAGAATGTTTGAGATTTTTTCACAGCCATTAATAGAAGAATTAACTAATACTCGAAATATAATACCTGAGAAAAAAGATGAATTAAGAAGAATGGCGGTTGCAACAGAAGAAAAATATCCAGATACAATGGCTTGGCGTTTTGGAAAAATGGTAGAACAATATAGGGATGGACATTGGCCTGACCCAAAACTAATTACTGGAAGTGTAAGAAAGAATTTTAGCTATTATTTTCAATCTGAAAGAGGAATGGAAGATTTAGTTGGAATTTTATGTGATTCATATTCTAGTAAAATGGAATTATTGAATTTACAAGGTGCATCATATATAAGTAGGCAAGATGCTATATTTAGAAATACTATAGAAAAATATGATAAAGATTATTTTAGAGAAAATATGATACGCATGGTTTTACATAATGATGATTCAGGTTTTATTTCAAAAGATGAAGCTGTTGCATATCAAGGAATAAATCCTGTTGAAGCAATACAATTTTTATCACATGAGTTTATAGAAGAAGCTAAATTTTATGAGAGAAATGTTTTTTATAGAGAAAACAACCCTATTACTGAATTTGATAGAGGACAAGTTGATATAGTAGGAGTTTTAAGTGGAAATCGTCGTAATACAAATAAATTAGGTAGGGTAGTAGGTGACTTAAGATCAATAAAGCAAACAGGAGTAATGCCTACAAATTCAATTGAAAAAGAAGCAAAAGCGAATAGTAATTTAGATAATAATAATCAAAATAAAGATGATGGAGATGAGAGATAATGTACGAAAAAGCTTTTACAGAAGTAATGGAAATATTGGATTATATGCCAACAGAACAAGTTAAAATGATTCCTAGTCCTTTTATTAAAATGCTTTTAGAACATATGGATTATAGTTATAATTTTATTTATAATCCAGATATTCCTTATGAAGAGCAAAAATTATTAGATGAAACAAGAGCAATTATGGAAATATTATATATACAATTCTGGCAAAAAGAAGACAAGCCTGCTTGACAAAGCAGGTTTTTTTATTGTATTATGTATGTGATTTTGGAGAAAGGAGGATAGTTGAATCTTAAACAAAAGTCATCTCAATGTTTTTATCCATTTCAAAAAATATTTGATAATGGAGTGATAAGAGTAGATGATGGATATATAAAAATAGTAAAAGTATATCCAATTAATTATGAACTTAAATCAAATTTAGAAAAAGAAGCCATTCTAAATAATTATAAGTTATTCTTAAAAACTTGTAATTTCAATTTTCAAATTTTAATTCAAAGCAAAAAAGAAGATTTATCAAATTATATTTCCAATCTTAAAAACAATACCAATGGAAATGAAAAATTAGTTAGGTTAAGTAATGATTACTTGGCTTATATTAGTGCGCTTGAACAAGAAAATAAGCTATCATCAAAAGAATTTTATATAGTGTTAAAGTTTCTTTATAAAGATATAGATAATATAGAAGTATTGGCACAAAATGATTTATTAGATCAGTTTTATAAAATAAAAGAAACATTATCTAGGTGCGGAAATCTTGTTGAGCAAATAGAAGATATAAAAGAAGTAGAAGAATTTTTAGTACAGTTTTATGAAAAATAGGAGAAGGAATGGAGGAATTATTAAATGGCATAATAGAAACAAAAGATAAAATTGCTCCAGCATATTTTGATAATACTAATCCAAAATACTTAAATATTGATAACAAATATTATTCTGGAATAATCGTCGTAGATTATTATAGAGAATATGATGAAATAATATTTAAAAATCTTATTAATTGTAATTTAAACATGAAAATAAGCATATTTTACGAAAAACAAGATACATATAAAGCAATAAAAAGCTTAACATATTTTATTGGCAATAATGCTCTAGAGATAAATTCAAAAAATCAAAATAGGCAAGATATAGATTTAGCTGCTTTTTCATATAATGATGCAAAATATATTAGAAAAGAAATACAGATTAATAATGAAGATTTGTATTTCTTATATACATATATTGAACTATATTGTGATAGTTTGCAAGAACTAGAACATAATCTAAATAAAGTAGAAGCAGTTTTATCATCATGTGGAATAATGACAAGAAGAGCATCTTTTAGGCAGGAACAATTATATCAAAGTATAAGTCCTTTAATGATTAATGATGAAGATATTAAAGAGGCAGCAAGAAGAAACGTATTAACAAGCGGATTACTTGCTACATATCCATTTATTTCATCCACAATTTGTGATAAAAATGGGATTTTTATTGGAACAAATATATATAATCATTCGATTATTTTAATGGATAGATTTGATAGAACTAAATATAAAAATGCTAATATGTGTATTTTTGGAACATCAGGAGCTGGAAAATCTTTTTATACTAAGTTAACAATATTAAGAAACTATTTAATGAATATAGAGCAATATGTTATTGATCCAGAACGAGAGTATACAAAACTTGTTGATTATTTGGACGGATTATTAATAAAAATAGGACCAACCTCAGATACTTATATAAATGTATTTGAAATTAGACAAGAAAGTATAGAAGATGGAAATGGATATTTAGCAACAAAGCTAGGAAAATTAAGAGGATTTTTTAGTTTAATATTTGATAATATCGATGAAGAAAAACTAGCAATATTAGAAGAAAAAATGATTGAAGTATATAACGATTATGGTATTACCTTTGATGATGATAGTTTATTTGAAAAGGATGAAGATAAATATGTGTTTAAATCATCAGATAAAATGCCTATTTTAGAAGATTTATATAAAAAACTAAAAGGAGTAAAATATAAAGAATTAAAAAATAAGTTATATCCATTTTGTAAGGGGTCATTAAAATTCTTAAATAATAGAACTAATGTTGAATTAGATAATAAACTTATAATAGCTGATATCTATGAGTTAGGCGAAGAAAATTTAAAATATGGAATGTATATTTTTACAATGCTTTTTTGGGATAAGATAAAAAAGGATAGAAATACCAAAAAATCAATATATTTAGATGAAATTTGGCGCTTAATAGGAGTTACAAGTAATAAGTTTGTAGCAAGTTTTATATACAAAATATTTAAAACAATTAGGAAATATGGAGGATCTTCAGTTGCAATAACACAGGATATATCTGATCTGTTTAGTTTAGAAGATGGGATATATGGAAAGGCAATTCTAAATAACTCAAGCATTAAATCATTCTTTTCTTTAGAAGAGGAAAACATTCATGTATTAGGAAAATATGCTAATATTTCTGAAAAAGAAAAAATTGAAATTAAGTCATTAAAAAGGGGAGAAAGCCTAATGTTTATTGGAGAAGACCATTTATTAGTAAAAATAGAAAGCACAAAGTTAGAAAAGGAAATTTTATTATGATTTTTGCGATAGTAAGTATTGGTTTTTATCAAAAAGAAATAGATGAAATAAAGAATAATACAAATATAGAAATAGTTGGAAGATTTTTTGCTTATCCAGACGCGATAAATGAGTTTGTAGAAAAATATGAAAACATAGAAATGATAATTATTTCAGAAGATTTTTATAATCAATATCATAGTGAAATAGATAAATTAGTAGAAGTAGATAATTATAAAAGAATAGTATTATTAAAAGAAAAAAGACAATTTCAAGAAGTGAAAGGAAAAATACAAGTATATGAAATATCGGATTTTTTAAAAGAACAAAAAAATATTTATTTAATGGAATTAGAAAAGGAGGATATGGATATGTCAAAATTGGAAATAGAAAAATCAAACTTAGTGAACCCAAAAGTATTGAATGATTTAGACATAGAAAAAAAGCAGACTAGTTTTTTAGAATCTAGTTTAGGAAGGACAATTAATCTAGGATTAGATTTAGGAATAAGAGCATTATTACCTAATTCAATTGAAGAAGGGATAATTGCTTTAAAAGATGCTATTTTAGAGAACGGGTTTAAAGAAGGAATAAAAAATGCAATAGATGATGTAATTAAAATAGGAAAAGCAACAGGAAATATATTATCTGGAAATTATGAAAATATAGAGCAAGTTCAAATGGCAGTTAAATCAGGTGGCTTAATTGATACTGTATCAGGAGTGTTAGATTATTCTTTAAATTTAGCTAATAAAACAGGGGCCATAGATAATCAAATAACAAGCATTTTAAGATATGGAAAAAACACAGTATTAGATACAATTTCATCTAAAATTGATAATGAATTAACAAATCAATTAAAGTATGTTCAAAAAGTTCAAACTTATTCTGATAAATGGAGAAAAGCATATGAAGAACAAGATTTTAATGGGATGGAAAAGGCTTATAAAAATATGGAAAATTATTTAGAAAAATCTATGCCATTTGAAAAAACTTTGCAAGAAGCACGCATTATAGAAAATTTGCATAATTTAATAAAAAACAAAGGAAAAAGTTTTGATTTATCTCAAAATGAAATTGAACTTGCAGAACGTTTAGCTATATAAAAATAGCATAAAAAACATGGTATTTTTTGGCTAAAAAGCATTGATTTTTTTTAAAGTTTGTAATAGAATGAAAGCGTACGGAAATAAGTAAAAAAGGGGAAAATAATGGATAAAAATGATGACAATTTAAAGTTAGAACGTCAAGATGGTACAATCATTGAACGTGAGATTGTTGAGGAAATGAAAACAGCTTATATCGATTATGCTATGAGCGTAATTGTAGCACGTGCACTTCCTGATGCAAGAGATGGTTTAAAACCTGTTCATAGAAGAATTTTATATACTATGAATGAAGATGGATTAACTCCTGATAAACCATATAGAAAATCAGCTACAACAGTTGGTGATGTTTTAGGTCGTTACCATCCACATGGAGATAGTTCTGTTTATGATGCGATGGTTCGTTTAGCACAAGATTTTACTCAACGTTATAAATTAATTGATGGCCATGGAAACTTTGGTAGTATTGATAACGATCCACCAGCAGCTTATCGTTATACAGAAGCTAGACTTGATAAAATGGCATTATTAATGCTTGAAGATATTGATAAAGATACAGTTGATTTTGTACCTAACTTTGATGATAGATTACAAGAACCAAGTGTACTTCCTACAAAATTACCAGCATTATTATTAAATGGTTCATCTGGTATTGCTGTTGGTATGGCAACTAATATTCCACCACACAACTTAAAAGAAGTAATAGATGGTATAGTTCAAGTTGTTGATCATCCAGAAACAACAATAGATGAATTAATAAAAATAATTAAAGGTCCTGATTTTCCAACTGGCGCTTTAATTATGGGACGTGATGGTATTAAAGAAGCTTATTCTACAGGCCGTGGAAAAGTTACTATGAGAGCGGAAGCAGAGATAGAAGAAATGTCTGGTAATAGACAAAAGATTGTTATCCATTCACTTCCATATGGTGTATATAAAGCTAAATTAATTCAAGATATGGCAGATTTAGCTAAACTTAAAAAGATTGATGGAATTAGTGAAATTCGTGATGAATCAGATCGTGAAGAAATGGTTCGTATAGTAATAGAATTAAAACGTGATGCTCGTCCACAAGTAATACTAAATCAATTATATAAGCATTCTGCACTTCAATCTACATTTGGCATTATTATGCTTGCATTAGTTGATGGTGAGCCTAAAATCCTTACATTAAGAGATTGCTTAGATGTATTTATTAATCACAGAAAAGAAGTAATTGTAAGACGTACAAAATTTGAATTAGATAAAGCATTAGCAAGAGCACATATATTAGAAGGATTAAGAATCGCTATTGATAATATTGATGAAATTATTCAAATTATCAGAACAAGTTATGATGATGCTAAAGAAAACTTAATGAAACGTTTTGATTTAAGCGAGATTCAAGCTCAAGCTATTTTGGATATGCAACTTAAACGCTTGCAAGGTTTACAACGTGAAAAGTTAGAAGAGGAATATAATGAATTAATGAAATTCATTGCATATTGCAGAAAAGTATTATCAGATGAGCAAGAAGTTTTAAATATTATTAAAAATGAATTATTAGAAATAAAAGAAAAATACGGTGATGATAGACGTACTAAAATTACTGGAGCTGCTGATGAATTTTCAGAAGAAGATTTAATCAAAGAAGAGCAAACAGTAATTGCATTAACTCATTTTGATTATATTAAACGTATGCCAATTGATACATATAAGAGCCAAAGAAGAGGAGGAAAGGGTATTACCGGAGTTACAGCTCGTGAAGGCGATTTTGTAAAACAAATCTTTACAGCAAGTACTCATGATACAGTTTTATTCTTTACTACAAAAGGTAAAATGTATAGACTTCGTGGCTATGAAATTCCAGAAGCCGGACGTACTGCTAAGGGAACAGCATTAGTTAATTTACTTAACTTAGAACAAGGAGAACGTGTTTCTGCAGTTATACCAATTAAAGAATATAGCCAAGATAAGTTTATTTTAATGGGTACTAAAAATGGTATCATTAAAAAGACACCTCTTCCTGAATATGATTCTGGAAGAACAACAGGATTAATAGGCATTAACTTAAAAGAAGATGACGAATTAATCAATGTTCGCTTAACAGATGGAAAAGATTCTATTGTAATGGTAACTCGTCATGGTATAGCAATTAGATTTGATGAAAAAGATGTAAGACCTATGGGAAGAGTTAGCCAAGGTGTTATTGGTATTAGATTAGATGAAGATGATTATGTAATTGGTATGGAACCAGTTTGGGAAAATAGCACAGCAACATTATTAACAATTACAGAAAATGGTTTTGGAAAACGTACAGAAATAGAAGAATATAGAGTTCAAAATAGGGGTGGAAGAGGAGTTCTAAATTATAAAGTTACTCCAAAAACAGGCGAAATAGTTGGAATAAGAGTTGTTGGTGGAAAAGAAGATGTAATGCTAATTACAGATACAGGAACAATTATTAGATTAAATGTTTCAGAAATATCAGTTTTAGGAAGAGCAACACAAGGTGTTACTTTGATGAGAACAAACGAAGGTAAAGTAGTAAGCATTGAAGCAATTTATGATGAAGATGAATTAGAAAATGCAAAAGCTGGTATTGAAGAAGGGGAACAATCAACAATTACTGAGTAATTAATAAAAAGCAGATAATATATCAAATTTTAATTCAGGTGGTTACGCTCGTGCTAAAGCATCCGCGTTTAACGCCACATTCTTAAAATTTATATATTATCTGCTTTATTATATTATTTGTTTCGTTTGTAACGTAAATCGTCTCCAAAGAATCTTAAAAATCTGTAATTACCAACAAGCCTTGAACCAACGCGAGTAGAGTAGTATTCATTAATTTGTTTTGCGTCTAAATTGGTTGATATAATTGTTTTTGTTATTTTATGATTTTGATTTAATAACCTAGTATTAATAATTGTAAACAATTCAGTTGCAATAACTTGATTTAAGCTTTCTGTACCTAAATCATCAATTATTAATAAATCACAATTTAGTACTTCTTGTGGAATATCAGATTCTGTTTTTCCAAATTTAGTATCTAGTATAGTATCAAACATAACTGGAGCTGTTTGATATAATACAGTTTTTCCTTTTTTTAGTAATTCTGCTGCAATGCAGTTAGATAAAAACGTTTTTCCAGTTCCTGTGCTACCTGTAAATAAAAGGTTTTTCTCATTTGGATCATCAAAATTTTCTATAAAACTTTTTGCTTTTTCTCTTAATAAGTTCATATTTTCTCTTGGAGAAACGTCTGATTTATATAGTTCTTTATTTGGCTTATCTGAAAAATGGATTAAGTTAAATGTGTCAAAGTTTTCTCGATCTAGATTTCCCATATTTGATTTATTATAAGTAATGTCATAAATGCGTTGTTTTAAGCAATTACACATTTGTTTTTTACCATCTTTTGTTATAAAGCCAGTATCATTGCAGGCTGAACATTCGAATTTTGGTTGTAAAAAGTTTTTGCTATTAGATAAATTTTTAATAAATGCATTTTTTTCTTTTATTAATCTATTAGATTCTTTTTTTAGATTAGATAATAGTTTTTCTTTTTCGTTTTGATCTTTTATAAGCATTGCTTTTGCAGTTGAAATTGATAAATTTGATAATTCATTTTCAATTTTACTAAGTTCAGGATTTGCTTTTATTAATTGTTCCTTTTTTTCTTGAGAAATGTAAATTGCTTGATTTCTTTTTTGTTCATATTCAGTTAATAGTTCTTTTAGGATTAAGTTATCCATATTTATCTCCTATTAATTTTCGTAGATATCGTCTATATTATCAAATGAGCTTTGTGTGTAATTATAGTCTATTGCTTTTTTCTCTATTTGTTTAATTTTGCTTGCTTGATCTTTTTTGCTTGATTTGTAACTTTGAATATCATCAAGAGTTATTAATCCTTTTTCATGCCAATCGGTTAAGATTGTATCAAAATATTTAAAGTTTAAATGTGTTAATGAACCAGCTTTTTTAAGGGCTTCTTCGATAATATCAATATTATAACCATAATCATTAGTCCATTTTTGAATATATGCTGTTTCATCATTAATTAAGTTTCGTTTAAGTCCTAAAGTAGTTGCAATTTGTTTATATACTTTACTATTTTTTTCTTTTTGAATTTCTACTTTTTCTAAATCGTCAAAAGTCTTTATTCCATCTTTATGCCAACTTTCTGCTATAGTTTGAACATATGCAGTATTAATATTAGGGGTATTTTCTTTGGCATAGTTAAATAAAGCAATCATAACCTCTTCTGAAAAGCCATACTTGTTGTACCACAAATCAATTGCAGTTGACCAAGTTGAATTCATAACTCCATCAAAAAATAGGTTATTTATTGTTTCTGTTGATTTCGCTCTTTCGCTATTTTCATTAATTCTTTTTATATCTTCAACGCTAGATGTTACTTTTGGTGCATAAACTTTATTTAAGTATTGCTCTTGCAAATTAGCTATTGTATAGCCATTTGGGAGTTTAATAATTAGATTGTTTTCTTCAAGTTCTGAAAAAGCATCTTGAATTTGTGCTAAAGATAAATTTATATTTTTGCTAATAGAATCTAATTCAACATTGTTGTCATTTTTAGCATAATATAGTAAATATAAATATACTTTTGTACTATCAGCTGATATTTTTGGCAAAGTATTACTGAAGAAAACATCTGGAATTGACGTAGAAGAAAATAAAAGAGAATTATCATTACTAAAATTTATTTTCATAATTAGCCCCTATATAATTTTAAAAATATTTCTCTTTTGTATATGGTCTTCCTAGCCGGAATTGAACCGACATCTACGCTTTAGGAGAGCGCTGCACTATCCATTTATGCTATAGGAAGCTATTCTTTAATACCGCTTGTAAAATTTGGTTTGTCAGAAATATCTTTTTTTGGTGAATTTTCAATAGCCTCATTAATTGTATCAATTAAATCATAAACATCAATGCCAACTTCTAGGCAACCCATTTCTATTGTTTCACCATCAGCAAAAAAACAACCAATACATGGAAATCCAGCTTCTGTTAAAATGTGAACATGCTCAGGATATTGGTTTAAAAAATCTGTAATAATTGTATCTTTGGTTATCATAACAATTCCTCTAAATATATAATTTTTAGTTATTCTATCATATTTTTTTGAAAAAGTATAGACAAATGAAAAAAATTGTTGTAATATATAGAACGAGTTTGGAAAGGAGGTGATCCTTTTTGAATTTACTGATAAATGTGTTTTTTATCAGTTTTGGTATCAATTTTTTTATAATCATTTATTTTTTATATTCAATTGTAGATATGTTTTTAGGTAAAAATCTACAAGGTTTAAAACTAAAAATCAAGAAAAACCAGCTACGATAAGAGTATTGAAAAAGTTTGTATTAAGAATTACTACATTTGCAGTATGTTTATTTGTTGTGTTTAAATCAATGTATGTGTTTCTAGAACCAGTTTTTAATGCAGAGCATATTGTCTTTCCATATGCAATTCATCCTTTCGATATATGTGAAAGATATCCAGGTACTTGGAGTATTATAAAAACCATGTATTTGGTGGTTTTTATAATAAGTTTTTCTATAATATATTTTTATATGTGTAAAACAGTTTCATTGTTGTTTAGTTCTTTAAAATCCACAAAGTGTAAACAAAAAGTGAATAAAAAATCCAAAATCAAAAAAATAATTAAATTCTCTTTAGTAAAAGATGAAAAGTTCGAAAACAATAGTTTAGAGCTGAGTATTGGTATAAATGAAAGAGGAGAGCAAATAAAAATATTTGAAAAAGGCTTATTTCAGAATATTTTAATAACTGGAACAATAGGAACTGGCAAGACTTCGAGTGCGATGTATCCTTTTACAGAGCAAATTATAAAGTATTGTGCAGATGATAATCAAAATAAAATTGGTTTATTGGTTTTAGATGTAAAAGGAAACTATGCAAATCAAGTTGAAAAGTTGGCACAAAAGTATAATAGACAAAAAGATTTAATATTAATTAATTTATCTGGAAAAATAAAGTATAATCCGTTAGATAAGCCATATTTAAAAGCTTCGGTTTTAGCTAATAGACTGCGAACAATACTTGAATTATTTAGCAAAGAAACAGGAGAGAGTTATTGGTTAGATAAAGCAGAGCAAACGCTTTGTGAAGCTATTAAAATGTGTCGTTTATATAATAATGGCTATGTTACTTTTAATGAAATTTATAAAATTATATTTCTTCAAGACTATTTTGATATGCAAATTTCAAGTATAAAAGAACTATTCAAAAATTCAAGATTTAATGATGAAGAAGTCTTTGATTTGCTATCATGTATAGATTATTTTCAAAAAGAATTTTTTGCTTTAGATGATAGAACAAAAGCTATTTTAAAAAGTGAAATAAGTCTAATAACTAATGTATTTATAAGTGATTATAATGTTAGTAAAGTATTTTGCCCAGATAAAAACGATATTAATTTTAAAGGATTTGAAGATATGCTATTGTCTGGTAAAATTGTTGTTCTTCAAATGAATATTGCCGAATATCGTAATCTATCAAAAATAATAGCAACATATTTAAAGCTAGATTTTCAAACAGCAGTTATGATGCAACTTAGTAGTAATAAAGAGCCTAGAATATCTGCTTTTATTAGTGATGAATATCATGAATACATTTCAGAAATTGACAGTAAATTTTTTGCAGAATGTAGAGAAGCAAGATGTATAAATATTCTAGCAACACAGAGTTATACATCACTTTTAAATAGTATTAAATCTGAAAATAGTGTTAAGGTTATTTTGCAAAATTTAATAAATAAATTATGGTACAGAACAGATGATATTTTTACAATAGAAGAGGCGCAAAAGCAAATAGGTAAAATAGATAAAGAAAAAGAAAGCTTTACTATTTCTGAAAATGCAAGAAACACTAATTTTAATATGATTACAAACACATTGATTTCAAGAGATTCAAACATTTCTGAAAGTTATAATAAATATAAGCAAAAAGAGTATGTTTTTGACACGAATTTTTTCAGTAGAGAATTAAAAACGTTTGAATGTTTAGCGTTTTTAAGTGATGGTTCTAAGATATATGAACCACAAAAATTACAAATGAAACCGTATTTTACGGATTAGAACTAATAAAAGGAGGGACTGAATGAAAAAATATGTAGCAATTGCACTTTATTCCGGTGCATTTGTGTTATTTGGCGTTTGTTTTGTTAGTTATTTTACTTTTGCTGATCCAAAACTTGTAAATACTTTAAATTCCGCATTTGAAAAAATAGAAAGTTATATTATAAGACTTGCTACACCTGCTGCAGCGGTTGCTGTAGGGACAGGATTATTAATGAGAAAGTTTAGTTTTGGAGATGAGGAAAAATTAAGAACAGCAAAAAAGTTGATTAGAGGAAGTTTATTTTCATATGGTTTTATTTTATTAATTGATTTAGTTTTGCAGTTTATAAAAACAATTTTAAATTAAGGTAATATATGGAATATACAACTGAAAGTTTAACAGAATTAATTTTTGGAGTAATAAATAATATTTTTGCAAAGTTATTTAATTCAATTGATAATACAGTTTATAGTATGTTAGATGAGATAACTTTTATTGATAAAGATATTTTGTCTCAAAACAATTTTATGAAAATTTTTGGCAATAATAGTACGTCTGGTATTTTACTTATAGCTAATAGTTTGTTATTAGGATTTTTTATTTATTATGCTTTTTCATATTTGTTATCACATTTAACTTTAAAACAAATACAAAGGCCAAGTCAATTTTTCTTTAAAGCAGTGATTTTTATAGCACTTATGAATTCATCATTATGGCTGTGTGAAGAAATTATAAATATTGTTTCTTTGATAACTAGAGCAATAAATGGATTGTGTGAGGAAGTGTTTAATACAGAAATTGGATTTAGTAGTTTCTTGAATTTGTTAAATGAGAGTTTAGAACATAACGATTTAACGTTTGATTTATTTTCATTCAATGGAATAATTAAAACTTTTACTTCTGTTGGAATTCTAAATTTGATTTTAACATATTCTTTAAGATACTTATTAATACAAGTATTTGTAATAATGTGTCCTTTCGCAATTTTAAGTTTATTAAATGAGAGTTCAGAAAAATTATTTAAGTCTTGGTTAAAGAATTTTTTGATGCTGCTATTTGTACAAGTATTGTTATCAATAATATTAATGCTTGCGTTTTCTTTTAGTGGAGTAGCAAATAAAGTATTGCAAAAATTATTATTTGTTGCAGTTGTTTATGCTGTTTCAAGAATGAATTATTTTATGAAAGAAATAATAGGCGGAATAACTTTTGATGTTAAGCAAAATATAGGAGTAAAAAGATGAAATTTGTTTTTCCAAAAAATTATAATTTTAGAACAAAATTATTGGGGTTTATAGATTATCAAACAGCAGTAATTAATGGCATCTGGGGATTAATACTATATGGCTTATCAAATATATTTTTTAATAATATAGAATCTAAATTATATTTTTGTATATCATTATATTTTCCACTTTTTTTGTTTAGCATTTTTGGATTTCAACATGAAAGTATAATAACAGTAATAAAGTATATGTACAAATTTATGAAAGACAGAGGAATATATTTATATAGAAAGGAGAAAAAGATTTATAAAAATAAAAGCCACCATATTATTTAGGGTGGCTTTTATCTTGCTTAAATATTGATTTTTCATGAAATATAGTATATTATATTAAAAGGTTTGAAAAGGAGATAAAGATGGAATACGATTTTAGCATAATTTCAAAAGTTTTTGATGAATATACTTCTCATTTTGATATGAGTGTAGATAAAATTTTATATAAATATAAGCATTCTTATAGAGTAGTATCATATACAAAAGAATTAGAAGAAGATTTAAAATTAAATGAACATGATAGATATATAGCAGAAATAATTGCTATGTATCATGATATAGCTAGATTTGAACAAGTTGTAAAATATGATACTTTTTGGGATGTTGTTAGCTTTGATCATGGAGATAGAGGAGCTGAAATATTACAAGAAGAAAAAATGCTTGACAATTTTAATTTAACAGATGAAGAAAAAGAAATTGTTTATATGGCAGTTAGAAATCATAATAAATTTAAAATTCAAGATGGTTTAAGTGATTATGAATTATTATTTGCTCAAATAGTAAGAGATGCAGATAAAATAGATATTGTCGAAATGCAATTTAAAAATCCAGCACCAGAAAAATGCGATATTGAGCCAGATATATTAGAAAATGTAAGTAATGATAAACAATACGAGAGAAGTAAAAGAACAATTGAGTATAATTATGCAACAAGGATATGCATGATGTTAACATTTTTGTATGATATTAATTTTAAAAAATCTTTTGAAATATTAATTGATAGGGGAATAATTAAAGAAAAGTTAGATGCATTAAAATTATCAGTTAATAAGCAAGAAGAATATGAAATAATAAAAAACTCAATTGAAAGATTTTTAAAAGAAAAGATGGAAAGTTTTAATGAATAAAACAAATGAGTATTTTATGAAACAGGCATATAAAGAAGCATTAAAGGCTTATGAAAAAGATGAAGTTCCTGTTGGGTGTGTAATAGTAAAAGACGATAAAATAATAGCAAGAGCACATAATTTAAAAGAAACAAAGCAATCTGCAATAGCACATGCAGAAGTTACTGCTATTGAAAAAGCTTCTAAAAAGCTTAATAATTGGAGATTAGAAGATTGCAAGATGTATGTTACGTTAGAACCATGTCCTATGTGTACAGGTGCAATTATTAATTCTAGAATTAAAGAAATATATATTGCTGTTGAAGATAAAATAAGTGGTTGTTGTGGAACAGTTGTAGACTTAGCTAGAAAAGAGAGCTTTAGCAATAAAAATGTTAAAATAGAATATGGAATAATGCAAGAAGAATGTTCTAAGTTATTAAAAGATTTTTTTAAAAAATTAAGAAAGAAATGAGGATTAAATTTTGAATAAAACTTTTATAAAAAGATTTTTATTTGGTTTTTTTATAGTTATATGTGCCTTAATAGTAGGCTTTTTAGTTATTCGTTATGAAGCAGAAGGCGATAAAAATATGCCATATAAATTATCAAAAATATTAGCGATAAGTACTGTTGATGGAAGAAAAAATGGCGATGGCGAAAACATTTGGAATATCAGTTTAAGTCAAGTAAATGATTTATATTTTTATATAGAAAAAGCAAATGATAATACAAAAGAAGTTATTTCTGAAATAAAATTTGACAATTTTTCAGTTCTATATTTAGGTGATGGTGTTACACAAGAACCAAAAATATATAGACCAAATGGAGATAAAAATGCACTTTATTTAAACGTAACTGAAAATATGTTAACTAGTGGAATTGTTTTTAGAGGTGGAGCACAGGATAATTATAAAGAAACTATAGCAAATACAGGTGGAGTTGTTGGATTTAGATATGCTCTAGAAAATTTAGGCAATTATGTTTCTAATGAAGCCGGTGAAGTAGTTTATAATGGTTCATTACTAAATAAAGCAGGAATCGGTTTAGATAAGGTAAAATCAAAGTTAATGTTTGAAATGGAATTAAAAACAAATAAAAATATCACTTATAGAAGTAGTACTATAGTTATTGATACTCCTGTTGGAGATATTACACAAGAAGGACAATCTAATAAAGAAATAACAGATTTTGGTGACGTTATTTTTAAAAGAGCTAGTAATTAATAAAATATAAAAATCTAGTAAAAGAGGTGATTTGGATGGAAAAAATAAGAATTGGTATTTGTGGTTATGGTAATTTAGGAAAAGGTATTGAAAGCGAAATTACTAAATCATTAGATATGGAATTAGTTGCAATTTTTACAAGAAGAGATCCAGCTAGTTTAAAAGTTGTATCAAATACAACAGTAGACCATATAGATAATGTTAAGAATTATCAAGGTAAAATTGATGTAATGATTATGTGTGGCGGCTCTAGTACAGATTTACCAGTACAAGTACCAGAGATGGCAAAATTATTTAATACTGTAGATAGTTTTGATACTCATGCAAAAATTCCAGAATACTTTGAAAAGGTTAATGCTTCTGCAGAAGAAGGAAATAATTTATCTCTTATTTCTTGCGGATGGGATCCAGGCATGTTTTCACTTATGAGATTATATTCAAATTCTATTTTACCAGATGGAAGCACATATACATTTTGGGGTAAAGGTATTAGTCAAGGGCACAGCGATGCTATAAGAAGAATTGAAGGTGTAAAAGACGCAAGACAATATACTATTCCAGTAGAAAATGCTATGCAAAGAGTACGCAATGGAGAAAACCCAAATCTTACAACAAGAGACAAACATTTAAGAGAGTGTTTTGTAGTTGCAGAAGATGGTGCAGATAAAGAGCGTATAGAAAATGAAATTAAAACAATGCCAAATTATTTTGATGAGTATGATACAACAGTTCATTTTATCAGTCAAGAAGAATTAGATAGTAAGCATAGTAAAATGCCACATGGTGGATTTGTAATTCATAGTGGTAAAACAGGAGATAACAATAATCATATTATTGAATTTAGTTTAAAATTAGATTCAAATCCAGAGTTCACAAGTTCAGTATTGTTAGCATTTTCAAGAGCAATATATAGAATGAATAAAATGGGACAAACAGGTGCTAGAACAGTATTTGATGTTCCACCAATTTTACTATCACCAAAGGATGCTAAAGATTTAAGAAAGAATTTATTATAAGATTATAAATATAGTTTTAAAATAAAAAATGTACTAGAAATTAGTACATTTTTTTATTTAATTATTTGCTAAAAACACTTGATATTTTGACAAATTTTGTATATAATAAGCATGATGTAAGTAGGCTGTCCATTAGGAAGATATGCTTCAATAAAAAGCTATGAATCTCGTCAGGTTCGGAAGAAAGCAGCGATAAGTAGTGTATTTATGTGATGGCATGTCTTCCCAATGGACAGCTTTTTATATTCTAAAAATAATAAATATCCTTAAGATAAGGCGGTGAAAAGTTTGAGTTATACTGCATTATATCGTAAATATAGACCTCTAAAATTTAGTGAAATGGTTGGACAAGATAAGATTACAACAACACTAAAAAATCAAATTATTGCAGGTCGAGTTGGACATGCATATTTATTTAATGGTGGAAGAGGAACAGGTAAAACAACAGCTGCAAAGATTTTGTCAAGAGCAGTAAATTGCCTAAATTTACAAGATGGCGAACCATGTAATGAATGTGAAATTTGTAAAGGAATTTTAGATGGTTCGTTAACAGATGTTGTTGAAATGGATGCAGCATCAAATAACTCTGTTGATGATATTCGTGATATTCGTGATGAAGTTAACTTTTTACCAACAAAAGCAAAATATAGAGTATATATTATAGATGAGGTTCATATGCTTTCAATTGGTGCTTTTAATGCACTTTTAAAAACATTAGAAGAACCACCAGAACATGTTAAATTTATTTTAGCAACAACAGAACCCCAAAAGATACCAACAACAATACTTTCAAGGTGTCAAAGATTTGATTTCAAAAAGGTTTCAGAAGAAAATATTGCTAAAAGAATTGAAATAATTTGTAAGCAAATGAATATTAAAATTGAAGATGAGGCAATAAAATTAATTTCAATTTTAGCAGAAGGCGCTGTTCGTGATGGTATTAGTATTCTAGAACGTTGTTATCAAGAAAACGTAGACACAATAACTCAAGATTTGGTTAAAGAATTAGTAGGACTTCCAGCAACTCAAAGCATAAATAAAATAGTAATGTCAATTGTTAAATATGATGAAATAACTGCATTACAAACAATAGACGAAGTATTAAAAGACGGAAAAGATTTATATAATTTTTTGTGGGAAATTATTAAATATACAAAAGATATTTTAGTATATAAAGCAACTAATAAATTAGATTTATATTCTGCAAAAGAATTAGAAGATATTAAGAAAATTGCTGATATTGCTGAAAAACAAAGACTATTAGATATTATTTATGAACTAAGCGAACTTGAAAATAATATGAAATGGTCAAGTCAAAAAACTATAATGTTTCAAACAGGAATTATTAAACTTTGTATTAAAAAAGAAAGTATAACAAATGATTTTTTGCAATATGATGAGTCAAATTCTAATCAATCAAAAGAAAAAAAGCAATCTCAAGATGTTATTGAATTAGAAACAACAAAAGCAGTTAGTGTAAGACCTAAATCAGATGTTCAAGTTGTAAAAGAAGAGCCAAAACCTGTTGTAACAAGTGATAATAATCCAATGGTTCAAGAAGAAAAAGCAATTGTTAAACAACCAGAAAATAATAAACCATCAGATGATGATAATATTATGAAGTCTAAAAAAGCTAAAGGACCAGGATATCCAACAATGCATGTGGGTATTGGTGGAAAAGAAAATGAAATTTGGAAAAAGGTAATAAATAAGTTAAAAGAACAAGGAAAATTAATGTTATTTACAACACTTGCAAATACTGAAGTTATTCCAGAAAATGATATGATTTGGGATGTTATGTTTTATAATGGATTTACAGATTTTAATAAAAAAATTGTTGAAGATCCTGGAAACAGACAAATGTTGCAACAGATTGTAAATACATTAGCTCAAAAAGAGGTTACTTTAAAATTTAAAGATAAAAAAGAAATAAAATCAACTTCTAAAAAAGATACTGATCTTAATTTGGGAATTGATATTAATATAATTGATTAAATGTTTATTTGAAAGGAAGAAAAACGATGTCAAAAGGAAGAGGCGGATTTCCAGGTGGTATGGGTGGATTTGGTGGAATGAATATCAATCAGCTTATGAAAGAAGCTAAAAAAATGCAAGCTGATATGGAAAAATCACAAGAAGAATTAACAGAAAAAGAATTTGATGCAACAGCTGGTGGCGGAGCAGTTCATGTAGTTGTATCTGGTGATAAAAAAATAAAAACAATTAAACTTCAAAAAGATGTAGTTGATCCAGATGATGTAGAAATGCTAGAAGATTTAATTCTAACATGTGTAAATGAAGCAATGAGAAAAGTAGATGAGGCACAAGCACAAGCACTTGGAAAATATAATATTCCTGGTTTAATGTAATTTATTTTTACATAATTGGAGAAAAGAATGAGCGAATATTCACCATCAATAGAAAAGTTAATAGAAAGTTTTGAGAAACTTCCAAGTATTGGACATAAAACAGCACAAAGACTAGCTTTTTATATGTTAGATTTGCCTGAACAAGATGCAATAGAGTTTACAAATTCTATTTTAAATGCGAAAAAAAATTTAAAGTTTTGTTCAACATGTTTTAATATAGCAGATACTGACCCATGTTATATTTGTAGTGATGTAAAACGAGACCAATCAACAATTTGTGTTGTAGAAGATGTCCGTGATATTGTTGCTATGGAGCGTACACATGAATATAAAGGTGTATATCATGTATTACATGGATCAATTTCTCCAATGAATGGAATAGGACCAGACGATATTAAAATTAAAGAATTGTTAACACGCTTAATGCCAGGAACTGTAAAAGAACTAATTTTAGCTACAAATCCTCGTGTAGAAGGAGAAGCTACAGCTATGTATATTAGTAAATTGGTTAAACCTATGGGAGTAAAAGTTACTCGTATAGCACGCGGAATACCTGTAGGTGGAGACTTAGAGTATACTGATGAAATTACATTAACAAAAGCATTAGAAGGAAGATCTGAAATATAATTTTTATAAAGGGTGTTTTTATGAGAAAAGTATTAGTCTTATATGGTACATATGGTGGAGGACATTTATCTGCTGCAAAAGCAATAAAAAAAGAGATAGAAGAAAACTATGATAATGTTGATTGCATGATGATAGATTGTATAGAATATATTGACAAATATTTTAATAAAGCAACAACAACATTATATAAAGAATTAGCTAAAAAAGCGCCATTATTATGGAAAACAACATATGATATTGCTAAAAAAGGAATTGCAGCTCGTTTAAATACAGACAATAATAAATTAATGTCATTTAAATTATTAAAATTAATAGAAGAATATAAACCTGATTTAATAATAAATACACATCCATTTGGAAGTACAATGTGTGGATTTTTGAAAAAATTAAATAAGATTGATGTTAGAATTGCAACTATTTTAACTGATTTTCATATTCATCCTCAATGGCTTGTATATGGTGATTACGTTGATTATTTCTTTGTGTCAAACGAACAAATGAGAGATGACATGGTAGAGGCAGGAATTGATAGTGGAAAAATCACAGTTAGTGGAATTCCTGTGAATGAAAAATTTTTAGAAAAGTTTGATAGAAAAAAGATATGTAGTAAAATAGGATTGGATCCAAATAAAGAAGTGGTATTATTTTTTGCTGGTGGAGAGTTTGGACTTGGAAGAAGTATGACTTTAAAAGTATTAGACACTTTAATAAATGTTTCAAATGAATTGCAAGTTGTTGCTATTAGTGGAAGAAATCCAAAAATGTATGGTACTTTTAATAATATTGTTGAAAAGGAAAATGCTGGCAATAGAATTAAAGTATTAGAGTTTACTGATAAAGTGCCAGAATTAATGAGTATTAGTAAATTTGTTATTACAAAAGCTGGGGGACTTACTTTGACAGAAAGTTTAACTTCGGGTTTGCCAATAATAATTATAAATCCAATTCCGGGTCAAGAAGAAGAAAACGCAGAATTTTTAGTAGATAATGGTGTTGCTATTTGGATAAAAAAAGGTGACAATGTTAAAGAAATTTTTGAAAATCTTAGTTTAGAAAAATTAAAATACATGAAGGATAATACGAAAAAACTTGCAAAGCCACATTCTACACATGAGATTTGTAAAAAAGTATTAGAGGATTTAAAATATACAAATTAATAGAACATGATAATAAAAAGAAGCGCGAATAAATCGCGCTTTTTTGTTTAGTGTGTTGTTTTATATTGAAAAATGTACTTTTTTGATATATTATTGATTAAGTAAAAAAGAAAGGAATTGTTTATGAAGTTAATAAAAATTCCAGAAGATAAATATTATGATTATAGAATTAATGCAATGTTTAATTGTTATAAATGGGATCCTCAATTTTATGACAATAATACTTTAGCAAAATATGTTTTGGTGTTAAGTAAAAAAGAAAATGAAGAAGTAAAAAACTTGACAGAAAAAATAGATAAAGAAACTATTGATGCTGAAAATTTTATAAATAGTAATTTCAAAAATAGTTATGCCAAAGAATTAATGCTTGACAAAAAAATTGTTGAACAGATTCCAAAAATGAAATCATATAATCCTGTAAATAACATAAGATTAATGAGATATGATTTTCACCCAAGTATTGATGATAAGTGGGTCGTAACTGAAGTAAATAGTGACGTTCCAGGTGGCTTTGCAGAAAGCTCATTGCTTCCTAATTTGGCAAGAGAAGTAATAAACAGAAACGATTTAAAATATATTTCTTTTGGCGAAGAAATGGTAAAAGCTATTGTAAAAAAACTAGAGAAGAATAGTATTATTATGATGGTTCATTGCACTTGCTTTAGTGACGATAGACAAGTAATGCAATATATGGGAGATAGATTGCAACAAGAAGGCTTTAAGATAATATATGGTGCAGCAGATCATATTAATTTTAAAGATGGAAACGCATATTGCATATTAGATAATAATAAAGAAAAAATAGATTTGATATTTAGATTTACACCATTGGAGTGGTTAATTCAAATGAAACCAAGACGTTGGGATGGCTATTTTGATACAAGTACTATTTCATGCAATCATCCAGTTGCAATTTATGCTCAAAGTAAAAGATTTCCTTTTATTTGGAAAGAGCTTGAAAAAGAAGGAATTAAAATGACAACATGGAAAGAATTCCTTCCAGAAACTATTGAAGTAAAAGATTTAAAAGGAAAAGAAGGATTCATTTATAAGCCAGCATATGGACGTGTAGGTGAAAAAATTGCAATAAAAGAAGCATGTAAAGGAGATGAATACAATAAAATAATACAAGACGTAAAAAAACATTCTAAAGATTATATTGCACAAAAACGCTTTATTAGTAAGCCGTTGATAGCTGATGATAAAGAGTACCACGTATGTTTAGGCTCATATACCATTGAGGGAAAACATGCAGGCTATTATGCAAGAATAAATGATGTTCCAAGAATAGATTCTTATGCGGCAGATATTCCAGTATTAGTTGAGGAGGAGTGATATGGATAATATAGAATTATATAAAATATATGCTCCACAAAATGCTAAATGGGTGGAATGGGTAAGACCGGTACCTTTTGTAGCCATAAAAACTTATGGTAGAAAACCTATTGTTAAATTAAATGAGAGAAAGCAATTCTTTTTAAATGAGTATAAAAAAGATGTTGCTATATTTGTTGATTTATTAGGAGCAGAAAGTATAGAGCTTGGAATAGAATTATCAAAAATTGGATATAGACCTATACCGATTTTTAATGGTACTGATGAACAACAAGGTTCTAAAGCAACATTAGATTCTAATATTATAGAAAGCGCACTAATATCTGGTGGAGATATTTTAAAAAATATTACTATTCCTAATGATGCAAATCCAGCTTTTTTACTTGATAGAGCAAGATTAAATAGATTTAGAATGACAGAATCAATATTTGATAATAGCTGGGATTTATATGGACAAGATATTCCATCTTATAATTATTTTAAAGAAAATGGAATTAATAAAATAATTGTCGTAAGTGAAAAAATTGAAAGAGATTTAAGAAAAATATTTTTTAAGTTTCAAGATGCAGGAATAGAATTTTATTTAACCGATGGTTATAAACCTATAGAAAAAATAGTATTAAAAAAGACTATAAAAGAAAAGATGGAAAAAGAAGAATTATAGTTTAAGTTGAAAGGACTAGCTTAATGGTAGACTTTACAAATCGAATAGTACAATTTGGCTTTGGAGCAGTTGGAAAAAGTTTTTTTGAAAAAGTGTTTAATGAAATAAATATTGATAAAAATAATTATTTTGTTATATCAGCAAACAAATTAGAATATGATTTTTTTATTGAATTGGGTGGAAATATAAATAATTTTGTTGTTGCAGATATTAATAAAGATAATTATGAAACGGTTTTTTCAAAGTTCCTTAAAGAAGGAGATTTTTTAATTGATTTTGCAGATTCTGTTGGAATAAAAGATATTCTTAATTGGT
>JAEEGL012231580.1_pt1 | contig 123057 bp, 122 predicted proteins | sample 9134231 | NCBI WGS metagenome assembly JAEEGL01 (sample SAMN16246548, study PRJNA631951) | gut metagenome | biome: gut microbiome; feature: rumen; material: fiber-attached | host: Bos | place: Iran: Karaj | collected 2018-10 | reverse complement strand
TTAGAATCGAACATTTTTTAAGCAATATATTAAATGGCCTTGCGCCGGTGTTTTCATGGCACAATACTTTAGAAAATGTATTTTTATCGCCACTAATAAGTCTGCCAATTTTTGCATTGGCGCTGGTTGGTCTTTTCTCGACCACAAAAGGTTTCTTCGCGTCTCGTAATTCTATTGCTTCGATTTTAATTGTATTCGGCTTAGTAATAACTGGCTTTAATCCAAACGCTGTAATCTTTTTAATTTTGCCGTTTTCAATTTTAATTGCTCACGGATTAAAATATGTACTCGAGAAATGGTACGATTTATTCCCAGAAAATCCGTATGCTAGAATCTCGGCAATCTTTCCGTTGATGATCTTATTTGGAATTATGATTCTTCCAAATTTGTTGCAATATATTTATGGGTATCGTTATAACCCAAGTGTGGCAAATGAATTTAATTATGATTTGGCCGTAATACAGGAAAACCTAAGTGATGAGAGTCTGCTTGTGCAAGATAGTTTTGATTTTTATAAAATATTAGAGGCTTCAACGAGCCTTGAAATTATTGATAGTTTACAACCTACCGACCGGTTAGCTATCTTGGGTAAGCCTGAAACTGTTCCGAATGGCTATACTCTTAGCCAAATCATTACATCGCCAATGCGAGATAATTCTGATATAATATATCTATACGTTGCAAATGAAATAAAAGAAGGAGAATAAAATGGGTCAAACCATGGACCAAATGAAACTTTTAAACCAACTCAGAAAGGCTCAAAAAGAACTTAAAAATGAAATTGTAGAAGTTGAAGCTGGAGATGGAGCCGTAGTGGTGCAGATTAATGGTGAATTAAAAATAAAGAAAGTTAAACTAAACCCAGAGAAAATCGATTTTGATGATATTCGTGAACTTGAACGTTGGATTGAAAATTGTATGCGCGATGGGTTTGCCAAAGCTCAAGAAATTGCGACTGATAAAATGAAACCCTTGATGGGTGGCCTCGGCAATCTCGGTCTCGGAATGTAGGATGTTTCCTAAAGCCCTTGAAAACTTAGTTGACGCCTTATCAATGCTTCCTGGAGTAGGTCCACGAACGGCCGAGAGATATGCATACTATCTTTTTCGTTCTAATGAAAAAATTTCAGAAAATATTGCAGAAGCACTAGAAGATTTACATAAAAAAGTAAAGTCTTGCCCTGTGACTTTTGCTTTAATTGGATCTGATGAAGAAATTTCGATATTGTACGAAGACCCGAAGCGCGACAAAACAACAATATTGGTTGTGGAAGAGCCTTTGGATATTTATGCAGTTGAACAAATAAAAGCCTACAAGGGGACCTATCACGTGTTAGGTGGGGCAATTTCACCAATTGATGGAATTACGCCAGACCAATTGCACATCCACGAGTTGATTGACCGAATAAAAAAGGATAAAGTCAAAGAAGTGATTATTGCAACCAACCCCTCTGTAGAAGGCGAATCAACAGCGTTATTACTTGAAAGATTATTGCACGAAAAATATCCCGATCTTAAGTTAACGCGTTTAGCGCGAGGGTTGCCACTTGGCGTGGATTTATCCTACGCCGATCAAATTACGCTAAGTGCAGCTTTAGAAAACCGCACAAAACTTTAGATTTGAAAAAACTATAATTGTTCTAGCGCTTTAAAATCAACTTTGGCGAGTTTAGTTTTTGGGAGCTCAGAAATAAAACGAATTTCGCGAGGGATTTCATATTTAGCAAGATATTTCCGATAGATATTCATGAGCTCTTTCCTGACAACACGTTCGGAAATATCTTTTTTCAGTACTACGAAAACAACAATTTTTTCACCACGAAGTTTATCCTCTCGGCCAACTGCAGCACAGCTTTCGACTTTATCACATTTTAAAGTAACATCTTCAATATTGGCTGGATAAATATTATAGCCATTACTAATAATCATACGTTTTAGACGCGAACGAAAATGCACAACGCCACGTTCATCCATAAAACCGATATCGCCAGTTCGGAGGTATTTTTTAGTACCAATCTTGATGAAAACTTTTTCTGTTTCTTTGTGTTTTCCTAAATATCCTTTCATTACAGCAAGCCCACGAACCAAAATTTCACCATCATCGCCAAGATTGGCTTCTTTTTTGGTTTTGAGATCCATGATAACAACGTCGTTATCCGGAATGGGATAACCAATGACATCCGGCTCTTCGGCGACATTACGCGGAGAAAATATAAATCCGCCTGAAGCTTCAGTGAGGCCATAACCGTTTTCAATAACAGCATTTGAACCATAGGCATGCAAAAAATCGTTGATTTTTTCTTTACTCGTCATGCTAATCATATCTCCGCCTGAAACTACATATTTGACATGTTTAAGGGCATTTTTTTTAAATTTAATTTTAGTAAGATAATCAAAAACCGACGGCACGCCGACCAAAATATTAACTTTATATTTCGTAATATATTTTTTAAATTTTTTTGGATTGAATTGCGGTATTAAAAAAGTGCGTGCGCCAAAATAAAGTGGCATGTGGATGCAACAACCCAGACCAAAGGCATGAAAATTAGGAAGAAATGCCATAAATGAATATTCTGGTTTAAAAAGTTCCGGTACAAGATATTTAGCACCCAAAGCTTGGGCGTTGAAATTAAGATTTGAGAGAATAATGCCTTTGGGTTTACCGGTGGTCCCACCAGAATACATAATTACGGCATCATCGGTTGAATTCACTCTTGCGTGAGGATTGCCAATGAATCCACTAGCTTTTGACAAAAACTTATCCCACATAATAATATGTTGGCTTTTTTTGATGTGATTCTTACGACCTTTGGTAAGTTTATAAATTACTCGCACAATAAAACCCATTGATCTGATCGGCGAAACTATAATGACCTGTTCGACACCGGTATTTTTAATAATTGCTTCGACTTTAGGGTAAGAAACGTCAATGCAAAGCATGATTTTTGATTCAGCTTGATTTAAATAATCTTCAATTTCTTTTTCGGATGATAGCGGATGAATCATGTTGGCAACTGCGCCAATTTCATTCACGGCATAGAATGCATAAATTGCTTCCGGAGTATTTGGCATGCAAATCGTAATACGTTCACCTTTCTTGGCGCCAATAGCCCTAAATGCAGCTGCAATTTTGTTAATTTTTTTAATTAGTTCTTTGTAGGTGATTTGAGTTTCAAAATATTCTAGGGCGATATTGTGTGGCCATTTACAGGAAGCTTCATAAATAGCGTCATATAAACCACCATTAAAATATTCGATATTTTTAGGTAGCTTATCAATGTAACCATATTTGGCACGCTCAATTTTCATATCGAGTTTGCGTAAAGTGTTTTTAATCTTATGATAAATATATTCAAGCATGTATGTATTATAACATCTCGTGTGCTATAATACATACATGGACAAGAATTTCCGGATAAGGTTACTGTGCGGTTTCGGACTTTTCTTTATTGCACTTTTGATGATGTATGCGTTTAATGGTGTGCCGTTTAAAATTTTCTTTGGAGTTTTTGCAATAATTTCTGGAATTGAGTTATTAAGTTTTTTTAAGAAGAAAATAAGTTTTTGGAACATACTGCTTGCGATTTTGGAAATTACTTTTTTGGTGTTCAGTTCGATTTTTGTTGCCAAAATAGATATCATACAAATCTGGTATATTATTTTTGGTGTATGTGGCTATGATATTTTTGCATATCTTTGCGGTAAGACATTGGGTGGAAAAATATTTAAAAAGTCTCGGCCTTTTCCTTATATTTCAAAAAACAAAACTTGGGAAGGAACAATTCTGGGATTGGCTATTTCAATGGGATTAGTAACGATTTTAATTTTAGCGCTTAGACGAACTGATTTTTTCTATTTAACTTGTGGGCCGCTAGCCTTGGTTGGTGATTTATTTGAAAGTTTTTTGAAACGACAGTTCAGGATAAAGGATTCTAACGAAATTGTTATTAAAAATAATTTTTTTGCAAAACTTGAGCTATTAGTGGGTGGGTCGGAAGGGCATGGTGGGTTTCTGGATCGGATTGACTCTTCGGCGTTTGCGATGACTATTTTATTACTTTTGACCAGCCTTTAATAAGATAGTCCGCGCCCGAAAAGACCGTTAAAACGAGGGCTAAATATAAAGTGACGTTACTAATGGTGGTAAGAAAATCTTGAACAAAAATTAGATTGGCGAGAATAGCAATAATGGCAATCATTTGAAAAACGGTTTTTAATTTACCAAAAACTGAGGCAGAGATAGTGACACCACTTTTGGCTGCCATCATACGCATACCGTCGACGGCAAAATCGCGTATTAAAATAACTGCAAAAACCCAAACTGGAATTATGCCAGAAACGGACAAAATTAGAAAAGCCAAATTCACCAATATTTTATCGGCTAGTGGGTCCAAAAATGCTCCGAGATCGGTGACAATTTTTCGTTTACGCGCCCAGTAACCGTCAATTTGGTCAGTGATGGCAGCCAAAATAAAAATTATTAGCGCGACAATATGCGCCCATGTTTCGGGCAAACTTGCAAAAATTGTGAAAATTATTGCAAGCAGCATCCTAAATATAGTTAAAGTGGTTGGACCAGTAATCATACTACGCGTTTCCTGTGCTTTACCTGCCAAGCGCGAATTTTGGCGAACCTAGCAGCTAGGACGTCGGTAGACCATTTATCGCCAAGCATGACAGTTTCTCTGGGTTTAAACCCATATTTTTCCATGGCTTCGGTAAGTTTTTTGCTCATGGGTTTTTTGGCCCACCAAACACATTCTACCTTGATAGGTTCACAGAATTTTTGCATCATTTTTTTGCGACCGTTATTACTGATGATTACGATCATAGAGCCAGCCTTACGACAATTTTCGACCCATTCGGCCAACTCATTGGCAGGTTCTTTTTCGGAATGAAGTCTAAGAGTATTATCGAGGTCGCAAAGCAACAATTTGACATTTTCTTTTTCTAATAATTCCGGAGTGACATCCTCAAAACGTTCAAATTTTTTATCTGCTTTTAAAATAGTCATGTATCTATTTTAGCATGTTATAATGATATATATGTATGAAAATTTCAAAGAATTTTTAGCCGATAAAGAGAAGCTTTGCATTATACAGGCAGAAAACCCAGATGGGGATTCTTTGGGATCGGCTATTGCGCTAGATTACTTATTAAAAGATAAGGAAGTCAGTTTATATTGTCCGGTAGATATACCTAAATATTTGCGCTATTTTACAGATTGGTCAAGAGTAACTAATGAATTTGATTTTAAAGCGGACGGATATATTATTGTGGATACAGCCGCAGAAGTATTATTATCTAAATTGCTTGATGATGTGGCAATCCGAAATCGCTTAACTTCGGCACCAGTACTAGTAATCGATCATCATGAAACAGCGGATGACATCTCTTTCCCACATAAAACAATTATCGATGTTCGGTGCGCTTGTGCCGAGGTGATTTATAAAATCGCAAAAAAATTTAGTTATGAAATTAATAAGTCGGCCGCTGAAGCAATTTTTCAAGGGATTCTATCGGATACTTTGGGGCTTACTAGTAATGCCGTAACGGATGAAACTTTTGAGGTCGCAGCGGAGCTGACTCGACTTGGAGCAAATGTTTCCGAACTAGAAGATCGTCGCCGTGAGTTTATGAAAAAGTCACCCAGAATTTTAGACTATAAGGCTGATTTAATTAAACGAATTGAATACCACTTGGATGGGGCGTTGGCGACGGTACATATCCCATGGGATGATATTCGTGAATATTCGGATGAATATAACCCAAATGTTTTAATCTTAGAAGAAATGCGACTGGTTGAGGGGGTGCGAGTGGCAGTGGCAATTAAAACTTATCCGGACGGTAAGCTGACTGGTAAAATTCGTTGCAGTTTAGACGCTCCGGTGGCCGATAAGATTGCAGGATTTTTCGGCGGTGGTGGGCATTCATACGCAGCTGGCTTTAGAACTTACGACGCTACCTATGAAGAAGTAGTAAAGGAATTAGTGAAATTAACAACGGAGTTAATCTAAGATGAATAATGTAACTTTGACTTTGACTAAAACGCACGATTTTTGTGGAAATAAAAAAGCCAATCTTACTGTGGTTCTGATTCATGGGATCGCCTCGAACTCGACTACTTTTAATGACCTCCTGAAATATCTTGAAAATTTAAAATCCCTACAAAATGTACGTTTTGTGACCTTTGATTTGCTTGGCTCTGGTAAATCCTTAAAAGACGACAATTTGCTAAATTATGATTATAAAGATCAACTAACCGCGTTACGTAACTCGATTAAACACTTAGAATTAGAATCTCCGCTAGTTTTGGTTGGTCACTCACTAGGAACGTTTATCGTTACAAAATATGCTAGTTCTTACAAAAATGCCATCAAAAAATTAATTTTAATTTCACCACCAGTTTTCACAGTGGAGGATTTGGAAAATCCGGCTTTTATGATGGCTATCAAAACTTTCAAGGATTTAATCAGTATAAAAAATCGAAATATTCTAAAAGAAAAATCTTTTAATAATTCGATGGAAAAAATTGTACTTGATAAGAAAAATTATCAGACTCTGGCCGAGATAGAAGTTCCAACTGAATTAATTTATGGCGAGGAAGATCAATTAATCGCTTCATATAATATTCCTAAACTTTTAAAAAAATCCAAGAATATTGTTGCTACAAAAACCAGCGGTAAACACGGAGTAACGCGTGATAAATATGCTAGAATGGCAAAAATTTTAGAGGAGACAACAAATGTTGAGAATTTATAACACGGCCACCAGAAAGCTAGAAGAGTTCAAGCCATATGGAGAAATAGTTAAAGTTTATACTTGTGGACCAACAGTATATAGCTTTCAGCATATTGGCAATTATGCGGCTTACATTTATTGGGATTTGCTGATTCGGACTTTAAAGATAGACGGATTCAAAGTTAAACGAGTGTTGAACTTTACCGATGTAGGACATTTAGTTTCCGACGGCGACGAAGGCGAAGATAAATTTGAAAAAAGTGCCACCAAGGAAGGCAGAAGCGTCTATGAGATAGCAAAATTTTATGGTGATGATTTTTTGCAAAATTTTCGGGCACTGAATTTAGTAGAACCAAATATAATCGCACATGCGACTGATTATATTGAAGCAGACAAGCGAGCAGTCGACAAAATGACAGAAGGTGGTTTTACTTATAAAACTAATGACGGTATATATTATGATACTTCAAAATTCCCAGAATACGCAAAATTTGCAAGACTAGATTTAGCTGGTTTGCAAGCTGGGGCGAGGGTTAATTATAATAATGAAAAGAAAAATGCTTCGGATTTTGCGGTTTGGAAATTCATTCAGCCGGGCGAAAAACATGCAATGCGTTGGGATTACCTAGGGCGACCGGGTTATCCAGGTTGGCATTTAGAGTGTTCGACAATTATCGAGGAAGAATTCGGTGAACCGATTGATATTCACACCGGTGGAGTAGATCATATACCAGTGCATCACACCAATGAGATTGCTCAAACTTATGCCATGACTGGGCGAGAATTGGCAAAATATTGGTTACATTGTGATTTTATTACGATTGACGGAGAAAAAATCTCGAAATCACTAGGAAATGTCTATACTTTAAACGATTTGGCAGAAAGAGGATTTTCGCCAATGGATTTTAAAATGTGGGTATTGTCGGGGCATTATCAAGGAACGCGAAATTTTACTTTCGAATCTCTAAAAGCATCTAAACAAAGACGATTAAATTGGCGAAACCGAATTGCTTTACTTTATCAAAACATAGAAATGCAAAATAATTCCGAAAAAAAGTGTGATTTTGTGGAAATTCTTTCTGCGGTGAACAATAATTTAAATTCAGCGGAAGCTTTTGCGATAATTGATACTGTAAATTTAGATTTTGATGATTGGCGAAAGGTCGATGAATTGTTTGGATTGAATTTAATTAACGACTCGCCAGATATCAACGATCAAATTCATGATTTAATTGCCGAGAGACAAACCGCGCGTGAGAAAAAAGATTTTATACGATCAGACGAGATTCGAGCCGAATTAAAAACTTTCGGAATTACAATGGAAGATACATCAACTGGGTCCGTGTGGCAATATTTATAAATCTACTTCTTATAATAGCGAGTAAGGAAAGAGTCCCGGTAGTTGGTAAAAGTGCCGTCTAGCAGAGAGGCGCGAATACGATTGACAGTTTCAACAATGAAGTGCTCGTTATGAATAGAAGCGAGAATCTTGGCAGTAATTTCATCGGTTTTAAATAGATGATGTAAATAAGCTTTGTTGTAATTTTTACAACATTCGCAATCACAATCTAGCATGATTGGCGTAAAATCGTGGGTATATTTAGCATTTTTAATATTAATACGGCCGTCTAAGGTATAGAGCGAGCCATTGCGAGCCATCCGGGTGGGGCCGACGCAATCAAAAGTATCGCAGCCACGTTCGGCACCGATAAATAAATCAATTGGTTCTTGACCCATACCGAGCAAATGACGAGGTTTATTTTCGGGAAGAATGGAATTAACCACCTGAAGCATTTCATCCATACCTTCGGCCGTAAAAACGCCACCGATACCAAAACCGTCGACATTTTTACCAGCACAGTATTTTGCTGACTCAGAACGAAGATCAAGAAAAGTACCACCTTGGACTACAGCGTATAAGTATTGTGGGTGCGAATATTGTTTAATTAGGTGCTGGTGCTCTTTTACGCAACGATCAAGCCAAGCATGGGTGCGATCCATAGCTTCTTTCATATCTTGATGATTTTCGGATTTAGCAAGATGGTCAAAAGCCATATGGATGTCTGCACCAATTGCCCACTGGGCTTGCATGCTTGATTCTGGAGTCATTTCAAAATTAGCACCATCAATATGAGATTTAAACTTGACGCCATTTTCACTGATTTTAACATCTGGGAGAGAAAAAATTTGAAAGCCGCCAGAATCGGTAAAGGTAGGACCATGCCAAGAACTAAATTCGGCTAAGCCCCCGGCCTCTTTGATAAGCTCGGTACCTGGGCGGAGAGTTAAATGGTAAGTGTTAGCCAAAATCGCTTGAGAGCCCAAATCACGCATTTGTTGCATAGTGAGAGCTTTAACTGTAGCACGAGTAGCGGCACCAACAAAGGCTGGAGTCTCAATATCTCCATGTGGAGTATGAATAACGCCGACTCGTGCTAAATTTTGTTTCTTTTTAATATCAAACTTTAACATATAAACATTGAATCTCCATAACTTAAAAAGTTATATTTTTCGTTAATTGCGTGTTCATAGGCATTTTTTAGATGATCCCAGCCAGCAAAAGCGGAAGCGAGCATCAAAACGGTAGATTTGGGAGCATGGTAGTTAGTAATCAAGGCATCAACAATTTTAAATTTGAAACCGGGATAAATAAAAATATCGTCTTCACCAGAAGTTTTGCCAGTTTTGGCATAATATTCTAAAGTCCGCGCTACTGTGGTACCAAGAGCAATTGTTCTTAAATGCGGAGCTTTAATCGCTGCAATAGTATCATCAGGAATATGAAACCATTCGGAATGCATCTGATGATCTTCGACTTTATCAGAACGAATTGGCAAAAATGTGCCGAGGCCAACGTGTAAGGTGAGGTATTTAATAACTACCCCCTTATCCTGTAGGCGTTTTAACAAATCTTCGGTCATATTGAGTGAAGCGGTTGGCGCGGCGGCTGAGCCCATATGTTTCGCCCAAACAGTTTGATAACGTTTTTTGTCATCATTCGTAGCGTCACGATGAAGATATGGCGGTAAGGGAACTGTGCCATATTGTTCAGCAAGTTCGGCGAGTGGCATGTCGGATTCAACCTCGGCGATACCATTGCCAAGAATCTTTGTAATGACTAGGTTTTTATCATGATTTAAAACCGTCAGCAACTCACCTTCGTGCAGCTTACCACGGTACATAACGCGTTGAGGTTCGTCGCCATGTTTTTCAAGTACTACGAGTTCGCGTTCCCGACCGTCTGGGAGTTTGCAAAATAGTCGAGATTGCATCACGCGTGTGTCATTTAAAATTAATAAATCGCCAGGATTTAAAAATTCATCTAAATTGCGATAAAATGAGTCTTTAATATCTCCGGTTTGACGATTTAATACCAAAAGACGAGTTGAACCACGTTCCTTTGGTGGAAACTTCGCAATGCGTTCTTCTGGTAAATTGTAATTATAATCAGAGACTAACATTTTTTAAATCCTGTTTAATTTGTTTTTTATAACGTTCTTCTTCAGAAAAGATGCATCCACAATATTTTTGAAGATATAGCCCAAGCTCACGGGCCTTGTCTTGCCCTTTACGAAAACCAACACGGAAGTCACGATATAAAAACTCAATGCCAGACATTTTAGCTAACTGTTCACAAACTTCCTTCAGTTGATCATGTTTTTGATATGGTGAAACGAGTAGCGTTGTCGTAAAGGCATCGTATCCGTGTTCTACGGCATAGCGTACGGTTTCGCCGAGACGCTTGGGATAGCAATAATTAATACAGCGATTTTCAATATCCTTCGAAACATTACGACAAAAGTCATCTAAACCATATTCTTCTTTTAAAATTAAATTAATGTTTATCATTTTGGCATAGTCTTTTAAACAATCGCGACGAGTTTTGTATTCTATATATGGATGGATATTGGGATTATACCAAAATAAAGTTGGTTCAATTTCTTCAGAACGCAATAAATCAATACAATATATACTGCATGGTGCGCAGCAGGTGTGCATTAAAACTTTTTTCACTAACACAATTATATCATTTATGCTACAATATTTCTATAAAGGAGGTTTATGGGAAAAACAATTGAAACGGACTGGCGAACTTTTATTAAGTTTTGGCTAGTACCGCTCATAATTGCAGCAGTATTGTTTTTTGCATACAAGGCTTTGACTGGTCTTATTATTATTGGAATTTCAGTCTTCCTAGCTTTAGCTTTAAAACCATTGGTGCGTAAGGTGAATAGTTTTTTCACTAAGCATTTTGGTAAAGATAAAAAACATCAAACCGTGTCTGCGATTTTTGCTTATCTCATTGTGGTATTAGTGTTTGGCGCAATTATCGCAATCGTTGGTCCAGTCGTAGTAAATGAAACAGCAAAATTTGTGCAAAATTTTCCGGAAACTTTTGAAAATACATTTGGCGGTTGGGAGGGAATCAATAATTTTGGTAAAAATCTTGGCATTAATGACTTACACGCAGAGATTACGTCGGCGCTAAATTCACTTTCAAATTCGATGCTAGGTGTGCTTGGCAATAATTTGGTAGCAAGTGTTAGTGGTGTAGCAGATATCATAATGAAAATTGTATTAGTCCTGGTCTTAACTTTACTATTCTTACTTGAGGGGCCGGGAATGTTGGAAGCATTCTGGAAAAATTTAGCAGCTGGCGATGACGATAAAAAGCCAATAAAAGTGGCAAAAAACGTGGTAAAACGTATGGCGAATGTAGTATCAACATATGTGTCGCGCCAAGTGGTTGTGGCGATGATTGATGGTCTAGCGAGCGGACTTATTGTATTTATACTTTCGTTGTTCCTTAATGTTTCGTCCAGTCTGGCAATACCTATGGGTATGACAACAATGATTTTCTATTTAATTCCAATGTTTGGCCAATTTATCGGTGGAACGCTAGTGACTTTGATTTTATTATTTTCAAACCCAATCGCTGCATTGATTTTCGCTATTATATATATAGTATATGCGCAAATTGAAAATAATTTTATCGCGCCAAAAATTCAGGGCAATGCATTAAATTTGCAACCAATTTTGATCTTATCGGCAATTACGATTGGTATGTATATGTTTGGCTTACTTGGTGCGATTATCGCTATTCCGATTGCTGGCTGTATTAAAGTTTTAATTGAAGAGTACCCCAATATAAAATCTGCCCGAGTTTAATATGAAAGAAAAAGCAAAAACAAAAAGTGGTAAACCTAGTTTGATGCCGGGATTTTTGCGACGGCCGATTGTGATAGTGTTATTTGTTTTAATGAATGTAATTGTTATAGCAATTACGGCTATGGTCGAATTTGGTAATTCTAAAGAAGCGACAGATTTGTCAAAAGTGGTATTAAATTGGTGGATGCTGCTGCCAGCATTGCTTTGTTTTTTGGTTGCGGTAACATTAGATATATTTAAATATGTTTTAATGATGAAAGAAATGTCGCCGGAACAAAGTCGAGATAAAAGAACTCTTTGTCACATAGCGAGCCGTACAGTACTACTGGGGAAGTATTACGACAATATCACGCCAGCGGCAGTAGGTGGTCAACCATTTCAGATTTACTACATGCGAAAAAATAGTGATTTACCTAATGGTCTGTCAACTTCAATACCAATCTTTGGGATGATTTCCCTTCAGATTGGTTTTATCATTATTGCACTAATTTGTTTTTTGTTTGGTGGGCTTATAAAGGATAATCCAGCTTTAGTGGTAACGGCAATTATTGGGCTGTTATTTTATGCTTTTTGGCCAGTGATGGTAGCAGGCGTTAGTCTTTTTCCAAAACCAACAGTAAAATTTATAAAGTTCTTAGTGAAAATCTTAGCCAAAATTAAACTTGTTAAAAATCGCGAAGAAACTTTGATAAAAGTTGAAAATGAAACCAAAGAATATGCCGACTCCGTCAAAACAATTTTAAAAACTAAGGGTCTCTTTTTGAAATCGATTTTAATTTCGGTAGTCTACAACTTCCTGATCGCATTGATTCCATTTTTCGTTTTAACGGCTTTTGGTGGTTCGGTAGATCTTATTCATTCATTCGTAACCACAATTGCAGTGATGTCGGCAATATATTTTGTCCCCACTCCTGGAAATTCTGGGGTGGCGGAGGGTACATTTTTTGTAGTTTTCTCAGCACTGTCTTCTGGCTATGTTTTTTGGGCAATGTTAGTGTGGCGATTTTTCTCGTATTATATATATATAATAATTGGACCAATAATCTATTTTTTCATGCATTTAGAAAAAAAGCGTGCTAAAATAGATGGATAGTCTATGCTAAAATTATTTAGATTCTTGAGACCATATTGGTGGCAGGTAGTTATCCTGCTTGTTGCGACTACAATTCAAGTTTATGCAACTTTAAGGTTACCAGCTTTAATGGCCAACATCATTAATAATGGTATTGTGCCAGGTGATACCAATTACATTTGGATGACGGGTCTTTATATGATTGGTTTGGTCATCGTATCGGCAGTGGGTTCGCTGTTTTCTAGCTATTTTGCGGCACGAATTGGTACAAATTACGCACGCGACATTCGGACGGCAATTTTTACTAAGGTGATCAATTTTAGTATTTTAGAGGCAAAGGATTTTAGCACAGCCTCACTATTAACGCGCACTACGAATGATGTGAATTTAGTACAAATGACTACTATTATGATGCTTTCAATGATGCTAAGAGCACCACTTTTTTGTATTATTTCTATCGTAATGGCGATACAGACGGCGCCAGATATGAGTTGGATTATTTTGGTAGGCGCAACAGCAATTTTGGGTTCGGCGATTTTGATTTTGGTGATTGTGATACCTAAATTTAAAATTTTTCAAACACTAATTGATAAAATTACGTTGATTACGCGTGAAAATTTAACTGGTCTTCGGGTGATCCGAGCTTTCAATAATGAAAAATTAGAAAAACAAAAATTCGCCAACACTAATACCGCTTTAACCAAACTTTTGATTTTTATTGATAAAGTTTTGGAGCTACAAAACCCTTTAATTAATATTATTTTCAATGGCACCACGTTGCTTTGTTCTTGGATCGGCATTTCGTTACTTTCTAAAGATTTTGCGTACCTTGGCAACATGACGGCTTTTGCGCAATATGTGACACATGTGATGATTTCGTTTTTGATGATGTCAATGCTATTTGCAGAATTACCGCGAGCCAACGTCTCGGCAGGAAGAATTAATGAAATACTTTCTAAAAAATCTAAAATCCATTGGACCACAAAAACCAGTGGCGTTCCCGAAAAAACGGCATCGGTAGAATTTAAAAATGTGGATTTTTATTATCCCGGAGCAGCAGAGAAGGTTTTGGATAATGTGTCGTTTAGGGCAGGAGCTGGCGAAACAACAGCATTCATTGGCTCGACCGGATCGGGTAAATCTACTTTAATTAACTTGGTACCGAGGTTCTACGAACCGTCGAGGGGAAAAATTTTAATTAATGGCTTAGAAATTGATAAATATGATAAATCGGATTTAATCAAACGGATTGGTTTTGTGCCACAGCGCGGGATGCTATTTTCTGGCACGATTAAATCTAACATTAAGTTTGGTGCACCTGAGGCAACTGATGGACAAGTACATAGAGCGGCCAAAATTGCTCAGGCGGAAAATTTTATTGAAAAATTACCAGAAAAATATGACGCTCCGATAGCGCAGGGTGGAGCAAATGTTTCTGGCGGACAAAAACAACGCCTTTCCATCGCGCGGGCAATTTGTAAGAATCCCGATATTTTCGTATTTGACGATTCTTTCTCGGCTCTTGACATGAAAACCGATAAAAAATTAAGAGAAGCATTAAAAGAGGTTACCGAATCAGCGGTAGTTTTAATTGTGGCACAAAGAGTCAGCACAATTAAAGATGCCGATCAAATCGTGGTTTTAGATAAAGGTAAAATCGTAGGTAAAGGCAAGCATTTTGATTTATTGAAGAAATGCAGAGTTTACCAAGAGATTGTTAAATCACAACTCTCGGATAAAGAGTATGCTCGCGAATTAGAGCTCGCGAGGAGGGTAGAGTATGCCTAAACGCAAAGAGATTGATAAACCAAAAAATTTACGTAGCTCGCTAAAAGTATTCTTGAAATCTATCAGAAAGTATCGTGTTGCAATTATTATTTCAATAATTTTATCAGTTGGCTCGGCGATTTTGGGGCTTTTTATACCAAAAATTTTGGGAGACATGACGACTGTTGCGGTAAATAGCTATCCAGAGTTAGATTGGTCGGCTCTAAGCACAAAGGCGATTCTTGCTATTGTGCTATTTGTGGCTTCGGCAATTCTAAATTACGGACAAGCATATATCTTAGCCGTAGCTTCAGCGCGCTATACCAAAAAAATAAGAGAGGATATTTTGGACAAAATTGCACGGTTACCGATTTCATATTTTGACCGGCATCAATTTGGTGACACATTGTCGCGTATGTCAAACGATGTGGACATATTGACCACTTCATTGTCGCGAGAAATTGCAGATGTGTCACTAAGTTTAACTACATTAGTTGGCGTAATGGTTATTATGCTGACAATATCTGTACCGTTGTCCTTAATATCGTTTATAGTGGTACCGATTTCAGTGGTGGTTGTAGCAAGAATTATGCATCATGCTCAAAAATATTTCCGCGAACAGCAAAATACTTTGGGTGTATTAAACAGTAAAATCGAAGAAGATTATTCTGGGCAAATTGTGATTAAATCAAATTCTTACGAAGAGGTGGCGCTGGAGGATTTTACTAAGACCAATGAAAAATTGACGACTTCATCGCGACGAGCGCAAATTTTTTCGTCGTTGTCTTTTCCGGTGACGCATATTTTTACTAATCTTGGCTACGTAGCGGTCTGTATATTAGGCGGTGTTTTTGTGGTACAAGGCCGCATTAATATTGGTGATATTCAAGCATTCATTCAGTATGTGTCGCGTTTCAATCGGCCCATTACCGAAATTGCTTCTACTACTTCCACCATGCAGTCTTTACTTGCGGCGGCAGAGCGAATTTTTGAGTTCTTGAATGAACCAGAAGAAGAACCAGATATCGATCCAGCACGTAAAATTGAAAAGATCCGTGGTGAGGTAGAATTTCATAATGTTAATTTTAGTTATTTTAAAGACCAACCGATTATTAAAAACTTTTCGATGAAAGTGCGTCCGGGTATGAAAGTAGCGATTGTTGGTCCAACTGGTGCCGGCAAAACCACTTTAATTAACCTTTTAATGAGATTTTATGATCCGAGTTCTGGATACATCACAATCGATGGAATCCCAACGCGAGAAATGAAGCGTGCGGACGTACGAAAATTGTTCGGAATGGTATTACAGGATACTTGGCTATTTTCTGGCACAGTAGAAGAAAATTTACGTTATGGCAAACATTCGGCGAGCCTGGACGATATTAGAAAAGCTGCTAAGGCAAGCAATGTTGATCATATTATTGAGGCTTTACCTAAGGCTTACAATTCAGATATTAGTGAGGATTCAGATAATATTTCGGCAGGCGAAAAACAGTTGATAACGATTGCGCGTGCAATGGTAGCCGATCCGCCGATGATGATACTTGACGAAGCAACATCGAACGTAGATACGCGTACCGAGCAGTTGATTCAAGATTCGTTTGAAAAACTTACTTCTGGTAGAACATCATTTGTGATTGCACATAGATTATCGACAATCCGGAATTCGGATTTGATTTTGGTGATGCGAGACGGGAATATTGTGGAACAAGGAAATCACGACGAGTTATTAAAACTCAATGGATTTTACGCAGAGCTATATAATTCACAGTTTGCAACCGATTAAAATCATACGAACATCTTGTTTCTAAAAGTGGTAAAAATTATATTTTGGCTTTTATAAGTTCAAAGACTTCATCAATGGTGCCCGATGCATTAATTAGCGTTAAATTGAAATCTTTAGCAATTTTGGGATAGGCAGCGTTAACCTTTTGCTGAAATTCATTTGGTTTGGCCTCAAAAGTCTCGGCGGCCTTACCGCGAGATTTTTGACGTTTGAGTCGGACTTCATCTGGAACCACTAAAATAAAACCGTGGTCTGGGTGAATATATTTTTCCGGTAACAAATCTTTGGTAAGACGAATAATTTTGCTACGCGAAACACCTTCGCCATAGCCTTGATAAGCAATAGTAGACCAATAATTGCGCGCCGAAATCACAATTCCACCACGTTTTAATATTGGTTCGGCGATTTTTTTCCACAATTCGACACGAGTGGCAGTAAATAGTAACACATTAGTAAGTGGTTCCAAATCGTATCCTCGAGTCAAAATCATATCATGCAAATCGTGAGCTTGTGGCAAATCACCATCTGGTTCTTCCATCATTACAACTTCTTCGCCTTTGACCTCAAAATATTTCTTTAATAATTCGGCTTGGGTGGATTTACCAGTACCATCTTGACCTTCTATTACTATATACATTATTTTGCTCCTTTCAGATATTTTTCGTAACAAGCGGGGCAGAGTGCGCGATATTCAATTTTGGTTTTACCGTCATCAATTAAAATGTCTGGTCCATCGGTGACAAGTCTGCCATCTAAAAATCTGCAATTTAGAGTTGCTTTGTGGCCGCATTCGCAAATAGTTTTGATTTCTTCAATATTATGGGCAATTTGAAGAAGCCTAGTGGCACCTTCAAACCCACTGTCTTTTTGGCGAAAGTTGAGTCGAAGCCCGTAGGCCATGACTGGGATATTCAATCTAATCGTAACTTGCATTAACTCGTCGGCTTGCTCAGGAGTGAGGAATTGTGCTTCATCAATCAAAACACAGTGAACATCAGAATAGTTTTTTAGGAGTTCTTTGTAAAGATCGGTTTTTTTATCAAAGCAAAAATCAGTCTTGCGTTCGGGGCCAATACGAGTTAGGAGTTTTTCGCCGTTTTTAGTATCAGTTGCGGGTTTTATTATACAAACTTTATGACCGCGTTCTTCATAATTAAATGCAATTTGGAGCAGCTGCATGGTTTTACCACATCCCATTGCGCCATATCTAAAATATAATTTCGCCATATGATATTATTATATCATGCACGAGAGTTGGAAACCTTTTTTAAACAGCGAATTTAATAAACCATATTTTAAAGAGCTATCTAGTTTTTTACATCAAGAATACGAAACAAAAACGATTTTTCCGCGAAAGGAGTTGGTGTTTCGAGCGTTTACAACGGATTTAAATGAAGTAAAAGTAGTAATACTAGGACAAGATCCATATCACACGCCAGGAGCAGCCGAGGGGTTGGCATTTTCAGTGCCGAATTCGCAACCAATTCCGCCATCATTGGTTAATATTTATAAAGAGATCGACGATGATATTGGGCAACATGCTAATTTACGAGGAAGTTTAGCGAGTTGGCAAAAACAAGGTGTATTACTTCTAAATACCGTACTAACAGTAGAGGCACACCGACCAAAATCACACAGCGGGAGAGGTTGGGAAATTTTTACAACCGAAGTAATTAAATATTTAAACGAAAATCGCCCCCACCTTGTCTTTATTTTATGGGGAAGAGATGCACGAAACAAGAAAGTTCTAATCAATACGAAGCAACATTTAGTCTTGGAATCGGCACATCCATCACCATTGTCGGCCTATAATGGTTTTTTTGGCAGTAAGCCTTTTTCAAAATGCAATGAATTCTTGAAATCAAATAAACTTAGTGAAATTATTTGGTAACTAAATCCATTTTGATAGTCTAGCATATTCTGGTGAGTCCTTTGGGTAAGAATCGAGAATATCCTCAGTGTAGGTTTTACCATTAGTAAGATTTAGAGTTTCAATATCTGGTACTGAAGAAAGTAAACGAATAATGGCTTCGTCAGTCTCGACGTTAGTCATGGATTTTTTGGGATCAGTAGAATGGGAGTGTACTCGGAGCTCCTCATAAACGAAACGCTTGATGCCGGCTTGAAGACAATATTTGAGACAGTTTTCGCAAGTGGCAACACGATTATAAAGCGTGCAACCAGTCAAATCCTGGTGGGCGAAGATTATGGCATTCATTTCAGAATGAATGGCAAAATAGTATTTCATTGGGCGTTCGGATAAAGTCATTTTGGATTCATCAGCACCCTGAAGCATACCATTGTATCCTAGCGAAACTACGCGCTTTCTTGAGTCTACGATAACGCAGCCCATTTTGGAAGACGGATCCTTACTCTTAATGGAAACCGTTTCCGCAATTTTCATAAAATATTCATCCCATTCGTGTTGTTTACTCATACGGACTATTATAGCAATTTTCTTAACAAAATAAAACTTTTATGCTAATATGGGTAATGAATAGCATCTAGCATCAATCAATTAGGCGTATTGTGGTGGTTGGACTAAAGAAGAATAATCGAACTATGTTATATAAACGAATATCTTTGTCTCTTCTGGTCTTATCTAGTCTTTCTTTTTTGTTTTTTGGCTTTGCAAATTCTTTTGCGACTAATACTGTAATATCTCAAGTTGCCGTATCGATACCAGTGTCTTGTAATATCAGTAGCGAATTGGATGAAATTCACTCAGCCACAATCAATAATAATACTTATCAAGCTGGCATTGGCACTACTACCTTTACCGTCTTTTGTAATGACAATAGCGGTTTCAGCATCTATGCAGTAGGCTATTCTAATGAAGAATTCGGCAACTATAAACTTATAGCTACAGTTGGTGGCATATTAACTCCTTCCCATGATATTAATACCGGTACGGCTACTCAGGGCAATACCTCTAATTGGGCGATGAAATTGAATGCCGTGACTACTGAATCGGCTGGTTCTACCCAACCTTATAGCCCTACTATGCCAGATGGCACTAATAATACCGAAGATTTTACTAATTATCATGCGGTGCCAGCTACTTATACTAAAGTTGCTACTTTTAACTCTAACACCGATGTTACTATAGGTTCTAGCCTTCAATCTACCTATGCTGTCTATATTGCCCCAACTCAACCTTCTGGCACCTACACTGGCAAAGTCAAATACACCCTAGTCCATCCAGCTAGCGGAACTCCGCCTCAACCGCAAACTACAACCGCGGGATACATTGGCTATTATCCTAATACTAATATTTATGAAGGTACCATGAGTAATCAGAGTGCTACGGCTAGTACAGACACGGATCTCTATGCGCCCAACTTTAGTAAAACAGGCTACGGCTTCATTGGTTGGAGTGATAAATATGATTGGGAACCTAATCAAAATGATGCCGATGGCAATGGTACTGGTGTAAATGCTGGTTATCATATCTATGGTCCAAATGCAACCATCACTACACCAAGTGATCTAGCCAGCACGGGGCTATCACTCTATGCGATTTGGATGGAGAGTGTAGGCTTCTTACAAGGTTTTACTTGTCCCAATAATACTAATATGCCAATTGGTACAGTGACAGCTTTAACTGATCTAAGAGACAACCAAACCTATGCGGTAGCTAAACTCAAAGATGGTAAATGCTGGATGATAGAAAACTTAAGACTGAATAATCAATATACTATAGGAGAGACTTACCAAGCTCAAGCTCAAGGCTATGCTACGAACTTTACTGGACTAGCTGGTGCAGAGTCTCCATGGGCTAACGAGATTACGACTGCTAACTCTTTATATAGTACAGACGGTTCTACCGTAAATACTATATCTGGTAATAACCTAGCCTATAGATTTCCACGTTATAATAATCAGAACGTTACTGCTAGAGTGAGTGGAAATAATTATGTTCCTGATAGCAATACCTATGCTTACGGTAACTATTACACCTGGTCTGCTACGATAGCAGATACTGGTAATTATACCCAACATAACCAAAACATAACGACTACTTCAATTTGTCCAATTGGTTGGCATTTACCGATGGGTGGTAGTAAAGCCAATGAAGCTAATAATGAATATTGGGACTTAATTGTAAATGGTATTGTGGGTGAAAACCCAGCTAACTATGCTAGTTCTTCTGTGCCAAGCTATACCGGTAGTACAGAAGGTTCAAATGCTTCCATTAAAGTAAGGACTTATCCAAACAACTTCATGTATTCTGGTCGTACTAGTGCTGAGTCAGTGAATAACAGAGGTGATCGGGGACTTTATTGGAGTGCTACAGTATCTGGTAGTGATGGTCATGGTGCAGGTAATATGGGTATGGCTAGTACTGCAGTATCCCCAGGTACAAGCCGCTACGATAGATATACTGGCTTGTCTGTTCGTTGTGTGGCTGATAGCTGATTTATTTTATTTACGCTTAGTTTAACCATAGACAATAAGGCATTTTTTTGTTGGGGTAAAAACATTTATGTATTAATTTTTGGATTTTAGGGTTGATATTTTTAATTGCCTAGCATAAAACACTACTCAAAACAAAAGATAAGGTTTAAATGAGGAGTAAAATGCGAAATAAAATCCATATTAAAAAATATAGTGGGCAAAAACAAAATATCAAAATTAAATTTTTGGCACTAGCAATCGTAGCGGTTTTTGGTGTAAATGGTGTAAGGGTGGATGTAAACGCAGAACGATGCCCGGATTTAAAAGTAGTATTTGTAAGAGGATCGGGTGAAGAGTTAAATAATGGTCAAAATTATTTGACGTTTAAAACTGCGCTTGAAGATAAACTACAAATGACTACCTTGAGTTATGAGTTTATCGACTTGGACTACCCGGCAATGGGCGTAGGGGTAGATAACTTGGGGGCGACAGCAAGGGCGTATTTTGGAGCCGGTGAAGCTTATGAATTTGGCGATAGCGTGAAGTCTGGCGTGAAAAAACTTGACAGAATAATAAACTCCACAAGCTGTCCTAGCACTAAATACGTGCTTGGTGGTTACTCACAGGGCGCAATGGTAATATCAAAAACTTTGCCGAGCCTCAATGCTGAACAAATTATCTATGTAGCAACTTTTGGCGACCCAAAAATCTATTTACCAGAAGGCGAGGGGATAATACCAGCGGCCTGTTCTGGTAAAAATCTCTCTGATTATCGCATGTACGTGCCAGATTGTCATGCTTATAAAGGTTTACTTGGCGCCTATATACCATATGAGCCAGAACAATTTGTTGGTAAACTTGGCGCCTGGTGTAATAAAAATGATATTTTTTGCAGTTCTCATCTCGGTGTCAAAGATCACGTTTCTTATGTGGCGGATAATTTATATGAAGATGCTTCAAGAGTGATTCTCGATAAGGTGGCCGAGTATTTTGGGATTGAAAATCATTTTCATTCTCCCCATGATACGGCAATCGTGATAGATTCGACCGGCTCGATGGCGAGTTTGATTGAAAAATATAAGGCCGAGGCCTATCGCTTAGCTCAGGAAACTTTAGATAATGGTGGAAGAGTTGCACTCTATGATTATCGAGACTTAAGTGATCCATATCAACCAGTAGAACATTGTAATTTTGAGACCTGCACGATTGAAGGTTTTACGCAAGGTTTAAATGAAATTAGGGTAGATGGCGGCGGCGATGATCCGGAATCTCTACTTTCAGCAACATTTCATGTAATGCAGGCCCTGAATTGGCAACGTGGTGCCACTAAATCTTTGGTAGTTTTGACCGATGCTGGATTCTTATCACCAGACCGAGATGGAATTACTTATGCAGAAGTGGTAGCACTTAGTAAAACAATTGACCCAGTAAATTTTTACATTATTACAAAGCCCGCCAACGAAACAACTTATCAAAAATTGGCTACTGACACTGGTGGGAAAGTGGTAACAAAAACAAATAATTTCAGTTTATTAACTGATTATATTTTAGAGCGTTATGACTCATTGCCGAGAGTCGAAGAATCTTCATCTATCAACGAATCACCCATAATAAAAATAACCAACTTGAAAAACAATACGGACTCTACAGTGACGATTGATTTTATAAGCACAGGGGAACAGACTATAGTGATATTAAATGACGAAATCCTAGGAGTCACTACCGGTACACAATTAACTATCGGGGAATTGGACTGTGAAAAAAATAATACTCTTGTCTTGGTGCCAATAAGCGAAACGACTCGTGGTGAGAGTGTGGAAGTTGTTTTAAATCTTAAAAATTATAGTAACGACCAAATAAAAGCTCCTGCTACAGGTCTATTTTGAACTTGATTGTTTTTCTTTAATTTTTATGGTATAATTGCTTTTATGACTTTGGACAAAAATAAAATTCGGAATGTGGCAATTATTGCACATGTTGATCATGGTAAGACTACCCTCGTAGATGGACTTTTGAAGCAGTCGCACACTTTTCGTGATAATCAAGCCGAAATGTCGCAAACTTTAATCATGGATTCGATGGATCAAGAGCATGAGCGGGGTATTACCATTACCGCAAAGCAAACTTGCGTTTATTATGATGGCTATAAAATCAATATCATTGACACACCGGGGCACGCAGATTTTTCAGGCGAAGTAGAGCGAACCTTAAATATGGCAGACGGGGTACTCCTGATTGTGGATGCCCAGGAAGGCCCAATGCCACAGACCAAATTCGTATTAAAAAAGGCTTTGGAATTAAATTTGAAACCAGTTGTGATAATTAATAAAATTGACAAACCCGCGGCGCGAATTGAAGAAGTGCTATCTGAAGTAGAAAGCCTATTTTTGGAGCTCGCAACTGACGAATCACAACTTTTCTATCCCGTATATTACGCAATAGCAAGAGAGGGTCGCGCTGGTAAAACGACCGAACTCGATAATGATTTGCATGTGATTTTTGAGTCGATTATTAGTGATATCCCAGCACCAACTGTTGACAGTGATGCCGGATCAGCACAACTTCTAGTGGCAGCCTTGGCTGGTGATAGTTACCTCGGAAAATATTGCATTGGTAAAATCTTTCGTGGCAAACTAAAAAAAGGTCAAAATGTGAAGATTTTACATGGTGACGAGATCAGGATTGGTAGAATAGATAATTTGTTCATTTATAAAGGACTGGGGAAAGAAGAAGTGCTAGAAGCGATTGCGGGAGACATTGTGGCAATCACGGGAGTATCGGAAGCAAATATTGGCGATACAATAGCGACCGGAGATAATCCCGAAGCGCTACCTACGATTGAACTTGAAGCTCCGACTTTATCAATCTACATCGGTCCGAATACATCACCGCTTAAGGGACGTGAAGGGGATTTTACGACTTCACGACAAATTGCAGAAAGATTAGAAAGGGAACTAGAAACCAATATCGCACTTAAATTACAGCCTGATGGCTTAGGTTATAAAGTTTCTGGACGTGGAGAGTTGCATTTATCAGTGCTAATTGAAACTATGCGACGCGAAGGATACGAACTTGAAGCTGGCAGACCAGAAGTAGTTTATAAAGAAATAGATGGAATAAAATGCGAGCCGATTGAAGAGCTAACAGTTGAGGTCGACGCGGATTTTATAGGAGCCGTATCGCAAGAATTAGGAATTAGAAAGGCCGAGCTCAAATCTCAAGAATTGACCAGTACTGGTGCAACAAGATTCGTTTATGAAATCTCGACGGCAGCTTTGATTGGCCTTAGAAATAATTTACTTACAGCCACTAAGGGCACAGTGATTATGTCTTCAATTCCGTCAGGTTATCGTCCAGTTGAAGGTCGTTACAAGCCAGAAAGAAACGGAGCGCTGATTTCGTTTGAGGATGGAGTATCGACGGCCTATGCGCTTGATGCGGCACAGGCACGCGGAATTTTATTTATTCCACCCCAAGTACCCGTATATCAAGGTATGATTGTGGGGTTGTCTAATAAGAAAGATGATCTCGATATTAATATCTGTCGCGAAAAACAACTGACTAATATGCGAACACATGCTTCGGATGGGGCAATCCAGTTAACTCCTTATACACAACTGTCACTTGAGCAGTGCTTAGATTTTTTGCTTGATGACGAGCTTCTTGAAGTGACGCCAAAATCTTTGCGCTTGCGTAAACGTCAACTTGATCCGATTAAGCGAAAGCGAGAGAACCGTGTTAATTGACACCCATTGTCATTTACACGATAGAGAGTTCTTTGCTGAAGAACAAGCCGAAACGATGCTTGTTCGAGCACGCAAAGCGGGAGTTAAAAAAATCATTTGTATCGGAACATCACAAGAGGACTCCCTGGCGGCACGCAATTTCGCGACTAAACATGAAGATGTTTATTGGACTTACGGAATGCATCCGGAAAATGCAAAAAATAGCACAGAGCTCCAGAAAAGAAACCCCTATCGTCCAATCGCAATTGGAGAAGTAGGACTGGACTACCATTATGAAGGATATAATCGAAAAGCACAAATTCGATTGTTTGAGGAAATGTTGCAGATGGCAGTTGACAATGATTTGCCGGTGTCGTTTCATGTGCGAGAGGCGTTTTCTGATTTTTTCGCAGTAACGGCGAATTTTCCAAAAATACGTGGCGTAGTACATTCTTTTACCGATAATAAAAAAATACTAAAGCGGGTTTTAAACGAAACAAATTTTTATGTAGGAGTAAATGGTTTAGCAACTTATTCTACCTTGCCGACGCCACCGCTAGAGAGAATCCTGCTTGAAACCGATGCTCCTTTCTTGACTCCGGAGCCATTCCGTGGTATAATTAATGAACCGGCCTATATTTACGAAATTGCCCTCTGGCTGAGCAAAAAAATAGGCGAGAAGTTTGAAAAAATAGAGCGGGAGACTACCAAAAATGCAGAACGATTATTCAACTTTCAAGATTCCGTCATTTGCTAGAAAAGAAGTCTATAATTTTGAAGTAGGTGATGAGATTTTCGCTCTTTATCAAGAATTAAATGAGATTGCAGAGGAAATTGAAAAATGTCGTTTAAGAAATTGTTAAGGCTTAAAAACTCGCATGCCAATAAACTAACTTACGACGACTTGATTAATGCCGAATCAGAGATTGGCCGAACTTTGTTTGGTCCGATCCCGGCTGGACGTCGGCGTGAGTTTTTTATGAGTAAAAATAATGTTTGGATTTGGCATGAAAGCTGGGCTGATCAATTTGGTGTACTTCAAGAAATGACAATTCGCTATGAAGTCCGTCCGACTGGAATATACAAAAAAACTGCGGGGGGAATCTATCAAAAACTTGAAGGTGAAGAATTAAATAATTTTGTTAATGCCGCTAAATCATATTTTGCCTTGATAAAAGAGCGGTTATATAGTCAATTTTGGCCAACCAGTTAGTTTTTTGAAATAAATTTTCTAAAGTCTGCCGCAATTTTCTTATAAAATAAACAAAAATAGAAAAGTGCTTGAACTTATAGTATATTTTTTGAAATATAGTAAAATAAAAGCATGGACATGACTATCTCAAAGCAAAAAAATAAAAAACACATAAGTCTCATTGTGATGATAGCTGGGCTATTTGTGTTGATCACTGGGCTAACGTTTTTCTTAATAAAAATCTTGTCAAAACCAGGTTTGCGCGATGCAGAATTTTTAGTGTCAGTAGGCGCTTGGGGACTGGGCAATGAGATAAACTGCGAAGAAACAACAAATTGCTCGGGGAATTCTGGTGTGATTTGGGATTTTACAGAAATTGGCAAAGGTACATTAACCACCAATAACCATCTCAATGATTACGAATTCATTTGGGCGATTGATGACGATAAACTCAAAATTGAGACAGATTGGTTATACGAACTTAATGATGAATTTACTTATAAACTTGACCAGAGTGGTAAGGTCTTAACTTTAAATCCTGGCGAAAACGAAATTAAATTTATCCCATCGAAAGAGAAAATCAACAATGAATCGGAAACGGAAGAAATACGAGAGTAGTTAATTGATATCAATCTCGGTGCCACAAGTGACATTGATACCGAGATTTGATAGAATCACCATCTCGTCATCCGAAAGCATATGAGTAGCGTGAAATTCAGCACCTTTTAGTTTGTCTAGACTTTCTAGCACTTTTTTGACAGTCGGATTGGTAGTACCACAAATAGAAAGCGCAATCAAGACTTCGCCAAGCTTGAGATAGCTTTCTCTAAAATTAGAAGTTTTGTTTTTGATTTCTAAAATTGGCTCTAGTACTGTTGGCGCGATGAGATCGATCTCGTCAGGAATTTTATTGATGACCTTAAGTGCGTTTAACATTGTAGATGAAACTGGTGAAAGATAGCCGGTTTTACGCCCAACTATGTATTTTTTGCCAATCTCAATACAAGCACTAGGGAGATTGCCTGAGATTTCACGCTTAATGGCAGCTTTTTTGGCAACCTGGCGGTCGTCTTCAGAAATATTTAACTCGTTCATGAGTAACTTGATGCGTTCAGGAACCTCTGGGTTAACGGCGCCTTTTTTGAGATCGACTAGCGCACGATAGTAACGTCGGATAATTTCATTTTTAGCGGCCTGACGGGCAGCTTTGTCATCGGTGATACATTCGCCAATTACATTAACGCCCATGTCGGTAGGAGAATAATAAATAATCTTACCAGTGATACGACTCAAAATCTCTTTTAGGACCGGAAAAGTCTCGAGATCACGGTTATAATTGACCGCCGTGGTGCCGTATTTTTCGAGATGAAAATAATCAATCATGTTTTTGTCATTTAAATCGGCCGTGGCGGCTTCATAGGCAATGTTGACGGGATGTTTTAATGGTAAAGCCCAAACTGGAAAAGTCTCAAACTTGGCATAGCCGGCTTTAACACCACGCTTAGATTCGTGATAGAGTTGGGATAGACTGGTAGCAAGTTTACCGGAGCACGGCCCGGGCGCCGAAACTACTACAAGTGGCTTAATTGTTTCAATATAGGGGTTAGCGCCATAACCTTCATCGGATACAATAGTGTCAACATCGGTCGGATAGCCTTTAGTGAAGGTATGGAAATAAGTTTTAACGTGATAATCTTTGAGGCGTTCAGCAAAGTCTTTGGCTTTTTTCTGCCCTTCGTATAAAGTAATCACAACCGAGCTAACGTAAATACCCTTGCTGCGTAAAAATTCAATTAGCCTTAATACTTCAGTTTCGTAGGAGATCATGTGATCGGCGCGGATTTTGGACTTTTCAATAGCATTTGCATTGATACATAAAATTACTTCAGCTTTGTCTTTAAATTCTTGAAGCAATTTAATTTTAAGATCAGGAAGAAAGCCTGGAAGAGTACGAGCAGCATGTTGGTCGTCGATTAGTTTGCCGCCAAATTCAAGATAGAGCTTGTCGAACATTTTGATGCGTTTTTCAATCTTTTGTTTTTGAACTTTTAGATATTTTTCGGCATCAAAACATTTTTTTGCCATACTTAACCTCCTTGTAACTATTTAATTGTAGCACAAGTTTAGGATCGACAATAAAAGATAAATTATTCGGCAATAATACCGCCACCGAGACAAATTTTTTGACTGTAAAAAACAGCGGACTGGCCGGAGGCTGGACGTTTGATTTCGGTTTCAAAATGAAGCGTTTTGCCGTCAAAAGTAGCGGGAATTAAAGGAGCGCGGTGGCGCAAACGAATCGAATCAAGTGGTAAATCTTGCCGTAATATTACATCTTTTAACTGTAATTTCTTAGTCCAGATGCGAGAATCATTAAGGTTTTTGGAGACGTAAACAATATTATTTTGTAAGTCCTTTTTGACGACGTAATAGGGAAGACCGTCGTTTGTTTCACCTTTATTGCCAGAAATATAAAGTCCGTGACGTTGACCGATAGTATAAAAGATCGTACCTTCATGATAACCAAGGTTTTTTTCGGTTTCGATTTCGCGAATTTCACCGGGCTGAATGTCGATATATTCTTTCAAAAAATCTTTCATGCCAACTTCACCAACAAAGCAAACGCCCATGGATTCTTTTTTATAAGCATTGTGCAAACCTTTTTTTTGAGCTAGCTTTTTGACATCTGGTTTCAACATACCACCAATCGGAAACAAAGTATGAGCAAGCGCTTCGTTAGAAATACGATAAAGAAAGTACGTCTGATCTTTATTTTCATCTAGCGCCCTGCACAGGACGGTTTCATTATCCGACCCGTCGCCACGGGCGGCTGGCGCTAACGCTCGCACCGCCACGCTTTGCAATGCGCCGAGTTGGGACAATGAGCCTGTCCTAGCATAGTGGCCAGTAGCAATGAAATCCGCTCCGCGTTCCATTGCTTTTTCGTAGAAAAGCTTAAATTTGATTTCTTGATTACATATAATGTCAGGATTAGGGGTGTTGCCTTTTTTAAATTCAGAAAGCATATATTCCACGACCTTTTCGCGATAAGCATCCTCAAAATCCCATACTTCAAACGGAATACCCAACTTGACTGCTACGCGTTTGGCATCAGCTAAATCTTCTGCCCATGGACATTTCATGCCAGGAAGATCGCGTGACCAGTTTTTCATGTAAACACCAGTTACGTCGTAACCTTGTTCGACTAGAAGAGCGGCCGAAACAGACGAGTCCACCCCGCCACTCATGCCAACGAAGACTTTAGACATCTTTTAACCTTTCTTTTTCTGACGCTACGACTGCATTGATAATTTTAGCAGCTTCGTGAATTTGATTTTCGTCGTTGGTTTCGCCGAAGGTAAGACGAAGTGAGCCAGCAATTTGTTCGTCGGTAAGACCAATTGCCGAAAGGACATGAGATTTTTGGCCTTTAGAGGCCGCACAAGCAGCACCAGTGGAAACATAAATTTGTTTTTCTTCAAGAAGGAACACTAAACGTTCCGCATCTATACCATTATAGCATAAAACTATAAAATTGTCAAGACTATGCTTTTTGTTGACGAGTTCATACCCCTGCAATTCGGACAATAAGTGTTTACGCCAAGTGGCATATTTTTTACGGTTGCCGTTCAAATGTTCCTTGGCGAGCTCCACAGCCTTAGCAAAACCTATAACGCCAGGGACATTTTCGGTACCAGAACGTAAGCCTTTTTCTTGACCACCACCGTAAGTAAGAGGTAATAGTTTAACATCGTGCGAAACATAAAGCGCACCAACACCCTTTGGGCCATAGATTTTGGCCGCATTTAAAGTTAGCAAATCCACTCCGAGTCGAGCCACATTGATATCGAGTAAATTTAGTGCTTGCGAGGCATCAGAGTGAAGCAATAATTTTTGTTTGATACCGCGCCTTAAGCGATCTAGTTTAATTTCACGAATTAGTTCAGAAATTTCAGTAAGCGGCTGGATGGTGCCAAGTTCGTTGTTGACTAGAGAAACTGAAACCAATTCAATATTGTCGGTAATTTTTGATTTCAAATCCCTCAAATCAATAACGCCATTTTTTAGGACTTCGATTGGTTCGCCACCATATCGTGTTGCAACATTACGCACCGAATCATGCTCAGTTTCTAGATATAAAACGTTAGCCATGTTGGTCAGTGCAAGATTATTTGCTTCGGTTGCACCAGCAGTAATAATAAGGTCAGAAGCCTTGGCGCCAATAGCATGAGCAATTGTAGCTTTGGCTGCTTCGTAATCGGAAGCCACTTTTTTGGCTGGTAAATACGCCGCTGAAGGATTAAAAAAATCATGCGAAAAGTACGGCTCCATCGCTTTCAGGACTTTAGGATTGACAGGCGTAGCTGCCGCATGATCTAAATATATCATAAAACATATTATAACATAAAAAACGAGAGCTGAAAATAGCTCTCGTTTAGTTTGATGTTCACAATAAACTTAAGAAATCATCATAGCGGCATTTGCGCAGAGTAAAATACCGGCAATCAAGCTCATAGCCGTAACGATGTAAATATGCATTTTTTCTTGAGTATTTACTTTGCAATTGGCGGTTCTGGTAGCGGCTCTTTTTTGAGGTTGCTTACTCGCGGCAGCCTTTTTGGTTTGAGTCGCAGTTTTCTTTTTTGCTTGTGCCATTTTAAATTCCTTTTAATATTAAAATAATGCTTATTCTTAATTTAGCACAATCTTTCTCAAAAATCAAGCCTTGGGCAGTTGCTTTTTATTTTTAACATGACACAATGAGCGTAGGTGCAACGAATAAACACTGAAGCTAAGGCTTAAAAACAAAACAAATGGCATCTGGTAGTACTGTTTAAATTCTCGTGATTTTGTAGAGGCGGCAATTGTGAATAGGGTTTTTCTCGTGTCATGATATTACAATAACGATAATCGCTCAGCTATGAGCGTTTTTTTATTACTAATGATTATTTGTGCAGAATAGTTAATTGATGTATAATTACCTCTATGGACGCGAACACTATTAGAAAAAAATTCTTAGATTTCCAGGTTAAAAAGGGGCACAAGATTATTGAGCCAGCACCATTGGTGCTCGAGAATGATCCGACTACGCTTTTTACCGGCTCGGGAATGCAGCCATTATTGCCGTATTTGTTAGGTAAACAACACCCAGATGGCACAAGGCTAACCGACTCACAGCCGTGTGTAAGGCTACAGGATATTGAGGAGGTCGGTGACCCTAGACATACGACCGTATTTGAAATGCTAGGAAACTGGTCGTTGGGAGATTATTTTAAAGAGGAACAAATTAACAATTTCTTTGAATTTTTAACTAAGGAAGTTGGACTAGATCCGTCCAAGATTTATGTGTCGTGTTTCATTGGAAACGAGAAATATGGTATTCCGAAAGACACAGAGGCGGCAGAAATTTGGCAAAAAGTATTCAAAGAAGCTGGAATTGAAGCAAAAATTGTCGAAATTGGTTCAGCCAAAGATGGCGATAAGCGCGGAATTAAACCTGGGGAGAGGATTTTCTTCTACGACGATCATGAAAACTGGTGGAGCCGTGGTGGTGGCTGTGAAGATACGCCAATCGGCGATCCTTGTGGACCAGATTCGGAAGTATTTTATGACTTTGGTGAAGACAAACAAGATGTCGAAAGATATGGTTTAGCACATCCAGCTTCAGATGGGGCAAGATTTCTGGAAATTGGCAATCAGGTTTTTATGCAATATCGCAGGTTGCCGGACGGATCGTTTGAAGAACTAGAAAAGAAAAATGTCGATTTCGGCGGTGGGCTCGAAAGAATTTCAGCGGCGGCGATTGGATCATTTGATGTTTTTAAAGGTTCTCTGATGAAACCAATTATTGATAAACTTGAGGAGATTTCGGGTAAATCTTATAATAACAATACCGACGAAATGCGCGTAATTGCCGATCACATTCGGGGAGCATATTTGCTCTCGGCGCAAGGTTTAATACCAGCGAATAAAGCCCAAGGTTATGCTTTAAGAAGATTACTCCGCAGAGCAATTTTGAGGGCTCTTGATTTGGGAATTTCGGCAAATTTCTTGTCGGAAATTGCACCAATCGTAGCATCAAATTATGCTGAACTGCCAGATTCAATTTTAACACACCGCGAAATGGCACTTGAAACAATGCTGCATGAAGAAAATGCGTTTAGAAAGACGTTAAATAGAGGATTAAAAGAATTGCATAGGATTACGCGAAATAATTCTATTTCCGGAAAAGATCTATTTAAACTCCAAGATACGTACGGATTTCCGTTTGAATTATCGGTAGAAGAGTGTTACCGACAGGGGATTAAGTTATCTGAGAATTACCGAGAGGAGTTTGAGACAGCATTGAAAGAACAACGTGAAAGATCGCAGACGGCGTCGAGAGGAATGTTTAAGGGTGGCCTAGAAGATCATGGCGAAAAAACTGTTAAATATCATACTGCGACGCATTTATTGCTTGCAGCTTTACAAAAGCTAATTGACTCAAATATCTGCCAAAAAGGTTCGAATATTACAGCCGAACGAGTACGGTTTGATTTTAATTTAGATCACAAAATGACGACAGAAGAAATTACAAAGGTTGAGGCTCAAGTAAATGACTGGATTGAGGCAGATTTGCCAGTAGCATTTGATGAATATGATAAAGACTATGCACGAAATACTTTGAAAGCTCATGGCGAATTTTGGGATAAATACCCAGAAAAGCTAAAAGTCTATACAATTGGTGATTTTGATAATCCAGTATCGCGTGAAGTTTGTGGTGGGCCACACGTGGAGCATACTGGCATAATTGGACATTTTAAAATCAAAAAAGAAGAATCGTCTTCGGCTGGAATACGTAGAATTAAAGCGGTTCTAGAATAAAAAAGCTCGAAAAAGGATCGTCTTGTGGGGACGATAGCTAATTTTGGAGAAGTTTATCGAGCTTGGCTTTAAGTTTATTTTCTTTGGGGGCGCCAGCGAGAGTGTCAACGCCGACTCGAAGTAGGCCTAGAGCGGTAGCAAAAGAATGATCGAGGTCGCCAAGAGCTTCGGCATTAAGATTTTCGGTGATAAGATTCGGTAATTCGTCGATATTGATTAAATGAATAATCGGTCGGCGAGAAAATGGTAAATTTTGGTACCAATCAGAAATGGCTAGAGTTTCTTGAAGCAGAGAGAGACTAGCCCCACCGCCACAGAGTAAAATATTGCGTGGTAAACCGCCGGCATTTTCAAATTCTTCTAAAGTCACTTCGACACCGGTCAGCCAAACCGAAATATTCCGTGAAAGAGCGGTTTCGATTTTGGATTTGATACGATCATCTAGCTTGCCAGAGTCGTAATCGAGCTTGTAGTTTTCGGCAGTATCAAAATCTACACCAAGAGATTCGGCAATTTGATGCGTAAAGCTACGGCCGCCAATAGAGAACATTTTAGTGCCTTCAACCCCACCATCTTCGACCACGGCAATATCAGTAGTACCACCGCCAATATCCATCACGATGCCGGAGAAATTTGATTCAAGGTCATCACCTAGACAAGCTCGACAAACTGCAAAAGGCTCCACGGCGACCGTAAGTAAGTCAAGATTGAGTTCGGCACAGACTTTTTCGATTGCAGCAACATGAATCATCGGAGCAAAAGCCGTGTAAAACTGAATGACAACTTCAGAACCCTTAAAACCGATAGGATTACTAATCCTGTATCCATCGATAGTGAGTGAAACAATCGCGGAATTGATGAGACGAATTTCAACATTATCGTTGCCGGTTTCGATGGCAACAGCTTTTCTGGCGACTTCGCCGGATTTTTGTTGAACTTTTTTGATAATTTCACTCATTTCGGAATCAGTAATGGGCTTGTTGGGATTCTTGCGACTGTAATTGACGGAAGTAGTATTGCCTTTGATAAGCTCACCAGCAATACCAACTACGGTGAGGCTAGCGTGTTCGCCAGCCTGCTCTTCAGCCTGAACTAAAGCATCTTCACAAACGCTAACCACGGCAGGAATATCCGCTACGGCGCCAGCATGCATATTACCGTCGTCTTGTTTAGCTTTACCGACACCCAAAATTTCAAGATTACCTTTTTTATCGGTTTTAGCTAAAATTGCCTTGACAAATTCGGTGCCAATATCGAGACCCAAGATAGTGCTCATGGTTCTATTATAGCATAACTACCTAATTTTAGATTGCCGAGCTCATATTTACCAAATTCGGTGCGATGAAGTTTAATGACTTTATAACCTAGAGCAGCGAAAGTGCGGCGGATTTGACGATTACGACCTTCTGATAACACCGCGATGTAATGGTTTTTAGAATTGCCCGAAATCACTTTGAATTTACTGGGGCCATCATCGAGCATAATGCCATAGTCAGAAATCATTTGTTGATGAAGAGGGGCGAGAGAGTGATCGAGTTCGACTTCATAGACTTTATTTTTGCGAAATTTCGGATGAGTCATTTGAAAAGCAAAATCACCATCATTAGTAAGCAAGATTAAACCAGATGAATCCTTGTCGAGACGACCAACGGTCTTTAGAGTATGATATTTTTGAGGTAATAATTTATAAATTGTGGGGGTGTCGCCTTGAGCATGACGCGAGCAAACATAACCAACGGGTTTATGAAAAGTAAGATACAAAAATTTTGTTGTAAATGGTATTATTTTTTTATTATAGCACACTTTATCATTTTTGTCAATTTTTATACCTAATGTAGCGGTTTTTTGATTGACCAAAATCTTACCAGAAGCAATTAGGTCATCAGCTTCCCGACGAGAGATACCAAGACGTTCGGCGAGAAATTTATTAAGTCTAATTAATTTGGGTTGGTTGAGTTGGTTGTTCATGGTTTACCTGCGAATTTGGTTGTGGTGCGGGAGCCGGCATGGTGGTCAATGCCGGAGTCGATGCAGTGGTTGGCGCAGGAGTCGCAGCGCGATCGCCTAGAACTTCGTGAATAGTATTAACAACATCCTCAATACCAACTTGAGACTTAACTAAATAGCGGTCGGCACCTAGACGTTCGCCACGCTCACGCTGATCGTCTGAAGAAAGAGCTGTCATCATAATGACTTTGATATTGGCGGTCTCAGGAGTAGCGCGTAAAATATCTAGCATATCAAAGCCAGAAATTTTAGGCATCATCACATCAGACAATATTAAATCTGGCTTCTCGCGTACGGCAACTGCTAAAGCTTCCTCGCCGTCGCCGGCCGAGACGACATTATAGCCTTCGGCAGTAATGCGAATACTATAAATTTCGCGTAAAGACGCGTCGTCTTCGACTACCATTATTTTACTCATTTTATTCCTCCATTTTGGTTAACATTAACTTGATTTGCAATAATTGATGTTGGCGGGGTTGATTGGGAGATTGATTGAGAAATAGGCTGTAAAGTCGGCTGAGGGATCGGTTGTGAAGCTGGTTGTGGAGCTACTGAAGCTGATTGCGGAACCTGATTAGAGCGTGCCAATTGTTCTTGCATTTCGTGATTGCGAACCGCAATCATGCGTTTTTCATATTCTTCATTAGTAAGACGTGGCAAAGAAATATAAAAGGTTGATCCTTCACCAAAGGCTGATTCAGCCCAAACACGACCACCCATAGCTTCGACACGTTGTTTAACCAGATAGAGACCAAGGCCAGTACCACCGATAGTGCGTGTTTCAGAATTATCGGCACGGTAAAATTTCTGAAAAATATGCCCGATATCATTAGAAGAAATGCCAATACCAGTGTCTGTTACGTTGATGAGAATGCGGTCGCCATCACCACGTACATTAATATAAATAGAACCACCCTCGGGAGTATATTTGAGAGCATTGTCGATAATATTATCTAAAATTTCGCGCATAAAATTAACATCAACAAAACCATAAACCACTTGCTCCATACGATGACTGCTATCAAAAGCGGCTGGCTCACTGGAGCCAAAAGTGAAATTAATTTTAGCGGCACGCGCACGATTGAGGTGGTCGTCTGATATTTGTTTGACAAAACCAACCATTTCGACTGGTTCTAAATAAGGTTTAATGCGTCTATCGTCGAGCTTGGTAACATCAAGTAAATCACGGAAAAGTTTGCCGAGATGCTGAGAAGCGGCCTGAGCAGCCGCAAGATAACCGCGAGCACGCTCGTCAATAGTGGCAGTTTGAGGATTAAGTGCGAGTGACAAATAACCATCAATTGTAGCAACAGGTGTACGCATCTCGTGAGAAGCAGTAGAAATAAATTCGGTTTGTTCGCCTTCTTTTTCGAGTTCCTTAGTAATGTTACGAAACGTAATGATGCGGTCTTGTTGGTTATTTTCGGATGGTAATACCGAGACGGCAATCGGGATACGTTTGTCTGAATTACCGACAATTAAACAACACTGGAAAGAATCAAGTGGTTGGTTGTTTTGTATAGCTTGAATGAGAGGATTTTCGGCTGCAGAAAGCTCACGACCTTCTTTTGATTCAAGTTTAATGACCAATCCGTAGTCTAGACCAGTAGCATTGTTTGGTGAACCACAACCAGTCATGGTAACAGCGGCAGGATTAATAAATTTGATAATGCCAGCTTTATCGGTAATGATAACGCCGTCGTGAATAACCCAAAGCGCCATCTCAGCCAGTGCGGACTGATTGGGCACGTCGCCGGGGCTAGCAATATTGGAATTTTTGCGTCGAAAAAGTTTCATTTACTTTTATTTTAACACAAGCTTGATAAAATGTGCTATGATTTTAATATGAATAAAGACGTCATTTATATTGAACCAGAGGATGATATTACTGATATCATAACCAAGATTGAAAACTCAAAATCAAAAATTGTTGCATTGGTGCCTCCTAAGAAGGCTGGAGTATTTAGGAGTGTAGTGAATATAAAATTAATCGCAAAAGCTGCTCTTGCAGCAGAAAAAACCGTCGTGCTTGTGACAACTGATCCGCCGATTATGAAACTAGCCGCAGCTATCCGGATTCCAGTAGCTAAAAGTCTCCAGTCGGCTCCTAGTGTTCCAAAATTAGAGGAAGAAGCCGAAGAAGTTATCAAAGAGGAACTGCGAGAATCCTCTGAGAACACAGAAGTCCAGGCCGATGAAGAAGACATTGCGTCAGAAAAAAAAGAGGAAAAATCAAGCGAAGAAGACTCTAGTGATGATGAAAAAACCGAAAAGACAGAAAAAATGAGCGAAACTGCTAAGAAGAAAGATAAGAAACTGGGCAACGAAAAATCTAACAACAAATTCATCCGATGGTTTAACGAACACCGAAAATTGGCCACCATCAGTGGTGTAGGTGTATTGATTCTAATTGTAATATTAATTTGGGCGTTGGCAATTGCGCCAGCCGCCACACTCATGGTCGGAATTAAAACTAATTTAAACAATTTTTCTGAGGCCGTAGGTTTTACGACTAAATTTGACGAAGAGAATGCCGATGAAGGTAAATTTTACCTGGAAGAAAAGAAGATTGAAACAGTAAAAAAGGTCGAATTTGAAGCGACTGGACAAAAAAATGTTGGCGAGAAGGCCACTGGCGATGTGGTGGTTTATACTTACTTTAAAGGTGGTGGTGGTTCGGTTTCTATAAAGGCCGGCGCAAGATTCACCTTAAATGGCTTAGCTTTCACTTCTAATGAAGATGCAGTTTTATCCTGGGATGGAAAAACACCGAGCAGTTGTGAAAATAATGGTCAAGCTTCGGCCTTTACCTCTGGCTGTTTGATTTCTGGACGGATAAAAGTCACCGCTGTAGAGCCAGGAGAAAAATTCAATGTGGCCGCCTCTAATTCTGGATGGAATACCGACGCTCCAGTAGCTGTATATTCTGATGGTGCGATGAGCGGTGGTACCGACGAAATAATAACGGTGGTTTCAAAAGAAGATGTCGAAAAGGCTAAAAACGAATTAGCCAGCTCCGACCAGACCGAAAATAAAGAAAATTTACTTAAAGAAATTAGTGACAATTTAATGGTGATTGAAGCAAGTTTTAGCCAAGTGACCGAGGACGCAATCTCGACTCCGGCCGTAGGTGAAAAGGTGGAATCTGGAGTAAAGCCTACCTTAACCGCGAAAACTACTGCTATGATTTATGCTATTGATAAAACCAAAGTGGAAGAATTTATCACCGAAAAGGCAAAACTCGGCGAGAATCAGAAAATCTACGAGATTCGTGATCCGTTCATTGAAAATTTCGCTAAGACTGATAGCGGTTTTGCTGGAAAACTAAAAACTTCTTATGCGACTGGTCCGAAAGTGACTGAAAACGATGTAGTAGAGATAGTAAAGGGTAAAGGTTTTGGGCAAGCGCAGCATGATTTGAGAGATATCAACGGCGTGGTATCAGTAACGATTGATCCATCCTTCCCTTGGGTAACTTCTATACCAAGTGATTCTAACAAAATAACCGTAATCCTTGAAATTAAGGAATAAGAATGAAAGTACTTAGCCTGGATGTAGGCGAAAAACGCATCGGCGTAGCTAAGGCGGACTCAAGCACACGGATTGCGATACCGGTCGGGTTTCTCGTCGTGGATGGTTCAGAATGGCAGGAAATTGCTCGTTTAGCACGCTTAAATAGTACTAATCTTTTCGTATTGGGATTACCCCGCAGCAATAATGGAAACGAAACTAAACAGACCATATACGTACGTAATTTCGCTAAAATTTTAACCAAGAAAATACCAGGGGCCAGAATCTATTTCCAAGACGAAAGTTTAACTTCCGTGATAGCGGAAGAACGCTTGAAATCACGTAAAAAACGCTACGGAAAAGGTGAAGTTGATGCCGAAGCTGCTACAATCATTTTGCAAGATTTTTTGGATGGAAATATGAATTGGAATAGTATTTCTTCGACCAAAATACAGGAAAAACATGGCAAAAAAAAACCTAAAACTTTTTTAAGAGTTATTGCAGCGGTGGCTATAGTAGTGATTCTAGGATTGCTCGCAACAGGTGGAGCGCTTTGGATCAGAAATGAGCGCTATAAAAAATATGCTGAACAGTTTGCTGAGATGGAAGCAAATGATAAAGCTGAAGTGTTTAATTTTACAATTTTGCCAGGTGAGACAATTTTCGATATTAAGAAAAAGTTAGCGGAAATTGGTTATACCCCAGAAGAAATTGAAGCTGGGTTTAACTCAGAGTATGATTTTGAGTTCCTAAAAAATCGGCCAGCTGAAGCGAGCTTAGAGGGATACTTATATGGTGAAACACACGAATTCTATAAAGATTCGACAGTACAAGAGATTCTGAAAGTGTTTTTGAAAGAAATGGGGCGGATCATTGATGAAAACGATTTAGTTAACAGATACGCAAAGAGAGGTTTATCTTTGTTCGAGGGAATTACGTTGGCTTCTATCGTACAAAAAGAAGCTCCGTCACCAGAACAGCCTACTGTGGCACAAGTGTTCTTAGCCAGATTAAATTATGGCATACCTCTAGGAAGCGACGTAACGGTGACTTATGCGTTAAACATATTGGATCCCAACCGGGAAATCTACACAGATAATCAATCAGCTTTAAAAGTAGATTCTTGCTATAATACTAGATTGCATGGCGGTTTGCCCTGTGGACCCATTTCGAACCCGGGGCTTTCAGCACTTCTTGCGGTGGCCGAGCCACGCGATACGGCTTATCTTTATTTCTTGACAGGAGATGATGGTTTGATGTATTATAGTTATACAGAGGCAGAGCACATCCAGAATATACGTCGTTATTGCCAAGTTCTCTGTAACATATCATTATGACAAGAAAAAAAAGGAAATTTGATTTTAGGCGGTTCAAGGGGGTATTGCCGTATTTTATCACTGGGTTTGTGACTTTAATATTAGTTTTTGTGGGCTCAATGGATAAAAACAATCCCGAGATGAATCTCAGTCTTGATGCCTTTGTTGCAAGTCATTATAAAATCTCAGTCGATCAGCTGTCGGAGCTATATGTGGTGGCAGATCTGTCGGATGCTATGAGTCTTGCTAGCGCACCAGAAGTAGCTTCAAATTACGTCGTTACCCAAACTCTATACGATGCAGGTCAGACCGGTTCAGGTAGGCTTGAAAAACCAAACCTAACAGATGTAGAGGGCCGTGAATGGATAATTACTTATACCGTTGGTGAGGGGGAGACAATGGACAGTATTGCTAATAAATACGGTGTTTCCACCGATCAAATCCGTTGGTCTAACGGTCTTAAAAATACCGACATTTCGGCAGGCATGATGCTTTATGTGCCAAAAGAATCAGGAATTATTTATACAGTTAAAAGTGGTGATACCGTAGAATCAATCGCCGAAAAATTGAGCGCAAATATTGCAGAGATTACAATTTTTAATGATCTTGATGTGGTTGGGCTGGCTGAGGGTAGCAGAATTTTTGTGAAAAATGGTTCTCTACCGGTGAAGGAACGCCCAGAGTATGTACCGCCAGTTAGGACTGTTTACACGTATACTTATCTTGGCGATTCTTCAACTCGACAAAACGTCCAGGTGATTGCGACTGGTTTTTATGACGCCAATTATCCTTATCCAAACCCCAATCCAGGTGCGCCGGGTTGGTGCACCTGGTATGCTTGGTGGTGGCGTGCAACTAGCCCATTATCTTTGGGCGTATTAGGTCACGAGGGACGTAATGCCAATACTTGGCAATACAACTACGCTTATCGTGGCGTAGGTAGAACCCCGCAAGTAGGCGCGGTCTTCCAAAGCCCTTATGGCGGTGGTGGTTATGGACACGTAGGTGTTGTAGTGGGGATTAATGATGATGGCTCGATAGTAGTTCGTGAAATGAACTACGCCGGTAGATATGTAGTGACTGAAGCCACAATCCCGGCAACTTACACTGGAAATTTTAATTACATCTATTAATTTCTAGACTGTTACAGGGGTTCGTCTTGACTTTTTATAATTTTTGTGCTATAACGGAAGAATAGGTCTTTAGTAGTCTTCTACTAAAGTGAACTCTTTGCCTGCAATACTGATTATAGAATCTGGTTTGGCACCCTGAGTAGTAAGCTCAGCACGAATACCGAGTTTCTTCATAATATCGCGGAGGCGATTGACGCTGGCGTAATTATTAAGATCGGTGCGACGAGCAAATTTTTCGATCTTCTCACCAGTGACTCTATAATGGTCGTCGTCGAGTTTTTCGACCTGCCAAGTGTCTTTGAGAGTGTTTGGAGATAGGCTGATAGTTGGAATTGAAACAGGTTTATTTTTTTCATACTTTGCTTCGCGCAAAGCAATCTCCCCAGAATCTGATTGGAGTCGTGCGTAGTGTTGTCTGGTGATTTTCTCGGTAGATTGCTCATTGATTACTCTGGTTTGTTCAATATTCAAAAAACAAACCTGTTTCAATTCCCGCAACAGGTCTTCTAGCCCTTGGTGGGCGCGAGCGGAAATTGAATAAATTTTTGCGTTAGGATTTTTGGCAAGAATAGATGCCGTTTGCATTTTAATAATATCTTCATCGACACCTTCACATTTGGTTAAAGCGACGATTTCGGGACGGGAAGCAAGGTCATGATATTTTTCGAGCTCTTTTCGGATAGTTTGGTAGGCTTCACCGGCATCATTATTATAAACATCAATTAGGTGTAACAATACTGCAGTACGGTCAACATGACGAAGAAAATCATGGCCAAGGCCTTTGCCCTCCGAAGCCCCTTCAATGAGACCGGGGATATCAGCAATTAAAATATCGCGGTCATCAATAGTGGCGACACCGAGATTCGGAGTAATAGTAGTAAAAGGATAGTCGGCGATTTCTGGCTTAGCGTTACTAACGACTGAAAGAAAGGTGGATTTACCAGCATTAGGGAGACCAACTAAACCAACATCGGCAACGGTTTTAAGTTCTAGCTCGGCTTCAAACTCTTCACCGGGCTCGCCGACTTCAGCAATGATAGGAGCTTGGCGAGTGGAGCTTTTGAAATGTGCATTGCCAAAGCCCCCGTCACCGCCCCTTGCGATGACCGCTTCGACACCGTCTTTGTTTAAATCAGCAATAAGAGAACGCTCAGCGGAACCCGTCGGCGTGCTGTTTATTTTATATACTACAGTGCCGATAGGAACTTCAACGATAAGATCTTTACCGGAGCGGCCAGCAGAACGTTGGCCGGAGCCGTTTTTACCATCTTCGGCGGTTAGAATTGGAGTAAAACGAAAATCTATTAATGTATTGGTGTCTTTGTCGGCACGAAAAATAATATCGCCACCTTTTCCGCCATCACCACCATCAGGCCCGCCTTTCGGAATGTAAATTTCGCGACGAAAAGAAACGGCGCCATCGCCACCTTTTCCGGCTTTCAAACTAACTTTTGCGGTGTCAACAAACATGAGAATATTATAACATATTTTTAATATCACAAAAGTGCTTGACTTTTTGATGCTTATGCTTTATGATAGACATAAGCTGGTACGCTTCACAGGGGTTCCACTGAAATTAGTGGAGTGTGGAGACTTACATTAAAAACAAATAGCGGATTAAAACAAAAAATGTGCCCCAAGGGTGGGCGCGTAACAGCGGGAAAGCGACCGAAAGGTCGTTTTTTCATGTTATAATGTGATCATGAAAATATTGGACCATAAAATCAAACGTAGCGAGCTTAAAAAATGCGATTTTCTAATGGGCGGCGAGATGGTGAAGGGGGTTGTCGATATCAAGCGGGAACTCTTAGCTATTGATGCTGATTTACATGCTGATATTGAAAAATTTTTACTGGAAAATGGTTCAAAACAATTAGATCTTTGGGGCATCAATTTATATCTTGATGGAGATTTGGTAGAATTCGATTCAATGATAAACATCCGTCCAATCCAAAACAATCGGAGTCGTTTTGTGGAAGACGAAAAAACTCGTGAAAAAATCCTTGAAATTGTAAGGCAGTGGATTAATGAATAAAGATGGTCTTCATTTTATTCATCAAGATTTAGCTTCGGGGAGATGGAATGAGTTGCCTTTTGCTTTGCAAATGGGAAATATTGGCAGCGAAATCTCAAGGGCGGTAAATTCAAAAAAACGGGGTGACGAAGGACGAATGATAAATGCAGCCGAACGAGCAATTGAACTTTTTGAATTAACGATTGAAAATAATTTGCAATACCCCGGAAGACTAACGGAGCTTTGCCGAGGAAAAGAAGAATTTTGTGATTATATTTTTGGTGGCAACACCTTAAAAACCGATCCGCAAAAGTTAGTAAAATATTATGATCAATTTGTCAGTCTGGCGAGATGATGATATAATATTATTATGATTAAATTCACAATTATTACTCTATTTCGAGAGGCGATTGAACCGTATTTAAAGGCCTCGATGATGTGGAAAGCGGCCGATAAAGGACTAGCAGAGTTTGATTTTGTAAATCTACGTGATTTTGGACTGGGACCACATAGGTCTGTAGATGACACGCCGTATGGCGGCGGAGACGGGATGTTGCTGCGATGCGAACCGATATTTGCAGCAATAGAATCCGTTAAGACTAAAGCACCGAACGCCAAAGTGATTCTGCCGACCCCAGTGGGTGAAATTTGGAACCAAAAAATAGCCAGAAAGTTTGCAGATGGGGGGACAGAAAATTCTAAACACTTTATCATTTTGTGCCCACACTACGAAGGTTATGACGAGAGAATTTTGTCGCTCGTAGACTATAAAGTTTCGTTGGGTAAATATGTATTAACCGGCGGAGAATTGCCAGCTTTAATCATAATTGATTCCATAGTACGATTAATCCCGGGGGTTTTGGGCGGTGAGAAATCGGCCGAAATTGAATCGTTTTCGGATGGCGATAATCTGGAATATCCACAATACACACGGCCAGAAAAGTTTCGTGGGATGAAGGTACCGGAAGTACTGTTGTCTGGTAATCATGGAGAGATTGCAAAGTGGCGGAAAGAGCATTCAGGAAAAATATAGGTCTTTTTGATTCGGTTGAGAATCTTAAGGGAATTGGGCCAAAAACAGCAGAGGTTTTAAAAAAATATGGTATTCGGACGATACGGGATTTTTTTTATAATCTACCACGCGATTACGAAAATTACGAAAAACCAACTTCGATTTCCGAAATCCGCCCGGGCAAAGTAGTAATAAAGGGCAAAATTGATTCACTTTCGACGCGACGAGCAAGGAAACGTAATCTGTCGATTACGGAAGGTATAATCCGTGATAATTCTGGTGCGATTAAGGTGGTTTGGTTTAATCAAGGCTACCGGTTAAGACAATTTGAACCGGAAAAAGAATATTTTTTTACCGGCAATTACGAGTTTAGAAATGGAAAATATAGCCTAACTTCGCCATCGGCGGTTTTAGCGTCCGACCTTGATCCAATGTCTGGCATTAGCCCGGTCTATGTGGCACACGGTAAATTAAAATCGTCCGACTTCAAAAGATTAATCAATAATTCCCGAGCAAAATTTGCGGAAATCCCAGATTTATTGCCAACTGTACGGTCGGGAGTACGTAAAGACGCCTTATTTTTTGCACATTTTCCAAATTCCTTAAAATCAGCTGAGAAAGCACGTAATTATCTGGCTTACGAAGAATTATTTGAACTAATTTTGGCGGCGAAATTGAATCGACAAGAGAATGACAAATTAAAAGCCATGCCACTAGCGTTTGACGCAAATAAAGTAAGAACTTTTGTAGCGAGTTTGCCGTTCAAATTAACAAACGCTCAGAGACTCGCGAGTTGGGAAATTTTCCAAGACATGGAGAAAAATACACCGATGAACCGACTTCTGCAGGGAGATGTGGGATCTGGAAAAACGATGGTGGCAGCAATGGCAGCATACGAAGCAATCTCGAATGGTGCTCAAGTGGCGTTTCTTGCACCTACGGCGATTCTTGCAACTCAACATTACGAGGTGTTTAAAAAACTCTTAGAACCGTTTAAGATTACCGTGGCACTACTGACGGGTGCAACCAAAGACAAAAAAAATCTAAAAACGAATATCAAAAATGGGCAAATTGATCTGGTAATCGGTACACACGCCTTACTGACTGATGACACAGAATTTTCAAACCTTGGATTGGTAATAATTGACGAACAACACCGTTTTGGGGTAGAACAAAGACAAAAATTAATGCTGAAATCTCCACCCGAATTGGCACCGCATTTACTCGCAATGACAGCTACACCAATTCCGCGCTCTTTACAATTAACACTATTTGGCGATTTGGATGTTTCGATATTAAACGAAATGCCTCAAGGACGACAACCGGTGGTGACGAAAATTTTATCCGAAGTGGAGATAAAGAGAGAATTATACCCCAAGATGCGAGAAATTTTAACCCTTGCTCCAGATGCTAAAAAGCATGGGGATAGGGCGCACGGGCAGCAAATCTATTGGATTTGTAAAGCAATCGAAGAGAGTGGGGTTTCAGAGGCGACATCAGTTAAAACTCGAGCCAAAAAATTGCAGGAACTTTTCCCAAAATATAGAGTGGAATTTTTGCATGGCAAGATGAAACCCTCCGAAAAAGATGCAATAATGGCACAATTTTCGGATGGCGAAATTGATATTTTGGTTTCTACTACAGTAGTAGAAGTAGGGTTAGATGTACCGAATGCAACTTTAATGGTGATAGAAAACGCCGAATCATACGGTTTGGCGCAGTTGCACCAATTGAGAGGACGAGTAGGACGAGGAATGTCGGCGGCATTTTGTTATCTTGTGACTTCGGGAGAGTTACGACCGTCACGACGCTTATTAGAGCTTGAAAAATCCAATGATGGATTTTATCTGGCAGAGGTCGATTTAAAATTACGTGGTCCGGGTGAAATTTATGGCTCCTTGCAACACGGAGCGCTAGATCTCAGGATTGCTTCTTTATCTGACACCAAATTGATTCATTGGGCACAGGTGGATGTAATGAATTTTTTGCAAAAACCAGAAAACATGTTAGAATATAGTGAACTGATGCAGGGCATCACCAAATATCAACAAATAACGACCTTAAATTAAAATGACAACTGTAAAAATTACATCTGGAAATTTGCGAGGAAGGGATATTGAGACACCAGATTCAGACTTGACGCACCCAATGGGTTCACGCGAAAAATTGGCTCTATTTAACATGGTTTCACTGGAGATAATTAATGCAAGAGTTTTAGATGCTTTTGCTGGATCGGGAGCACTAGGAATAGAAGCAATTTCGCGAGGGGCCAAAGAAGTGATTTTTGTTGAAAAAAACCCTCGTGCCGCTCAGATTATTCGAGAAAACTTGGCTAAATTAAACTTGAGAGCCCGAGTCGCATCTAGCGATGTGGCAAATTTTACAGATGAGCAAGGTTTTGATGTGATTTTAGCGGATCCTCCGTATGATAATTTTAAAATCGAACCAATTCTAAAATTGGTTGAATTATTAAAAAGGGGAGGAACACTAATTTTGTCACATCCAGGCGATGCTCCAAAAATAGAAAGTTTAAAACTTCTTAAAACAAAAAGTTATGCCGCTGCACACATTTCCGTTTATGTAAAATAATCTTGCATTTTTAGCAAAAGTGTGATATAATGGAAGTATAAGGAGCTTTTATTATGTATTATCAGGGAGAAGCAGAGAAAAAAGAACGCCGCAAAATCATCGTCGTGGCGACGGTGGCTGTAGCCCTCATTTTGATTTTGATTGCAGCAATCATTGTGGTGGCAACCAAAAAATCAACTAAGACGAATATTAACAATACACAAAATTCAGCTTTTGAAATTTCGGAGTCTGAAAATAATAACAGTGCCAAAGAAAGCGAAAAATCTGAAGAAAAAGATAATAAATCTCAAAATGGCATCGGTGATTTAACTACCGAAACCGCTTCCAGTGCTAACACTAGTGCAAGTACGGATGCCCCAGCCATAATAACTGGTTCCGATCTCCCAAGTACTGGACCAGAAGATATCTTGCCAGTAGCCTTGATGCTAGGTGCCTTAACGGCATGTCTCTCTTCGGCGGTGTTAGCTAAAAGAGAAGCTTAACTCTTTTACAAATATAAGAAAGCGAGGCAAGGTTTTAGCCTCGCTTTTTTGTGAGTTTATGATATAATCGGTACATGCCCGAGTGGTGAAATTGGTATACACGTATGCCTTAGGAGCATATGCCTTATGGCGTGCTGGTTCAAGTCCAGTCTCGGGCACCAATAAAATTTGCGCCCCGTGGGGCTTTTTTGTTATAATGAAGTTATGGTTAAAAAACAAACTTATCGAAAAACCTTTCAAAATTATCTAAATGGGGGAATCAAGCTAAAAACCTATCAAAAAGTCGGCATTGCTTTTTTGATTGTGGTAATTGCAGGATTTATAGGGTGGGTTTATGAATTTATCTTTACATTTCTGAATGAAGGCGCGACAAAGTGGTATATGCAGGGAGGAAATTTTTTACCATGGATGAACATTTACGCTTTTGGGGCACTTGCAGTAGTACCGTTAACCTATAAATTTCGTCGATATCCCTGGGCGGTATTTTTGATTGCATTTCTTACGACAGGTTTAGTAGAACTAGCCGGGGGATGGTTAGTGTATACGATCGGCAACGGGACTCGTTATTGGGACTACAATAACCAACCTTGGAACTTCGGCAATATTGGTGGGTTTGTATGTTTACTTAGCGTATCTGTATTTGCAGTAATGTCACTACTATTAATGTACGTGATATTGCCATTTTGCATACATCTTGCACAAAAAATGTCAAAAAAGGCGTTTTTAACGTTAGCAATTACGCTATTTGCAATTATCATGTTAGATGAGCTAACTAATTTAACGCTCAAAAATTTGAATCTACCAACTGCAATGGATTTCTACCGATCACTAGGCTTAGAATATAAATAAACAATTCTGTGCTAAAATTAGGTTATGGAGAAAAAAATTCGCGAATACGAAAAATTGATTGCCAGTGCAGTTAATAATAAGATGACCGAAGCAGAACGCTTGCGGCTGGCGGATTTGCACCGTGAAGTGGTTGCAAATTTTCAGCATGAAAGATTGATTCATCTAATAGTAACTTTATTCTTCGCCTTTTTTGCAATCGAATTTATATTAATTACAATGTGGACTTTGGTGCAATTTGGGCTATTGATAGAGCTTTTGCCACTATATTTTGCGACTTTAATTCTGGCAATATTAACGGTCTTCTACATAAGACATTATTATTTTTTAGAAAACCATATCCAAGATTTATATAAATATACCGAAAAATTGCGTGGTGACAAGGAAAAATAAATGCGGAGGAAAAGTTTCAATCTCGGTACGTATGAACCAGAAAAATGTTGGGTAGGAGACGAACGAAAAATCTGTTACTCAACACGCGAGGAAGCGGAAATGGCGGCACGCATAGCGGAATACGATCATAAAATTACTGGGTTGTCGGTATATAAATGCGAATATGGGAATCATTTTCATTTGACAAAGAATCAACAAACGTAAGTTGATTATTGCTTTTTAATTGTTCGTGATACGTTAAATAATAACCTCCGCCTACGAGAATAGCATTAACATAAACACCTCTTATAGTACTGTTATCTTGTTGTTTTATTTTGCCATAATTAATGTTATAGTAAAAACATGAAAAGAGAGCTAGTAATTCACGGGGTGTACCGACATTTTAAAGGTGATTTATATTTGGTTGAAGATGTGTGCGAGCATTCGGAAACTGGTGAAAAATTGGTTTTATATCGGGCTTTGTATGGAGAAGGTAAGCTATATGCAAGACCATTTGCAATGTTTATGGGTGAAGTAGATCGCAAAAAATATCCAAATACAAAACAACGTTATCGATTTGAATTGCAAAAAACCGAGAGTAAGAACCACGCTACATAATGAAGGTTTTTCTTCATTGTTTTTGAATAAAATTAAAGGAGGAGAATGACTAAAGTTTATTTTACAAAAGACATTACGCCGGAAAGTCTACAAAAAATCTATGAGACTTTAGGTGTTGAGTTGAAAGGTAAAATCGGTGTAAAGGTTTCCACGGGTGAACAGGGCGCAAAAGGATATTTAAAAGCAAACCTTATTGGCCCGTTTGTAAAATCTTTAAATGGAACAATCGTGGAGTGCAACACTGCCTATTATGGTGCCCGAAACACGACCAAAGACCATCTAAAGGTAGCAGAAAAACATGGTTTTACGAGCTTTGCGGATGTAGATATTATGGATGCGGATGGCGAAATCAAAATTCCGGTGCACAATGGCAAGCATCTAAAATACGATTTAATCGGTTCACATTTTGATAATTATGATGCATTTGTAAATTTGGCACATGGTAAAGGACACATCATGGGCGGTTTTGGTGCAAATTTAAAAAATCAATCAATCGGATTTGCTTCGCGAAATGGTAAGGCATATATTCATTCATGCGGGCAAACTGAAGATTCAGATAAATGTTGGCAAGTCAAATACGCGCAAATCGATTTTATTGAAAGCATGGCGGAGGCGGCAACTGCGATAGCGGATTATTTAAAGGCGCAAAATAAGTCTATTATATATATTACTGTAATGAATGCCTTGTCAACTTCGTGTGATTGTGATGCAAGCCAAGATGATCCAGTGATGGAAGACCTTGGTATTGTGGCATCATTAGATCCAGTAGCAAACGATCAAGCTTTTATTGATATGATATGGAGTTCGAAAGACCCGGGAGCAGAAAAGCTAAAAGAAAGAATAGACTCGCGACTTGGAAGAGAGATTTTGCCCTATGCGGAATCCTTAGGCCTTGGTAAAACCAAATATGAACTCATAAAAATTTAAAAATTGGATCTTTGAGTTTGGGCACAAAATTTCAAAACCATTAATAGAGATTTTTGTGTTATAATCGTAAACGGTATGAGCAAAGTTGCGAAGTACTTGAATCAGCTTACGGTGGGTAATGTTTTTGATAATCCAGAAATTTTAGAAAATTACTCTACAGACCATTCGGCGCTCAAAATCAAGCCAAAATTTGTAGCTTTTCCGGAATCAACGGCTGACATTCAAAAACTTCTAAGATTTTTTAATCAGTTGGCCACAAAAGATATAAAAGTAGCCGTAGCAGTAAGAGGATCTGGCTTGGATGAAGGTGGAGCAGACCTTACTAATGGCATTGTAATTTCAACCGAAAAAATCAATAAATTGCTTGAAATCGACCCGCGAGAAAGATTGGTACGAGTACAGTCTGGCATTACATTAAAAGAGCTAAACACCGCATTGTCTGTATCTGGCCTCACAATACCAATTGACGGTAAAGATGGCGAAACAATTGGTGGACTGATTTCAAACTTTTCTAAAGACGAGGCCGCTGGAAAATATGGTGGCATCATAAAATATGTTGAGCGTATTGAAGTAATATTGGCCAACGGCGACTGTTTACAAACCGAACGTTTAAAGAAATATGCCGTGGCAAAAAAAGCCGTAGAAAAAACTTTAGAAGGTGAAATTTACCGCAAAATCTCTAAGATTTTAAGAGAAAACAATAATCCACTCACCGAAATTAGTAAACATACTGCAAGCCTGGTTGGTTATCCTACTATTTTGCAAGTACCGCGACGAGAAACCCTTGATTTGATGCCGTTATTTTTTGGAGCACAGGGCACGCTTGGTGTTATTTCGGAAGTAATTTTGAGAGCCATCCCATTAAAAATTAAGTCGAGTCGCGTCGTAGCGACTTTTAGAGAGATAAATAGCGCCATCAATTATCTTGAAATGATTGCGAAGCTATCACCTAGAAAACTTAATCTTTATGATCTGAAAATCATCATGGAGGCCCGCGAGAGCGGCAAAAATTTGGATGGCGTGATTAAGAAACTTGAAGATGGTTATGTGGTGTTCGCTAGCTTTGACGATAAACGAAATGGTTATATGAAAAAAATCCTAGGAATTAAAGAAAAACTACCTCGTAATGTAAAAATTCTCTTTGAAACACCCGAGAACCAAACAATTTTAAATGAATTTGAAAACTCATTAACTAATTATCTTGGTTACGTCAAGGGTGGCGAGCGAGTACCAATATTGACTGATTTTTATTTGCCAGCTTATAATATTGAGAATTTTTTGAAAGATTTAGCAATTTTAGAAGAAAAGCTAGGTTTAGATTTAGCATTATTCGGATCGTTTAGCAATTCAATTTATAGCCTTCGACCAAAATTTAATTTGGAAGATAAAGATTTTAATCGGAAGGCGACAACTTTTCTCAAGGCTGGAGCATATATTATCGACCGCCAAGGTGGAGAATTGGCTGGTGGTACGCCCGAAGGTCGCTTAAAAGCCGTCGTAACGAATACAGAAATATCTGGTGCTGAGGAAAAAATATACAACGAGATAAAGCAACTTTTTGATAAAAATGGTATTTTAAATCCAGACATTAAGTTGGGGGCAAGTTCGAAGTTTACCTTAACGCATTTTCGGGATACGAATCGTCCAAAGATTATGATATAATATACATAATATACAGGAGTTATTATGAAAATAAGATCAAAGAAGCTTTCTGATTCGCGTATTGAAATTACCGTGACGCTTGATAGCACAGATTTAAAACCGGCACGTGAGAAGGCACTCGAAAAGTTGGCTAAAGAAATCCATGTTGAAGGATTTCGTAAAGGCAAAGTGCCAACCAACGTAGCAGCAAAATTTGTCCCAGAAAACGATTTAAACGCCGAAGCAATCGACATTGCTGTACGCGCAACGGTAATTGAGGCTTTCAAGAAAGCCGAAAAGTCACCGCTCGTAATACCGTCTGTAAATGTAACCAAATATGTGCCTGAAGAAATGGCTGAGTATACTGCAACGGCAGACATTGTACCAGAGGTTAAGTTGGGTGATTTTAAAAACTTGGGCGTAGAACGACCAAAAACTAAAATTTTAGCCAAAGATGTAGATGAAGTTTTAAATAATCTTGCAGGTTCTTTCGCTGAGAAAAAAGTAACTAAGCGCGCTGCAAAGCTAACTGATGAGGTAATTATCGATTTTGTGGGCAAAAAAGATGGTGAGGCTTTTAAGGGTGGTTCGGCTAAAGATTATAAACTGGTACTAGGCTCGAAAACCTTTATCCCGGGTTTTGAGGACGGAATTGTTGGACACGAGCCAGGGGATAAATTTGACCTTAAATTAACTTTTCCAAAAGATTACGGAGTTAAGGATTTAGCAGGTGCGAAAACCGTATTTGAGGTACTTCTAAAGCAAGTTAGTGAGGTAACAAAAGCCAAGGTTGATGACGAATTGGCCAAAAAATGTGGACCGTTCAAAACTTTGGACGAACTGAAAACCGATATTAGAAAAAATCTTGAAGCACAGAGTTCCCATCGTGCTGAGGAAAAATTTAAAGATGATTTGATCAAGGCTTTAGTCAAAAAATCTAAAGTTCCAGCACCAGAAATTTTGATTGACGACCAGATGCGAATGATTCGTGAAGATATGAATAGAAATGCCGCAGCTCAGGGAATTAGTTTTGAAGATTATTTAAAACAAAATGGCGAAACAATTAAAATTTGGGAAGAAGAAGCCCGCAAAATCGCCGAGGAGCGAGTAAAGGCATCTCTAGCTTTGCAGAATTTGGCACTAGAACAAAAAATTACCGTATCGGACGATTTGGTGGCGGCGAAGATTGCTGAATTAAAAGACGTGTATAAAAAATCACCAGAGGCTTTAAAGAGCCTAAAAGATCCAAACGTTAAAATGGATATAAAAAATCGGATGATTATTGAAAAAACTTTAGATTTCTTAGTAAAAGCCAATAGTTAAACGTAATGACTTCTGGACTTTTTAGGTAAAGTGTGCTATAATGAAAGGAAGAGTTTCAGCTGGTTTGTAATTGCTGCACGCAAATCGGTAAAGTGACAACCACTAGATATGGTGTTTTGCGGGCGTTTTCGTCGTTTTAAAACACTAGATGTAGTGTGGCGTCGTCGCTATATATTATATATAAAACTAAGGAGAGCATTTAGATGCCAACTATTAATCAGTTGATTAGGAAGCCTCGCAAAAAGGCTATCAAAAAGTCGAAATCGCCAGCCTTGGGTTCGATTGTGAACACCCTTAAGACTAAGCGATACGAAACTGCTGCACCATTAAAACGTGGTGTATGTATTAAAGTAACTACTAAAACACCAAAAAAACCAAACTCTGCTATGCGCAAAGTTGCACGCGTACGTCTTACTAATGGCCAAGAAGTTTGGGCCTATATTGGTGGCGAAGGACACAACTTACAGGAACATGCTGTAGTCTTAGTACGCGGTGGTCGTGTACCAGATCTTCCAGGTGTACGTTATCACGTAGTCCGCGGGACGCTTGATCTTCAAGGCGTGCAAGGACGTAAACAAGGCCGTTCCAAATACGGTGCTAAGAAAGAGGGGAACTAATTATGCCACGTAAAACTACTAAATCACTTATCCGTAAAGTAAATCCAGATCGCAGATATCAGTCGATTATGGTGCAGAGGCTAATTAATAAGTCAATGCTTGATGGCAAAAAACAGGTCGCCGAACGTGCAGTCTATTCAGCAATTGAAGGCGCCGCTAAAAAACTCAAGTCTGAGAATCCGGTAGAAGTACTAGAAAAAGCCATCGCCAACATCTCGCCAGATTTTGAAGTAAAATCTCGTCGCGTAGGTGGAGCCAATTATCAAATTCCGTTCCCAATTGCTGGTCACCGACAAATGCATTTTGCTTTTTCGTGGTTAGTACAATCAGCCCGAGCACGTAGTGGTATGCCTTATGCCAAACGTCTAGAGGCTGAGATTATTGATGCCTACAATGAAACCGGCGCTGCTTTCAAGAAGAAAGAAGATACCCATCGTATGGCAGAAGCAAACCGGGCATTTGCACATTTTGCAAGATAACAACAAAAAGTGCCATTTTTTACGATTTTATGCTATAATGAGCATAAGCAGAATTAGGAGGTAAAAATGGTAAAGGTGGCGATTAACGGTTTTGGTAGAATCGGTCGAAACGCCCTCAAAATTTTATTGGAGCGCCATGACGTGCAAGTGGTAGCGATTAATGATATCACTGACGCCAAAACTCTAGCGCACCTTCTAAAATACGATTCGTCTTATGGGACTTACGATAAAAGGGTTGGTTACACTGATAGATCCATCATTGTGAACACTCGGGAAATACCGGTTCTTGCCGAAAAAGATCCAGCAAAATTGCCTTGGAAAAAATTAGACGTAGACGTAGTAATTGAATCAACGGGCTTTTTCACAAAACCCGAAGATGCCAAGTCGCACCTTAAGGCTGGAGCCAAAAAAGTAGTAATTTCTGCACCAGCCAAAGGCGAAGGTGCTAAAACTGTAGTGCTTGGTGTAAATGAAGATGCGATAGGATCTAACGATAAGATTATTTCCAATGCTTCCTGTACCACAAATTGCATTGCTCCAATTATGAAAATACTGGAAGATGAATTCGGGATTGAAAAAGCCATGATGACAACTGTGCATTCATACACTGGTTCACAAAGAATTTTGGACGCTCCAGCTAAAGATCTCCGTGAAGCTCGTTCAGCAGCGGAGAATATTGTGCCAACGACGACTGGTGCTTCTAAGGCCGCGGCACTTACCATCCCGAGTTTATTTGGAAAGTTTAACGGCCTTTCGGTGAGGGTACCAACCCCCGTGGTGTCTTTATCAGATATTACGGCCGTTCTAAAACGCGATACCACTAAAGAAGAATTAATAAACCTATTTAAAAAAATAGTCAAAGAGCCTTACTATGAAGGAATTATTGGCGTTGCCGAAGATGAACTAGTATCGTCTGATTTTATCGGTGACCCGCATTCGTGCATTGTAGACTTACCGCTGATAGACGTAGTTGGGGGGGACATGATCAAAATAGTGGCTTGGTATGATAATGAATGGGGGTATTCAAACCGCTTGGTTGAATTGACAGTTGATTTTGGGAAAGAAAATTAATGAAAGTATATATTGGATCAGACTATCGCGGTTTCGAAAAAAAGAAGATCCTGCTTGAATATTTGAATAGAAATGGTTTTGAAGCCGTTGATGTGGGTGCCTACAAGTATGTTGAGGGGGACGATTTTAATGATGCAGCCATTGAAGTGGCAAAGGTGGTGCGAGAGGAACCGGGTTCAAAAGGAATTTTGATTTGTGACTCCGCACACGGAGTAACGATGCAGGCAAATCGTTTTAAGGGGATACGAGCTGCACATTGTGATAGTGACGAATCGGCCAAGTTAGCACGAGAGCATGATGATGCTAATGTATTATGTTTGTCAGCTCATTTTTTGGATGATCAAAAAATGCAAGATATCGTAGATATATTTCTGAAAACAAGTTTTGAATCTTTAGAACGTCGAATTCGACGAATTAATCGTTTAGACGAAAGGGAGGATTATGCTTAGAACAGTTTCAATTGTGCCAACGATTTTGACTAATAATAAAATAGATTATCGTACACAGGTCGAGCGTATTAATGTTTTTACGCGTCGAGTACAAATTGATGTGACAGACGGAATTTTTGCGCCTGCAACAACCTTGGACGTTACAAACATTTGGTGGCCAAAAAACTGGGATGCAGACCTGCACTTAATGACAGCACGACCATCTGGATATCTAGACACGATTTTAAAATTATCGCCATCGCTCTGTATTTTGCACGCTGAAGTCGAAGAGGATTTAACACCAATTTTTGTTGCGCTAAAAGATGCCGGTATTAAAACTGGCTTGGCGTTGCTACCTTCAACTTTCCCAGGCGCAGTAAAACATTATATTGATGCAGTGGATCATGTTTTAATTTTTGCTGGACAGCTTGGCAAACAGGGGGCTCCTGCTGACATGATGCAAATGGAAAAGATTCCTTTAATTCGCAATATGAAGCCAGAAGCAGAGATCGGTTGGGATGGTGGAGTAAATATGGCGAACGTGCGAGCCTTAGCACACGCCGATCTTGATGTGATTAACGTGGGGTCAGCAATCGCTAAAGCCGAAAATCCAGCCGCAGTATTTCAGCAAATGGTAGCAGAAATTGATAAAAATGGAGTGGTAATCTGATGGCAAGAATAGTTTCGCTTGGAGCAGCTCTGCAGGACCTTTATCTTATTGATCACGATGATTTGGCACCAACAACAATGGGTGAAACTGCAGTTTTTGGCAAGGTTATTGTGGGGTCTAAGATCGATATTGACAAAATTCGTTACAGCGTCGGTGGAGGAGGAATCAATTCGGTAATTGCTTTTGCAAGGCATGGACACGAGGCGATCTTCCTCGGCAATATCGCTCGCGATCCGGCAGGTTCACTAGTTATTAAAACCCTAGACCATGAAGGTGTAGATAATAGTTATGTGAGTTTTTTGGAACGAAAGGCTACTGGTGTCTCGGTGATTTTGTTGGACTCAAAAACTGGAGAACGCACAATCTTGACTTATCGGGGGGCTTCCGAACAATTCGGTAATATTTCAGAAAAAGATTTAGATTTAATACAACCAGATTGGTTGTATGTCACGACTCTACGTGGTGATTTAGACACATTGATTAGGTTTTTTAAGAAAGCTAGGTCAATAGGTACAAAAATTATGTTTAACCCTGGCATAAAGGAACTTGAGCAACCAAAGGAACTATTAAGGTTATTAAAGTACGTTGATGTTTTGAATGTAAACAAACTTGAGGCAGCGATGCTAGTGCCTGGGACGATATTAACCGAACTGTTTTATAGATTAAGTGGTTATACAAAAAGCGTGTTGATCACGGACGGCGCAATGGGCGGAATTGCCGGAAACGGTAAAGAAGTTTATCGTTTCGGCATTTATGAAGATACTAAAGTAAAAGATTCAACCGGGGCAGGCGATGCATTTGGCTCTGGGTTTTTGGCGCATTTATCTGCGGGCCACACTTTTAAGGATTCTTTAATATTTGCCTCGGCCAATTCTACGGCGGTGGTTTCAAAAATAGGTGCAAGCAAAGGAATTCTAACCGGAACAGAACATTTGCATCCTATGCCAATACAAAAATTATAAAGGAGTTTTATGCTAAAAGCAGAAGAAGAATTATTAAAGAAATTATCAATCGCGGATTTGGAGCGAGCAAACGCTTATGCCAAAGATTTAGTAAGAGGGCTTCAGATTGTACGGTCATTTCCGCAGGGAGTGACGGTTTTTGGCTCGGCAAGATTACCACAAGATGACAAATATTGCAAAATGGCCTTTGAACTCGGACATCTGTTGGCGGAAAATGGTCACGCGGTGATTACGGGCGGTGGTCCTGGCATTATGGAAGCGGCTTCGCATGGAGCTTATGAGATTGGTGGGCGAACGATCGGCCTAAATATTACTTTGAAACACGAACAACACCCAAACCCTTATCTAACAGACTGTTTGACTTTTGAGTATTTTTTCGCACGTAAAGTGTCGTTGGCAATGGCAGCAAAAGTATTCGTCTTTTTTCCGGGTGGGTTTGGTACGATGGATGAGGTCTCAGAAATATTGTGCTTGATGCAAGAAGCTAAGATGCCAAAAATGCCGGTCTTTTTGATTGGAAAAACTTATTGGCGAAATTTTGATCGAATTATCAAAAAAATGCTAGAGATGAAATTAATTAATTTAGAAGATACTAAAATTTTTAAAATCACCGACGATATACGAGAAGTTGTAAAAGCGGCAAACAAAATAGGGCATCCGAAGATTTCAGAGAATTTTTACGATGGTTTTCGCGAAGCTAGTGCGCTAGACCAAGCCTAGAATTCGATTCGGCTATCCGAATAAGTTCGTTGTATTTAGCAATACGTTCGGAACGTGAAAGGGAACCGGTTTTAATTTGACCGACACCGAGACCTACGGCGAGATGTGCAATGGACACATCCTCGGTCTCGCCAGAGCGATGCGACATCACAGTGTGATAGCCGGCATTTTTTGCCATTAATACCGTGTTGATAGTTTCGGATAGAGTACCGATTTGATTGGGTTTAATAAGAATAGCATTAGCGACGTGTTGTTCAATGCCTTTTGCGAGTAATTCGGTGTTAGTAACAAATAAGTCGTCACCCACCAACTGAACGCGACTGCCTAACCGTTCGGTCATAATTTTCCAATTGACCCAATCGTTTTCAGCAAGACCGTCTTCTATAGAAACAACCGGGTAGTTATCGATAATCCAGGTGTACCAATTGATGAGATCGTCGGCAGATTTCCAATCACCGTTAGTTTTTAAGACATAATGATCTTGATCGTAGAATTCGCTGGCGGCGATATCCATGGCGATAGCGATATCCTTACCAAAACGATAACCAGAACACTCTACGGCTTGTTTAATACAATCTAGCGGTTCATTATTGCCTTCGCGCACCTTAGGCGCATAACCACCTTCGTCACCTACGGTAGTAGGATAGTTTCGCTCAGCTAAAACTTTTTTAAGTGAGTGAAAAACCTCGGCACCCATCCTAATGGCTTCAGCGATATTGCCGGCACTTTTAGGTACAATCATATATTCTTGAAAATCGGTAGCCCAGTCGGCATGCTCTCCGCCATTCATAACATTCATCATTGGCATAGGAATAGACATTTCGTCAGTAGTACCAGCAAGCGCAGCAATATATTGATAAAAAGGCTGCTTCGCGGCTTTAGCGTTGGCCTTAGCGTTGGCGAGCGAAACCGCAAGTATGGCGTTGGCACCAAGAGCGGATTTATTATCGGTGCCATCGAGATCGAGCATGATTTGATCGACGATTTTTTGATCAGAAGTATTGCCAACTAACACGTCATGGATTTTTGAATTAACATTCCAAACTGCTTTTAGAACTCCTTTGCCATGATAACGTGCGTCATCACCATCGCGAAGCTCTAAAGCTTCGCCCGAACCAGTAGAAGCACCGGAAGGAACAATGGCACGACCAAAACCACCGTTTTCAAGATAGACTTCAGCCTCAACAGTAGGGTTGCCACGAGAATCTAGAACCTCTCTAGCTTTAATATTCGAAATTACGAAATTATCATCCATGAGTTTATTATATACTAATTTAAAAACTTTATGCTAAAATAAACATAAGAACTAATGTTTTTGGAGGAGTTTTTTTATGAGTAAAGAGTTTGAAGGAACGCCAAACCCCCTCAATCCGAACCTTAGATTAAGTACATTAAACTCAGAACCGACAATTAATCCAGAACCGACAACCAATCTGAAACCGCTAGATGCGAATTCATCAGAGCTAGTCGCCCCAAATAATAGCGGTCGGTCTGTCGATGGAATGATAAACCCACAGCCCGTACAAGAAATAGTTGAGAAAACCGACGTAGTAATTGAAGAAACTGCGCCGATAGATCCAATGGCCCGACCAATGGAAAAAGCACCAGAACCAACCAATAAGCCAAAAAAGAAAAAGACTGGCCTCGTCGTCGGAATTCTAATTTGTTTGTTGGTGACAGTGGGATGCGGAGTCGCTGCAATGCTTTTGACTTTAAATGCCCAAAATGCCGACCGAGTACTAGCGGCCATGAATAAATTAATGGGGGGCGAAGTGCCGAAATTAATAGCAATAGAAGGGGACATTAATTTAACCTCTACAGACGATACTCTCCCATACTCGTCTCTTGCAATTAAATTTAATGCCGGGATTAATGGTAAGACCAACGAAAACTTTGCCAACGCTACAGTTGCCGCGATCCTGCCGAACAAAACTAAATCTTCGTTTGATGCCAGTGAGATTAAAACTTCTGGTGGCGATTTGTATTTAAAGTTATCCGGCATAGTAGACGCGCTGGATGGTCTTGGCTCTTCCGTGGTTGACAATGTTGAGTGCACCAACAAAGAAGATGAAGAATGTCTAGAACAAACAGCCCTAGTGAATCTAGATTTTTCTAATGTATTTGAAATAATTGACGATGAATGGATTAGAATACCGAGTAGTGAGTTTAGCAATTTGACAGATGTTGTTCCGGTTGACAAAACGGTTCCGTGTTTGATTGACGTAGCTGGGAATTTAAGCAAATACAATAATAATTTTGCAGAAATATATAACAATAATCCATTTATTATTTATTCGACTGAGAATTTAACGGTCAGCCAGAAGAAAGATCCGTTGTATCGAATTGGTTTTGATGATGAGAAGTTGGCGGGATTCATTAACTCAATGAATAATTTTGACTTTTTGAATGAAATGCTAGCTTGCACAGATAATCTAGCAATGAATCAGGAAGTAACGGCGAACGATTTATCTCGAATTACAACGATTTTGCCAGAAATGTACGTAGAGATTGACGAAAACAATGATTTTACGCGAGTGTATTTTGATTTTTCTGATATTGAAGAAGATACCAACTCCACTATTACTGCAGATCTTTCATTATTTTATCCGACGAGTATTATGGTACAAGATCCCGAAAATTATATTGATATAGACGAGGCTTTATCTGAGATTTTGAAAACGCTCTATGGCGAAGACGTTTATGGTTTTACCATAGAGTAGCATTAGGCCTTGACTTTTTCGACAAAGTGTGCTATAATCGAGATATGAATGAGGTTTTAAAACAAAAACTGGATAAGCTCCCGGTGGAACCGGGGGTTTATTTTCATAAAAATGAGGCGGGTGAGATTATTTATGTAGGAAAGGCGGCGGTATTAAAAAACCGAGTACGACAATATTTTCAAAAATCACATAAGGATGTAAAAACTGCGGCCTTGGTACGAGAGATTTATGATACAGATTGGATCGTAGTAGACACCGAAATGGATGCACTTTTCCTTGAATCCGAGATGATAAAGAGGTATATGCCAAAATGGAATATCCTACTTCGTGACAATAAGACAGTTTCGTACGTCCGGATTCCAATGAATATAGAAGTGCCTGATGTATCTTTTACGCGTACGCCAATGGACGACAAAGCTACTTACATTGGACCATTCTATGGTAAGACTTCCGTAGAAAAGGCTTTAAGAATTCTTCGACGAGTGTTCCCATATTACGATAAACCGTATAGCGGTAAAAAGACTTTGAATACAGATTTAGGATTGACGCCCGGTATTGAAATTGGTAAAACCACACCGAAAGACTACAAAAGAAATTTGCGAAAACTAATACGGTACCTTGAAGGCGATCGGGAAAAACTAATCAAAGAACTTGAAAAAACGATGAAGAATGAAGCGGAACGAGGAAATTATGAGCTAGCGGCAGAGGCGCGCAATCAATTGTTCGGGTTGAAAGAATTAAAGAAAAAAATTGTGTTTTCAGACAGGGAATTTCTGGATATTTCGTCGGATAAAGCCTTAAAACAATTGCAAGACTTGTTGGAGCTAGACAAACCGCCTCGGAGAATAGAAGGATATGACATTTCACATCAATCGGGTTCTGACACTGTAGGGAGTATGGTGGTATTTATCAACGGAACGGCAGCAAGAAGCGAATATCGGAAATTTAAAATCCGTACCTCTACTAATGACGATCTTAAAAGCATGCAAGAGGTAATTACAAGAAGGCTAAAACATAAAGAATGGAAATTCCCGGATTTAATTATTTTGGACGGAGGGGCAAATCAGGTTAATGCCATTTTGCCGTTAGTGAGACCCTTTGATATCCCAGTGATTGGACGTAATAAATCTGGCAATCATTCTAAGTCAACGAAGGTGCAACTAGCAATTCCAAATTATTTAGAATTACCCGATAACTCCCATGTCGCACGACTGATTGCTAGAGTTGACGAAGAATCGCATCGTTTTGCAATTACTTACCATTCTTTACTCAAAAGAAAAAATATGCTAAAGTAGGGGCAGGAGTTATTTTATGCAAATAGGAAGTTTTTTAGAAACAGTCATCTTTATTTCTGCAGTTTTGACAGTACTTTTGATTCTTTTACAGCAAAGAGGCGCATCTCTTGGAGCGGGGTCTGGTAGCTCGGGCGAGCTTTATACTACCAGACGTGGACTTGAAAAATCACTTTTTGTAACAACTATTATTTCCGCAGTTGTTTTTGTGGGATCAATTTTAGGACTTTTATTAATTCCGGCATAATATGGTTAATTCTATCAAAAAGCGTGGGCAAAAGTTTTTAAGAAAGTTCTCGAGAGCTTCTCTTAGGGCTAGCGAAGAAAGCAAAGAGCATATCCGCGAAAATCTGATTAGGCGCTTGTCACACATAGAAAACATAAAATTATTAATTCTTGAATGGGGGCTTTTGGTGTTTGCTTTAATAATGCTTGCGGTGGCGCAAGCATTTTGGTTTGGTGATTCTTATGCGGAAAATGTCTACACTTCTGGTGGTACTTATATTGAAGCGACTGTAGGGGAAGTTAATTCGATGAATCCGTTATTTGCCACTACGGATAGCGAAAAAATTTTGAGTCGCTTAATGTTTGCAACGATTGCGACAATTGATTACTCCGGTCGTCCTGGAATTGGGTTGGCCAATGTCATTGTGCCCAGTGAGAATGGGAAAATTTGGACAGTAAAATTACGTGATGACTTAAAATGGTCGGACGGAGAACCAATTACTAACGATGATGTGATTTTTACTACAGAGTTAATAAAAAATCCCGCAGTAAACTCGATTTATAGCTCTAACTTGTCTAATGTGAGGGTTTCGGAGAACGAAAATGGAGAAATTATTTTTACCCTACCGACAGCTTATGCTGATTTTATCGCCGCATTAAATATACCAGTTTTACCGAAACACGTCTTAAGTGATACTGACCCGCGAACTTTGATAGAGAATAGTTTTTCGAATTCGCCGGTGACCTCTGGAGCATTTTCTTTTAATGCGTTGCAAAGAGCCGATGCTTCGGGTGAGCAGGTGATTTATTTGTCAGCTAATCCTTATTATTATAAAGGGAAACCGCTTTTGAATAGTTTCGCGGTGCACACGTACGTTGACAAAAATTCTGTGATTAATGCCGTAAATGCGGGAGCGGTAACAGCAACAGCAGAACTGTCTGGGGCGGATGCTCATAAAATTATTTCTGGACAATTTTATCAAAAAGATTCAAAGCTAAACTCAGGAGCATTTATTTTCTTTAATGCTACCAGTGCTTCAGTAAAAGATGCGTCTTTAAGGGCGGAAATTCGCCGAGGGATAGATTTGGAGAAAATTCGAGCTGCAGCCCCTGGTACCACGGTACTTAATTATCCATTGACAAGTTCGCAAATTCAATTGACGAACTATCCGGCAATTCCCGAACATAATTTCGATGAAGCTAAGACTAAAATTGCTACAATGTCTGGAGAAAACGAAATCCAAGTAGAAATTGCAACCGTAAACTCAGGATATTTACCTGGAGTTACGAATGCGGTAGCTGAATCTTTAGAAGCGCTTGGCATTCATGCCAATGTGACAGTCTATGAAGAAAACCAAGAGTTTATTACTAATGTGATTGCTAGAAGAAGCTATGACATTTTGGTGTATGAAGTGGAGTTAGGTGCCGATCCAGATCTTTTACCGTATTATCATTCTTCTCAGGCTTCGGCGAATGGTTTGAACTTATCAAACTATCGCAACGCTTTGGTTGACGATTTGTTGCTTAGTGCGCGCGACACCACTAACGAAGCTTCACGAATCAAAAAGTATGAGACTTTTTTGGAATATTGGGTAACTGGCGTACCAGCAATTGCACTTTATCAGCCGAATTTAACTTATTTTTACAATAAAAACGCGCGGACTTTTAGCAATGATGTTAGATTAGTGACAGCACTTGATCGTTTTTCAGATATTACAGAGTGGGCCGTCACCAAAGCCACGAAAAATAAAACCCCGTAACTTACATTATATGTTATAATTATTGCATGCACCTGTGGTGGAATTGGTAGACACGCTACCTTGAGGTGGTAGTGGCCATATTTACGGCTGTGCTGGTTCAAATCCAGTCAGGTGCACCACATACAATATGCGCGGTTAAAAAGGAGGTGAATGAAAAAAATATTTTCAGGGATTTTGTTGTTTGGCGTAGTGATGATAACTAGTCTTGGGTTGTTTTATCCGGTCGATTCTTATGCGGATGAAGAAGAAAGCACAACGACAAGTTCTGGAACCAGCATTAGCTTAACGCCGGTCAGCAAAATTCTTCAGATCGCTTCCAATTCGGTCTATAGTGATAGTTTTACAGTGACAAACGGTGGAGACTCGACAATAAGAATAGAGGTTTATGCAACACCTTATTCTTATGTCTATTCAGAAGAAGAAGATTTATATAAACTTGGCTTTAGTAACGAAAACAATTACACCCAAATATCACGTTGGATTACTTTTTTAGATACAAAGGGTGATTATGTCAAAAACACCGTTTTTACGATTGAGCCACAAAATTCACTCAAAATTGATTACCGGATTTCTACTCCCAATAATATTCCAAGCGGTGGTCAGTATGCTGTGATATTTGCGCATACCTTGTCTAACGCCACTTCTTCAAGTGGTATTCGTACCGAAGCTAGCCCTGGAATGGTCATTTATGGACGTTCAACTGAGGGCGAATCGATCGTTTCCGCACAGATTTCCGATCTTGAAATTAGACAGAACGTCACAGAAAATGGAACGACTAGAAATAATTTTTATGCCTCAGCTAAAATCAAAAATACAGGAAATGTAGATTTTAGTGCTAAGGCCGTTTTAAAAGTGGATCCAATTATTGGTGGCGGTAGTTACGAAACGCCTGCAAATGCCGGTAGGTTATCGGTAATACCGGAAACCGAATTGATTTTGTCGGATGAATGGACAGATACTCCAGGATTTGGTTTTTATAAAGTCACCTGGACGGTAACAGTTGGGGATTCTGTCGAAACAATTGAAAAAGTTATTTTCTTGATCTCTCCGGTAGCAATTATTATAACCATAATCTTCTTGACAATTATCGTTATTTGGATTATAATCAGTTCTAGGAAGCGTAAAGAACGCCGTTCTAGATTGGCTGTCTAGATGGCTCTTACTGCGAGTAAGGAGTCTTTACAAAACCAAAACAAAAATAAAACATAAAAAGAGAGCGTAGAGTATGAAAAGACACATAAAAAAGGCGTTTGGGTTCTTTGGCTTGTTGTTGGTTGTTGCGACTACGGTTTTTGCGGCAACCTTACCAGTGCCGGAAGCAACCGCAACGACGACCGTAACGGATACCATTACGGTAAGAGTAATAGGTTCGGTACCAAATGTAAGTATTTTGGGAATATCTAATGATGAAATTATTACGGTGCCGAGGCAATCATTTATAGTGAATTATGAGAATGTAGAAACCTTAGCAGTAATTTTGGAACATAAAGATGTGGATGGTAATATAGCAACGTATACGTTGGACGAATTGACACCAAATTATATACCAGGCACAGAAGAATATAATATACATTTATAAAGTAGTGAAAGGCGGACGCTATGACAATATTAAAAGCAAAAATCACTAAAATATCTGCTCTAATATTAATAATGATAGCAACTTTACTGCCAACGGTTGGAGCCTGGGCAAAAGATGTTGATATCTTAGCATCTAACTATGGCTATGGTGAATATGTAGTAAAGGCTGGTGGTACTGGGTACGGGGTATATGATGAGGATTTAGTAAAATTCTACTATTACCCAGTAGATGGAGAGGTGTCTGAAAACGAGGATACGGGTGATTACGCCGTGAGTTTGGAATATGATGCGGATGATGGAACGGGAGGAGACACCGGCGAAGTATCGCGCGTGCTTATAAATATTTTAGACCAGAATGGTGACCCAGTAGGACCGTCTCCGATTGAAGTACTCGCACCGGTCAAAACCGTCAACTTTAATTTAGATGGATATGGAATGGCTTCTGGCATCTATACGGTAACAGCTACAGCCTATAATAAAAATGGCGAACTATTATATAAACCGATTAAGATTGGTGAGATTGAGTACGAAATAATACCGGTACCAGATACGGGTACATTCTTTCAGGGTTTAAATATTTCGAAAGAAGATTATCTAATAACCGGTTTGATAATCTTCTTCGTGGTGGGGATTTGCGGAATTTATCTCGTAACAAGATCTGGCAAGAATGTAAAAAAACGTCGTTAAAAATACTCTACTATTATAAAATTAACCCCTTGCAGGGGTTAATTTTATTTTTCTTGAGCCTCGGCTTTTTTCTTGGCTTCTTTAGCAGCCTTTTTTGCCTTGTTTTCGAGGGCATCTTTTAATTTTTTGGCTTTCTCGGCACGGGCTTTAAAGCGATCAACGCGACCCTCGGTGTCGATAATCTTCTCTTCGCCAGTAAAGAAAGGGTGGCTCTTTGAAGAAATTTGAATTTTAACTAGGGGATATTCGTTTCCATCTTCCCATTTGATGGTTTCTTCGCTTTTAGCGGTGGATTTGGTCAAAAACGAAAATCCGGCCGATTCGTCAGAAAAGACAACAAAGCGATAATCTTTAGGATGTAATTCTTTTTTACTCATAATTAGGGTTTATTATATCAGATGTTTACAAAAATGTAAAGATGTGGTATAATGGGGTTATACGTCAATTTTAACGAAACAGCTCTAGGGAGGTTTCCTTACGAATAACCCTGGGGCGAAGAGAAAGGAAATCATAGATGGCAGTAAATGTCGATATGAAAACAATGCTAGAAAGTGGTGCTCATTTTGGTCACAAGACTAGCCGGTGGCACCCAAAAATGGCGCCCTACATCCACTCCAAAAGACAGGATGCGCACATTATTAATCTTGAAAAAACGGTTGAGGGACTAGAGAAGGCCCTACCGAAAATTACCGAAATCACCAAAAATGGTAAAAAAATACTTTTCGTAGGTACCAAAAAACAAATGAAAGATACTGTTAAGGAAGCTGCCGAAGCCGTGGCAATGCCATATGTAACAGTGCGTTGGGTTGGTGGCACTCTTACCAATGTTGAAACAGTAAATCGTCAGATTAAAAAATTAAAAGATTTGGAACGCCGGATGGCTTCGGGCGAACTTGAAAACCGTTATTCCAAGCTTGAAGTCCAGAGATTTCAAGAAGAAATCGATCTTTTGAATGAACGCTATGGTGGAATCAAAGAAATGGCCGAGCAGCCAGCAGCCATCGTCATAATAGACGCCAATGAAGACAAAAACGCCATTAAGGAAGCCAATGTGCTTAATATACCAGTTTTTGCGATTACTGATACTAATGTCGATCCGACTAATATCGATTATGTAATCCCGGCAAACGATGATTCAATTAAGGCTACTAAATTAATCCTTGGCTATTTTGTAGAAGCGATCAAAGAAGGTAAAAAATAATTTGCGTAAATTAAATTTAAGGAGGCAAAAATTATGGCTGAAATTTCAATTGAACAAATTAAAAAGCTAAAAGAGCTTTCGGGCGCAGGGTTGACCGATGCGAAACAAGCTTTGGTTGAGGCCGAAGGTGATTTTGATAAGGCTTTGGAAGCGATGCGTAAAAAAGGTTTAACTAAAGCCGAAAAGAGGGGTGACCGCGAAACTCGCGAGGGCTTGGTGGACGCCTATATTCACGACGGACGTCTTGGCGCAATCGTAGAAGTGAACTGCGAAACTTCTTTTGTGGCCAAAACTGATGAGTTTAAGACTCTGGTGCATCAAATCGCGATGCAAATCGCTTCGATGGCGCCGCTTTATGTTTCTGAGGATGACATTCCCGAAGATGCGCGTGTCGCTAAAATTAAAGAGCTAGAAGCTAACTTTAAAGGTCCAGAAAATATGAAAGAGAAGATTCTTGAAGGCCAAATGAAGAAAGCTTTTGCTGATAAGGTTTTAATGAATCAACCTTACATTTTAGACGATACGAAAACCGTAGAGCAGTTTATTAAAGAAGCAATTGCAAAGACCGGTGAAAATATTACCGTACGACAATTTAAGCGAATTGAGCTTGGTGTAATAGAATAAAAATAGCCCTAGGGGGCTATTTTTGATATAATGATTATATAAACAAGGAGTTCTATGTTTGACACTAAAGAAGACCGTAAGAAAATGGAGAGCGTGATTGAACGATTTAAAGACGAGATGAAAAAAGCACGCACTGGACGAGCGCATCCGGATATGCTCTCGGGGATTAAAGTTGAGGCTTATGGACAATTTATGCCGCTCAATCAGGTGGCAAATGTAACAGCAGCAGACGCAACGCTTCTGGTAATTACTCCGTTCGATCCTTCAACTATTCAGGCAATTACAACTGCGATTCGAGCTGATCAAGCTTTGGGGCTAAATCCAGCCGATGACGGGCGAGTAATTCGAGTACCAATCCCAGCTTTGACTGAGGAAAGGAGAAAAGAAATCGTTAAAACTGCCTCTGCTAAAGTCGAGGAGGCCAAAGTAGCAATCCGCAATGTCCGTGAAGATGCAAGAAAAGCCGTGAAAATTGCTGCCGAAATGAGTGAGGATGTAAAAAAACGAGCTGAAAAGGAAATTGACGATCTCACAAAGGAATTTAATGACAAAATTGATGCCGAATTTAAAACTAAATCTGATGAGATAATGAAAATATGAGTCTAACACATTTAGGAATTATTGCGGACGGGAACCGTCGTTGGGCGGTAGAACAGGGACTCCCGAAGATTGAAGGGCATACCCATGGGTTAAAGGTAATTGAACAACTAGTGGAAGCAGCGGCAAAAATGAATATACCATATATAACTTTTTATGTGTTTTCAACCGAAAACTGGGGACGAGCAGAAGCGGAAGTTTCACACATTATGAAGTTGGCTGAAACTATGATTTTAAAAATGGCTAAAAAAATGGCCGCAAACAATATACGGCTTTTGGTTTTAGGCTCTAAAAATAAGGTTGGTCCAGCCTTAATTTCGCTTGGTGAAAAGGCGCAAAAAATAACCGCTGACTGTACTGGAACAACGGTGTGCTTTTGTTTTAATTACGGCGGCGAGCAGGAAATTGCCGATGCGGCCAATAAAGTTCTGGAGGCAGGCGAACAAATTACGCCACAAACCATCCGCAAACATCTATACAAACCTGAAGTGCCAGATGTTGATATGGTGGTGAGAACCTCGGGCGAGCAACGGATTTCTGGTTTTATGCTCTGGCGAGCAGCTTATGCAGAATTTATGTTCATAAAAAAATACTTCCCGGAAATGACCGGAGAAGATATCAAGAAAATTTTAAAAGAATACGAAAAACGTAACCGCCGGTTTGGGAAATAGTGGTATAATTTGTTTATGGATATATTTGTTGGGGTGATTGTTGGTTTGTTGGTGTTGATGGCATTGGTAATTTTGCATGAATTCGGGCATTTTTTAGCAGCTAGAAGAAACCATGTAAACGTATTGGAATTTGGAATTGGATTCCCGCCACGAGCAATTGCTTGGGTAAAAGACACAAAGACTGGTAAATGGCGACGTTTGCCTAAAAGCGAATGGAAAAAGGAAAAGCTTGCAAAAGTCGTTTATTCAGATGAGGAAGATAAGAGTTTTGCCCAAAAAGGAATGATTTTTAGTTTGAATTGGTTGCCAATTGGTGGTTTTTGTCAAATGGACGGCGAATCAGCCGAAGATATACGTAATGGAACTTTTGGCAAAACAAACTTTTGGAACAAGACCAAAATTTTGTTTGCTGGGGTATTAATGAACTGGTTGGTAGCTTTTGTAATTTTCACAATTCTTGCCTGGACGGGAATGCCAGAGTTTTTGGACGAACAATTTAAACTACCAGTTGATACCCGGACTGATTCAACGCCAGTTGAAGTGGTATTGGTGGCCGAAGGCTCACCAGCCGAACGAGCAGGAATAAAAAGTGGAGATTATATCGTTTCCGTAGATGGGAATGAATTCCTGCATGCTAGCGAGATTATAGATTACAATGAAGAACATGCCGGAGAAGAAGTCGTTTATAAAATTTATCGACGTGGCGAGGATGGATGCAATTGTGACAAAAACGAAGATTTTACAGTGACATTAAATGAAACGGGCGCCGAATACCTACTTGGTGTTTCAATGGCGACTGCTCAATCTTTATCATATTCAACCTGGTCGGCGCCAATTGTTGGAGCAGGACTAACCGTCCAACTAACTGGTGAAACTTTTAAGGGAGTTGGAATAATGCTATGGAATTTAATTTCTGGCATTGGATCACAATTTAGTTTTGATGCTGGGGTGCGCGAAAGCGGACAGGAGGCAATTTCGGCGGTGGGTGATTCGGTCTCTGGTCCTGTGGGGATTATTGGGGTTTTGTTCCCGGCTTTTACTGCGGCCGGTCCGACGAATTTAGCGTTTTTGGCGGCCTTAATTTCAGTCTCGCTGGCCTGCATGAATGTACTGCCAATCCCGGCACTCGATGGTGGACGCTGGCTTCTTATTGCAATTTATAAAATACGTAAAAAAAAGCTCACCAAAGCAGTTGAGGAAAAAATTGTGTCACGAGCTTTTATGGTGCTCCTGGCTTTGATTTTTATTGTGACGATCCTTGACATTATAAGGATAACGCAGTAATGAAGGGGGCGCCTAAGACTATCCCGAAAAAGAATCGGAAAAACACTTGTTTTAGTGTGTTTGCCATGTTGATTTGGGTAGCAGCATCGGTTATAGTGTCACAACTCGCTATTGGGTATTTGATGGCTTTTATCCTCGGAGTCGAAAAATTCGCTCAGCCAGTTTGGACGGCCATTTATTCGGCACTTTCTTATATTGTGGCAATGGCCTTAATAATCTTGGTACCGGTGAAGATAAAGATAAAAACCAGTCGAACTGAGCTAGGGCTAAAGGGTTCTCCAACCTGGACCGATATTGGTTTGGCACCCGTGGGATTTGTGGCATATCTACTTTTAGCGGCTGGCATCACGGCGATTTTTAATCTATTGCCGTGGTTTAATGCTAGCGAAATCCAAGAGCTTGGTTTTAGCGTTTATGTGATGGGAGTTGATAGAATTGTGGCTTTTATTACACTGGTTGTGATTGCTCCGATCGCAGAGGAAATAATTTTCCGAGGATGGTTGTACGGCAAAATGCGTGAAATTTTATCAAAAAAAGTTTCCGATAAAACTTCGATGATATTTTCGATTTTCTTAGTTTCTCTATCGTTTGGTATCATACATTTACAATGGAATGTAGGTGTGAATGTCTTCGCGATGTCGATAGTGTTATGTGGACTACGAGAAATAACTGGGACAATTTACTCTGGGATATTACTACATATGCTAAAGAATGGAGTAGCTTTCTATCTACTCTACGTTTTAGGAATGTAGTATAATAGTAGTTATGAGATTTTCAAAAACTTTTGTTAAAACTTTAAGGGAGGCACCAAAAGACGAAACCGCTAAAAACGGAGCTTTACTCACGAGGGCTGGATATATCCATAAAGAAATGGCAGGAGTATATGATTTTTTGCCGTTAGGATTAAAGGTAATCGAAAATATCAAGACTATCATCCGTGAGGAGTTAAATAAACTCGGTTGTGAGGAAATTTTGATGTCGTCTTTACAGAACCCCGAGCCGTGGGAAAAGACTGGTCGGTTTTCCGATCAAGAAGTAGATATTTGGTTTAAAACCGAATTAGCATCTGGCGGAGTCTTGGGTTTGGCACCAACCCATGAAGAACCAATTACGGAACTTTTGAAATCTTATGTCTCGAGCTACCGAGATTTGCCATTATATGTTTATCAATTTCAAACTAAATTCAGGAATGAGCTCCGGGCAAAGTCGGGAATTTTGCGCGGACGAGAGTTTTTGATGAAAGATTTATACAGTCTACATACTTCAGAAGAAGATTTAGATCGTTTTTATGCGGAGGTTGAAAAGGCCTACGAACGAATCTTTGAAAGACTCGGAATTGGTGACTGCACTTTTGAGACTTTTGCATCGGGTGGAATTTTTGCTAAATATTCGCACGAATTTCAGACTTTTTTGCCGGTAGGAGAAGATACAGTTTACTATAATGCTGATAAATCGGTGGTTCTAAATAAGGAAGTGCTAGACGAAGAAGTGATGGCAGATCTGGGAGTAAAACGCGAAGATTTACAAGAAACAACCGCAGCAGAGGTTGGTAATATCTTTAAATTAAAGTTCAAATATTCAGAACCTTTGGGATTAAATTATATTGACGAGGAAAATGCTCAAAAAACGGTTTATATGGGTTGCTATGGAATTGGTGTATCGCGTCTAATGGGTGTGATTGCTGAAAAATTTGCCGATGAAAAAGGTTTAGTCTGGCCAGAAACAGTGGCTCCGTTTAAATATTATTTAGTGGGGATTGGCGAGAATGGCATACGCACAGCGGAAGAATTTTATACCGGACGAGAAACAGAGATATTTTTTGACGATCGTAATTTAAGGCCAGGTGAAAAATTTGCCGATTCTGAACTAATGGGGTTACCTTACCGCATTGTAATTTCTGATAAGACTTTAACTGAGGATGCAGCGGAATTAACTAATCGCCAAACTGGCGAAACAAGGTTAATAAAATTAACAGAGCTTTAGACTGAAAAAAGGGTTGACGAGCGAAGGGTTTTAAAGTAAACTCTTTTAAGAACTACTAAAAAGTAGGAGTCTTTATGATTAAAAAGAGTATAAATTTGACCATTGAAGGTAAAAAAGAATTAGAACAAGAATTAGATGCTTTAATAAAAGGGCGCCCAGCGATTGCTGATAAGATTGCGACGGCGCGGGCTTTTGGTGATTTATCGGAAAATGAAGAATATTCTTCGGCACGCAATGAGCAGAAAATAGCTGAAGGACGAATTTTGGAGATTCAAGAAATTTTGAAAAATGCTAAAGTTATCCGTAGTGGGAAAAAGAACAAAGTTGATCTTGGTGTCTATGTGGATTTAGACATGGAAGGACGCAAAGTTTCGTATGCTTTGGTGGGGCCGACCGAAGCCAACCCGTTAGAGGGGAAAATTTCGAACGAATCGCCAATTGGTAAAGCTCTGCTTGGACGAAAACCTGGCGAAGAATTTGAGTTTAACGGGAAAAAGGTTAAGATTGTCGAAATCAGGTAACATGATATAATATAAATTATGTTACTTGAAGATTATCGCAACGAAAGGTTGCGCAAACTTGAGGAGATTCGCGAGAGAGGAATTGACCCTTATCCGGCGAAATCTCATCGCAACACTAAAATTTCTGACATCATCAATTACTTTGATGAAAAACAAGGACAAAGTGTGACGATTGCAGGTCGGATCGCAGCAATACGTTCATTTGGAAAACTGGTCTTTATTAAATTGCGTGATTATTCTGGCGAAGTACAGATTTTTATGAAGGCTGAGGGAGACACTCCGGAAGGCTTGTTTGGTGTAAAAGAAATTAAGCTACTCGATATTGGAGATTTTATTGAAGCAACCGGCAGAGTGGGCAAAACACAAACTGGTGAAATCTCGGTGTTTGCAAATTCTGTAAAACTGTTAACTAAATCTTTGCGACCGTTGCCAGAAAAATTTAGCAATAAAGAAGAGCGATACCGCCGACGTTATGTAGATATGAATGTAAACCCGGAAGTACGCGAGAGGCTAGTAAGGCGATCTAAGTTTTGGCAAGCAACCCGGGATTTTATGAACAAACATGGCTTTATCGAAATAAATATTCCAGTATTAGAGCATACCACCGGTGGAGCAGATGCGCAGCCATTTGTGACACATATGGATGCGCTAGACGAAGATTTTTATTTGCGTATTTCGCACGAGTTGCCTTTGAAACGGCTGATCGGTGGTGGGTTTGAAAAAGTTTATGACATCGGACCAAGATTTAGAAATGAAGGCGTAGATGACGAGCATTTGCCAGAGCATATTGCATTTGAAGCATACGCGGCCTACGAAAATTATGAAGACGGAATGAAGTTTTACGAAGAAATGATGAAATACGTAGCAATGGAAACCTGGGGAACTTTAAAATTTAACGTGAGTGGATTTGAAATTGATTTGGATTGTGAGTGGCCACGTTATAAATACGCAGATTTACTCCGCGAAAAATTTGACGTAGATGTCTTTAATCCAGATCGCGAACAATTGATTCGAATTTTGAAAGAAAATGGAGTAGAATCAAACTTCGATATGACGACACCGCATCTTATAGACCATGTCTGGAAACTAATTCGTAAGACTTCGGCTGGGCCGTATTGGGTAATCGAAGAGCCGTTATCACTGTCGCCACTAGCAAAAAAATCCGTAGCTAATCCTCTAGTGACGGAAAGGTTTCATCCAGTAATTGCCGGAACTGAAATGGGAAATGGTTTTTCGGAGTTAAATGATCCGCTTGACCAATTAGCTCGCTTCAAAGAACAGCAGGCGGCTCGTGACGCTGGCGATGCGGAAGCGCAAATGTTAGATATGGATTTCGTGGAAATGTTAGAGTACGGTATGCCGCCGGCCTGTGGATGGGGAAATTCAGAACGGAATTTTTGGCTACTTGAAGGTGTGCCAGGCAGAGAAGCAGTACCGTTTCCAACAATGAAACGCTTGAGCTAAAACTCGATAGTTTTAGTGCGGGATTTCTGACCGTGGGTTATTTTGATGCTCGTTTTAGAAACATTGAAATATTTTGATAATATCTTGATTAAGGAGTCGTTTGCTTCACCATCGTGAGGTTTAGCACGAAGATAAATTACGAGTTTTCCTGGAGCTGTTTCAATAATTTTTTCTTGGCTGGAACCGGGTTTAACAGCAACTGAAAATTTTGCCATATTTTTATTATATCATGAGTAAATTTAAAAAGGTTTTAGTGAGGTTTTCATAATCTTATTAAGAGGGTTTGGCCTTTGATATATGATATAATTTTAGGTGTGACAAAATTCAAATTAATATCGAAATACCAACCGACTGGCGATCAGCCCTCTGCCATCAAACAACTCACGGATGGGGTATTTTCTGGTGTGCACGAACAAACTTTGCTCGGCGTAACCGGATCAGGCAAGACCTTTACGATGGCAAATGTCATTCAAAACACACAAAAACCAACCCTGATACTAGCACATAATAAAACTTTAGCTGCACAACTTTATTCCGAATTTCGTGAGTTTTTTCCAGAAAACGAAGTACACTATTTTGTATCATATTTTGATTATTATCAACCAGAGGCATATATTGCTTCAACTGACACTTATATCGAAAAAGATTCAGCAATCAATGACGAAATTGATCGGCTTCGGCACGCCACGACCGAAGCATTATTGACTAGACGTGATGTGATTGTTGTTGCATCAGTATCCTGCATTTACGGCATTGGTTCGCCAGAACATTATCTTGAAATGTCGTTCGAGATTTCGCAAAATGATAGCATTTCGCAATTAGATTTTATTCGCAAATTAGTTTCTATTCAATACCATCGCAACGATTTAGCGTTTGAAAGAGGAAATTTCCGAGTAATGGGAGATACGATTGATCTCTATCCAGCAAACGGAGAGTTTGCTTATCGCTTTGGGTTTGGATTCGATACATTGGAAGAAGTAAAGATTGTTGATCCGTTAACATTTGAAGTAAGAGAAAAACCAGAACGAGTGCATATTTTCCCAAATACGCATTATGCAACTCCAATGGATCAGCTCGAAAAGGCTTTAGTGACAATCCGAGCCGAATACGAAGATCGATTGAGATATTTTGAAAAACGTCAAAAATATCTAGAAGCACAGAGATTGTCACAACGCACCAAGTATGATCTTGAAATGTTAAAAGAAACTGGCTTTGTGAAGGGAATTGAAAATTATTCCAGACATTTAGATGGGCGAAATCCAGGTGAGCCGCCAGCGACTTTATTGGATTTTTTCCCGAAAGATTTTCTTTTAATTGTAGATGAATCACATATGACCTTGCCACAAGTTCGCGGAATGTATAATGGTGACCACGCTAGAAAAGAAACTTTAGTGGAATATGGCTTTCGCTTACCGAGCGCACTGGACAATCGCCCATTAACTTATGGCGAGTTTCAAAAACGCATTAATCAAGCAATTTATGTATCAGCGACACCCGGCGAATATGAATTAGAGGTTTCGCCTAAGCCGGCCGAACAAGTAATTCGCCCGACGGGGCTGCTTGATCCAGAAATCGAAGTACGCGATCCAGATGGTCAAATCGACGATTTGATGGAAGAAATTGACCGTCGAATTGCCAAAGGACAAAGAACCCTTATCACAACTCTTACTAAACGCATGGCAGAAGATTTAACCGATCACCTGAAAGAACGCGGCGTAAAGACCGCCTATATACATTCCGACATTGATACTTTGGAGCGTGGCGATATTTTACGAGACTTGCGAGCGGGAGTCTACGATGTTTTAGTGGGAATTAATTTGTTGCGTGAAGGTTTAGACTTACCAGAAGTTTCATTGGTGGCAATTTTGGACGCGGATAAAGAAGGCTTTTTGAGATCTGCCTCAGCTTTGATTCAAACGATTGGTCGGGCGGCACGACATGAAGAAGGAAAAGTAATCATGTATGCAAGTTTTATTACGGAAAGTATAGAAAAAGCAATTTCGGAAACCAATCGCCGTCGCGAAATCCAGAAAGAATATAATGCCAAACACGGGGTTACGCCACGCTCAGTACAAAAAGAAATCTCGGTAGGACTACGTGCAATTATCCCTGAAAAAGAAAAGAAAAATAGATTAGATATTAAACGAATTCCAAAAGATGAGCTACCCACATTAATAAAAGCTTTATCCTCCGAGATGCAGTTGGCCGCAGCGAATTTGGAATTTGAACGCGCAGCTGAACTTCGTGATGAGATTGAGAGAATCAAAGAGTTTATGCTATAATTAACTTATGGTTGCGGTGGGAATCACGGAAATAGAAAACATCAAAAAACGCATACGTGTTTGCGACTATTTGGTGGTGGCACAACTTTTTTTGCAAAATAATTTTTTATTAAAAAGGCCACTTCGGTTTGACGACATTAAACCGCGATTACTCGGACACTGGGGAACTTGCCATGGGATTAATGTAGTTTACGCAAACCTGAAAACTTTTTTTCAAGATGACCCAAATTTTAGTTTTATTTTGGGTCCTGGACATGGATTTCCAGCATTGCAGGCAAATTTATTTATTGATGGGGATTTGGAAAAAATTAATCCAAGAGCCACGCGCGACAAAGGTGGGCTAGAATATATTTGCAAAAACTTTTCTTGGCCGGATGGTTTTCCAAGTCACGCTAGTCCTTCGACACCGGGTGTAATTACGGAAGGTGGAGAATTGGGATATGCATTAGCAAATGCCTACGGACTTTGTTTAGGACATTCAGAAAAAACTATAGCAGTTTTGATTGGTGACGGTGAGCTTGAAACCGCTACGGCAATTGGTTCTTTAAACTTACAAAATTTATTGTCTGGTTCCAAAAATGGAAAAGTATTACCAATTTTGCATCTGAATGGCTATAAAATTTCGGCTCCGTCAATTTATGCAAGAAAATCTGAGCGCGAACTAAACGAAATGTTGCGCGGGTTTGGCTTCGCACCGATTTGGATTAATAATGAAGATCCAGAAGAATTTCAAAAAGCCTTAGAAAAAGAAATCGATTCACCGTTTTATATTTACAAAAATCAAAAAGGTTACGGTGGACCTAATCAATATCACCATTCACACCAAATTCCTTTAAAAAAACCAAAAACTGATGAAACGGAATTAAAAACGCTGGAAGAATGGTTAAAATCTTACAATTTTCAAGAATTGTTTGATGAAGAAAGAGGGTTTGGCCGTGATTGAACAAGTAAAAAATCCCGGATCTGAATTTTATTCACCGGCACAAAAAATTGGTGAACTTTTAGCTAAACAATTAAAAAATGATGCTCATTTTTATTTTTTTTCACCAGACGAAACAACTTCAAATAAATTCGATGCGGTTTTTGAAGTAGAAAAACGAGCTTGGGGGTTGCCACAAGAGTCTTGGGATTTACCGGAAAATGAAAATGGCCGAATCGTTGAAATGCTTTCGGAAAATGTTTTATTCAGTCTAATGACTGGACATTTGATGAATGACGAAAAAGCCATGTTTGGAAGCTATGAATCATTCTACCCAATTATTACGTCGCAACTTCTGCAACAAATTAAATTTATAAAACAATCTAAGTCTGTACCTTGGCGTAAAGCTTTACCGGCAATAAATTTGCTGTCTACTTCTACCTGTTGGCGACAAGATCATAACGGATTTACGCACCAGTCGCCGGCTTTGATTTCGATACTACTATCAATTCCTTCCAATTTGGCAAATTGCCTCTTCCCAGTTGACGATGTTGCAGCCGAAGAAACTTTTAATTTTATGTTACATTCAAAAGATGTCGTGAACCTTGCAACGTTCGATAAGAATCCACGTCCGAGGTATATTGATTCACACCACGCGAGATTCCAATTTGACAATGGCGGTGCTTCAATTTTCCAGTTTATTTCTGACGATGACCCAGACTATGTTTTTGTGGCTGCGGGAGATATAGTGACACATGAAACGCTTGAAGCAATTAAAATTCTAAAAGAAGATTTGCCAAAAATTCGTTTACGTTTTATAGGTGTTAATGCTTTGTCGTATCGAGCTATTGGTACGACTAAAAATAAATTATCAAAAGAAAAATTTGCAGAGTTATTTACCAATGACAGGCCAATTTTGGCAAATTTTCATGGTTATCCCGAAACTTTTGAAAACATCTTAGAGAATTACACTGAGAGACGAAGACTACGTGTACATGGTTTTAATGAAGAAGGCTCCACTACAACACCGTTCGAAATGCTAAGACGCAACATGGCATCAAGATATGACCTTGCGATAGATATCGCCAAGGTGGAAAAGAGAGAAGATTTGGTATCAAAATACCAAGCTATTCTAGAGCAAAATCATCTTCACGCTGTTCAATTTGGCAAAGATTTGGTAGAATAGTTGACGAATGGAATATTTAATTCTGATAATTTGTTTAATGATTTTTGGTGAGACGACGTTTTTGACTCTTAAAAAATATCATCCATTGAATGGCGGTCGTCGCAAGATTTATGTCGATACTTCAGCATTAATTGATGGCAGAATTTTGAATATAGCAAGGACCGGATTCATTGATGGAGATTTAATTATCTTAAAAAGCGTATTAAAGGAACTTCAACTTTTGGCCGATGGTAAAGACTCGGAAAAACGCTCTCGCGCTAGGTTCGGGCTTGAAACTGTTTCAGAACTTGAACGCGTTGTTAATGTTAACACTGATATTGTCGATGATGGGGAAGGTAAGCAAAAAGTCGATGATGAGCTTTTGAAATTTGCAAAAACAAATAAAGGTTTGATATTGACGCTTGATTATAATCTAATCAAAGTGGCAGAGGCTGAAAAAATTGGCACTCTTAATATTAATGATTTGGCTTTGGCGACAAGAGCTGAATTTTTACCTGATAAAAAAATTAAATTAAAAATTACCGAAAAAGGCGCAAACCGTGGACAAGGAATCGGTCATCTGCCGGATGGAACAATGGTTGTGGTAGATGGCGCCGCCAATAAAATTAACAAAGAGTTAGTCGTGAAGTTTGCGAGATTTCACGAAACTTCTGCTGGTAAAATAATTTTTGCAAAAATTAGTAAGTAATAATTAATCACTGTTAGAATTTGTGTTGGGGGTGAGAGATTTTTCGTCTGATGCTATGTAGCCAGCAGTATCAGAAATAACTAGTTTGACCGACGATTCGGTACCGTCAAGATTATATCCGTTAATCGTACCCCCACCGGCGCCGAGCGATGTACCGCTTTTTTCAATTCCGTTAATATAGAGTGTATGCCCAGCAATGTCGTAACTACCTTTATAAATAGTGGCAACAATTTGATCCCCTACTATCGCAATAGATACACTTGGCGGTATATAAGTACAGGGGTCACTAGTATCACGATTATAAGGTTCTGGAACATTATAAACTTCGTTGCCGGTCATCGGGTCGGTCACTTTGGAAATTTCAATTTCAATTTTATACTCTTCTGGGGTGCAATTAGAGGCTAACAAATGATTGTAACGATTAAAGGTAAGAGTTTCCTTGGCAACGCCAGAGTTTTTGGATTCATTGTACCAACTTGGCCAGATATCAGTCCTGCCATTAACTGTAAGAGTTTTAATGCCGTCTGGTCTAATTGGCGTGTCGCCACTTTGCCACTTGCCATCTGCAGCATAAACATCTTTGTGCACGCCTTCCATATAATTATTAACGACTCGACGGACAATGGTGTTGTTTGAGTTTTTTAGTCCAGAACCATCGTGATTGCCATTCCAAACCACAGTTGAAATAGCCGAAGAGAAACTGATCATTAATGAGTCTTTAGTAACACTAGCATTGGAAGTAGTGGTAGTACCGGTCTTTGAAGCAGTCTCGACGCCTGGAACCTTAAAACCAAAAGCATAAGACTGAGAACCAAAGACAAGCGAAGCTCTAGCCGCAGCATCATGCAGAATGTCCCAAATCATATATGCAACTTGGCTATCTACGGCGCGTTTTCCAGCGCTGTCGGTCCATTTTTCAATCACTTCCCCAGAACTATTTTTGATTTCCAATATATAAGTAATGTCTTTGTATGTACCGCCACGAGCAATTGAGGCGTAAGCATTGGCATGTTCAGTTAGACGAATATTACAGCCCGAGCCGATAGCGATAGAAAGACCATAATTATCACGGTTTTCACAATATGATTTTTCACCAAGAGCGTGAGCAACTTCAAGTGAATTATCGATACCATTAATATATAGTGCTTTAACGGCCGGAATATTAAGAGAGTTGGAAAGAGCTTGCCGAATGGTGATATTACCATAGAAACGTCTCGTATAATTTCTAAGACTACAGCCGCTGGTATTGCCAGAACAATATATACTATCAATATTTTCGTCTTTTAGTACTGTGCCTGGACCATAATTGATACCTTCACGCTGAGCAAAGAGTGGAGCATAATCGAGAATTGGTTTAATAGTAGAGCCTGGTTCGAGCAGGGAATTAGCGGCATTATAATAACCATATTCGACATTATTAAAATCTACTGAGCCGACCATAGCAATAACTTGAGAGGTTTCTACATCCAACGAAGCCAGTGCAATATTGTCTGAATTGTTATCATAGAAAATACTGGCCCCTGCTGCAACGGCGGCTTCAGCGATTTGCTGGGCTCGATAGTCTAGAGTTGTAGTGATAGTCCAACCACCAGTACGCATGGTTTGAATACCATACTTGTCTTCTAGTTGAGCTTTAACTTCCAAGACAAAGTGTGGCGCCAAGATACCAGCATATTGGCTGGCTTCTGGTTGGATGGTGTCTAAAATAGCGACCTCTTTGGCAGCAGCGGAATCTTCTTCGGAGATATAACCCATAGAAACCATGTCATCCAAAACTTTATGTTGGCGAGCAATCAACATTTCGTTACCATAAACATTGTACGGGTTTAATACGCCTGGATTATTTGGAATGGCAGCAAGAAGTGCTGATTCGGCCAGAGTCAAATCTTTGGCAGATTTGCCAAAATAAGTTTTAGCGGCAGATTCAACGCCATTACGACGACCGCCGTAAGGAGATTGATTGAGATACATAGTAATGATTTGCTCTTTGGAATACATGCGTTCTAGCTCAATCGAAAGAATCAACTCTTTAATTTTACGAGAAAGGCCACCACGATTTTCGCTTTGTGCTTCATCGGAAAAATAAACTTGTTTAATAAGTTGCTGAGTTAAAGTAGAGCCGCCCTGGACGCCGTGACCAGTAACCGTAGAAAGAGTAGCACGAATTAGGGCAGCAAAGTCGACGCCAATATGATTGTAGAAATTTTTATCCTCGATGGCAACCGTAGCTTTGTACATATATGGAGAAATGTCGTCTTTGTTTACGACTAGACGATAATCTTCGGTGCCAGTATCACGCCATAGCACCACACCGTTACGATCTAAATAAGTATTGACTGTTTCAGAAATAGACATTTCGTCAAGACGAATTTGATCAAGATCTTTTTTATAATAGAGAAAGAGACCGCCAATAAAGATGATTAAAATCAAAATACAGGCAGCAAAAAATTTGAGGATAGCTTTTTGACCACGCCAAGAAAACCACCACTTAAAAACTCGCTTTGGATGTAATCGCGCAAAGAAACGTTTGACAGGCTCTTTGGGTAATTTAGCCAGTTCTTCGGCGCGCCGACGAGCGTTAGTCTCTTTTTTGGCTCGATGTTTATAAGCTAAACTAGAATAGAGCTTCATATTTTTTTTCGCAGTTTTCTTCGAGGATTTTGCAGTTTTCTTTTCGGATGGCAAAATCACTTCGGATTTTTTCTTCTTCATGTGAACTATTATAGCATTTATGTTTTAGAAATGGAAATGCCAATATTCAATCAGGTGTCATGCAACGGACGGTTACACCGATGTATCTCTGAGATTCAAAATCAATCATTGCATTATTGTCATCAAGAAATAACGTTATGGAAGTTCGATCTTGTCCAGTGTTGGATGACCAATACATCGCCTGATCGCCACGAGTTATGGACGAGCCAGAAATAGACCCAGAATAAATAAAATTATTTGGATAAGTCCTAAAGTTTTTACTAGCAACATCGTCAAATAAAATATAATGATTATTTATTTCATAACGTAAAGCCTGAAAGGCGCTATAACCATCACTGTCGTCTGGTAAATACCAACCAGTTGGACAAATATCACCAGAGGCAATACCGGAAGTAGTCTGATATTTTCCTGCGCCAGCAGTGGCGGAATACCAGTTATAATAATTACCATAACTATAAACATTACTATTGGTGGACGTCATATTGGTGACCGTGATATTAGTATTGTCATTATTGAGCATAGTCTGATTAATACACTGATTAGAAGTCGCGGTGCACCAAGGTGTAGCCATTGGATCGGTTGAGGCGGAGAGATAATTTGAAGTGATGGGATTACTACCGCTATAACTATTGATTAGCGAAAGATTCGGGCTATTAGTATTAGACAGCGTAAGCTCAGCATTATCGCTGGTGCGTAAATTTTCAATCATCCAACATTGACCATCAGCAAGTTTGGCTACAGTATAAACATTATTGTCACGTAAATCCGTTAATGCAATTACATTGTTAATAGACATGTTGGAGCAGCCGGTCCAATTTTGCAAAGTCGCACCGCTTGCTGGCTTAACCCAAACCGCATAGAGATAAATAACTTGTTCATTATTTTCTATGATGGCATTTTCAAGAAGTTTTGGATCGATACCATTAGTGTTAACAAGTGTTTGACTGGGGCCACTAATTGCTAAAGTGTAACCTAATGGACGGGTAGATTCGATCGTTAAATTATCTATTCCTACGTTGGCACCAATACCTTGACTTGTCACATCTATATTAATAAGACCAGAAGTCGATATAGCAGTGGTATAAAGTGGAGAGCTGTTGTAAAAAATACAACAGGAGTGGGATGCGATAGTGTGCTACAATAACTATATGCGGCGTTTTAAGTTCAGATCAGTGGTGCAGCTGGCTAATATGAAGTTGTCCATTAGGTCGGCAGCGGTAGTATTAGCTTCATCAACTTTGATTTCGGCACTTTTGGGGCTTTTTCGTGATCGACTTTTAAATTCGTATTATCTTGGAACCTATCCTACTGGGATTGACGCCTATACGGCGGCTTTCACCATCCCTGATTTTATGTTTTTTATTCTTACGTCTGGAGCATTGGCGGTTTCGTTCATACCAGTCTTTAACCAAAGACTGGCGACCGGTAATAAAAAATCTGCCTGGGAACTTTCGTCTAGTCTGTTAAATCTTTTTGCGATTTTAACACTGGTTACCAGTATTTTAATTATGATTTTTGCTGATCCATTAATTCGCTATATTGTAAGCCCCGGTCTCGATGAATCTGGTATGGTTCTAGCTATAAATATGACTCGAGTGATTGCGATAAATCCATTTTTGTTCTCAATTGCTACGGTTTTAACCTCGGTACAACAAGCAGTGGGGCGTTTTGTTTTCTATGCATTTGCGCCAGCTATATATAATATAGGGATTATTATTGGGATTACTTGGTTTACGGGTGGAATCAATTTATTTGGTTTGCAAATTTTTGAAGGGGGAATTATGGGAGTAGCACTAGGCGTAATTCTCGGTGCAATAATGCAATTAATCGTAGCTTTAATTGGTCTGTTTGGATTGGGTATGGATTATGAATTTAAAATTTATTGGCGTAATCAAGGTTTTCGTTCGATCTTGAAGCTTTTACCAGCGCGTTCGTTGGACCAAGGTATTGATTACGTTAATGGCATTGTTAACACCAACTTGTCTTCACGAATGGGGGCTGGTGCGGTGAGGTCGTTCAATCAAGCCACGTCACTACATCAGATGCCAGTTAATTTAATTGGAGTAGCAATATCCACGGCCTTTTTCCCAAAATTAACAGAACAGCTTGGTGGTGGTGACAAGAAAGAATTTTATGATACTTTCAGGCAGGCGTTAAGAACAATTATTTGGATTGCTCTACCGATATCAATAATTACGTTCTTTACTAGAGGTTACGTAGTGAGCTTTATTTCTAATATCGGCAACAATGATAGCAACTGGACAATTGCTTCGATTTTGGGGACTCTAGTGATTGCAATTTTTGCGAGATCTGTTTTTCATATCGCGTCGAGAGGGTTCTATGCTTTTCAGGACACCAAAACTCCTTTTATTGTATCGATCGTGGCGATCGGGCTCACAATTGCACTATCGGTCTGGTTTTATTTACTAGGTTGGGGAGTAGATGGGCTTGGTGCAGCGCAATCAATCGGCGCAATGATTGAAATTGTAATCCTGTTGTTCCTTTTACAGAGACGATCTAAGAGTGAGCTACTTGACCGGGCATTTTTGAAAGCATTTTTAAGAATGCTCTTCGCAACAATTATTACTGGCTGTGTAGCGTTTTCGATGACGAAATTCGTACCCTTAATGGCCACTGACACGTCGCTCGTCATTACGATACCAAAATTCTTGCTGATTGCAACGATTTCGGTAGCAGCATATTTAATAGCGAGTTATTTTTTAGATTTAAAAGAAGCCAAACCGATTTTAGGATATATTAAGAAAATCTTGTTTAGAAATGTCAAATAGTGTTATAATCTTTCTATGGATATAAAACGCGAGGATATCATTCACTTGGCTGAACTGTCTGATTTTTCGTTGTCGGAGGCCGAAATTACATTTCTAGGTGGGGATTTAAGGGGTATTATTAATTACATTTCGCAGCTCGACCAGTTAAATACCGACGATATCTCGCCGACTTATCAAGTGTTCGAAATGAAAAATGTCTGGCGCGATGATGAAATAAAAGAACAAGAAGCCAATCGGGAGCAATTACTCAAATTAACAAAAGACGAAAAAGATTATCAAATTAAAGTTCCAAAGGTGTTATAGATGAAAATAGCGAATAAAACCGTCACGGCAGAGAGGCTAGTAAGGGACGCTTTAGAAAAGGCTAAGCACTTTTCTGATTATCATATTTTTACATTCTTGAACGAAGAAAACGCAATCAAAAAAGCCCGCGAGATTGATCGTAAGATTGCTGCCGGCGAAAAAGTTGGTCGATTAGCAGGAGTGCCATATGCCTTGAAGGATAATTTCTTAAGCCCAGAAGGTGAAACTACGGCATCGGCACATATTTTGGAGGGATTTGTCTCACCAGTCACGGCAACAGCAGTAAAGAAATTAGAAGATGAGGGTGCGATTATGATTGGGCGAACCAATTTAGACGCATTTGCACACGGATCTTCTACGGAAAACTCATATTTTGGACCCACGCATAACGCCTTTGATTTTGACCGAGTGGCTGGTGGATCATCTGGTGGATCTGCGGTGGCCGTAGCTCTGGATATCGTAGAATTTGCAACTGGTACGGATACAGGTGGCTCTATTAGGCAGCCCGCATCGTTTAACGGTGTTTATGGACTAAAACCAACCTATGGTTGCATTTCACGCTATGGGGTGGTAGCAATGGCCTCATCAACCGATTGCGTTGGCTTTTTCGCTCAAACTCCTGATGATATGGATGTGTTAATGTCAATTGCTTCAGGACAAGATTCAAAGGATATGACAACATTGCCAGATTATTATGGCTCCGCTGAGCCTGAGAGTACGAATAAACGCCGGATCGGTATTATTAAAGATTTTGATAATGAATCGGTGGACCCAGAAATTCAAAAAGCATTAGCGCAAAAAGTGGAATTATTAAGGTCACGTGGGCACGAAATCGTAGATCTCTCGATGCCAAGTCTAAAATATGCGCTAGCGGCATACTATATCATTGTGCCAGCAGAAGTAGCTTCAAATTTGTCGCGCTATGATGGTGTGAGATACGGTTTTCGTTCGAAAGAATCTACTACTTTGAATGAGCTATATGATAATACGCGTAGTGAAGGCTTTATGTCAGAGAACAAGCGCCGAATTATGATTGGCAATTTCGTGCTTTCGTCGGGCTTTTATGATGCGTATTTCTTGAAAGCAGCGAAAGCGAGGACTTTGATCATTGGAGAATATGAGAAAGCATTTTCAAAAGTAGATTTTATTTTGACTCCTGTTTCACCAAATCCAGCCTTTAAACTGGGCGAGAAAGTAAATGATCCGATTGCGATGTACCTTGAAGATATGATGAGCGTATCTTTGAACCTCGCTGGAGTGCCAGGACTAGCCATTCCGGCAGGAAAAAATAAGACTGGTCTACCAATCGGTTTACAATTAGTCGGGCCAAGACGAAGCGATAAAAATTTGATTCAATTTAGCAAGGAATTAGAAGAAAATGACTAATCTTATAATTATATCACAGATTAACAAAAAAGTCAAGAGGGATTGCTAATGGACGGCGGTGTAGTAACTTTTGTTTTGGCAATCTTAGTCGTAGCAATTTTAGTATTTGTATCAATACTATTAACTGGTAAACGCGGTTATCATTTTAATGTTACGGTTTATCAAGCTAAATTCTTAGAGATTGAAAATAAATTAAGACAAGACAACCCAGCTACTTTTATAGCTACAATTATTGAGGCAGATAAGTTACTGGATAAAGCCATGGTAGAAATGGGCGTTGCCGGTAAAACTATGGGCGATCGTCTTAAAAAAATCGGGGGAAGATTTTCAAATTTAAACAGCGTTTGGCGAGCACATAAACTACGTAACGCGATTGCGCATGAATCAGATATTGAAGTAAGTTACAAACAGGCTTCTAATGCGTTAGCGATTTATAAACAAGCCTTAAAAGATTTAGGAGCGATCTAATGAAGTACCTTCCAACTATCGGTATTGAATGCCATGTTCAACTATCTACTAAAACTAAGTTATTTTCTGAAGTAGATAATGATGCTCGTAACAAAGAACCAAATTCTTGTGTTTCGCCAGTGGACTATGCTTTGCCGGGGATGTTGCCACGGTTGAATGGTGAAGCAATTAGGTTTGCGATTAGGGCGGGAAAGGCAATGAATTGCGAAATTAATTTGGAATCAAGATTTGATCGTAAACATTATTTTTACCCGGATTCACCGAAAGGTTATCAGATTACCCAATTTTATCGACCTATTATTGGAGCAGGATATGTAGAGTTGCCTTCTGGCACTCGGATTCGGATTGAACATGCTCACCTTGAGGGCGACGCAGGGAAGTTAACACATTTTGATAATTACTCATTGGTAGATTTAAACCGTGTAGACACTCCTTTGATTGAAATCGTGTCGCAGCCAGATATTCATTCGGCGAAGGACGCTCATGATTATTGTAAGGAACTTTGGCGGCTGATGCGATTTGCCAATGTAACTTATGGTGATTTATACAACGGCAATATGCGTTTTGATGTGAATATTTCACTAGCACCGAAAGATTCCGATAAGCTTGGGGTGCGAGCGGAAATAAAAAATCTGAATTCGTTCCGCTCAGTAGAGCGAGCAGTAGAATATGAGATTGTCCGGCAAACAAAGATTTTAGAGGCGGGCGAAAAAGTAATCCAGGAAACCCGCGGCTGGAACGATGCGACTGGTAAAACTACGGAACAGAGGTCTAAAGAGGAAGCAAAAGATTATCGTTATATGCCAGAACCAGACATCCCGCCAATCCATTTGACGACTGAATTTGTAGATGAGGAAGCGATGAGATTGCCATTAATGCCCGTTGATTATCGAAAAAAATTTGATAACGTGATTGCCAATGATACTTTGGAAGTCTTGTTGGATTATCCAGAACTGATGTTAAAACTTGGCGAAATTAATGAAAAATACGCCAAAAATATCTCCAATTTGTTTGCGTCGGTATTGCTAGCAGAAGAAAAATCGACAGAATACTTAAATGATTTACCATCGGTAAAGGATTTGACAGATTTAGCCGAAATGAATACTAAAAAAGAATTATCCTCCACGGCAACCAAAGAAGTATTTTTAAGATTATTTGATCCACAGATGAAAGGACGAGGCTCTAAACAAATCGCAAAAGAGCTCGGATTAATCCAGGAAAATGATTTAGGCGCTTTGGAGACAATCGTCGATGCGGTACTAGCTAAACCGGAAACAGCTAAGGCGCAAGCAGATTTCCGTGCTGGAGAAGAAAAAGTAATTGGATTCCTGGTTGGACAAGTAATGAAAGAGTCTCACGGCAAAGCTAATCCGTCCGCAGTACAACAAATTCTACGAGAAAAATTGAAATAAATGAATTAAACCCCCTCTTTTGAGGGGGTTTGGACGATAATTACCAGGAATATGGTACGGGTATTTTTGGTTCAGCGTTGCATGTTGCTACGATAAAATCAAGTTCACGAATCCGTTGTTTGATACTTTTACGAAGATCTAGCTCGTACCAGATTGCTAGCGAAATTTCAAAATCTTCAGCCGCCTCTAATGAGACAAGGTTTTTCCGAGCCTCGGTCAAATCGCTGATGCCCTCAAGCATGAATAATTCATGTTGGAGCCTAAAACGATCTTCAATAATTTCTTCTAACAGCCGGCAAGGTCGTTTCCAAACCATGCCCATACAGGTGACCTCGTGTTGAGTAAAAACTTGCTGAATTTCATTGCTGATTAGACGCCTCAATCGTTGCGTCATCAGCTTGCCTTCTGACGTTCGAATTGGATAAGCTTTTCGCTTAACCTTGTCGTCGTCGACAACTTCGACATATACTTTTTCTACCGTCGTCTTCATAAGGTACAGCCTCCCTAACATAAAATGGCAAAGTCATTTCTTACCTTGCCACATCATTATACCACAGCGCAAAAGTTTTTTAAAAAGCGATAAATCTAATATTTTTAATAAAAAGGCAAGAAATGTGGTATAATGATGGAAATTCTGTCTTGTTTTTTGAGTGTGGAACTTGAGAGAGCAGAAATAAATAATAATTACAAAGGAGCATATGGCTACTGAAATCAAGGATTTAACTAAGCTCAGAAATATCGGGATTATTGCCCATATTGATGCTGGCAAAACGACAACCTCAGAAGCGATTCTTTATCGTACTGGTCTCAAGCATAAAATCGATCTAGTAAAGGGTGGCACGGGAGGAGCTGAAACCGACTGGATGGAACAAGAAAAGGAGCGTGGCATTACAATTACTTCCGCCGCGGTGACTGTTTACTGGAAGAACCACCAGATTAATATTATTGACACTCCAGGTCATATCGACTTTACTGCCGAAGTGGAACGTTCGTTACGCGTGCTTGATGGTGCAGTAGTGGTGTTTGACGGCAAAATGGGCGTTGAAGCGCAGTCTGAAACAGTGTGGCGTCAAGCTACCAAATATGGTATTCCACGTATTTGTTTTGTAAACAAAATCAACCAAATCGGTGGTGATTTTTATAAATCTCTTGATTCAATCCATAAACGTTTGTCCAAAAATGCAGTAGCTATTCATTTGCCGATCGGTTTTGAAAAAGATATTTGCGGCGTGGTTGACTTGATTGACATGAAAGCCTATACCTATAAAGATTATACCGATCATGAACTTACTGTAGGCGAAATTCCAGCCGATATGCTTGAGAAAGCCAAAAATGCTCGTTCGATGCTGGTCGAAGAAGCCGTACAGGCCGACGAAGCCTTGATGGATAAATACTTCTCTCAGGGTGAAGATGCAATCACTGAAATAGAATTAAAAGCCGCTTTACGTAAACGCGTATTAGATGGCGACTTCTTCTTAGTAACCGGTGGCGATGGTCGTGGCGTGATTGTGGAAAAGGTCTTGGACTTGATGACCGATTACCTTCCATCTCCGCTTGATCGTGACCAGGGACAAACTGTGGGGACTGATCCAAAAACCGGCGATCAAATTATCCGCAAAGCCGAAAATTCGGAGCCTCTTACCGCATTGGCATTTAAAATCGCGACTGACCCATTTGTGGGCAAGCTAATCTTTATTCGCGTATATGCTGGTACCCTGAAGTCTGGTGATACAGTACTAAACGCTTCGACCGGTGACAAAGAACGCATCGGACGTTTGGTGCGAATGTTTGCAAATGATCGTAATGAAATTTCCGAGATTAAAGCTGGTGACATTGCAGCAGTGGTTGGATTGAAAAATTGCACAACCGGTACTACCATTTGTTCGCCGGCACACCCAATTTTACTTGAGTCGATTGATTTTCCGGATCCACCAGTATCAATTGCGGTGGAGCCAAAAACCAAAGCCGACCAAGAAAAAATGGGCATTGGTTTATCTAAGTTAGCTGAGGAGGATCCAACTTTTCGCGTACATACCGATGAAGAGACTGGCCAAACCATTATCTCTGGTATGGGCGAACTTCATCTTGAGATTATCATTGACCGTTTGAAACGTGAACATGGTGTTGAAGCTAACACTGGTGCACCGCAAGTCGCGTATCGTGAAACAATTCGTGGCGTTGCCGAAGCCCAAGGTAAACACATCAAGCAATCTGGTGGTCGTGGCCAATATGGTGATGTTTGGATTAAGTTTGAGCCAAACGAAGCAGGGAAAGGCTTTGAGTTTATTGACCAAATTAAAGGTGGTGTGGTTCCTCAAGAATACCGTAAACCAGTCCAAAAAGGTATCGAAGATACTCTCGCTGGGGGCGTCATTGCTGGTTACCCTGTAGTAGATGTGAAAGCTACTTTATATGATGGTTCTTATCACGACGTAGACTCATCTGAGCTCGCCTTTACTCTTGCAGGTGCGCTCGCAACCCGCGAAGGGATCAAAAAGGCAAATCCAGTACTTCTTGAGCCAGTGATGAAGCTTGAAATCACCACCCCAGAAGAGTTTATGGGTGATGTGATTGGTGATATTAACTCTAGACGAGGCCGGATCGACGAAATGGAAGATTTAAATGGTGGCGCCAAGTTAATCAAGGCGTTTTGTCCTTTAGCAAATCTATTCGGATACACCGGCGATCTTCGTGGTATGACTCAGGGGCGTGCAGCATCATCAATGGAACTCTTCTCCTACGAGGAAGTACCGCCGAATGTAGCAATGGAAATCATCGAAAAACGTAATTCAAAATAGCTCAAATAGAAATCCCCCGATTGCTCGGGGGATTTTGCTTCAGACAGATTGTTTGGACAAAGCAGCCAAATAGGAAGCCAAGCCATATTCCATTACTTCATAAATTTCAGTAATGGACTGTCCGACGAAAATCTTTTCGTCAATGGTAAAGCTTAGCGGCATTACCAGGCCAAAAAGATCGTAATCGAGATTCATGGTGGTGAGACCGTAAGCCCCTCCATACCATACCATCGGGCTGTCTGCGACGACCAGGAGACTGCTGGCGTTATGAGTACCGGGATGCAATAACCCTGAGAAGCGTAATTCGCTGTATTCCTCGAACCAGTATTCTCCTGGGATAATGCAATATGAGTGCCGGAGCCAATCTCTCCGGAAGATTTGGCGAATGATTTTAGTGGTAAACCATTCGCCATAGGGCATAATCGGACAACCTGACTGATCAATTACTTTTTCAAGCAATTGGCCGGGGATTGACAGATCGATTTTGCCCATGCGAGGGCGATTACCGAAGTGAGAAATATCACCACGGGTAATCAGCCACCCTTCACCACCAAGTACGGTCGTGAAATCGGGATGATTACGGAGAAGCTCCGCCATCGTCGTTTGGTCGGCAGACCGGAATTGCTGTTTCTGTCTTATCGCGGAAAAGAGCCTTGCGTTCATTATCTTACCCTCCCAATATTATTAATGGTCACGCAAAAAACCATTCTTTTAATTATAGCACAGATTAGCTAAAATGTCAATGCTTTTATGAAACCTCTTTACAATTTGCCAAAAATAGTCTAAAATAGTAGGGTAGAGTTTTGGAGCTGGTTTTTATTAGCGCTCCAAACATTAATAATATAAAAGGAGAATGAATGGCAAATTTTGACCGTTCCAAGCCGCACATTAACGTCGGCACCATGGGTCACGTTGACCATGGTAAAACCACTTTAACTGCCGCAATTACTAACGTACTTGCGAAGAGACTTCCTTCGGACGTCAATAAAGCAGTTGCTTATGATCAAATCGATAACGCCCCTGAGGAAAAGGCTCGCGGTATTACTATCGCGACTTCCCATCAGGAATATGAATCAGAAAAGCGTCACTATGCACACGTTGATATGCCTGGTCACGCTGATTACATTAAAAACATGATTACTGGTGCTGCACAAGTAGATGGTGCCATCCTTGTAGTTGCTGCAAACGATGGACCTTTGCCGCAGACTCGTGAGCATGTATTGCTTGCTCATCAGGTAAACGTACCAAAAATCATCGTGTTTTTGAACAAGATGGATCTAGCTGATCCAGAACTCGTTGAGCTCGTTGAAATGGATGTTCGTGATCTTCTCAATAAATATGGCTTTGATGGAGATAACGCTCCAATCATCAAAGGATCTGCCACTAAGGCTCTCGAAGGTGATAAAGAAGCTGAGGATGCAATCATGGAGCTCGTCACTGCGATGGATGAATACTTTGATATTCCAGAGCATGATCTCGACAAACCATTCCTTATGCCAATTGAAGACGTCTTCTCAATTAAAGGTCGTGGTACAGTTGCTACCGGTCGTATTGAGCAAGGTGTGGTCAAATTAAACGACGAAGTTGAGATTGTTGGTCTTCGTGACACTCAAAAGTCAGTGGTGACTGGTATTGAAGCCTTCCATAAGACTCTCGACCAAGGTCAAGCTGGTGATAATGCAGGGCTTCTTCTTCGTGGTATTGAACGTGATCAGATTGAACGTGGTCAGGTAATTGCTAAACCAGGCTCTATCACTCCGCATACCGAATTTGAGGCACAGGTTTACATCCTCAAGAAAGAGGAAGGCGGACGTCATACTCCATTTTCTAAGGGTTACAAACCACAGTTCTACTTCCGTACTACTGATGTGACTGGTGAGGTTGAGCTTCCTGCTGACAAGGAGATCGTCATGCCTGGTGACCAAGTTACCTTTAAGGTAAAATTGCTCGCTCCAGTAGCTATGAACGACCAGGATCGTTTCGCTATCCGTGAAGGTGGTAAAACCGTTGGTTCCGGTGTAATTACTAAGGTTATCAAATAATCGATACCAATCTAAAAAATCTCCTCCTTTACAGGAGGAGATTTTTGTGCTATAATGAGATTATAGTAACATTAATTATCAAATCCGAAAAACTCATGTCTTAGAGGTTATCGGATAAGGAAGGATAGAAAATGGCAGAAGTCAAAAAAGAAGAGGGGCTCAAAATCCGAATTCGTCTTAAGGCCTACGATCACCGCGTAATTGATCAAAGTGCAAGACAAATTGTAGACACTGCAATTCGTACTGGAGCAAGCGTATCAGGCCCAATTCCTCTACCAACTAAACGTTCAACCTTTACTGTCGTCAAATCACCACACGTTTATAAAACTGGTGGGGAAGCTTTTGAAATGAAAGTACACAAGCGCTTGATTGATATTTCTAATGCCACACCAAAAACGATTGAAAGCCTGCAAAATCTCTCGCTCCCGGCTGGCGTAGATGCAGAAATCAAAATGTAACAATCTCTGACAATAAAAAATATCTATGTGATACAATTGTTATATGAGTGTCGCTAGATTTAAGAAGCGTTTTTATTTTATCGTGGCGAATTATTTTCGGTATTTTGCCATGCGTGTACTAAAAAGGTGGCAACCGCGAATAATTGCAGTGACTGGTTCGGCCGGCAAAACTACCATGATGACAATGTTGGAGCATGAAATTGGCAAAAAGGCTCACTATTCTCATGATGCCAATTCAGCTTTTGGAGTGCCGTTTGATATTTTAGGATTAAAAGGCATACGAGGGTCGAAACTGCGATGGATTTGGCTAATTCTAGCAGCTCCTTTTAAATCGATATTTAAGAGAAGGAAAGAGCCCTTTTATGTAGTGGAAATCGATGGGGAAAGACCACACGAAGCAGAGTTTTTGGCAGATTTTTTAAAACCTGAAGTGACAATTTGGGTATCGATTGGTTTGTCCCATGCTGTCCAATTTGAAAAAGAAGTAGAAAATGGTAATTTTAAAAATCTGAAAGAGGCAATTACGGCAGAATTTGCAAATTTACCTCTCAATACTTCAAAGAGGGTATATATTGATGCTGATTCAAAATTAATGGTAGAAGCGACAGAGGGTATCAAGGCAAAGGTCATCCCGATTAGAAAGAGCGAGCTGAAGAAATACGTGGTTTACCCGGATTCAACTGATTTTACCTATGGTGACACAACTTTTCACTTTAACCACCCAGAGCCACGAGACATTGCTTTTAACCTGTTTGTAATTCGTGATTTGATGGGCTATCTAAAACTGAAGTTTAATTCAGATTTTTCGGATATCAAAGTAGCGCCGGGCAGGAGTTCGTATTTTAAAGGCGTTAAGGGTATTGATATCGTAGATAGTAGTTATAACGCTCATATGATTTCAATGGTGTCGGTACTTGATATGGCAAAACGCATGCATGCCGAAAAAAAATGGTTGGTGATTGGCGATATCGTAGATCAAGGTTCCTTAGAAGAGGAAGAACATACTAAACTAGCAAAATTAATTGCGGAAGCAAAACCAGAAAAAGTCATTTTGGTTGGCAAAAGAACCAAAAAATACACTGCGCCTGAGCTAAAAAGGCTAGGTGTGTCTGCGGTGGCCACGCTTGATCCAAAAAAGGCTTTAGAATATATCGAAAAACACATTACCGGTAAAGAAACTTTGTTTTTTAAGGGTAGCCAGTATCTTGAATGGATTATTGAAAAGCTACTAGCTAACCCGGCTGACGCTAAAAAATTATGCCGCCGTGAGAAAGCCGCCGTGAATCGTCGTAAAAGTTGGGGGCTTGATTCATGATTCTTATGCTAAAATATAGAAAAAGGAGGGGATGATGATGGATTTATATATTGTACATGGTTGGACTTACACAATAGAGCCATGGAAAAAAACTTTAGAAATTTTGAAGGAGAGTGGCTTAAAAGTGAAGATACTCCGCGTGCCTGGGCTTACAGAAGAATCAAAAAAAGTTTTTACGATTGAAGATTACGTAAAATGGGCTGATCAAAATATCCCTGATGGAGCAATTGCCCTAGGTCATTCGAATGGTGGGAGGATTTTACTTAACCTTTGTGCTAAAAAACCAGAAAAGTTAAAATATTTGATTTTGCTTGATTCAGCTGGATGGTATGAACCATCTCGGAGAAAGAAAATAGTCGAAAGAATAGCAAAAATCGGCAAACCACTCAAAAAAATTCCTTCGGTTGACAAAATATTTCATAGGCTCACTGGCTCAACAGATTACTCTCGTGCACCAGAGAATATGAAAAAAACTTTAGCTAATATGCTTGAGTCTGATAAAACTCTTAATTTTAGTCAGATAAAAACCAGAACTTTTCTTTTGTGGGGCAAGAAAGATACCATCACTCCGCCTCGCCAAGCCACGGCGATTTACGAAAGATTGCCTAGCGCCGAGCTAAAATTTTATGCAAATTGGACTCATGCTCCCTATATTTCTAATCCCGAAGAACTAGCCAAAGCCTTAATCAATCTGACAAGAAGGATAAAAGAATGAAAAAACATTACTTTTTAGGTACAGCGGCGAGGTTCAACAAAAAAGAACGAAAACGGATGCGTAAAGGCTGTGGTGGGCGACAAGATTTAACAAATTTATATGATTTTTTACAAAGTGAATATAATGGAAAACAGGTAGTTGTAACTATTAATGGACGTTCAGCGATTGCAGCAGGGCTAAAATATTATTTACAGGATTATCTCGGTGTAAGAGATGGTGAAATCATTATTAATGGTTTTACTTGTTTTGCTGTGGTGCAAGGAGTAAAAGCGGCTGGTTTTATACCAATTTTCGCTGACATAGACGAAAAATCTTTGAATTTCAACATAGATACTCTGACGAAGGTTTTAACTCCAAAAACTCGAGCAGTTATTGTTCAGAATACACTTGGTAATATGGTGGATATCAAAAAAATAGAGAAATTTTGTAAAGAACATGGCCTGATATTGATTGAAGACTTAGCACATTGTGTTGGTAGAATATATCCAGACGGACGAGAAGCTGGCAAAGTAGGGAAGATAACGGTATTTTCTTTTGGCAAAGAAAAGTCGATCGATGTAGGTAATGGCGGTGCGGTGGTTTTTAGAGATAAAAATTTTCCGCCTGTGTCTTTGCCACAAAATTCGGAATCCAATCGGGAAGAATTTCGAGCAAGAATTTATCCTACTATTGGAGCAATTTATCGAACTTTGTCGTATATAAAATTAAATAGTATTTTTATGCGTTTAATGCTTAAGATAGGTTGGGTGGTAAAGGCGGCCGATGCTGATGTAGATTACATTAATAAAACCTTAAGTGGCTTTCAAGCCAAATTCGCTTTAGAACAATTAAAAAACAAACAAAAACTTGGCCAAAAACCAATTAGGGAATTTTCTTTTGTTAAAAATCGGGACTTGGTGCTAAAAAAACTGAAAAAAGCTGGATATTTCTTTGATGGTTTTTGGTATGAAAAGCCGGTATCACCAGAAAGATATTATAAAAAAGTGCATTTTCCAGAGAAATCTTGTCCGGTAGCCGTAGCAGTAAGTCAAAAGATTATCAATTTTCCAAATTATTACAGCAAAAAAGAACTTGAACCGGCTCAAAAAATCGTGGAGGAATTTTTGGAGGAGAAGGCATGAATTGGGAAGAAGTGTTAGAAAAATTTCCAGAAGCAAATTTTTTGCAATCGCCAAACTACGGAAAGATGCATGAACTAATTGGCAATAAGGTGATTATTGAAAACTACGGAAAAGACGGGGAAGAAGGTTATGCACTCATGATTGTCAAAGACGCTAAACGGGGGCGATACCTAGAAATACCGTGTGGGCCATTGATTGATTGGCAAAATAAACGTTTAGTAGATGAAGTTTTGGGCAAAATCCGACAAGTAGCCACAGCAGAGAAGTGTGTGTTTGTAAGAATGCGGCCACAACTTTTGGCTAGCAAACAAAACGTTGGAATGTTAGAAAAATATGGTCTTAAAAAATCACCAATGCATCTTGCGGCTGAACATACCGTGATGATAGATTTAACTAAGTCGGAAGAGGAACTTCTTTCTAATATGCGAAGGCAAACTCGCTATGATGTGCGACGAGCGGCCAAGCTGGGGATTAAAGTAACGAAAGCTAACTCCGATGAAGTCTTTAAAAGATTCCATAAAGTTCAGGCGGAAACCGCGCAGAGACAGAATTTTATCCCGCCAGATCTTAAAACTTTACTAGCCGAAAAAGAAGCATTTTCTGATAATGCTGAGATTTATATTGCTGAAACTGAAGACAATAAGCCAGTCGCTTACGGGTTAATTATCAAAGATGGCTTGGAGGGAGATTATTACGAGGCAGCATCAACGCCACTTAACTATAAATTACCTGGCGCATATGCTTTACTTTGGCAGGCTATTTTAGATTTGAAAGCCGAGGGATATAAAAGATTTAACCTTTGGGGAATTGCACCAGCTGGGCAGCCAAATCATCGTTATGCTGGAGTGACAACGTTTAAAACTGGCTTTGGTGGAGAAATTGTTGAATATGTACCAGCACACGACTTAATCATAAATAAGGTTAAATACTTAAAAAATTTAGTGGTTGAAACCATGCGAAAAAAGAAGAGGCGTTTATGAAAATAATCACAATTGAAGAGCGAGAGAAATGGGATAAATTTGTGACCAGTCACGAGGAAGCTAACTTTTTGCAATCGTGGGATTTTTATGAATTTCATAAAAACCGTGGGAACAAAATTACACGAAGAGCTCTGGTTGATGATGATGAACAAATTGTAGCGGTTTATGCTGGCGTCGTGGAGACGGCGAAGCGTGGCAAATATTTAGCGATTGCTGGTGGTCCAATTCTAGATTGGAAGAATATTAAAATCGTACGAGAAATTTTCGACGACATTAAAAAAACCGGTGAAGAATTAGATTGTGTTTTTGTAAGAGTAAGGCCGCAGCTTGAGCTTTCTGAAAAGTCTTTACAGCTGATGCAGAAAATGGGACTAAAGAAGGCGCCAATGTACCTGTCGGTGGAATATGCCGGAATTTTAAACCTTGAAAAAACCGAAGAAGAGATTTTGGCTAGCGCATCACAAGGATTCCGACGCAAACTTCGTAAAGCCGAAAAAGCTGGAATTAAAGTGACGGCAGAAACTAGCAATGCGGCAATTGCTGACTTCTGCACATTAGAGAAAAAACACGCCGAAAGACAAAAGTACGTAGCCTTTTCGACTAATTTTCTCACCAAACAGTTTGAAGCTTTTCGGGAAAATAATGAGGTGATAATTTATACTGCAAAAAAAGATGGAGAAATTCTGGCGATGAATTTTATGATTTTCTATGGGCCAGAAGCAAGCTATCATTACGGTGTATCGTCAGAGTTGGGAACTAAGTATTCGGCGGCTCCCCTGCTCCATATGGAAGCAATGCAAGAGGCAAGAAGGCGCGAGTGCATCCGATATAATCTATGGGGAATCGTAGAACCGGACGAAAAACAACATCGTTTTTATGGAGTTTCAGAATTTAAGCGGTCGTTTGGATGTGAAGAATTAAAGTACACACCGGCACATGATTTGATTTTGAAGCCTCTAGCCTATCAAAAAACTTTATTGGTTGAAAAATTAAGAAAAAAAATACGCCACGTTTAGGTTTGGCGAGACTGGTTATATTTTCATTATAGCACACTTTGCATTTTTTGTCAATGGGTGCTAAAATAAGCATAAGTAATAAAGGAAGTTTATGGCGCACATCAATCGAAAATACATAGATAAACATTGGGCTGTTTTTGTAGTGAGGGGACTCCTTGCTGGGATATTTGGCTTTTTCTTATTGTTTGGTGGAATGATTAATATCGACTTAATGATTGCGGTTATCAGTGTGTTCTTGTTGCTTATGGGGATTATAGATGCAGTAAGCGCACTTTATAATTCAACCAAAAAACGAGGCTGGGTCAACTCGATTATTGACGCGGTGATAGATGTGCTAGCTGCCATAACTTTGCTCTTCTTTACTAGAGGCGATTTGGTATTTAGTTTAGTGATGATTTCAATCTACACCATTGTTTCTGGGTTGATTGATATTTTCCACGGATTTTTGTCAACCGTAGATCCAACTGATCGTTTTATTCGAGTACTGGCAGGCATTTGTGGTTGTGTGATGGGCGCAGTAATTTTAAATGCGGGAAGTTTTGAAATCATGACTTTCATTCGCTTTTTCGGGGCTTATATGCTGATAGTGGGTGTTACGAGTTTGATTTACGGCGCACATAACCGCAATCAAGAGATAGAGGATAAGGTCGCTAGAAAAGAGTCTCGCAAAGGTACTGGTAAAAAGTCTACTTCTAAAAAGCGCAAATAGGTGCATTTTGAATAGTTTAATGATATAATAGAGTCTCAAGGAGAACTTTTTATGTCATCAGTCAAAAAAGCAATTATCACTGATGCTGGCTTTGCCAGCCGATATTTACCGATTACTAAAACAATTCCAAAAGCGATGATCCCGATTGGAAGTAAGCCAGTAATGCAGCTCTGTGTGGAGGAATGTGTGGAAGCTGGAATTGAAGAAATCATCATCGTGGCGACACCAAATTCAAAGTCAAAAGAAATTTACGAAGACTATTTTCATAACAAAGCTGAGAATGTGCACGCTTTGCTAGAAAAACAAGGTAAACTAGACCGATTTAAGCCAGTGGAAGAAATTTTAAATTTTCCAAAAATTACAGTAATTGAGCAAAATACGGCTTTGCCTTATGGCAATGGCTCACCGATAGTTTCGGCAAAAGATTACGTAAAAGACGAGGAAGCTTTTGTCGTGCTTTATAGCGATGACTTAATTTTAGGTCAAGGCGACGTCAATACCTTGATTAAGGAGTACGAAAAGCATCCGGAAGCTAAAGCGGTGATTGCGGCTCAAGAAATGCCTCGCGAGGTTTGGAATAAATACGGGATGATTGCCTTAAAAGATAACGGCACCCTCTCTCATATTGTTGAAAAACCCAAAACACCGGATTTGTCACCAAGCAACCTAACTAGTTATGGACGATATCTGTTGACAACGGAAGTTTTTGAATATTTAGTGCCGCAGAATACCGGCTTAGATGGCGAACTCTGGACGGTCGATGCGATTACTAAATTGGCTGAGTGTGGTGATGTGATTGTGGCAAAAAGTGAAGGTAAGTGGATTACCACGGGCGACCCAAAAAATTATTTTATGGCACATCTTGAGTATGTGCTTTCAGAAACTGATTACGCCGATGATGTGCGTAAATTTGTTGCCGAACATTAATATGTTATAATGATAAAAAGGAGGAAAAATGAATGTAGCGGAATGGATATTGGTAGCGATTTTAAGCATCACGCTTTTGGTGTTTTTGATTGTGGGTATTGTCTTAATTGTGAAACTAATTGGGCTCACCAAGGAGGCTCAAAAAGTAGTAGAGAAAGGTCAAGATATCGCCGACAATGCAAATGGGATTGTTAATAACGTTAAGGGCATGACTTCGATTGGTGGTACGGTAGAGATGTTTGTAGACAAATATATTAATCCAAAATTAAAGGAAAAAATTAAAGAGAATAAAGCGAAGGAGAAATAAGATGTCGGATGATTCGAAAAAAGGTGGAGCAGGTAAGTTTTTCTTAGGCGCAATCCTTGGTGGTCTTGCAGGCGCAATTGCAGGAAGATTTCTCACAGCTAAAGCCGACGAAAATTCAGATGAATGCGAGTGCAACGGAAGCTGTGATTGCGAAGATGGGTGCACGTGTGGGAAGTGTGAGCGTTGTCAAGAGAAAGAAGAGCAAGTCGCAGAAAAAACAACTGCAAAGAAGCCAACTCAAAAGACAGCTAAAAAGTAATGAAATTAAACTCTAGTGATTTTGTCCATCTACATAATCATACTCATTACTCGCTTCTTGATGGGTTAACAAAAGTTCCAGAGTTGGTAGATTTTGTCAAAAAGGATGGGATGGAAGCGGTGGCAGTAACCGACCACGGTACGATGTCGGGATTAGTTGAACTTTATAAGGAATGTAATGCCGCGGGGATTAAACCAATTTTGGGATTAGAATCTTATGTAGCGGCGCGTAAGATGACCGATAAAGATCCAGCTCATGACAAACAACGTTTCCATATTACATTGCTCGCTATGAATAATAAGGGTTTTGAAAACCTCTGCCGAATAATGAGTCGGGCAGAAGAACACGGTAAATATTATAAGCCTCGAACCGATCATGAAGAGCTAGAAAAATACAATGAAGGGATTATTTGTCTTTCTGGCTGTATGGGCTCGGAAATTTCCGAAGCGATTCGAGCAGGTGACGACAAAAGAGCCTTGGAACTGATCGATTGGTACCGTAATGTATTTAAAGATAGGTTCTATTTGGAGATGCAGGATCATGGACATCCAAAATCTTCAACTCATTCTGAAGAACAAAAGAAAGTAAACGACTGGCACATGGCCCATGCTAAAGAATTAGGATTACCGCTAGTCGTAACTTGTGATGCGCACTATCTAGATCACGAAGACCAAGATGCACATGAGGTATTACTTTGTATTGGTACAGCGTCAAATTTGTCTGATACCAATCGGATGACCTTGAAGGATTTTGACCTTCACGTGGTATCATCAAAAGAAATTATTTCGCACTGGGAAGACACTTGCCCAGAAGCGGTACTCAATACCAAAAAAATTGCCGATCGATGCAATGTAGATTTACAACTTGGACGAATTTTGATTCCGAAATTTCCAGTGCCAGATGGCGAAGATGAAAAATCTTATCTTGATAAGTTAGTATTTCAAGGTCTAGTTTATAGATATGGTGGTAAAAAATTAGAAGAAGTTAATGAGCTTAATATCAAAGATTGCCGTAAAATTTTAGAGAAAGTAGATGAAAAACGCGAAGAGACACATAAGATTTTGCCACGAATTGATTATGAGCTGTCGGTAGTAAATAAAATGGGGTATAATGGTTACTTTTTAATTGTACAAGATTTCATCAACTGGGGAAAATCACAGCGAATTGTTTATGGACCAGGACGCGGATCGGCGGCCGGATCGATTTTGGCATATGCTCTACGAATTACCGAGTTGGACCCATTAAAATACGACTTGCTGTTTGAGAGATTTTTAAACCCAGATCGAATTAGTATGCCGGATATCGATACGGATATTCAGGACACGCGGCGCGACGAGGTAATTCAGTATTGTTCGAACAAATATGGTTTTGAACGAGTTTCGAATATTGCAACTTTTGGTAAAATGATGGCAAAAAACGCAGTACGCGACGTAGCACGAGTACTTGAAGTGCCTTATGCAGAGGCAGATAGATTGGCTAAAATGGTCCCTGACCCGGTACAAGGGCACCACGTCAAATTAGCTAATGCAATAAAAGAAGTCCCGGATCTCAAACAAGAATACGAAACTAACCCGACTTCAAAAGAAGTAATAGATTTTGCGTCTAGGCTAGAAGGAACAATCCGAAATCATGGCGTGCACGCCTGTGGCGTGATCATTGCGCCGGATGATTTAGTGAAATTCTTGCCGCTTGAAGTTTCAGCGAAGGGCCCAATTGCAGCACAGTTTCCAATGGGGCAAGTCGAAGAATTGGGGCTTCTTAAAATGGACTTTCTCGGACTTTCAAACTTATCAGTCATCAATAATGCCCTCCGAATGATTAGGAAAGTGTATCACGACGATATTGATTTATCGGGCTTACCACTAGACGATCCAGAAACTTATGCACTTTTGCAACGCGCTGAAACTACGGGCGTATTTCAGTTAGAATCGGCCGGTATGAAAAGATATTTACGCGATCTAAAAGCTTCAACCTTTGAAGATATTATTGCTATGGTGGCCTTATATCGCCCTGGCCCAATGCAATTTATCGATTCATTTATTCGTCGCAAACATGGCGAAGAATCAATCACATATCTTCATCCAGGATTGGAAAATTCGCTTAAAAATACTTACGGGATTTTGATTTATCAAGAGCAGTTCATGCAGATTTCCAAGGAATGGTGTGGTTTTACCGGTGGTCAAGCGGACACTTTACGCAAAGCGGTGGGCAAGAAAAAAATTGACCTGATGGAGAAGGTAAAACCAGAGTTTATTGAGGGAGCGGTAAAGATTGGTGGTGCAACTGAAGAAATTGCCGAAACCTTCTGGAACCAATTATTAGAATTTGCGAATTATTGTTTTAATAAATCTCATGCCGCGTGTTATGCTTTAATTGCATATTGGACGGCATATTTAAAGGCACATTATCCAGATGCGTTTATGGCAGCTCTTATGACGGCTGATATGCGTTGGACTGACCGATTAGCAATTGAAATTTCAGAATGCAAAAAAATGGGACTAAAAGTGCTCGGTCCCGACATTAACCAATCGTATGGTGATTTTGGTATTGTAGGTGGCGAAAAAACGATTCGCTTTGGATTATCTGGAATTAAAAACATGGGGCGATCGCTAGTTGAGGATATTGTGATCCCAGAACGTGATGCCAATGGTCCATTTAAATCGGTTTGTGATTTTGCAAAAAGGGTAGATTCGACCAAGTTTAATAAAAAATCTTGGGAAGCCGCCATTAAAACTGGGGCATTTGACCGATTTGGATTCTCGCGATCGGATTTATTATTCAACCTTGAGGCAGTACAAGCGTATGGAGCAAAAATACAAAAAGACGTCGGTGCTGGGCAAACAGATTTATTTGGTATGATGGGCGAGGCAGGGGCAGTACCGGAAGTTGAAATTAAGCCAGCTCCGGTACAATATCCGGAAAAAGAACAGCTCTTGTGGGAACGAGATTTAATGGGTTTATATTTATCGGCGCACCCTTTGGATAAATACGATACTTATTTTGAAGAGCAAACCCACCCAATGTCAGTGGTATCAGCCGAAAACGATAATAAAATAGCAACGATTGGCGGGATTATTACTGCGGTTCGAACTATTTTGACTAAAAAAGGCGAGAAAATGGCTTTCGTGAAAATTGAAAATAAGACTGATGAAGTGGAGTTTTTGGTATTTCCATCGACATTTGCAGAATATGGCGCAAAATTGGTTGTAGATAATGTAGTACGAGTAAAGGGAAGAATAAATGCGCGCGACAAAGACGGCAACGAAACGTCGGATGTCAAGCTTTTGGCGGAAAGTATTGAAATAGTATCAGACGATTTACTAAATAATTATAAGCCGACTGGCACCAAACTGGCGACACCGGTAACAGCGCCCGACAATGGACGAGGACGAAGAAATAGAGTTTCAGCTGAAAAAGTCTATAACAGGGGTGGTGGTACAAAGAGAGCGCCTAGTGATATTCCGATAGAAGAAGCGCCGAGAGTTTTAAAAGAGCCCCCAAAAGACCACCGTAAAGAGAGGTTGTATATTTTGGTAGAAAATGCAGATGACACCGAAACTTTAACGGCGATCCGAAGATTGGCGGATATTTATATCGGCGCACAAGAAGTGGTGCTAGTCTTAAAAGACGGTGAAGCTAAACGACCTTTAAAAATGCCATTTAGAGTAGAAATCTGCGACGAATTACTTGCAAAATTACAAGAATTAATGGGGAAAGAAAAGGTAAAAATCAAATAGCCTTACTGCTTCGATAATTTGACATATCTTATATGATATAATTTAGATATGAAAAAACAACGGGTGTCAGATTCGGTCACAGTAAATCGTAGGGCAAGATACGATTATATTTTGGGGGACGAATTAACTGTAGGAATGGTTTTATCGGGTCCGGAAGTACGACTAATTCGCGATCATCATGTACAACTTAAAGGTGCTTTCGTGACGATTCGTGGCTCAGAATTATGGCTAAATAATTTAACTTTGGGTGCAGATACTGCACAAAATATTAAGCTTTTAGCTACCCGTAAACAAATTGCAGCATTAATGCGCGAAAAAATAGCTGGTTCGACCATTGTACCAGTCAAACTGCTCGGTGGCGTGCGACACATTAAATTAGTGATTGCTGTAGGTAAAGGCAAGAAAAAATACGATAAACGTGAAACTATTAAAAAACGCGATATTGAAAGAGGCAGATATGCTTAAAATCTTTTCGTGGAACGTTAACGGATTAAGAGCTATATTAAATAAAGATGCCTTGCAAAAACTAATTACCGAGCAAAAACCCGATATCTTATGTCTGCAAGAAACCAAGGCAAAACAAGGTCAGGCAGAAGTGGATTTTTCTGAATACGAAGAGCTTTGGAACTCAGCGGAACGACCAGGATACTCTGGCACGGCAATTTTTACAAAAATCAAACCTTTGTCGGTGTGCAATAATCTGCCGACCAATAAAAAAATTACCGACCAATTTGGCGATCCTTTGACGGAAGGCCGAGTCTTGACGGCAGAATTTGAAAAATTTTATTTGGTGAATGTTTACACGCCAAATTCCAAAAACGCGCTCGAAAGATTGTCGCTTCGCGAAAAATTATGGGATCCGGAATTTCTAAAATATCTCAAAGAGCTTGAGAAAATTAAGCCCATAGTAGTGTGTGGAGATTTTAATGCGGCGCATGAAGAAATTGATATTGCAAGGCCTAAAGCCAATCATCATTCGGCGGGCTTTACTAATGAAGAAAGGCAGGGAATCACTAATTATATCGAGGCTGGGCTAGTGGATACTTTTCGGGTCTTACACCCAAATGCAGTGCGTTATACTTGGTGGAGTCATTGGGGACAAGCTCGTGCCAATAACGTAGGGTGGCGGATTGACTATTTCTTTGTATCAAAAGCTTTACAAAAAAATCTAAAATCAGCGGAGATTCACGAAAAATATCTCGGTTCAGATCATTGCCCGATCTCAATCGAACTGGAGTTTTAATGGATTATTTTGAGAAGATTGAAAATAGACCAAGCGAAGATTTAAGCTGGAATATTCCGGAGCAGAAACAAGGAATAGTAAATATAGTCGGTGGGAATAGCCAGTCATTTCGAACTGAAATAAAAATCTCGGAATTTTTAGCGGAAAAGTATCCTATTCAAACTTTAAATATCGTATTGCCAGAAACACTAAAACCAAAATTACCGTCGTTGCCAAATTTTGTATTTCTTGGTGCAACTGAGTCTGGTTCATTTGCTGATGAAAATGAATTGAAAAATAGCTTCAATGCAGCCGATTATAATTTAATTTTGGGTGATTTTTCCAAAAATGCGATTACTGCACAGGCTGTAGCCAGCGCCTGTACTTTTTCCGAAAAACCCCTGTTAATCACCCGAGATGCTGTGGATTTAATAGCTGGAGAGAACCCAGAAAGATTACTCATGAACCAAAATATATCTTTCTTGGCATCGATGGCGCAACTGCAAAAGCTGTTTCGGGCGGTTTATTACCCTAAAATGTTATTACTATCGCAATCTCTAATGCAAGTAAGTGAGGTACTACATAAATTCACCTTGAGTTATCCGGTAGCCATAATCACGCTCCACAATAACCAAATCTTGGTGGCAAAAAATGGTTTAATAAAAGCTGTCCCGCTTGAAAAATCTGGTTATGCGCCGATTTTGTTTTGGCAAGGTGAGTTGGCTGCAAAAATTTTGGCAATAAATCTGTATAATCCGGACAATTTTGTTACTGCAACAACAACAGCATTTTTTCATAAAGCTTAAGAGCGCCAGTGATATAATGAACTTATGAAAAGAAGATTTTTGGCTTTGATTTTAGCATTGATACTAAGTTTTGTGGCAACACCATTGAAAAACGTAGTAGCGTCGACGCAAGATTTTTATTTTAAGGATTTCACAGCTGATTACTATTTAACCAAGGCCGAAGATGGGACGAGCCGATTACATGTCAAAGAAGTGCTAACCGCAATCTTCCCGGAAATCGATCAAAACCACGGCATTAATCGTGAGATTCCGATTTATAACCAAGGTAAGAAAAATCGCACAATAGAAAATAAAAGTGCCCTAAATTTGACTATACTCAGAAATGGTGAACCAGAAAAAATTAATAAAATTGAAGATGAAGGAGACTATTATAATATCTATATCGGTAGCGCCAATACCTATGTGCATGGGGAGCAGGTTTACACATTGGAATATGATTTTACGGACGTGATTACAGAATTTGATAACTACGGCAATAATGTAAGTGGGCAAGAAAATATAGTTAAGGCGTTTCAGGAATTATATTGGGACACAAATGGTACTGGCTGGAGGCAAAGTTTTGGTAAAGTTACTGCAAGATTGCATATGCCAGAAGCGATTCTGAAAAATGTAGACACAGATGTTTGGTGTTATGTGGGAAGTTATGGTGAAAAGGGCGAGGATAGGTGCGAAATAGAACGGGCTGCTGATGGCTTTACTTTCACGACTGAAAATTTAGATAAGCGAGAAAATTTAACCTACGCCGTAACTTTTCGACCGGATACTTTTGCAGTGATAATCAAAAAAAGCTATATTTTGGTTTGGTCACTGATTATAGAAGTTATATTAGTTGGTTTTGTGTTAATTAAAAAATCCCTTAAGTGGAAAAGGGAAGCTAGAGAGCAAAGAAATCTATATCATTCTTTATTTGTGACGCCACAATACCAAGTGCCAGAAAATAAATCTATCCATGTAGCTGAGGGTGAACAAGTTTATTTGAAAAAGACAAGGCCATCTTACGTAGCGACTTTGTTGGAGCTAGTAGTACAAAAAGCAGTCACTATTACAAAAACACAAGATGAAAAACAGTCGAAGAAATCTAACTGGGCAATCTCTGTTAATGTGGAGCCGGCAAAAGAACTTAGCTTGGCACAAATTGCGATGTTGAAAATTTTAGCTGGTAAAAATATCGAAAAAGGTAGCGAAATAATAATTAAGCGACAGGTAGCAACAAAAACTTTGGCTGGATATGCAAAAAGTTATAAGTCGGATGCAGAAAATGTATTAAGTCGTGAGGGATATTTAATTAAAGAAAAAATTTCTAAGACGGGAGACGGGATGATATCGACGGTCACTATAAAAATAATTATTCTTACAGTGATTGCTTTTTTCGGAATGTCGACGTTTCGTGATCTAATCGAAGAAATAGCGTTCGATGAGGCCGTAACGGTAGTGGGTGTAAAGTTTTTACCAATCGTAATAATGGGTATTTTAATCATGGCTATTGTCGTTGGTGCGATTATAACTGCACGAATTAAAAAATATGCAAAATATACCAACGAAGGAATTCGGTTAGTGAGATACTTAGAAGGACTAGAACTATACATCAAAATGGCAGAGAAAGACCGGCTGGCGTTTTTGCAATCAGTGAAGGGGGCAGACACTTCAAGCGCAGGAATTGTTAAACTGTACGAAAAGCTATTGCCTTGGGCAAGTTTGTTTGGAGTAGAAGAAAGTTGGCTAAAAGAGCTCGGCAAATATTATCAAGTTAGCGATGCGCCAGAAGGCTTAAGCACAGAGGTATTAAACGGAGTAATCACCTCGAATATGCTTCGTGATGTAAGCAATATAGTACGCTTATCTACTAACTATAGCGAACCTGGCAGTTGGGATTCTGGTGGAGGAGGCAGTAGCTTTTCGTCTGGCGGGGGCGGGGGAGGATTCTCCGGTGGGGGTGGCGGAGGTGGGGGTGGCGGAGGCTGGTAAGCTTGTCAACTGATGTTGTTTTGGGATTTTTTAGCTAATTTTTTTTCGATCTCTACGGCATCGCGAGAAATATTGTGACGGCGTTGACGAAGAAAAAACCAAACGAAGATAAAAATCGCACAACCAAAGGCGAATAGACCGTATTTAGCCGAGGTAGGCCAATTTGTAGCAAAGAGAATTAGGGCATTAATAATGCCAAGACAAATAGTATAAAGATATCGACGAGTGAGGACAATTTTTTTAGCAAGCGGGAAATTTTTACACATTAGTGACTTTTTGTTACAATCGTCGGGGTGACCAAGAATTTTGCCATAAACAATCAAATCTCCACCAATAGACGAGATAAGATAGTAAACAATTATAATCAGGCCGATGACGAAATTGACTTGAATAGTAAGAAAGAGAACTTGAGCAGCGGTCAGCAAAACGTCAGAAGACATATCAAACTTTGCGGCGTATTTACGATATTTTGGGGTTTTATTTTTGGGAAAGGGCCATTTGCGAGCACAAGTACCATCAAAAACATCCGTGAGTTCGGCCACAATAAAAATAATAAAAGCGGCTTCTGGCGAACCGCCGAAAATAGCCATAAAAAGTAGCACGGTAGCTAAAATTAATCTTGATGACGTTAGAATATCAGCTAAGTACCTCATGAAAATATTGTATCAAAGTTTTAATACGATGGCTAATTAGAACTTCTTTACGATGTTCTAGCATAATCTCAGACATTTGTTTAACTTGTTCGGGATAAGCGAGAAGATTATTGAGAGCTTCAGCCATTTTTTCCGAGGAAGCATCAGCGCTCATGATAAAGCTCCCTTTTGGTACGACTTCTTGCATATCGGGATCGCAAAAAAAGACTGGCACGCCGTAGGCTTCAGCTTCAATTAAAGTCATACCGAAAGTGTCAAAATTATAGGAAACTAAAACGTCTAGATGCGACTTAGCAATGGCGCGAACAAGGTCATTAAATTTAATATTGCCGTGGAAAATCACATTCAAATTATGTCTTCTTGCAAAACGTTTGGCACGAAAGAAGTCGCCACCGCCACCATAGACATCAAGACGATATTTCCCATTAACCTCGGTAAGCGCTTGAAGAAATGGCATCATGCGTTTTTCTGCAGAAACGCGAGAGTGCCAAATAATTTTAAGCGTCTCATTTGATTTTAATTCCTTTACTGGCGGATTTTGAGGAAACCTGTTATCAGGAAAACCGTTGGGGAAGACTTGAATTTTAGTTTTAACACCATAATGAACAAGTTTTTCACAAAAATGATTGGATGGGGTAAGAACAAGGTCGGCAAAATTAGCATGGTTCACCATAAGCGTCCACATTTTGGCTTTGGCAATGGTGTCGGCTAAATAATTGTCACGAAGAACTTTGGTTTTGTGTGGAATATACCAAGAATGAAACCAATTAAGGGCTGTAGCCACAACCGTACGAAGGCTAAACGGAATAAGATTTGACTCACCCATATCTTCACGCCCGTGCATGACTTGAACAGTAGGGATTTTAAGTTTTTTGCCGAGGCGTAGTCCAGCAATGGAACACCCGGACTCATAATGAACGTAAAAAATATCAAAATTTTTAATTTCAGGATGTTTTCTTAAAAGCCACCTTTCAATGATTTTTGGGCGACGGGAAATAGGGGTAAGTTTATAAAAAAATAATTTACAGCTAGGAACTTGAAAAATATTTTGCTCTGCGAGCAACTGTAGATCTGTTCTAGATTTTGGATAGCCAGTACTAAAGATGTAAACTTCGTGGCCGAGATTTTCAAGAGCGGTTTTTTGAGCATTAATAGAACTTACGATGCCACCATTCAAATCTAAATAACAATCGGAAAAGAACGCAATTTTCATGCTATAATCATAGCACAAATATCAAGAAGGAGCGAGGGAGCGGCCTGTCGACCTCCTGCCAACCTAGCAAAAGACCAAGGTGGTAAATCCGACCAAGAAAGGAAAGATATGTTCTATAAAACAGCGGAGAGCGTTTCTCCAAAACATCCAGACAAACTATGTGACCAGATTTCGGACGCGATTCTGGATGCATATTTAACAGCTGACCCGAACGCAAGAGTCGCAGCAGAAACTTGTGGTGGCCACGATGTAGTTTTTGTAACTGGCGAAATCACCTCGACGGCGGAAGCGGATATCCCAGCAATAGTCAAACGCATTGCCGGTGATAATGTTGAGATACACACCAAAATTGTGAAACAATCACCAGAAATTGCGGCCGGAGTAGATACCGGTGGTGCGGGAGATCAGGGAATTATGATTGGTTATGCCTGCGATGAAACACCAGAAATGTTGCCGCGTGAGGTGGTTTTATCACGAAGGTTAAATCAATTTATTTTTGATAAATATCCTTACGACGGTAAAACTCAAGTCACGATTGCACCTAATGGTTCAATTGATTCCATTGTGGCAAGTTTTCAAAATGTTTCACATGATGAACTTGAAAAACTCGTACGAGAATTTATTAAAAAAAATAACCTTACCGGAAAATTGGAGCTCCATATTAACCCGGCCGGAGACTGGAATCAAGGTGGTTTCGATGCCGACACAGGCCTTACTGGACGCAAGCTAATCGTGGATAATTACGGCCCACGAGTAGCGATTGGTGGCGGATGTTATTCTGGCAAAGACCCTTCAAAAGTAGACCGTTCCGCTGCCTATATGGCGAGAAAAATTGCAGTAGATTATTTACGAAAACGTCATGCTCATGAAGTTTTAGTACGCCTAGCTTACGCAATCGGCTATGCCGAACCATTGGAAAAAACCGTAATTATTGATGGAAAACCAGAAGAAATTGAGGGATATGATTTGACACCGAATGGGATAATCAAATTTCTAGATTTGAAACGCCCGATTTATGAAGCCACCGCTCGTTATGGACACTATGGTGAAGGATTTGACTGGGATAGATAAATAGCTAGCATCAAAAAAGGCCCTATGGGGCCTTTTTTGATAATTAAATTTTGGAGTAGTTATTTGAGTTCCTTAACATATCTTGGACTAAGTTAGCGCTTTCAATCTCTAATCCCTGCAACTCATCGCCAGTAGAATAAAGACCTTGTGGATGATGATAACAATAGTTATATGTCCCGTCAGAGTAAACTAAATACCCAATACCGGTACCACATGCTTTCTCATTTTCGTTTGGTTCAGACGCACCACCATTAGTTCCAATATCATCGAAACTGCCTTTTAAGACCCTGGTAACTACGCCTAACCTAAAATTCTCGGAGACAAAGCCCGGAAGACGACCATCAAAGCCTTTTACCCCAGTAACAGAAAGACTAGTCATCGCCGTCTGTCCAATACCGATTAGCGCTTGCTGTAAAGAATAGCCAACCTTATCCAATCCTTCAGGAATTTTAATTTTCAATCCCCATTCACCAACATAAATATAATCTTCTGGGTTTTCAGTTGTGACATTGCTGTCTGTGATAGTGACGGTAGTATCACCATTTACAGTAGTAGTCTCAATTTTAGGAGTTTCTATAGTAGTGGTAGTACCATCTTCATTCTTGATTTGCACTTTAAGATCTGCTATTGAGCTATTCTTTTGTATCATGCCATAGATGCCAAAACCTATACCACAAAGAGCAATGATGGACATTACTATCGTAGTAATCTTTAATCCTTTACTATCAGTATCTTGTATACCATCAGTAGATTGCTGTTGTATACTTTCCATATTTATTTACCTATTAATGCCTTTCTTTATTATATTAATAGTATTTATGGTTTTATTGTAATATATATATATTATATATCAAGGGCAAAATAAAAACGACCTCAATAGGTCGCATCTGGTGGGCGGGAAGGGAATCGAACCCTTATGATCTTACGATCACCAGATTTTGAGTCTAGCGCGTCTACCAGTTCCGCCACTCGCCCATATTATAGCCATTATACCACAGAACTGTGAAAACATGTTATAATTTATCCATGAATCCAGAAAACGGTGGGCAGTCTTCAAGCGACTTACAGAGGCAGGCGGCAGCGGCATTGGCCAGAAAAAAGGTCTTAGCGGCTTATGCTGAGTCGGCCAAAAAAAATGCCAAGACCACAAATGAAAATAGCTCTAGGCTCAAAGATGAACCGGTTGCTCAGAAAATTAATTCCGAGTCTTGGCGCAAATACCATTCAGCTTGGCAAGATTATTATCAAAAATATTATAGCGAATATTATTCAAAAGCAGCTCGCACTTATATCGAAAAAGAGCGCTTGAAAGATGCCCGTGAAAAGGCAGAAGAAGAGGAGATTTTAAGCTCGCTGACAAAGTCAAGTTCTAAGGTTGATAAAAAAACTGGCCTGTCGCTTGGAACAGAGACAGATACCCAAAAGAGCGCGTACGATTATTCCGAAAATGACGGTGGAATTCGTGATAATTTGAGGCGAAAGATTCGCAAAAAAGCTACCGAAAATGCAAAAAAATCTCGTCGTAAAAGACATTTGATTCCAATTTTGGCGGGAATCAGCGTAGTACTTATAATATTGTTCTTACAATACAATAGGTTAATTTTTGCCCCGATTATGGCTTATGTCTCGCCCGGAAATGCTCCGGCTTCAGAAATTGAGGCAATCGATCCAACCATTACACAAGTGGTTTCACCAGAGCCAAGATTGATTATCCCGAAGTTAAATGTTGATGTACCAATTCATTTTGGAATCTCGCTTTCTGAAGTGATGTCGGCAATGAATAGTGGGGTAGCACATTATCGTATTGCTGGAGCCAGTGCTTATCCGGGCGAAATTGGGAATCTAGTAATTACTGGTCACTCAGCCGGCGACGTTTACAGCTCAAATCCATACAAATACATTTTTTCAGGATTGGAAAGATTAGACGATGGAGACTTGATTTATATAAATTACAACTCCGTAAGATATACTTATCGCGTCATTAGAAAAGAAGTAGTAGCGCCTTCAAATGTAGCAGCACTAGTAGTTGACACCGACAAACCTCTTTTAACTTTAGTTACCTGTACACCACTAGGGACTTCAAGATATAGGTTATTAGTAACTGCAGAACAAATCTCGCCAAATTATGAAAGCGCATCAGAGTCGGAGGATTTGCCAACAATCGATCGCAATGAGGAGATTGACTTACCAGCTAACGAGCCATCGTTCTTCGAAAGAATCTGGAATTTTCTAACGGGGAATTAACCATTCTCTCGTGAGTGTGTCATCACTAAAATAATAAAGCCATTTATTATTTGTAATAGCGACTGGGAACCTAGCAGAAACGTTGCTTGAAAGCATCTTACGATTTAGGCCATCGTAGTCATACACTATTAGTTTTCCCTCTGCTACCGTATAAATCATGTAGCCATCAAGCCAGCCAAAGTGATTGTCGCCCTCGACTTGCCATTCTAACAGTTTGGTGGATTCCATATCGAGAGTGGCAAGCTTGTTTCCCAGAGAAAAAACGATGTATTCTCCACTGTGACCAATTTTAATATCTTCTGGAGTAAAACTTAGTTCAAATGATGCGACTTTTGAAAAATTATCTTTTTCGTAAAGCGTGGCCGTGTTGTCTGAGAGAATAGTAATATATTTGTTATCATAAAATCTGCTGAGTACTACTTTAGTTGGGGTAAGAGATGTAGTAAGTTTTATAGATTGATTATTATTTAAGTTTAGTAAGCCGATATAATAAGGCTCGGTGCTAGTATCGACGTCTGTCCTAAGGGCAGAGAAAACAACATCGTTATCATATTGGCTAAAGTCAATAACATTTTCAACTAAGACAGATGACAGCGATTTACCAGCGATGTCAATTTTGTGAAGATTGCCATTTTGGGTAGCGAGAAGAGTGCTTGATGAGTTGTTGATGATTTTAACCACAGTAAAATCGTAGCCAAAACTTTTCGTAAGATTGATACTGTTTGAAACGTTTTTGATATCAATTAATACCCACTCGATATTTGTACCAGAATCAACTTTAAACAGGGCATGCGTGTTGTCCCTATCCCAATTTATGCTAAGAATGTTACCCGTAAATAACCCGATAGTAGCGTTGTTGGCTAAACTAACTGTGGAAAAAGCTTTTGAAATATCAAGTTTTTTATATTCAACCGTGTCGTTATTTAGACTAACTAATGTCCACTCGGTAGTGCCATTAATAAGAATCATGGTTTCGCGATTTTGTGACACCGAAACCGTAGTAACCCCAACAGTTTTGAGAACTTTTTCAGACTGACGATTTTTCAGAAAAAGGCGAGGATAATTAAGACGATAAAGCAACCCCTCATTAACATTGATAGTTTTTTCCCAAGAATCATAGCCGTCCTTGGTCAAAATGATCTTGTGCTCGCCGGCAGACAGGACTTTAGAAGTGTTAGTTTTTTGGAGCCAAGATGATGCGCCATCAATTTTTACGTCAGCGCCAGTTGGCACGGAAGAGATTTGCAATAGACCTTGACGCTCGATTTTAAAATCCGAACCAACCCAATAACCGGAGACGATAAAGGCCAGCACGGTAACCATCAAGATGACCGCAATTACCATAATAGCTTCAGATATAATAACCTTAAGACTTTGACGCCGCTTGGTTCTTTCTAAATCCATAGTTAAAGATATTATATCATAAAAAAATATATTTAGCTCTTGCGTTTTGATTGCATAAGTAGTATCATGGACTTAAGGATAAGCGAGGTGAAAAATGCAAATATCGCACAGTAATCAGGCAATTACTAACGCACATCGAAGGGTGAAGGCTTCTACTACGTTGAATCGAAAATATGTTAAAAAACCAGCAAAGTTAAGTACCGAAGCGGTAGTTCCTATCAAAAAAAGCCCAAAAGTTAGGCATTTTAATTCGCAACAAGTTGTAAATAAGGTAAAGATGGTAAAAGGTAGCCGATTAGCAAGCGATGTTTCTATACACCCATTACAAAGTGTGGTAAATACTAAAATGCAGTTAAGAAAAGAACAGGCGAAGCCTCAAGTTGCGCAGAAACTCTCAGCTAAGGAATTAAAAGATCGCGCAATACAAAAGGCACTGTTGGATGCAAATCAAGCACCGAAGTCGGATGAAAAAGTTAAACATCCTAGACTTCATTTTGGTTTTCCGCGCATCGCTTTGGCTCTTTCTTGTGCGGCGGCAGCAGTTTTTGCGATAGTTTATTTTGTTAATTTGAACATGCCAGATATTTCACTGAGGGTAGCAGCAATGCAAACTGGTTTTGATGCTTCGTATCCAGGTTATGTACCAAGGGACTACACTTTATCTAGTATTACCTCGGAGGAAGGAAAAGTGGTACTGAATTTTTACAATCAAGGCGCCGAAGCCAGCTTTTTAATCAGCGAAGAAAAATCAGCTTGGGACTCAAACGCATTACTAAATAATCATGTGAAAGATACCTATGGTGAAAATTATTCCGTTATTAAGGAACAAGGTCTTACTATATATATCGATGACAGTGACGCAGTTTGGGTGAATGGTGGTGTGTTATATACTATAAAGACTACTTCCGGGAACTTAACAAAGAAACAGATTAAATCGATTGCAGTTTCTTTGTAAGATTAAATTGATCTAGCTACGGAATTGAGCCTGGCTAGAGAGATTTCCCTACCAAGCACATCTAAGGTTAAATTAAGAGCGGGGCTAAATGGTGCAAAACTTAGTGATATACGAATAAGGCTGAAAAGCTCCGCGGGTTTTTTGTTGGTCTCATCAAGCAAATTATTGAGACAGTTTTGCAATGATTCTGCGTTCCAATTTTTGAGATTGGACAGCTTAGAGATAGTGATTTTGAGAAGACTTTCTAGCTCGGATTCGGAAAATTTCTTGAGAAACTTATTGTTAATCAGCATATCGAGATCAATAGTGGGATCTTCAAAGAAATAATTAGTAATAATTTTAAGATCGGAGAGCGTCTTCAAACGATCGTAAATAATAGATAAAACTGATACCCTGTAATCTTCTGAATGATTTTTGGCTGATTCTGGCCAAAACTCTAATGTACGATCATAAAGCGCCTTAGCCCCCTGCTCAATAAAAATTTTACGAATCCACTGACCATTGAGCCAGAGCAGTTTAGTTTCGTCGTAACGAGCACCGGAGTTCTGAATACGGTCTAAAGAAAAATTTTCAATTAACTCTTCTTTGGTGTAAATTTCTTGTTCGGTGCCATCGTTCCAACCAAGACAAGCTAAATAATTAAGCATAGTTTCTGGTAGGATGCCGTCAGCGCGATATTCGGTTACGGACTTGGCGCCATCGCGTTTACCCAGTTTTTTGTTACCACTAGGAGCAAGGATGTGTGGCAAAGAGATTAATTTGGGACGAGAAATTTTTAGAGCTTCGTAAATAGCAAGATAATTCGGAGTGCTAGAAAGGTATTCGACTCCACGCATGACGTGGGTAACACCCATTTCAGCATCGTCCACGATGTGGGCAAAATTATAAGTAGGGAAGCCGTCTTTCTTAATAAGAATAATGTCGTCAAGAACTTCTGGACCTGTGTGCATTTCGCCCATTACTTCATCAACCCAGTCATAGCTTTTTGGCTCAGCCTTAAATCGTAAGGGAAGACCAGGTTCCCATTCTGGCGGATTTTCAGGACGAAAATTACGATAAAGAAACGGAACCTTTTTCTCATTACATTCTTTACGGTAACTATCGATTATTTCTGGTGGAGTGGGGTCGGCATAAGCTCGACCAGCAGCGATGAGCTTACGCGCCCATGCATGATAGATTTCTTTTCTTTCACTTTGAAAATAGGGAGCATGGGGACCACCGACGATTGGACCTTCGTCCCAATCCAGATTAATCCATTTTAAAGTATCTTCAATCAGTTCCGTAGCCCCCTCAACAAAACGTTCACGGTCGGTATCTTCGATTCGAAGAATCATCGTACCTTTGGTTTGACGTGCCAAAAGATATGGATAAATGGCGGATCGAACATTGCCAATATGAATATAGCCGGTTGGGCTAGGCGCAAATCTAGTAACTACTTCCATACAGTATATTATATCACAATCTGTAATTATTATTCTTCTTCTCGGCGGACGGCAGCAAGGAAGAAGAATCCGGAAGTAGCGGCAACGGCCGTAGCAATACCAAGACCAGTGACAAGCGTTGCATTTGTATCCAGTTTATTATGCGTGGCACCTTGCGGTGGAGTATAGCTCACATAGGCACTACGATTGTCACCAGAACTAATTTGGGTGGTAGTCGTAGAGGTGCCAGAACTGGTAGTTGAATAAGTATAATAAGTTCTGTTGGCGCTACTATCGTAAATTGCGACCTGATCTTCGCCAGGCGTAACCGGATCGACTGGCGTAATTGGGTTGGAATTATTATTAGTCACTCCAGAAACTACACTAATTACTACCGTACCCACATATGTGCCTGAAGCTTGTGAAACGTCGGCTTTAGCGCCAAAATAAAAATCTTTGCTACTAGTAGCGGCAACGTTACTAGAAAGGATAGTAATTGGTGTAGAAGTTGATCCTACCATAGCTCGGTAGGTACTAAAGCTACTGCCACTACCATTATTACTGTCATCATCATCCAATGAATACCCCCAATAGTTGGCCGGGAATGATATCCTCGTGACGCTAGATGAATCTAAAGTTGGTATTGAATATGAGCTCCTTGATGTATTAGTAAGCGATGTGTCCATGGTTTTAGCGGTCATGGATGCCGTAAATCCAGCTGAGTTGTTGGAGCTGACGCTAATACTAACTTTATTCCTTAGAAATGTATTAATGTTGCCGCTAGCCCAGGTAGTTGGAGTAGTAATAGATACCGATAATGATTCTTGAACATTAACATTAAATGATGTATTTTCGTCTGCTGAGACTTTTGCTGGTGATACAAAAATAAAGATAGTCAACAAAATAACGACACAGAAAACTTTATGTATGACCTTTTTGTTTTCCATAATCTATATTATAGCACAACCGTTTTAATTTTATGATAAAATTTAGTAAAAGTTATGGTGAAAACTATAATAATTTTTGAAAGGATGGTAAAAAGTGGATGAAAAAATTACATTGAACCTAAGCGATGATATTACAGAGGGCCTAAAGACAGAAAGTTCGAAAAACAGCAAAACATGGTTAGTGTTTTTGATTATTGGAATAGTTAGCATAGTGGGCGGTTCGGGCCTTATATTAGGTGGCATACTGATGCCACACGAAGAATTACCTACTTTAATTTTTCCAGTTATTCCTTCAAAAAACACCATTAAACAGACCTACAGTGCCTTAACTGGCGAAGTTTTAACTGATCCAGATCAACTCAATGCACCAACTTATTGTATCCAGACGCCCAACGGCACTGATGGAGCCAGGCCTCAGGCAGGCCTAAATGAAGCTGGGGTGGTTTTCGAGGCGATTGCTGAAGCTGGAATTACACGTTTCGCTGCTATTTATCAAAATCCTCAATCCGCTGTAATAGGGCCAATTCGGTCGCTCCGGCTTTATTACCTTGAATGGGATACTCCTTTTGATTGCACAATCGTACATGCTGGGGGAGCCGACGATGCTTTAGCAGCTGTACGAGCTGGTGGCTATAAAGATTTAACCGAGAACTATACCTATATGTATCGTGGAACTTACCGAGGACGATTATGGAACAACCTATTCACTACGGCGACGTACTTAAGACAATTTAGTACTGACAAGGGTTACAATACATCTAGCGTGAGCGGTTTTAGTAGAATGACACCCGAAGAATCCTCGCAAAATCGTATAGATAGTTTAATAAAAGAAAAGCTTGTGATTACTAAGCCAACTACGACAAATACTTCAGAATTAACACCCCAAGTCGCAACGATCAATTTGTACTTTGGTAATGTACCGGCTTATAACGTAAGTTACGCTTACGATTTTACAACTAACACATATAAAAGGAGCTACGGCAATGGTAAGGCACACGAAATTTATGCTTGCCCGGCTGAAAATTTAGGTGAAAAAAACCCCGAAGATGTCTGTACATTAACACAAATGGGACCAAAAGTGGTGGTGGCGATAGTAGTTTCGGAGAAAAAAGCGGCAGATAATTATCACGAAGATATTACGGCAGTTGGTTCGGGCACGGCTTATATTTTTCAAAATGGCGTAGCTATCAAAGGTACTTGGAACAAAGCTTCGAGAAGCGATCAAATCAAGTTTTTTGACGATAATGGAAAAGAGATAAAACTTGCTCCAGGTCAGACTTTTGTTTCGGCGGTGCCGAGCTATGGCGGTGTTGAATATTGATGCAAAATATGCTAGAATATTTTCTAGTGGCCTCGTCGTCTAGTGGTTAGGACGTCTGGTTCTCATCCAGAAAATCGCGGGTTCAACTCCCGCCGAGGTCACCAAAGCTTGACTTTTTTAATAAGGTGTGATATAATCAAAGTATTGGCTGATGTAAAGCCTCTTTTTTTTATGTTATAATTTAAGTATGAAAAAATTACCGATTGTTGCATTAATTGGCCAAACTAACGCTGGAAAGTCTAGTATTTTGAACCGAATGGCACATAAAAATATTGCGATTGTAGCTCGCGAAGAGGGAACAACGCGCGATAATGTGCTAACCACAATTGATAATAAGTTTGTTCTGGTTGATACTGCTGGTTTAAAAGATCCGACAGACGATTTTGAGGTTTCGATCCAAGAGCAAATTAATGACGCAATCGATTCCGCCGATGTGATTCTAGTAACTCTAGATTCTACAAAATATTTTGATCATCGTGACAAAAAAATCACAAAAGACGCTCTCCGATCCAATAAACCAGTGCTCTTAGTATTGAATAAATGCGACCTTAAAGAGTCCTTACCGATTGAAGAATTTCGTGCCTTAGGTGTTGCACCTGAGAATACCCTTTATATTTCGGCAACAACCGGACGGGGCATGCGCGAACTTGATACGGCAATCTCTAAAATATTATCGAAGGAAGATTTTTCTAAGCCTGGCGATGTTAATACTGAGATTAAAGTGGCTTCTCAGGCTAATATTTTGAAGGTTGCCCTAATCGGTCGACCGAACGTGGGAAAAAGTAGTTTGTTCAATGCGCTAGGCAAGAAACAACAGGCAATCGTAAGCTCAAAACAGGGAACCACGCGCGATATTAATCGGGTGCAAATACGCTACAAAGGGCGAGATTTAGAAATTTTGGATACGGCAGGATTGCGTAAGCCAGGCAAACGTGAAGTTGGGATTGAAAAATTTTCAGCCATTCGAACTTTAACGGCGATTGAAGAGGCTGATGTTTGCTGTTTACTGGTCGACTCGACAGAACCACATTCAAAACTAGACCAGGCGCTAGCTGGACAGATTATTAAAGCTGGAAAGGGCATTATTATCGCCATAACAAAGTCAGACTTAATGAGCGAGGCTAAACCAACTAATTTCTTTGGTGAAGAAAATATTAAAAATCGCACAACAGCTGACTTTTTGATTGATGCACTGGAACATGATTTTGACTTTTTACCTTATGCTCCAGTAGTGATAACATCATCAGAGACGGGTGAAAATGTCACCCAATTGTTTGAACTAGCTTTACAAATCGACATAGCTCGTCACACCGAAGTAAAGACCTCAGATTTAAATAAAATTTTAAACGAAGCAGTAGCGTCACATACTCCGGCGGGACTGAAAAACGCCAAGCCAAAACCTAAATATATCGTGCAAACAGATACCTGCCCGCCTTGGTTTGTGGTGCATGGACACGATTTGGAACTTTTGCACTGGTCATGGAAACGCTTTTTAGAGCGCAAAATTCGTGAAAGATACTCTTTCATTGGTACGCCAATTAAATTTTCTTTCCGAAACGATAAATAACATGCTATACTGATACTATCTGCAATTGGGTGGGCCACAACGTTTAGTTGGTGGTTTGTTTTATTTTTACCCCGCTTTTTTAGCGGGGTAATTTTATGCTATAATACCCTTATGAAGTTAATTGTTGGGCTTGGAAATCCAGGAGGAAGATATAATTTTACAAGGCATAATTCGGGGTTTTTGGCGCTGGATTTTTATTTTAAAGTATCTAAGGCAAGTTGGAAGGATAAACCACGCCTAGGGGCTATTTTTGGACAAATAGACGATGTTTTATTTATTAAACCACAAGAATTTTATAACGAGACTGGCTCAGTAGTACGTGAATATATGAGGTATTACAAGATAGCCGCCTCAGATATTTTGGTGATTTGTGATAATTTTGATCTTGAATTTGGAAAGGTACGCTCTCGGTCTTCTGGTGTGTCTGGGGGAAACAATGGTCTAAAATCAATTGATGCAGCCCTGAGAACCTCTGACTACGCGAGAATCCGAATTGGCACAGGAAATGATGAATTACGACAAAAGATGGGGGACGTGGATTTTGTGCTTTCTAAATTTACGCCGGAAGAAAAAGCTAAGTTGCCAGAGATACTTTCTATGGTGACAGAAAAAATCAATAATTTTATCAAATAAGTGCCCAGTTGTTCATGCCAAGGGAGTGAACACGAGATTTGATTTCAAGGAGAGTAATGATTTGACTAAAAACCTCTGGAGGAAGATGAGTTTTTACCATGATTTCTTCACCAGAACGAGCACCGCTCGCAAGGGCTTGCAGGATCAGGGTTTCAATGTCGGTATCACCGATAAGGTTTTTAGCTTTAAGCTTGCGGTGTTTTTGAGTAAATTCCTCTGGGAAAAGTAATTCTAAAATATCTTTTGGTTCAGTATAGGGAATTGCACCCTGTTTGATGAGCTTGTTGCAGCCTTGAGAATAGGGGTTGGTGATGTTGCCCGGCACGGCAAACACCTCTTTGCCCTGGTTAATCGCGTGCGTGGCAGTGTTTAATGAACCAGATTTCTCAGCCGCCTCCACTACCACTACCACATCAGAAAGACCGGAAATAAGGCGATTACGCTCAAGAAAGCTATATCTTGTATCTGTTTTTGTGCCAGGGGCATATTCGGATATGATGGTTCCATTTTGTTTAACTATCTGTTCGGCAAGCCTCAGATGATTTTTAGGATAGATATAATTTATTGCCGTACCAAGCACGGCAACCGTGACACCGCCAGCATCTAGACAACCACCGTGGGCGATGGAATCTATGCCATAAGCTAAGCCAGAGACAATAATCACCCCGTGTTTCGCTAACTCATAAGCCAATTGATAAGCAATCTCTTCGCCATACTTAGTATTGTGGCGTGAGCCAACAATGGCAACGGTTTTTGGTCGCCTCTGTTTTCCATTTTTTACAATATTTTCTGGTATTTTACCATAAAAATACAATGTTTTAGGCTTAAGCACAATAGAGTCTAACACCTCTGTAAAATCGTGCTCTAGGGGTGTAATTTGGTTGATTTTTGCAAAAAAGTGTGAAAAAAGTGTTGACATATTTTTTCTCCTGTGATATAATTAAGAAAGTTGGCACGAAAAAACGTGCCACACCGCACCTAAATAAGTTATAATTTCAGCTATACTACTCCTAGTGTAGCAGAAATTGCGAGCTTTTGAAACCCTTTC
>JAEEGL014168968.1_pt1 | contig 123281 bp, 110 predicted proteins | sample 9134231 | NCBI WGS metagenome assembly JAEEGL01 (sample SAMN16246548, study PRJNA631951) | gut metagenome | biome: gut microbiome; feature: rumen; material: fiber-attached | host: Bos | place: Iran: Karaj | collected 2018-10 | reverse complement strand
GATATCTTCCTCAAATCTTTGATGTACAGTTAGGAAAATCTTTCCTCCGACTGCTGCAACTTCAGTAAGCAAGGCATTGGCGCTTGGTACGTGAGTCCAGAATTCGGAGTTATACTCTTCAACAGCTTTATACTTCCATTTTCCAACATAGCTTACCATATTTTAGTCCAAAGCTTCCATATACATGCAATACATCGCCGCGCGTCAATTCTTTCAATCTTTTGTCCCTCCTGTACCAATACAGCCGTGCTGTATCCCACTATTCCATATTCTGTCATGAAGGGTTTGCCTTCAAGTAACTGTATTATTTTCATCCTATCAACACCACCGAAAAATCATTTACATTGGTGCCTGTAGGCCCGGTCTTTATCAGCCCGTCGCACCTTTCCAATATATGGTAACAGTCGTTATCTTCAAACATCAGGTCAAAAGAGATCCCAACTTCCATAATGCTCTTCATTGTATCTCCGTCAACATAGCCCCCTGCTGCATCTGTAGGGCCATCGGTTCCGTCAGATCCGACGCTGAAAACAGCAACGTTGCCAAGACCGGAAACAGTCCTGGCTGCTCCACAGGCTATCTCCTGATTCCTGCCGCCCAAACCGTGTCCATTAAGATGAACAACGGTTTCACCACCGAGGATGAATGCTGTTTTCCTGCCGTCACTAGCGTGAGAATGAGCTATTTCTCCCAGTATTTGGCCAACTTCTCTGGCTTCTCCGGCAGCTCTGTCGGTCAAGAAGACAGTACTGTATCCCAGCTTTTCACAACATCTTCCGGCTGCTCTGCAAAGCTCTTTTACACTTCCGATCACTAAGTTGGTGACCCCCGTTAGTTCTTTGGGTGTCTCGTTTTCAAGCAGTTTAGCAGCCTTTTCGGAGATTTTTATGCCATACTTACGGACAATATCCTTCGCCATTTCACAGGTACTGCTGTCAGGAACACTCGGTCCCGAGGCGATCATGTCGAGTGGATCTCCCACAATATCAGACAGGATTATACTATACACCTTAGCAGGAAAAGCTTTCTGTGCGAATCTGCCACCTTTGACCTCAGAGAGCCTTTTTCTGATGCAGTTGATCTCACTTATATCTGCACCGCAGGCCAAGAGCTGTCCTGTTATATCCTGAAGCTCAGAAAGATCCACCAAAGGCTTTTCGAACAGCGCACTTCCTCCTCCTGATAAAAGAAACAGTACCGTATCATCAGCATTAAGTCCCGTCACGAGTTCAATCACCTTCTCAGTAGCTTTTATGCTGTTTTCATCAGGTATCGGATGTCCGGCCTCAAAACACTCTATGTCAGGAAGCTTCCCTTTTACATGACCGTATTTGGTGACCACAATTCCTTTTTTATAAGAAAGATGCTTAGAAGCTGCCTCTGCCATACAGAAGGCAGCTTTCCCAACTGATACGATATATATGTTTCCTGAAAGATCAGCCTCCTTGAGCGCGCGTACTACCGCCTCTTCAGGCATCACTGCACTAATTGCAGCCTTTGTGATCTTGTCAGCATCACTTCTAAGCTTAAGGTTCATTTATTCTCCCAACTTCATTCCTGACATAAATTCATAATTCTGGTATCTCAGCCTGACATCTTCGCCGGAGTGAACATATCTTAACTGATCACCCATGATGCAGCGCATCGACTCATATGCAGTAACTCCTGTACAGTGGCAGGTATAAAATGTTGTCCGATACTCTTTAAGTCTTTTTGCCGTATCAATGATCTCGGCAATCTCATCATCAGTGTAATCTGATTTCTTCATCAGATGGAACCCGCTTATAACTGCATCCGGTTGGGATCCGTATTTTCTTTCATATTCACCAAGGATATTCAGGATTCCGTTGTGCGCACACCCTGATATCAGGATTTTTCTGTTTCCCTCAGTGATAACCACATACTGCTCATGTCTGAATTCATCCTGTATATATGAACCGTCTACTTTTTCTTTTAACCTTGAATTAGTAAACGGTCTTCTGTTTACAGGCTCATCTATCACAAAAACAGAAACTTCTTCGTCAATAACGTGATCGCCATCCAGCAGATTAATCTGAGAAAGATCTGCAATCTCCTTGTCAATTCCTATATAGCGGTATCGCTCACTTCCTTCCCTCTCACCACCATCCGAGTAGTAATCCCCGGTGGCAAGGCGCTGCATATAGATATCAGCTTTTGAATTTATTTTGGAAAAAGGAATGATCCCGCCGGAGTGATCATAGTGTCCATGACTTAGGATCACAATATCAACTGCACCGAGGTCAATCCCCAGTTTTGATGCATTTTCGAGCGTTTCTTCAGATGGGCCGAGGTCAACAAGCAGCTTATGCTTTTTTGTTTCGATATAAAAAGACAATCCATGTGCATACACACATCCACGTAAGCCTTCGGTGTTCTCAATGAGATTTACAATCCGCATATTACCTCCCTATATCTGTACTTTTCCCTGCTTTCGGTATACTTTTTTATTTCATCTCACATAATAGTGTCGCCCCAGCCACCTGGAAAGGCCGTCAAGTCCGGGGTAGACAATTCGCTCCGATACATTCTGGTGATCAAGCATATCCCTGATCTGCCAGCGGATATCTCTGTTGATAATGTAGCAGACCGTCTTCTCGGTGTACTTGTCTAAAAATGCCTCAATATCATTCATATCACTTGGAATTACTGAGAAAAATGAATACTGATTAACTATCCTCACGTCCACAGACGGAGGCTCTATCATCACCATGGAGTGGTCTCCCATATCCCTGTCATACATGTCAAGGCTCTCACAGACTTCCGCCAGCATTTCTACAGAAAAAACGGTTGTATTGTACTTCTCACAGATTGCTTTGTATCTATCCGGCAGGAGGTCATGGAGCTCATGAATGTCTGTGCGCCATACGACGCTGTCTCTTTTATCCATTTCATCCATATCATTCTCCGTCACAGAGAAATGAAGGGCTATAAGCGGAGAAAAGGACCAGTCAAGAAGGCGTGTGGGCAGTCCATGGTGCTGGCCGAATATCATCTGTCTCCACACGGATTTTTCTATGGATGGTTCCTCCAGCACAGCATACTTCGTGAAATTCCTGAGCATACAGAGTTCAAGTTCTTTTTTCTTGTCCTTGCAGTTGCGTGAAAGACTTGTGGTCAGCAGAAAAGACGCGTCAGGCTGTCCCCGGTATACAAACAGATTCCGGTTGCGTTTCAGGTCATTTCTGTATTCCTGCTCATTAAGAACTTCGTAAAGGTGATCCATATCTTCAATAGCAACAGTCTTTATCATATAGAAGCCCTCCTTCTATGTATCATATCGCAGAAATATTTTTCTACTGAACATGTAAAATCTGCAATTACGTCTTATATATGTGCTCATCTGAACCAGAGCCACGATAGCTTTCTGTTCAGCCTATAGAGCAAAGTTGCAACAGAAAAAGCGATCAGATAAATAAGAAGAACTGCTCCAATTATAAGCACCGGAGGAAGTACATTGGGATTAAGAAACGGATAAGGAATCATATCCATAGAGATCACTCCACCCGCAATAAGACTTATAACCACGACGCCGTATACTGTGATAAACCAGGTTCCATTAATCCGCTTTCGGGGTGGAACCTTCCCTATTGGAGAATCATTGGAAACAAATGACACTATAGTAAGTATCGGCATCAGACCATGAGTGACCATCTCGTCCCATTCATCAAGGGCCGAAGGGTCACCCAGCAAAAAGCCAATGAATACAACAATCATGATCACCGATTCAGAAACAGCACAGGACAGTCTTAAAAAATACATCCAGATGCGAGTCATCTCTTTCCCTGTAATGATTTCAAACAGATTGATAAATACAAAGACAAGTGCACCCAGCATGGTAAAGAGCGTGCCATTAACAGTCAGAAAGCGCAGCGCATAAATGCCCTCTTTCACCGCAAACACAAGATACATAGGTACTATTCCCACCAGAAAGATAATGATCGATATTACCAGATTCACCTTCTTCTTCAGTTTAAATCGCCTGTCGAAATTATCATAAACCTGCTCAATATCCCTTTTGTCATCCATAAGTTCCTTCCTCATCAGCCAATAGTTTTTCATATATTTGAATCATCTTATCAGCAAATTTTTTACTGCTGAAACTCTCAGCCCTTTTAAAGGCCTCATTTCGCATACTTTCAAGCATGTCACTGTCTTTATGCAGACGCACGATATATCTGCAAAAATCTTTTTCCCCAACAAAGGCATAGCCATTTATCCCGGGAAATAGAACGTTTTTAAGACTCTCATCTTTTCTGCATACAAGCGGAAGCCCACTCGCCATGGCTTCAAGAAATGAGATACTGTTAACCTCAAAGTCAGAAGAAGAAACGAAGATGTTACCAATATTATAAATGCGGTAAATCTGCTCCGGTGCAATTCTTCCTGTAAACCTTACAGCATACCCCACCCCGATTTTGCGGGCATATCCGGCTAGCTGCCTTCTCTCCGGCCCATCACCTGCTATGACGAGACGAACATTGGGAATAATGGCCAGTAGCGACCGCATATAGCGGATCAGATCGATTATTCTTTTCTCTTTGCTGACCCTGGAAACAGTCAAAAGGACCAGGCTGTTCTCATCAAGTCCAAGTTTTTTGAGCATTTTGCTCCGCTCATGTTTCGGAACAGTTCTTCTAAACAACTCCAGATTGATGCCGTTGGGCACGATTATGATCCTGGTCCTGTTATAAACTGCCGGAGAAGTGCTGCTTATCTGCCCCATAAGGAACAGACGGATTATGAGCCTGTCGTACAAAGTCCTTTTACCCCGGACACAAAAGCTGTGTGGAGTAAATCCAAGCGCTTTCGCTGCGGGAAGTATCAGTACATCAGCCTTTCCGTAGGTATAAATACCCCAGACCTTCTCAATCATCTTTGGAACTATAAAATTCCTAAAGTGCCCAAAAACATATTTGGGATAGTCAGTATGAGATGTGATCACAAGCGGAATGTTATTCCTGTATGCTATAGCCTTTGCTATACGCCCTGCCGCACCTTCTGTGTGAGCATGAACTATATCGGGTTTCCAGTCATTTAACTCATCTATCAAGGGATGCTTTCTTACACGAGTCTTCTTAAGGTCTTTGTAGACTATGTCATAATAAGAAGCAAGGTAATAATCGTCACCCTCTTTATAGCTTTTTTCTCCAATAGCCAGAGAAAGAACTTTTACTTCATGACCATATCTTCGAAGCATCTGAGCGTGCATTGCCACAACACAGGCCACGCCATTTGTGTCCGTTCTGTATCCTTCAGTTGCAAGTAGTATTTTAAGATTCATTCTAACAGCACCGCCAGAAAAACAATTTTTTGCCCCTTAAGGTTCATCCCGTTCCACACTCTGCTTAGTCTGTCTTTTTTACCATCACCGTCATAGTCACAATCCCTGAATTTTTTAGATTTGTTTTTTTCGAGACATCATACGTAATGCTAATTTTCCTAAAATAATAATTAAAGAATTGAAATTTATTTAATTTTAATACATTATTAAAAACTTAATATCCGAAATATCATATAATTATCTATGCACTATTAGTATAAATGTATCTGAATAGGAAAGGAAGCGGGTATATGACAAAAAAAGTTATTATTCCACTTGCCCTTTTGACAGCATTTACGTGCTTCTCATCGGGATGTGGTAATACGGTGCAACAGGAAGCAGATGTTTCAGAAAGTTCTACCTCTATCTCCCTGCTGAATATTAAAGGCGAGGTAACTTCGCAAATAGAAACACTTGCCAAGCAGTATCAGGCTGAAACTGGTGTGGAAGTAAAGATTCTGGGGGTAGAAACCGGTGCTGACGCCCAGGCCACGCTAAAGGGTTACTACCTTGCCGACCAGATGCCCGATATAATCGCATGCGAGTCTTCCGGCTTTAGCAACTGGGAGGGCCTGCTTGTTGATATGAGCGACCAGGAGTGGGCAAAAAGAACGGACGCAGCGTACATTGACACGAACTATGGAACGCTGGGGTTCCCTTATACTACAGAGGCCATCGGTCTTGCTTATAATGCAGATATTCTCGAAAAAGCCGGCGTGGATCCCGCTTCTATAACCGGGCCTGACTCAATGAAGGCAGCTTTTGAAAAAATAGATGGAAAAAAAGATCAACTCGGTCTTACAGCAGTCATCGGCTTTTGTACTGAACCTGAGAATCTGGGTTGGTCTGCAGGTAACCATATTACAGGAGCCTACATAGACTCCGGCCTTTCCAGATCAGATACAACATATATAGACCTTATGAAAAATGGCGGTGGAATCGATGATACCAGATTTTCACATTTTGCTGATATGATAGGTCTTTTTAATGAATATTCTGATCCTGCGCTTCTTACAAAAGGCAATTACGATAATCAGGTAATGGGCTTTGCATCAGGAAAGTATGCATTTGTGACTCAGGGCTCCTGGATTGGCGCCCTCCTGACAGGCGCTGACGCAGACGCTTATGCCAAAGCCGGCAACTTCAAGGTTGGGATGATTCCCTATGCCTTTGAAGATGGTATGGACACTATTCTGACCAGTGCGCCTTCATGGTGGGCTGTTTCTAAAGAAGGTAATGTAGAAGCTGCACTTGCATTCCTGCAATGGTGCTCTGAAGACAGTGCACAGAAGATTCTGGTTGAACAGGCCGGATTTGTCAGTCCTTTCGTGGATTGTAAATATGTCGCTTCAGATCCTTTTGCTTCAGTAATATCCACCTATATTTCAGCCGGAAAAACATCCAGCTGGCATTGGATGGAGATGGCGGAAGGCCTTGGGCAGAACGGATTCTCTTTCGTATATCAGAAGTATGCTAATGGAGAACTTGATGCGGCAGGTTTTTTGAAAGAATTTAAAAAAGTAGCAAGTGACTGGTACTCGAAACTATAAGGAGGGGAACATGAGAGAAGAAAGAATTCAAGTCAAAAAAACCAATTCTATTATGTTCCAGATATTGGTAGCTAATCTGTCTATTTTATTAGCTTTTGTAGTAGTAATGAGCTTCGTCATGTCATCAATGAAGACATCAACCAACACCAGTATCCAGATGTTTCAGACCATGATGCAGCTCACACAGGATGAAGCCAAATTAAAGAGTGATATTATGTCACTGTATGATCAGGCAACGGGTTATGTTGCTGCTTCTGCTGTTGAAACCCAGCAGGCTCTTTTACCACAGATTGAGAGTGTGAAAAAGACTATTGAGGCAGATATTTCGTCACTGGAGAAAGATTTCTCTAACATGGAAAACGAGGCTGCGATCGCAAAAATGGCAGAAATCAGAGACCAGTATCAAAGAATGGTCAAATTCATTGATTCTTCTATTGCAAAATGCGATGCCGGAGATAAAGATTCAGCCTATACGATCCTGTTTGATAAAGCTGAGATTCAGAAAATCGCCATCTTCCACTCTACAAAGACTCTGGACCAGGCTATAAACGATTCTGCGAGCATCACGACTTTGCTAATGACCACGCTTCTGCAGTCCGGAAACCTGACAGCAATGATCGGAACGATCCTGATCGTAGTTTTGATCATCGTAAGCTTCCTCATAAGCTATAAAAATATCGTTAAGAGGATCAGGAATATTGCAGATGAAGTAAATGTGATCATCACCAATATCGAAAATGGGCAGGGCGATCTTACTGCAAGGATCAAGACCAAAACCAAGTCAGAACTTCTTTTTATAACATCTGGTATCAATCATTTTATAGAAACACTTCAGGGAATTATGAAGGATGTAAAGGATGGTTCCATCGTCCTTTCGGAATCGTCTGAAGAAGTTTCGTCCCAGCTTCATATTGCAGATGATAACGTAACCAACACATCTGCTGCACTGGAGGAGCTGTCAGCAAGCATGGAGACAGTTTCAGGAAATGTAATGCATATCAACGAATCTGTTGAGAGTGTCAAAGTCGCAGCGCAGGAAATTGCTGATCAGGCAACAGAAGGTTCCAGGACCGCTGATGCAATCAAGACAGAGGCTGATGAGCTCAAATCCAGAGTCATAAGCAAAAAGGCGGAAGCCGGAGTAAAAGTGGAACATCTTTCCGGAATACTGCTCCAATCAGTGCATGAATCTGAAAAAGTAGCGCAGATAAATGAACTTACCAAAGTCATTCTTAATATTGCAAGTCAGACAAATCTGCTGGCACTCAATGCTTCCATAGAGGCAGCAAGGGCCGGTGAAGCCGGAAAGGGATTCTCTGTGGTTGCCACGGAAATCAGTTCTCTTGCAGACAATAGCCGACAGACAGCAGCCAATATCCAGGATATAAGTAATGAAGTAACAGATGCGGTAAATAATCTTGCCAGAAATGCTCAGGCTGTCCTTGATTATATAAACGGACAGGTTATCAGTGACTATGATGAATTTGTAAGCACCGGAGAAAAATATGAGCATACTGCGGATATTATGGAAGAAATGCTTACAAACTTCAATCAGAAGGCCGAAAACCTAACAGATATAATGTCTGAGATGGTTGAATCTGTTAAACTGATAAGCAACTCTGTTGTAGAAAGTTCACAAGCCATTGCCCAGTCTGCTGAAAGCTCCCAGGAGATTGTCGGCGGTATCAAGAAAATTACAGAGGCCATAGATAAGAATAATGAGGTCACTGAGCAGCTCTCCGATACCACCCAAAGGTTTACTTCTCTATAAAAAGCATACTGTGAGCGAGCATCCATAGCGTAACGTTTCTCATAGGTAATTTGGAGTAATTATATGTAAAAAAGACCACGGTTGCCGCCGTGGTCTTTGCTATGCCGGGAAAATGGCTGTACCTGTCAGCATCTGACTGTTATACCTCTATCTGAAAGGAACCTCTGAATACTCTCATATCGCTCACAGATCGCACGGTGAGCCGGATCCGGGATCCAGCTTCCGTTGTGATGGTGAATTGTAAAACTAAGTTCTGTGTTATAGATGATTCCCGTGTCGAAGCTTTTACAGGTCAGCACTTCGAAGGGATAGACCGTGATATCATCCACGGACTGGAAACCTCCGTTTTTCCTAAGGCCATGCTTTTCAATAACCTTGGTGTAGCGCACCGGACAGGTAGAATTGTCCCAGGTTCCATCCGCTTTTAAGTAGGGCCTGCTTTCATAACTCTCGCAGATCTCCTGCATGATTGGGTGTCCTGGCCTTGCTCCCATTCCGGAGCCGCATTCTATACGGTCAAGAGATTCAAAACTCATATATGCATCGTTATACAGCAGATCATCAATGGGACGAAGCATTTCCACATCCAGATCCATATAAATACCACCATATCTACGCAGAAGATCTGCTCTTGCATAGTCTGAGGCAAAAGACCAGTTCCTGTGCTCAATGGCCTGCTCAAAAAACAGGCAATGATCAGGTTTATACGAATTAAGATCCCAGATTTTTATCTCCATATCCGGCGCATATTTTTTCCAGGAATCAAGGCATCTACGGTACAATCCGGGCATAGGCTCACCGGAAAACCAGATTCCATGGATAATATCCGGAATTACCTTAAGATCATGTTTGCGATAATTTAATGGGGGTTTATCTACTGATAAAAGCAGTATATCCTCATACAATGATTCAAGAAAAATAGAGGGAATCGCTTCAAGGCGTTCCAATTGAGGATCTGAGCGCAATTGCGCCAGAATCTCTTCATACCCGGAAACAGCGATCAATAGCACAGTATCCTGCCTGTTCACAGAGGCCAGTTCCCGCTTTCTGAATACGGTATAGAAATGTCCTTCAAGCTCGACAGGCCTTTTCCCGGAAGGATCAACAAATCCGATAAGTCTATCGATCAAACCACTTTTACACAAAAAAGGGTATGTGGTATTTCGAAAATGCTTCCCATTGCCCCAACAAATAATGTCTTTTGCCTTTAATTCCTCAAAAAAATCTGTTATTGTCATACTTTACGGTAAGATAATATCGCCCAGGATTACAGAGCCCGGGCATTACGCCAGAAGGCCTGGTTCATACTGCCGCAGCTACTTTGTCAGCAAATCTGATAAGCGCTGACTCTATCCTGCCAAAATCAATTTCTCCCAAATAGTCATAGTCATCTACATGAAAAGCCCTGTCATCTATGTATACATCACAGGTAATCTTCCTGGAATTGGCACCATACTGCTCGACGACTTCCGGAAGATTGTCATTGACCGCGTCAAAGATCAGACCATATTTTCTGCAGAAGTCCACTGCATCCGTCAAGGGCTTCCCCGCACGGCAAGTCCACAGTATAACCTTGTCGCCCAGCATCTGCCTCCGCAGGAGAAAATTAACCAGCCTTTCGTTGACAGGCCCTACCTCAGGCCATTCACCCATACTTAATGTGCCATCAAAATCAACTGCATAGATCATATGTACTCCCTTCTATGGAAAATGGCCATATATTCAAAGCACAAGCGCTCGCAAACATTTGTTCTGTCTATGAATATTATAGGAACATTTGTTCTCAAAATCAACCGCTAGATGTTGTGCTTATAATAATAAACGACACAATTCCAAAAGGAAGTCATTTATTTTTTACCCATCTCATCCATGTAACTTTCGGTCACAGAAAAGTGCAGGGCAATAAAAAAGGCCTTGCGGCCGAATATTTTAGGGAGGATGAGCTGCCAGCTGCACTGACAGCTCGTTATGAAAAAGAAGGTTTACTTTTTTCTTTATTCTTAATTCATTAAATACATATTACTTTGTATTTTTTTCCACCCCTTAAACAAAATGTTAATGAATTGTAACTGAACCCTTATTATTTTATAAACCGCATCACAGATCTGTTCAAACGGGTCGAAAAAAAGCCCCCGGCATCAAGAATTGCCGGGGGCTTTGTCGTTAGCCTATATGCTTGTTATCCTTCAATTGCTATAAGGTTCTTTTCAGGAACCTTATTCTCCATGGCCTTTTTAGGAACTGTCAGGGTAAGAACTCCATGTCTGTAAGTAGCTTCTATGTCTTCTTTATTAACATTCTCCCCGATATAAAAGCTCCTTGTCATTGATCCGGCATATCTCTCCTGCCTGATCAGTTTGCCCTTCTTGTTGTTCTCATCCCGGTCAAGGCCCTTGGCTGCATTGATTGTCAGGTATCCGTTGTCCAGCTCTACTGTGATCTCCTCTTTCTTAAAGCCCGGAAGATCAATTGATACTTCGTAGTTGTCGTCCTTCTCCCTGATATCTGTCTTCATCATCCTTGCTGCTTTTCTGCCATAGAGCTTACGCTCCATGCCCTTCTCCATGTCGTCAAATTCCTTCATGTAAGGGAATCCAAAAAGATCATCGATAAAGTTCTCTTCAAAAATACTGGGTGCTAACATAATGCTTACCTCCTTTGCACAAAAACAATTTGTTAACTGTTATTGAGCATTGGGACGGAGGGTTTGGATCATTGGAACCTATAAGTCCTAACGGTCTTCTCTGTTCCTTTGTTCTACAAACAATATAACACCACCATTAGCACTCGTCAATAGAGAGTGCTAATTTGGATAAAATTTTATTGTAAAAAACAATACAGAATTAATAAAACGCCTTGCATATCCAAATGACACCCTTTAATATAGGTTGTATAAATTGAAGTTGACTTTAACTCAAGTGTTTTTTACATCTATTTTGATATTTAGGAGGAGACCATGACATACACGATTACAGAACTTTCAAAAATGTTTGATCTGCCGGCATCAACCATTCGCTATTATGAAAAAATCGGTTTATTGGAGAATGTTGAACATCTTGATTCTAAACGAAGAGTCTATGACGAATCCCATGTGGATCGCCTCAATGCAATAGAATGCTTTAAAAAGGCGCTTCTTCCACTGGATGAGATAAAGCTATTCTTTACATATGAAAAGGATATGGCCTCCAATTCAGACAAGATCCTTACGATGATGCGCTCTCAGGAGGAGAAGACTGTTGAATCCATGGCCGCTTTACAGGCAGGTCTTACCCATCTGCGAAAGAAAATACTCTTCTACACCCTTGTCAGTGACGCTGTCAAAAACAAAACCCCGCTTCCAATATGGCGAGACGTTTACCCCGAGTAATTTACTATTACAATTCCAAGCGCCACCAATAGCAGGGCAGCAATTCCGGTAAAAGAAAATGCTTCCGTATTTTCTCCCAGCAGCAGTGCGGAAAGAACAACACCCATTACCGGGTTCATGAATCCAAAAATGGAAACCCTGCTGACAGGATTATATTTGAGCAGAACGCCCCAAAGAGTATATGCTCCTGCAGATATGAATCCCATATAAATGATGTTGGCAACACAGGATACATTCCAGAAAATCAGATGTCCGCCCATGATAAAGCCAAGAACATACAGCACAAGCCCTCCTGCCATGAACTGGTATCCGCTTAATGCAACAGGATTCTCATATTTAGAAAATATCTTGATACAGCATGAAGAAAAAGCATAAAACAAAGCTGCCAGCAGCATTGCCCCTTCACCCTGCAAGGTAATACTGCCGCCTCCTGTCAGTGCTCCTATCCCTCCCAGGATAATCACAATTCCCCAAAAACCAACCACACACCCTACCAGTTTACGAGGTGTAAGTGTTTCCAATCTGAAAATATATACTGCAACAATTATGGCCAGAAAATTTCCGGAAGCATTGATAATGGAACCTCTGACTCCGCTGATATTAGCAAGAGACATGAAAAAGAAAAAATACTGTCCAATAGTCTGAAGCACCGATAAAGCAGCGATATATTTCAGCGAGCTTCTCGCAGGGATCAGAATTTTCCTTGATACTGCAGAACCAAAAATAACCGTCATAATTCCCGCGATCAAAAATCTTGCCCCCGCCAGCATGAGGCGGGATGCAGTATCATCAGCCGGAATCCTGAACAGTTCATATGCAATTTTAATGGCCGGCGAAGCACTTCCCCACAGCACACAGCAAAATAATGCTGTGAAAAAGGTAACAGGAAGGTATGACCAGATTGTTGTCTTTGTTCTATTATTCATAAATTGCCATATCATATATATGTGATATATAACACTCCGATCTGTTGCGTTTTAATCTAGTCCATGCTGTCAGATCCTTTTCTCTTAAGGGATCTGCTCCAAAATGTTCCGGCACACAGTGCTTCCGTGTTTGGCTGCATATGAGGCCCATTTTTTGGCCTTGGTCAGATTCTTTTCTCCAAGTGTCCCGTTAAAATATCCGACAGCTATCTCTTCTGCCGCCTCAATACTGCCTTTTCCGGCCTTATCAATAAGATCAAGAAGTTTTTGATTGTCTTTCATCGAGTTTTCTTTTCCCTCTGCCACTCAGTCCATGGCATTTTGATATATTCTTTGAACATCTGCCGTATCCAGAGGCCTTATTCTTGAAAGCTTTAGTGTTCCCTGCATGGTCGCATCAAGAGAAAGAGCCCGGATATCCTCAGCTGAAGGGTCTATGCCAAGGTCATGAAGGCTGACAGGCATTCCGATCGATTTATAGAACTCCACCGTTTTTTCTATACCCAGAACTGAAGCCTTCTCATCATCAGCTTCTGTTATACCCCATACCTTCCTCGCATATCTTGCAAATCTTGGAAGAGCCTCCTTATACAGCTCTTTTGCCCAGGAGCCCCAGACAGCAGAGAGGGAATCACCATGAGTTACGTCATAGCGGGCAGAAAGGGCATGTCCCAGCTTATGCACGGAAAAATCCTTGCCTCTTCCGCACTCGGTGAGATTATTATGTGAAAGACTTGATGCCCAGAACACCTCGCACATAGCATCATAATCCTCAGGATCATCAACCACAATCTTTCCATTACTAATTACAGTCCTGAGAAGCCCTTCCGCTATCTCATCTGTCATGTCGCACTTTATACCGGGAATAAAGTACCTTTCCATGGTATGCATCATGATATCAGTAACGCCGGCAGCAATCTGATTTCTGGGAAGGGTCATTCCAAGAGCGGGATTGACTATGGCAAACCTGCACCTGTTAAAGTCAGTATTGATGCCCGCCTTCTTACCCAGTTCTTCATTGGTAAGGACTGCGGAATCACTCATCTCGCTTCCTGCAGCTGCTATGGTCAGTACGGCTCCCACAGGCAACGATCTTGTAAGAGGCACCTTCTTTGTCCATAGCTCCCACAGGTCATTGTCAGGATTGGCAGTTCCGTGGGCAATTGCCTTGGCAGTATCGATGGCACTTCCCCCTCCTACACCGATGATCATATCTGCACCAAAAGAGATTGCCTTGCTTACACCTTCTTTGGCATGCGCCAGGGTGGGATTGGGCTTGGCTCCGCCAAATTCCATAAATGTGATCCCGGCGTCAGAAAGAGATTTCTCAACCCGTTCAAGCAGTCCGCTTTTTATGACACTGCCCTTACCAAATACAATAAGAGCCTTACTTCCGTATTTTCTCGCAGTTTCTCCGGTCCTATCTTCAACTCCCTTACCAAATACCACTTCCGTCGGGGCATAAAACCTGAAATTGTCCATTATAGTTCTCCTTCCTTTTGCCTTTTTAAACTTTAGTTACCGCAAAGTCTCCCATGCTGCTACACACCGTGATCATGTACCCGTCCACCTCAAAGCTTGAAAAACGCAGCTTTGAACAGTCATATTTATCGCAAAAAGCAAGCAGTTCTCCCCCCTTTTGGGACAGTTTTATGGACTTTGGTCCCAGCACTATACCCTTTCCGCTGTGCTTCATAATGCTTTCCTTCACTGTCCAGAGTTCGGTAAATGCTTCATCCGGCCCTGACATTGTAAGAAGCTCTTTTGCCAAAAGCTTATCCTCGTCATTAAATACATAATTGATGAGAGCATCATTAAATGTGCGGGTTTTCTCAATATCAACTCCGATCTCCTGATCGGAGATTCCGATTATCACCATTTCCCCGGAATGGGATATGTTAAAAAATACGTCTCTTCGCCCCTTAAGATAGGGTTTTTCATTGGAGCCGTATTCCACTTCATAGTCTCTGATCCCAATATCCTCCAAAGCCCTCCTAAGCAGTATCCCCGCCCCCAGAGAAAGCCTCTTTGCCCCGGCAGGCTTTATGGCATCAATCTTCTGTCTGCGAAACTGAGGCATCAGATCATACCACCTTTTAAACTCATCTGCCATCTCCAGGGAGGAAATATTCATAATGTATAGCCTGTTCTGTACTTTCATGCAACTCCATAAATGATCTATGCGCTATTTGGTCCAGTCGGAAATCTGGTTAAAAGAGAAATCATTGATCTCAATCGTGCTCCGGGTGTATATCCTCAATTACACGATACATCACAGAGGCAATAAAGGTTCCAGGGCTTCCGCCAACACCGGAGGCATATCTCCCTGTAAAAAGCCTCAGAGTTCAGGCCTCTGAGGCTTTTCTACTTACTCGTAATTATACCAATATCATGTCTGCTGTGCCATAAATTTCTTTATGCCTGCTGATATACCCCGGTTCTCTCCAGAACCTCCATTACCGTATTAACAGGAATAATCTCAAGTTCCTCCTTTACCACATCGGCAACGTCGATAAGATCCTGTTCGTTGTCAGCAGGGATAAAGACTTTCTTTACACCGCTTCTGAGCGCAGCCATGAGTTTTTCGGGAAGTCCTCCTATGGGCATAACCAGGCCTCTTAAAGAAACCTCTCCAGTCATAGCAATCTTAGGATCTACATCTTTTTCTGATACCAGTGATGCTATCGCAGTAGTCATGGTGATACCGGCAGAGGGTCCATCCTTGGGAACTGCACCATCCGGCACATGAATATGAAGATCGTTTTCCTCAAAGAGCTTTGCTTTTTCCGGGAAGATGGACTTTACAAGGCTTACAGCTATCTGTGCCGATTCCTTCATTACATCTCCCAGCTTTCCTGTTATTATGATGTTGCCCTTTCCTTTGGTAAGAAGCGTTTCAATATAGAGAATATCGCCTCCGACAGGGGTCCAGGCCATGCCGGTGACAACTCCGGCTTTCTGCCTGTCCGGCACGGTTTCTGTGTGAACCGGTCTCATATCGAGCTCTGTTCGCAGCTGTTCTCTGGTGATGGATATTTTATCTTTTCCGCCTTTGGAAATAAGAACCGCAGCGCCTCTGCAGAGGGAATCTATTCTCTTTCTCAGGCCTCTGACGCCGGCTTCTCTGGTATACTCTTCGATCAGCGCTGTCAGAATCTCGTCTGAAATCTCAAGATTATCCCCTGAAATACCCATTGAAGACATGGATTTGGGCAATAAATGCTTTCTTGCTATCTTGAGCTTGTCATCGGGCGTGTAACCTGTAAAGTTTATAACCTCCATCCTGTTAAGGAGCGGCTCAGGTATGGAATCGATGCTGTTGGCCGTACATATGAACATGACGTCAGAGAGGTCATAGGGAACATTCATGTAGTGATCGGTAAATGTATTGTTCTGTTCCGGATCCAGCACTTCAAGAAGTGCACTGGCAGGGTCTCCGTTGTAGGACTGGGAGAGCTTGTCTATCTCATCCAGCACCATCACCGGGTTGGTCACCCCGCTCTTACTGATGGCATCCATGATCCTTCCGGGCATGGCTCCTATATACGTGCGGCGATGTCCTCTTATATCGGCTTCATCTCTGATTCCGCCAAGACTCACACGAACATATTCCCTCCCAAGGCTCTTTGCAATGCTTTTGCCGATGCTGGTCTTTCCGGTTCCCGGCGCGCCCACAAACAGAAGTATTGACCCGGATTGCTCCTTTTTGAGGTTCATCACGGCAATCTGCTGTATAATGCGCTTTTTTACCTTTTCAAGGCCGTAATGGTCCTCGTTGAGAATCTTCTCCGCTTCGGTAAGATCTATGAACTCTGCCTCCTGCTTTTTCCAGGAAAGGCCTGTCACAAAATCAAGATAATCATAGAGCATTCCTGTCTCGGGGCTGTTTTTGCCCTCCTGCTTCAGTCTGTCCAGTACCTTGCGGGCCTCTTTCTCAGCATCCTCGTTCATACCGGCTTCATCAATCTTTTTTTCAAACTTCTGAATATCCGTCAGATTCTCCGGATGCATCTCATCCAGTTCCTTCTGCAGATACTCCATCTGCTTCTTGATGGCCGACTCCCGGTACATATCCTTGTACTCCTGCTCCTGAGCTGTGGCTGCGTCCGTCGTCACCTTGGCGACCTCTACAAACTCCACCACAGCTTTCTCCATGAGCTCAAGACGCTTTTCTGCGCTGTCCTCCGCCAGTATCCTGTACTTGTCGTCATTGCTGTTCTTCATCCAGTATGATACCGCTGCTGTAAGCTCACCTACAGTATTCATGTTGTCGATCATCATATTAAAGAAACCTGCATACTGGAACCTTGAAGAGAGCTCTTTGACCTCTTCTTTGAGCTTCTCAAGCACATTCTTCGCCCTCTCAGGGTCAACAGGCTCACTGTCCGGCCTTCTGGATATGCTAAGCTCGATATTGTGCCTTTCATCTATGGAAACCTCGTCGATGTTGACACGGTTATTGATCCTGACAACAATATACCCATCTGAACTTATGTTGCTAAGGATCCCTGATACTCCTATCGGGTAGAAGTTATCCTCGGTCATCTCATTCCTTTTCTGGAATGTCCTGTTCTGCAAAAGAACTACTTTTTCACCCTGTACTGCCCTTCCACCGAGATTCTTAAATTCATCTGTCTGAAAATAAAGATTTCCTTCAGAAATAAGCTGTTTATTGTATACCGGAACTACTATCATGGCTTTCCTCCTGTTCTCTTATCAGCACTCGCAAGCATCGAGTGCTAACGCTGCGGTAAAAAAATAAAGCGAAAACATACGCTTTACAAAACCTTTACACTTGTCTAAGATATGTACATGATATTAGCACCAACATTGACAGGTGTCAATGTTTATTTATGAGGGAGAGAAATGTACCAGGGATGCAACAAAACCGCCCTTTGCTCGCAAAACGCAATTGCCGAAGGGTTTTATGAACTGCTTAAAGACAAGGCCTACTCCAGGATCACAGCCAGTGAAATATGCAAAAAGTCCGGCGTTTCCCGCCAGACTTTTTATTCGCTGTTTTCCTCCAAGGAAAATATTGTTTCATTTATTCTGTCAAAGGAGTACTCTTTTGACCCCACTCGTGAATGCCATTGCACCGGACACCCCACAATAAAGGAGCTCAGCAGGGGCTTCTCTTCCTTTATTGTCCAGAAAGGTGATTTTATTGACCTTCTGGAGAAGAACAACATCATCTATCTGATGCAGGAGTCGCTGTATTGCAGCTTTAAAGGATGCGGCAATGAATCTCCCGAGCTGATAAATGGTATCCTTCCGCAGGACATGGCCATTGACTATGTGGCTTCAGGTCTTACAACCATCGCCAAGCACTACGTCAAAAACAGGCCTGAAATAAGTTGTGAAGATCTGGAAAGCATGATCTACATGCTGTTCAGTGGTGACTTTTTTGGTCAATCCAGTCCACACTCCCTGTAAAACTTTGTTATTCGCCTTTTTGCCTGCTTTTTATCCAGAATCTCCATTTCAAGAGCCTTGGAGATCATCGCACAGTACAGCTTAAATGCCTCTTTGGCTGCCAGAACGCGCATGTATTGCAGGTTTTCCAGCTTGCCGTTTGCAACAAAGTCCTTAAGCCCCCTTGCTATCGTGGTCGCAGCCTGCACTTCCGCGCTTGTAACAGGCTTAGAATCAGGATCCTGATCATCCATAGTCTCTTCTATGTAATCACGACATGCTCTGTAGACGTCCTCAAGATACTCATGACTGTACATATCAAAATATTTCTCTATATATTCGAGGACCTGTGCCTTTCTTTCAAGAGAACGGTTTACCCTCGGACTCTCGACTCTGGTTATATATTTATCAGCGTTAAAAAACAATCCCATCAATCTACACCTTCCAACGGATCACTCAATTGCTTTTTTAAAGAGGTTTGCTGAGTATTCTGTAAAATTATCCTCTACCCATTTGGTGAATTCTGCAGGAGTAATCACCTTATCAGCAAAGATATCAACCGTTATGTCATCGTTGACATCCACAACTCTTTTGTACAGTCCAACGACGAGATCATTGAGAAATACCTGGGTTCCTGTGCTAGGAAGCTGATCCAGCTCAATAAGTGTATCTGTGATTTCTTTTGTAATATGGTGTTCATGTTTGATCGCTTCAAGAAGCTCCTTTTCATTTTTTACCATAGCAACACACCTCCCGTGGCTTTTTATTTAATTATCATACTATTTTGAAGACATTTCAACTAACTACGTTGTGAATCCACTTCCTGCTGATAAACCTTACAGTAAATATTATTCCCCTTATTCCCCAGTCACAGAACATACCTATCCAGACACCCATCGCTCCGATTCCGGCTACCCTGATAAGGAACACAGCCAGTGTAACTCTGCATAACCACATAGTCAGAGTCGCAACTATCATTGAGAACCGCACATCTCCGGCAGCCCTCATGGCATAGGCGGTAACGAAGGAAGGAGACCACAAGATGGGCTTAATGACGGTGATCCATCCCAGCATATAGATACACAAGGCAGCACTCTCCGGCACCATACCTGCCAGTTTCGTTACCGGTCCTGCTATGGCGTAGGTGAAAAGACAGCTTAAAAGGATTGCAATATAGCCCCAGACTATCATCTTTTTGGTATAATATACAGCTTCATCCTTCCGCCCTGCACCCAGGCACTGGCCAACTATCGTCATGAGGCCTATTCCGACCCCGACTCCCGCTACTCCGTTCACATTTTCAAATATGTTTGTCATAGCCTGAGCTGCTATGGCCACAGTTCCCAGTGTTGACACCGATGACTGGATGGCGAGTTTTCCAAACTGAAACATTGAGTTTTCAATACCGTTGGGCACTCCCATAGCCAGTATTTTTCTTATCTTGGAAGAATCCGGCCTGATACTTAGGTAATTAGTTATATGTATCTCATTTTTGCTGCTTCTAAGCATGTACATCAGGACCACTGCAGAAAAGATTCTTGACAGCAATGTTGCCAGAGCCGCTCCGGTGACTCCAAGACCAAATCCCCAGATAAGAAGTGCATTTCCGGCCACATTGAGAATATTTGACACTATTGCCACATTCATCGGAAGTCTGGTATTGGCCTGAGCCCTGAATATGGCACTGGCAGCTGCAGCTATGGCCACTGCCGGATATGACAAAATCGTCAGAAGAAAATAAATTCCTGCCGCCGACATTACATCGGCATCTACCCTTCCAAACACCAGTGCCAGAAGGCCTTTTCTGAATACCAGTCCCAGGATCATCATTGTTACAGAAAGTGTCGTAGATACCAGCAGGACCTGCCTCGCAGCCTCGTTAGCTCTTTTAATATCCTTCTGTCCGATACAGGTTGAGCAGATGATCACGCCTCCCGTTGCCATTGCATTAAAAGCCTGAACAATCAGAATGTTTATGGAATCCACCAGGGAAACCCCGGAAAGAGCCGCTGCTCCAACATTACTTACCATCATTGAATCCGCCATTCCCATAAGGGAATTGAGAAACTGCTCTGCAATTATCGGAATCAGCAGAAAAAACAGCTTTTTGTTGCTGAACATGTGCTTATTATCCATTTTGTACCCGTATTCCTTTTCTGTTATCACAAATAACAATTCTGTTAGCGATTATAATAGTCATTGTACTATCAATTTGGTAAAATAGGACTTGTGAATTTAAAGTTTTATAAAGGGGGAAGTAAAAATGGCCAGACAAAGCAGTGTACAAAGAGCAATCGAAGCTACCGGAAGCTTTGCAACAGCACCTAAGAACATTGTGATCCAGTATCAGAACAGCGACCACAAAACTGACGAGATCCTGCAGCAAATAAGGCAGGATGTGCTCTCCAAGGGATTCTCCGAGGCTGATTTTGCCAGGATCGATGTCTATATCAAGCCTGAGGAGCACAAGGTTTTCTACGTAATTAATGAAGAGATCAACGGAAGCATTGATTTCTAAGGAGGAGCCAAAAATGTCAACAGTATTTGTAGTAGCCAACCAAAAGGGCGGAATCGGAAAGAGCACCACGGCAACAAACCTTGCCGGAATACTGGGCCAGAAGGCCAAAACACTTTTGATCGACGCCGATCCGCAGGGGAACAGCACCAGTACCTACGATGCCAAAATAGAAGATGTAGCAACCCTCTATGATGTCATCATCGATTCAGACAAGCTTCCTATATCAGAAGCGATACAGCATACAGAAAATGGAGATATTGTTGCCTCCGACCCTCTGCTTGTCAAGGCAGAAAAGATGCTTGACGGTGATCTGGAGGGCTTCTACAGGCTCAAAGATGCCTTGGATAATCTGGAAGGCTACGAATATATCGTCATCGATACTGCCCCGTCTCTGAATATCATTCTTTATAACTGCCTGATCGCTGCCGACAAGGTAATAATTCCGGTCACTGCTGACCCTTACGCCATGCAGGGCATACAGCAGCTATACGACACCATCATGTCCGTAAAGCGCCGCCAGAACCGTGATCTGTCCATAGCCGGCCTGCTTCTGGTCAGGTATTCCGGAAGGTCCAATCTCGAGCGTGAGACCAGGGATATCATAGAAAAAACCGCTAAAAAGATGGATACCAGGCTCTTTAAAACGGTTATCCGTGAGTGTATCAAGACAAAAGAGGCGCAGGAATCAAAAAAGCTTCTGATCAACTACGCCCCCAAATGTAACACATGTCTTGACTATATTGATTTTGCAAAAGAACTGCTGAAAAAGAAATAATTCAGACCTTTGTGGTCCACTTGGTACAGTCAACAACCTCTGTAGCAAGGTCCTGATAAAAATCAGGTTCATGACAGACCATAAGTACGGTTCCCTTATATTCTTTCAAGGCTCTGTGAAGCTCTTCTTTGGCATCCACATCCAGATGGTTTGTAGGCTCGTCCAGAACCAGGATGTTGGACTGCCTGTTTATGAGTTTGCAGAGCCTTACTTTTGCCTGCTCTCCACCAGAAAGCACCCTGCATTTACTCTCAATATGCTTGGTGGTCAGTCCGCATTTGGCAAGTGCGGAACGCACTTCATACTGTGAAAAAGACGGAAACTCATTCCATATCTCTTCAAGGCAGGTGGTCTCGGTGTTCGGCGGCATCTCCTGCTCAAAGTAGCCTATCTCTACATTCTCTCCCCGCTGAACAGTCCCGGAAAGAGCAGGAATAAGGCCGAGAATGCTCTTAAGAAGCGTAGTCTTACCTATTCCGTTGGCTCCTGTCAGCACTACAAACGAGTTCCTCTCTATAAACATATTGAGCGGCTTTGAAAGAGGCTCGCCATAGCCGATTACAAGATCTTTTATCTCAAAGAGAAATTTACCCGGCGTTCTGGCCGTCTTAAAATTAAATTCAGGCTTTGGCTTCTCCTGAACCTTCTCTATGAGCTCCATGCTGTCCAGTTTTTTCTGTCTCGCCATTGCCATGTTCCTTGTGGCAATCCTGGCCTTATTTCTGGCCACAAAGTCCTTGAGATCCGCTATCTCCTGCTGCTGTCTGTTATACGCAGCCTCTCTCTGGGCCTTTTTGGCTTCATATACTTCCATGAACTTGTCATAATCTCCCACGTAGCGGTCAAGACTGTGGGTCTGACCATCCATGTGGTAAATAATGTTCACAACACTGTTGAGAAACGGAATATCATGAGAGATCAGAATAAAGGCATTTTCATAGTCCTGAAGGTATCTTGTGAGCCAAACAATATGTTCAGCATCAAGATAATTGGTTGGCTCATCCAAAAGCAGTATATCCGGCTTTTGTAAAAGAAGCTTTGCAAGAAGTATCTTGGTCCTCTGGCCTCCGGAAAGCTCCGTGACATCCCTGTCAAGCCCTAGCTCCAAAAAACCCAGCGCCCTTGAAACCTCATCAATCCTGGAATCTATCAGGTAAAAGTCGCGGTTGGTCAGAAGGTCCTGTATTGTGCCCAGCTCTTCCATGTACTCCTCAAGCTGCTTCTCATCTGCCTCACCCATTGCATCGCAGATCTCATTCATCCTGCGCTCCATATCAAACAGGTCTTCATACGCAGAGGCAAGCACATCTCTTATAGTCATGCCCTCTTTTAACACAGCATGCTGATCCAGATAACCCACTTTGACATTCCTGGCCCATTCTATAGTGCCCGCATCCGGCATGAGCTTTCCTGTGATAATATTCATAAAAGTGGACTTACCCTCGCCATTGGCACCGACAAGTCCTATATGTTCCCCTTTCAGAAGCCTGAAGGAAACATCATCAAAAATGGCCCTGTCTCCAAAGCCATGTGTAAGATGTTCTACGTTTAAAATACTCATATATGATCCTTTTTAAGAAACAAAATGATATATAACATATATTGCATATATCTTATATATCATTTAATCAACTATCCGACCTGACGCCGATAAGTTTATTGGCTGTATTGTACCCTTCCACCGAAGCAACCCTGGCAAATTCCTCAAAGCTCTGATGGTTGGCTGTAAACAGCTCGTACTCCCTTGGACCAGTCAGCCTTATCCTCAGGATCTCATCGCTCATCTTATCTATTTGCAGGTTCCATTTCTCTTCATGACATTCGAATTCAAAATTCAGTGATTCCAGCGGCTCGTTTTCCCCGTTATACACCCTTCCGTGAGCTTTTCTTACCAGGGCATAAATTGCCGGGAGATTGGCATCATTGATTTTCACCTTTCCAACAGGCGAATCTGCCACACAGATGTCAGACTCGTTACAGAGCACGAACACATCCACTTTAAATTCTCTAAGGTTTACGGAGTGTATCAGGAGAGCTACTATCATGACAATCGCAGCAACCATCGCCAGTCCAACAGCGATAATTACCGGCCAGATCTTCTCTCCTGATCTGCGAACAAAAAAGCTCTTCTTCTCAGCCATTTATTTACTCCACACAAGCCACAAAAATACGTAACCACCGATAACGGCTGCCAGTGTAAACGGGACACCGATCCTGACAAAGTCCTTAAAGCTTACTTCATAGCCCTCTTTTCTGAGCATTCCGACACCTGCTATATTGCAGCTGGCTCCGACAGGAGTGATGTTTCCACCGAGGGTAGCTCCACACAGCAGTCCGAAATACAAAAGGTTAGGCGAAATACCAAGTGACAACGTCACACCCTGAAGTACAGGGAGCATGGTCGCAACATACGGGATGTTGTCAATAAATGCTGAAACAAGAACAGACCCCCATACTACAATGGTGAAGAGAAGGAAAAGATTGTTTCCTCCTGTTCTTACGATAAATCCGGCAAGATCGTCCACAACACCCATATTTGTAATACCGCCGATAACCATGAACAGTCCGGTAAGAAGCAGGACCGTATCATAGTCCACATTTTTCATTACTCTCTTTATCCTGTCAAGGTCATGGTCCTTGAGGTACTCCCACGCCATTCCCACAAGGCTGCACACCAGACATATGATACCGTTGGTAAGTTCAGGCTTTTCAGGAATGAAGGATGCAAGCATAAGAAGCACAACATGTGCAACCATCATGATCGTAGGAACATAGTCTGTGACTTTGGTTGTTTCATTGGATGAAACAGGGTACTTGTCCTTTCTGAAAAGGACCATCATGATAGGTATCGTAAGTAAGGCTCCAAGTTCCACAGCAAAGAAAATACTAAGTCTTCCATCCATCCAGAAGAAATCCATGAAGTCCATTCCCGCATAGGCTCCCAGCATGATAGAAGTGGTATCACCCACAAGAGTTGCAGCTCCCTGAAGATTTGAGGAAACTGCGATACTTATGATCATAGGCACGGGATTTATCTTGAGTTTTTTGCAGATTGCAAGTCCGACAGGCGCAACCATAAGAAGAGTCGCAACGTTGTCAATAAACGCAGAAATAATGCCCGAAAAAAGTGACATAAGTATAGTCACCCACATCACGTTTGGTGCCAGGTTGAGTAGCTTGTCTGCTATAAGATTGGGCATCTTGGATTCAATAAAGTAATCTACCAGAAGAAGTGTTCCGAAGATCATCAAAAGAACGTTCCAGTCAACTGCCTCAACGATCTGTGTATACGGCAGGATGCCTGTCACTACAAAGATTGCTGCTACCAAAAGAGCTATATGCGCCCTCTTTTTGGGGAATGCAATAAGCCCCACGTACATTGCGATAAACAGAATTATTGCCAGAGTTTTCATTTGGTTATCCTTTCCTCTTTTATCAATGATTTATAAAAAAGAGACTTCTACTGCAAAAAGCAGCAAAAGTCTCGCTAATTACAACATGCCCGGGGCAAAACCCGTACTGACGGACCATGTTACATACCATGTATGCCAACTACTCCCTTTTACCAATGACAACAATAGCAAATCAGCGTTAATTAGTCAATATCCGCCCGATATCCGAGCCGATTTTTCAAAAAAATATATAGGCTTCTCCCAATTCTGTTATTATGTTATATAAGGATGTTTTATCAAACAACATTCATGTCGCCAGATCAGGAGAACATTTTGTCAGTATCAGCAGCCAGGACCACAACCAAAGACATGACAAACGGCTCCATAGCGATGCAGATCATCTCCTTTTCCCTTCCGCTTATGCTGGGAAATATCTTTCAGATGCTCTACAACACTGTGGATTCCATTGTTGTAGGCAATTTTGTCGGAAAAGAAGCTCTGGCCGCTGTGGGATCCACCACAATGATAATCAATATGCTGGTGTTCTTTTTCAACGGCTTTTCAATAGGCGCCAGCGTGGTGATCTCCCGTTTCTTCGGATCAAAAGAGCACCACCGCCTTCACACTGCCATCGAGACAACAATGACTGTCACATTCATATTCTGCGTTGTCCTTACACTGATCGGTACTCTTGGCGTTAAGCCCATGCTTAGATTCATGGCAACTCCCGACGACGTATTTAAAGATGCCACCACATATCTGACGATCTACTTTTGGGGATTCTCGGGACTTCTGATCTACAACATGGGAAGCGGCATACTGCGAGCCGTCGGCGACACCTTAAGGCCCCTTTATTTCCTCATACTTACAAGTCTTATGAACATCGCACTGGATCTTCTTTTCGTAGTGGTGATCCATATGGGCATTGAGGGTGTGGCTTATGCCACAATTATTTCACAGGCAGTATCAGCAGTGCTTATTCTTGCGCTTCTTTCAAAAACAAGCGATATTTATAAACTGACCTGGCATGACCTTGGGGTTGATATTGAAACAATAAAAATGATAGTTACTGTGGGACTGCCTGCAGGTATCCAGTCGGTTATCACCGCTTTTTCCAACGTCTTCGTACAGTCCTATATCAACCACTTTGGCTCCTCCTGCATGGCCGGATGGAGCAGCTACAACAAGCTGGACACCTTCATAATGCTGCCAATGCAGAGCATGGCCATGGCTGCCACTACTTTTGTCAGTCAGAACATCGGTGCAGGCAGAAAAAAAAGAGCGGACCGGGGTACTGTTACTGCCATTCTGATGGCTGTTGCCACCACAGGTCTGATCGCCCTTTTACTGTTCTTTTTTGCAAGACCCGCCATAAGGCTTTTTTCTTCAGACGAATCCGTTATTGAATATGGCGCTCTGTTTATACACGCCAACGTATTCTTTCTGTTGTTCAACTGTGTCAACCACACACTTGCCGGCGCGCTTCGGGGACGAGGCGACGCAAGAGCCCCCATGTTCATCATGCTGGCATCTTTTGTTGTCATAAGGCAGATCTACCTTTTTGTAGTGACACGCTTTGTGGACAACACCCCTCTTCTGGTGGGACTTGGCTATCCCGTAGGATGGGTCTGCTGCTGCGTATTTGAAGTCACATACTTTCTGCTAAAGTACAAAAAATCCACTAATTCTCCAGATTAAGGCGCGATGCTCTGCCGCGTCTGTAGCACTCCTGACAGATGTTAAACTTATAGGACCATTTGAGCTTTTTCCCGCAGTTTGGACAGGTTCTCAGATTCAGCTTCTGCTTATCCAATATCACAAATATCTTGGCAGAAATGGATCTCTTTATCTCAATAATGTCATTAAGATCCTCTTCCTGTCCAAAAAATCTGGTGAAGGAATAGAGCATGTCATAAACAGCACTGCTCGTCTCCAGCCTCTGAAGGGCACTCTTATCTTCTATATTGACGTCTTCGCACCTGTAGCTGTCCATGACTTCATACAGCGCCGGCTCTTTGTCCCTGAAAAGAGCTCTGTAAAAGTCCAGAAATATATCGAAGATCTCCTTATTATCAGGATTTACAGGTATACGGATGCACTTACGGATAAGTTCGCGATTATCTCCAATATTTTCAAGCGCCTTGGCAACCTTTATCTTCTCGGAAATGTCTCCCTTATCATAAAAATTGGCTGCCGGGATCTGATTCCACAGCTCAAGTATCGTAGATACCTTCCCGTCCTTTTCCAAAAATTCCGAAGGTATGTTAATCATTGCCTTCTTGATGGGAACAGCCCTCTGCTGAAGAAGATTTTCGATCATCCAGTAATCGTAATAGGATGTTACAAGCCCCGTGTCATACAGGCCGTACCTTCCTGCTCTGCCTGCGATCTGCTTAACTTCCGGCGCAGATAAAGCCCTCTCTTTGACCCCATCAAACTTTATCGTCTGTAAAAAGACAATCCTCCTTATAGGAAGATTCATTCCCATTCCAATGGCATCTGTCGCCACTACCACATCCGTTTCTCCTGCAGCAAACTTCCCTGCTTCCCTGTGACGTACATCATACGGAAGAGAGCCGTAAATAATACTGCACTTAACCCCGGCGGCCTGAAGCTCAGCTGCCACGCTGTGCACGTCCTTTCTGGAGAAGACTATAAGTGCATCGCCCTTTTGAACATCCTCAGGGAACCTGAAATCCATGGCATTCTCATCCATCATAAGAGGAGTCTTCCTCTCATGATAGGTGATCTCGTAGCTGTCCTTACAGGAATTAATCATTTTTATCAGAACTTTTTCTGCATCCGGCGAGGCACAAAGATGTATCACAGGGGATCTTAAGCCAAGGATCGCACTTGTCCAGGAACCGCCCCTCTGCTCATCTGATACCATCTGCGCTTCATCTATCACAGCCATATCCCACTCATCCTCAAGATTGAGCATCTCGATGGTAGAGGACTGATGAAAAGATCCTCCCTCAAAGATCTGCTCCTCTCCGGTTATCATGGAACAAGGGCAACCCTCACGGTTCATCTTCTCATACTGTTCATAGGCCAAAAGGCGAAGCGGCGCCAGATATATCCCGCTCTTTGCATTTCTCAGGTCCTCCATAGCCTGATAAGTCTTGCCGGAGTTGGTGGGTCCGATATGGAGTATAAAATGCCGTTTCATCTGCCTTGCAAGAGGGAACAGTTCTGTATAATCATCCGGCGTGGATGTCTGCAGATTCTCAAGAAGCAGCTGCTTGGCGGCCATGGTGCTTTTCAACCGCTCGACCACATGGCTGTAATGCGGGTTTTCAAGAAGCTGTCTAAAAACCACCAGCTCTGTCAGATTGTTCCTGACATAATCTACAATATCCCTGGTCCGTTTCGTTTCCCTCAGGTAGCCCACCACAACCTTTGATGCGGCCTTTTCCTTGGTCTGTGCAGCAAATTCAACCACTGCCAGGTTGTCACTTCCAATGATGGCGCTGTAGATAACATGCTGGATTCCGGGCAGCATTTCCCTGAGGATATTCCCGTTCATCTTTTCCGGCAGGCTGGCGCAATAATTGCCCACAATACCCTTGTGGAGCTCCTGTTTCTGCATGTATCCAAAGGATGACTTGGCATGCACATATATCTTTTCAGAGGCAAGAACATCTAATAAAGCCTCAAAGACAGCCTCTGAAACTTCCTTGGAATTCTTTTTCCAGTATTCATCAAATTCTTTTCTGGGAAAAATCTTTTCAGCCCGCTGTACATCATTCTTGAGCTGAGCCTTTCTCGACGAAAACCGCTTGTACCTGCCTCGCTTTTTCATATAAAAACAACCTTCCACCGTTATTACTGCACCGGTTCATTATACATTAAACACGTTCCATTTTGGAATCCAGTTTGTTCTGATACATCAAAGTATCCGCGCGTTTAAATACATCATCCATGGACACATCGTTTTCCGGGTCAAAGATTGCCATTCCCATCGCCGCAGAATAACGCTCCCAGGGTTCTCTGTCTTCATCCGCTGCCGAAAGCTCAAATGACGTCTGCGCCTGCATAAACAGCTGATCCCTGTGGTCATAATCCCTGTTTTCCAAAAGTACTACAAATTCATCCCCGCCAACCCTGAACACCGGAGAATGCTCATAAATAACGCATATCTGATGACAGGAACCAAAAATGTAATCATTGCCATGCTCGTGACCATAGTTATCATTGATCTTTTTGAGCTGGTTCAGATCCACCATAACAATTCCGAATTTAGCCCTGCCATTGATAATGTCATCATCGACCCGTGCCTTTATCTTGTCATACCAGGCTTTATTCTTGACATGAGTAAGCGCATCCTGATAAGCCACCATGTCCATGTGGTTCACCTGGCTCTTCATATCCTCAACTTTACCTTCGGCATCCAGTATATTCTTGACGTAGACACGCATGTCACCTGACATCTGTGCCACGGCATGTGACAGCGATTCCACCTCGTTCTGAGTATGGATGTCAGGATCCTCATAGCACAGTTTGTCCGGATCCTTCTGTCCATGCGCCACCGCTGCAAAAGACACAACGCTCTTCTCCAGTTTGCTGATGGGCTCTGTGATATTTCTGCTGGCCCATATTATGAAAACTCCAATGAAGCAGAAGCCCAAAACCACAATAAGAACAATATTGACTATTGTGTATCTGCTGATGGTGTCCCTAAGCTCAGATACTTCAATATCAACACACAGCAGGGCAAAGCGCTCCCCTTTTGCATTGATCAGCGGCTTAAGCCCTGTGTAGTCATATCCCCACTCACTGAAATCCTTGAAAAATGATATCTCATCTTTTGCAAGTGCATTGGCGTACAGTTGCAGGTACCTGGGCTCATATCCGTCAACTATGACGTAATCAAGAGTCAGATCATCAGGGTCATTTATTCTTCCCTCATGGGTATCCGCTGAAAGTATGTTCAGCATTTCAGTAGGCGCTTCCACCTTCATCGGATATACTATATAAAGAAAATGAATATCGAAATCATCCATTATGCAGTCCATGAACTCCATCAGTTCAAGATACTTATCTGACTCCACTCCGGTATCCACGCATTGGGAGAGGTCCTCTATGTCTATGTGAGTCTCAACATAGCTTATTATGTCAGTCATCCTTTGTTCATAGACTCCATAGAGCGACTTTGTGTAGCTGGCATAAGTCAGAATGCTCAGCACAAGGCACAGGAAAAGGAAAAATATGGAACTGCTTATAAAAATGCTCTTTTTTAATGGTTTCTTGTTTACAGTCATGGACCGGTTCTTTCTCCCTGAAAAAATGCACAGTTACTAATACTATTATAAACGATTTACAGTAAATATGCAGTTTTTATGGTTTACACATAATCTCCGGATTTTTTGCAAAGAAAAAGTGCGGAGACTTCCGTTCTCCACACTTTAAACATAATCCTGTTCCTTTTGTGCAAACACTTTGCGCTTCAGCAAAACGTCCCTTTATCAGCAAAATCGCCGGAGATCAGCTTGCCATTCACACCACTAGCAGACGTTTCCTTGTAGACCAGATTTCCGGCTTTCTTTTTCTTGCCGGAGAAAAGCGTATTGGATGTCTTCTGATTCTCTTTTCCTGTAAAAAGAAGATTTCCGGCCTGCTCTAACCCGCCTGCCACATTTTCAAGCTCATTCATATCAAGCACATTTTTGTCCAATTCTTTATCCATAATATGTAAACCCTCCTTGTTCATTGTCATCTATAACTTTATACGAAGCATATCTTGTTTTGGCAGAACAACTCATCCGCCTTTTTCACATCAATTATATAATCCATCCGGGGTACTATAAAAGGCTCATTCCCGCATTTTTCAATAAAATCTTTATAAACAATCAACATTTAAGCAAGACCGTGGTATCATCTTGTTGTTGACCGTTTATAACAATCAGTTTCAGGAGTAATACATTTGGAAAATCACGAATTATTTGAAACAGGCAGCAACAAAAAACGAAGGGCCATCCTGGTCGGAGCCAGGACCCAGGCCACAGGTCAGGATGAATTCGACATCAGCATGGCAGAGCTTCGCGGCCTCACCAAAGCCTGTGATATAGAGCCTGTTTTTAGCGCTTCTCAAAATCTTGTTTCGGAAGATCCGGCAACTTACATAGGCTCCGGGAAGATTGAAGAGATCAAAGCTCTGATCGAAATGCACGATATAGATACCGCTATTTTCAACAACACCCTGTCTCCATCCCAATTAACCAACCTGTCAAGAGCACTTGATGTTGAAGTAATTGACAGGACCGGACTTATTCTCATTATTTTCGCTGAAAGGGCACGGAGCAGGGAAGCCCGGCTTCAGGTTGACTACGCCCAGCTCAAATATATGCTTCCAAGACTTGTGGGACTTAGATCCAATCTCTCAAGACAGGGTGGAACCGGCGGTTCTCTGTCCAATAAGGGCTCCGGAGAAAAACAGATAGAACTGGACCGAAGAAAGATAGAAAAGGAAATGTCCATCCTTAGAAAAGAATTATCGGAGGTCGAAAAAAACCGCAAGCAGCAGAGAAACAAGCGTTCCATGGCCGGAATACCTCTCGTCGCCCTGGTTGGCTACACCAATGCCGGTAAATCTACCCTGATGAATATGCTCATTGACAACTTTGGTGCAGACTCCGGACAGAAGGTCTTCGTTCAGGACATGCTCTTTGCAACCCTTGACACCACTGTCCGTAAGCTCGAGACCACCGGCGGAAGAACCTTCCTGCTTTCGGATACTGTAGGTTTTATAAATGACCTGCCGACCGATCTGGTCAGCGCCTTTCACTCCACCCTGGAGGAGGCTCTTTTCGCAGATCTCATAGTGGAAGTCGTCGACTCTTCAGATGAAAACCACCAGATGCATTCGGAAGTCACCGCAAGGACCCTGAGTCAGCTGGGCGCAGGCGCTATTCCGAAAATCACGGTAATGAACAAGGCTGAACTGCTTGGTAACATTCAGATTCCCGAAGTTCGAAACGACAGGATCTATATGTCAGCAAAAAGCGGAACCGGAATAAATGAGCTTATCACCCTGATCGAGCATAAGCTTAACGAATCACTGAAGCTTTGCTCGCTTAAGCTTCCCTACGACAAATCCGGATTTGAAAGCCAGCTTCGTATTTCCTCTCAAGTAGTTTCTGTCACCTACCAGGAGGACGGAATAAACATAAAAGCATACCTGTCTCCGAAGGATTACGGCAGGTTTCTTAAATATATCCAGCCATGAAATAAAAAAGCCATCGGCCTGCATTGCACCGATGGCTTTTTATCACTTCATCTCTTTTTTCCTGGCTTCATATTTTTCGACATTGATCCTGCCATTTGCCAGCATCTGCTCAGACCACAGCTGTAAAGTTTCCACTGCTACAGAAATCTTCTCAAGCTCCATCTGTATATCAACAAAGTCATCAACTTCAGCATCGTCTATGACGCCGTCAGCAGTGATGCTGATAAACCTGCGCTGTTTATCCTGAACCGTGTTCAAAGAATCGACGGTATTAAGCACAATCTGTGACAGATCCTGCATTTTGATCTCCGGAACATAGCGCTTCCCGATAGGACACTGCTGGGAGCAGTAATAATTGCAAAGCTCCGGAGACTTGTACTTTTCCGCCATTATCATGATCTCATCGGGATGCGGCTCCGCCCTCTCATTCTCTATCTTTTCTATTCTCTCCGGGGGGATGGACTCCAACAGTTCACTGGCCTGTTCCCTGGTAAGTTTTAGTTCCTCCCTGCGTCTGAAATACGCATTTTTGTTCTCTTTGGTAGATACTCTTGGCATAACTCTGACCCCTCCCTGCTTTTTCAATATATGGCAAGTTTTCAATATAATAGTATACTAAAAATAGCAGAATAATACCAAAAAAGAAAGGAGCACCAACATGCCGATCTTAGGAGCTTTTATGGTACCCCATCCGCCGATCATCCTTCCGGAAGTGGGCAGGGGTGAAGAAAAAGAGATACAGACAACCACAGATGCCTACATGAAAGCCGCAGAAGAGATAGCAAGATTAAAACCTGAGACAATCATCATTTCCAGTCCCCATAGCATCATGTACTCGGACTATTTTCATATCTCCCCCGGAAACGACGCCTACGGAAGCATGGCAAGGTTTAATGCTCCTTCCGTAAAGTTTACGGAACAATACGACGTCCCTCTGGTGGACGAAATATGTGCCCTTACAAAGAATAACAATACAAAAAATGATCTGTCAGATTTCCCCGCCGGCACTCTTGGAGAAAGAGACCCTTCTCTGGACCACGGAACCATGATTCCTCTGTATTTTATCAGGAAATTATATCATGATTTTAGAATTGTTCGAATCAGCCTTTCCGGCTTGAGTTTGCCCCTGCACTACGAGATGGGCATGCTGATTCAAAGGGCAGTGGATAACACGGGCAGAAAAGCAGTATATATAGCCAGCGGCGATCTCTCACACAAGATGAAAGAAGACGGCCCTTACGGCTTTGTAAAAGAAGGCCCAGAGTATGATGACCGGATCATGAGCGTATGCGAAAGCGCAGAATTTGACAGGCTGCTTGATTTCGATGAGTCTTTTTGTGAAAAAGCCGCAGAATGCGGCCACAGATCTTTTGTCATGATGGCCGGGGCCTTGGACGGGCTTTCCGTCAAGGCTCAAAAACTCTCTCACGAAGCCACCTTCGGCGTAGGATACGGCATCTGCACATATACAGTGACCGGCAATGACCCAGACAGGCACTTTCTTGAAAAATGGAGGAAAAATAAAGCTTCTGCCCTGATAAAGAAGCGCGCAGGTGAAGATCCATACGTGCGTCTTGCTCGATTTTCACTGGAAACCTATATTACTACGGGAAGGCGCATAGGAAGGTCAGATCTGACAGGCAATGACTGGAGCGACATGCCCGGGGAAATGTTTACGCAAAAAGCCGGGGCCTTTGTATCAATACACAAGGATGGCTCACTTCGGGGATGCATAGGAACCATTCTTCCTACCTGCAGCTGCGTTGCAGATGAAATCATGCAAAACGCCATCAGCGCAGGATGTAACGATCCAAGATTTCCAATGATCCGCCCTGTTGAGCTGGACAGTCTCGAGATCAGTGTAGATGTTCTGGATACGCCCGAACCCATAGAAAATCCAAAGGAACTTGATGTCAAAAGATATGGAGTGATCGTCACAAGCGGCAGAAAGAGAGGCCTTCTGCTTCCCAACCTGGATGGTGTTGACTCAATTGCTCAACAAATTGAGATAGCCCGTCAGAAGGCCGGAATATACGATGATGAGGATTACAGCCTCGAAAGATTCGAGGTAATCCGCCACTACTAGGAGATAGCACATGCCAAAATGTACGGTTTGCCATAACGGATGTAATTTAAAAGATGGAGATCTGGGACTTTGCCGGGCCAGAACCCATAAAGATGGTTCTTTTCAATGTGCAAACTATGGAAAAATAACCTCCATCGCCCTTGACCCAATTGAAAAAAAGCCTCTGTATCTCTTCCATCCCGGTTCCAGGATCGTTTCCGTCGGCAGCTTTGGATGTAATCTCAGGTGCCCCTTCTGTCAGAACCACGAAATTTCTTATGGATTCGAAAACAGCTATGAGATAGGTTACAGATATATTTCCCCTCAGGAACTGGCTTCCATAGCTGTAAGATATGTCCCTGAAGGCAATATCGGCGTCGCTTTTACCTACAATGAGCCTCTTGTAGGATATGAATATGTCGTTGATGCAGCCAAAGAGGTTCACCGGGCCGGGCTCAAGACCGTTCTTGTCTCCAACGGATGCGTTTCAGAAGAGATTGCCGATATAGTCATCCCTCATATAGATGCTATGAACATCGATCTTAAAGGCTATTCCGAGAGCTACTACCACAATTTCCTAGGCGGAAGCAGGGAGATGGTAATGAATTTCATATCCAGGGCCTGCAAGCACTGCCACATGGAGATCACTACCCTCATCGTTCCAACATATAACGACAGCGAAAGTGAAATAGAAGAAATTGCAAGCTGGATTGCATCTTTAAACGACGGTCATGGAAAAACCGAAATTGCCCTCCATCTCAACCGATATTTCCCCCGTTTCAGGCTTACAAATATCCCTGCACCGGACTACCAAAAGATGGAAGCGCTAAAAAAGGCTGCTCTTCGACACATAGAAAATGTCTTTGTAGGTAATTGATTTTTTGTGCATTTTGCCTCTTTAGTTTTCACACCTCAATCCGATATATACTTCGAAAATGGTTTGAGAGAGGTGTGAAATGGATTTTAACTTCTTAGCTGCCGCAAACGGAATAACAAGTAAATATCTCAATCAGGACATGGGGCTTCATGCTGTAAAAGACGCAGCCGGTCTTGATGACTCTGTAAAGAAGCAGTTCGGCGAACAGTTCGAGCAGGCATATGACTCCATGATGGCCACAAGAACCCTCAATGCCAGTATGAGACAAAGCTACGCTGCATCCCACCAGGATGACTTCAAAATTCACGCCGACAGGCTCGGATACTCTATAGACAACCGGGTGATTGACATGCTTCATCTTCAGCTTTCAGACGAGATGAATAGCAAAGTTAATTCAGCAATTAATAACGCTGTGCTGTGAAAACAAAAATAGACTGACCAGTTCAGTCTATTTTTTATTGTAATATTTCTTTCTGTATTCTATTCCAAACACGCTTTTTGTTGCCGCTCCAGAGGGGAGCTACAAGAATTCTTTTATCGCCGTCTCCTGTCAGCCTGTGTATAACCACATTTTCAGGAATAACCCGAACACATTCCCTTAATATTTCAATATACTCGTCCTCAGACAACACCCCGACCTTCCCATCGTTATACTCTTTTTCAAGATCAGTGCCCTTTAGTATATGCAAAAGCTGTAGCTTGATCCCCGTCGCTCCGGATCTGCATACATATTCCACCGAACGCACCATATCTTCGCAGCTTTCCCCGGGAAGACCTATGATCAGATGTGTTATTACTTCTATACCACCTTCTCTCAGTCTGCTCACCGCCCGGTCATATACGCAAAGCTCATACCCCCTTCGTATATATTTTGCTGTCTTTTCATGAATTGTCTGAAGTCCCAGTTCAACCCATACCGGTTTTATCCTGTTTAATTCACACAAAAGCCCGATAACTTCGTCCGGCAGGCAGTCAGGCCTGGTGGCAATCGAAAGAGCAACCACCTCCGGTGGTCGTATTGCCTGTGTATAAAGCTCCCTAAGCCTCTCTATAGGGGCATACGTTCCTGTATATGCCTGAAAATATGCAATATACTTCCCATCGCCCACCTTGGCAGAGACTCTTTTTTTGCCCTCTCTTATCTGTTCAGAAACAGAAAGAGCTGCACTTTCAGCAAACTCACCGCTACCGCCGGCAGAACAGAAAATGCAGCCCCTGCTGTCAATCTTACCATCCCTGTTTGGACAGGTAAAACCTCCATTCAGTGCTATTTTATAAACTTTACAGCCAAACTCCTTGCGAAGATAGTCATTAATCAGAACTACTTTTTTGCCCATTTTTTACCTTTTTTGCACGAAAATACGATATAATTATTTATAGTATATCATGCTGCTTAGGAAAGTGTAAGACAAAGTCTCTCGCGTTCTTTCTCCTCTTTGAGGTATTTCCTTACATCAAGCGCCAGCGAAACGGCAAACACAACACTGTTGCAGCAATCAGTAAAAAAGATTTTCATATTATTCATGATCAGTACCTCTTTTCTTTAGGATGATTACAACTATTTATACGAAGCAATGGAAAGGCTGGCAAAGAAGATGAAAAAAATCCCGCGAATTATTTCCATGGCAATATCAATTTCCATTATATTTGGCCTATTATTCGGTACTGTTCCGGCGCTCGCATCCGACAGCTCTACTTGTGCCCATGCCAGGCCATCCATTAACGGACAGCTTTCCGTAGAAGGGACCCAGCTTGTAGACCAGCAGGGCAATCCCGTAAAGCTTCGTGGTATCAGCGCTCACGGACTGCCTTGGTTTCCGGACTTCGTAAACGATCATATTTTCAAACAGCTTTCCGAGGAATGGGACTGCAATCTTGTGCGCCTTCCCATGTATTCAGAAGTTTATTGCGAGGATTCAACAGAGCCCAGCTTTTCATTAATAAACAGCGGCATCGATCTTGCCATCGCCAATGACATGTATGTAATAGCGGACTGGCATATCCTCAAGGATTATGACCCCAATATGCACGCCGATGAAGCAGCAGCTTTTTTTGATGAGATCTCCAGGAAATACGCCCAGGTCCCAAACATCATCTATGAGATCTGCAACGAGCCCAACCAGGAAACCAGCTGGTCTGATATATATGCCTATTCCAGCAAGATAATACCGATCATTCGCTCTAACAGTCCCGATGCTGTCATTCTCGTGGGCACCGCCAATTATGACCGTGAACTTATTCAGGCTGCCAGAAAGCCTCTTCCATTTGATGATGTGATGTACGTGCTTCACTTCTATGCAGCCACCCATAAAGAGGACCTTCAGGCAGAGCTTGAGGAAGCTCTTGCCCGCAATCTCCCCGTTTTTGTTTCCGAATGCGGAATTTCGGAATCCACCGGAGACGGCTATGCAGACTTTGAGTCTGCCCGATCATGGTTTAATTTGCTGGATGATAACAACATAAGCTATGCTGTCTGGAGTCTGTCCAACAAAGACGAGACCTCTGCCATGCTTTACCCCGACTATGACCCATTCTCCCCGATAACCGATGAGTACCTTACACCGACAGGACTGTGGGTAAAGGCTCTCATTCAGGGGCAGAACCCCTCTGAGATCCCGGTCTTAGTTGAACCGCGAAAAAGAAGCATCCTGCCTGCATGGCTTTCTCAATCCCTTTCCCACAATGATGTCGCGATCCTTGAAGCCTGGCCAAAAGCAGCTGCATTCGTAATTATCGGCGAAATTGCAGCCTGCGTACTGATTGTTTTGTTCATTACTTTCAACAAAAACAAAACATATAACGATATCGCCCGAATGGGAGAAGCACCAAAAATCAGCACCAAAGAGCGCATTATCGTATGGGCAAAGCGGCTCGTGCTGTTTCTTAGTGTGTTCTTCACCACTCTGTATCTATACTGGCGTATTGCATACTCGATACCGATAGAAAATGGCCCCCTGGCCATCTGCGCCAACATAATTCTGCTTATCGTAGAGATATTTGGCTTTATCGAGTCTCTTATATTGTACGGACATCTTATGGGTATGAAAAAATACCCTCTCCCCAATATAAAAGATGATGAATTTCCCGATGTAGACATTTTCATCGCCACATATAACGAACCTGCAGACCTGTTAAGAAAGACCATCAACGCCTGCAACCATCTCAAGTACCCTGATAAGTCCAAGATTCACGTATGGCTCTGTGACGACAACAGACGAGCCGAAATGAGACAGCTCGCGCAGTCCATGGGCATAGGATATTTCGACCGCCCCGACAACAGTGGTGCAAAGGCCGGCAACCTGAATAACGCTCTTGGGCGCACCAATGCCCCTTATGTTGTCACCCTTGACGCAGACATGATAGTAAAGAGTGATTTTCTGTTAAAGACCATCCCTTACTTTGTGGATGCTGAGAAAAAATGCGCGAATATGCCGCAGGAGCAAAAGATATCACTCGGTATTTTACAGACTCCGCAGTGCTTTTATGAGCCTGATATATATCAGCACTCACTGTATTCCGACAAAACCGCTCCTAACGAACAGGATTTCTTTTATCGAACCATTGAAACGGCAAAAACCTCATCCAACAGTGTCATTTACGGTGGGTCCAATACAGTCATATCCAGAAAGGCCCTTAAAGCCATTGGCGGATTCTATACCGAGACCATCACCGAAGACTTCGCCACAGGTATGCTGATCGAATCACATGGTTTTGTCAGTCTGGCTCTCCCTGAGCCTTTGGCAAGCGGAAAGACTCCTGACACCTTTAAGGAGCACATCAAGCAGAGAATCCGTTGGGGCCGTGGAGTCATAAGCACAGCACGGCAGCTCCATCTTTTCAGACGCCGCGGGCTTTCGCTGGCCCAGCGCCTCAGTTACTGGAGCTCCGTCGTATACTGGTATTCACCCGTTAAAAACCTGATATACATATTGTCACCCCTTGTGTTTGCAGTATTCGCAATACCTGTATTCAACTGCAGCTGGTCAAACCTCCTTCTCTTCTGGCTTCCCATGTATTTGGTACAGGATCAGTGCTTAAGAGCCCACAGTAAAAATGCCGTTTCGCTCAAATGGAGCGGAATATACGAGACAAGCGTAATGCCATTTCTGCTCGTCCCTATCATCAAGGAGTTCTTTGGCATAACCACCAAGAAATTTGCAGTCACAGACAAGTCCCGCAAGCTGGGCAAGAGCAGGACCGACGTAAGGTCCATGGTCCCTTTCCTTATACTCATAGGCCTTTCTGTGATAGGAATCCTGCGTGTTCTAACCATAATCAGAGGCTGGCAGTCCCTGGGACTTGTTATCCTGCTGTTCTGGATAATAAGGAACCTGTATTTCCTTATCATGTCCCTGTTCCTGGTTGACGGCCGCGACCTGGACATCGACGAAGTACATGTAGTAGATGCAGAAATGGTTCAGATCACCAAAAAAACAGGTGGCATGCCCCTTGACGGGATCACCACCTTCCTTACAGAACACAGCATGAAGGTATTTCTGGATGAATCCGGAGCGCTTAACATTGGAGACAAGGTGGTCGCCAATGTGGGATTAGGCGAAGGCGAAGCCGTTCTGGACTGCGCAGTTACAGGAATAACGCCTTCCCGCACAGGAGTCTCCGCCGTATATACTATAGAAATCCTGGATTATAACGGAACCGAGAATGACTACCTGCAGATTCTTTTTGACAGGATACCCACGCTTCCCCAGTCGCTTCGAAGAGATTATGGTATCCTGATCCACCTATTAATAAACATTGCTCACCGCATATTGCGGTGAGCAATATCTTTTTAGATATTATTACTGCTTCAATATATTAAACCGTTCCAAGCTGCATCCTGTAGTATTTCTCATATAGGCCGCCCTGTCTGATGAGCTCTTTGTGTCTGCCGCGTTCCTTAATACCTTCGCCGTCAAGCACGATGATCTCATCTGCGCCCAGTATCGTCGAAAGTCTGTGCGCTATGGTAATGGTGGTCCTTCCGGCCGAAAGCTTGTCAAGACTCTCCTGAATGTATCTCTCGCTCTCATTGTCCAATGCACTGGTTGCCTCGTCAAGTATCAGAATCGGTGGATTCTTCAGGAACACCCTGGCAATGGCAATTCTCTGTTTTTGCCCTCCGGAGAGCCTTGCTCCCCTCTCTCCCACCTCAGTATCAAAGCCTTTTGGCAATGTTTCAATAAAGCCCAGAAGATCAGCATTTCTGGCCGCTTCAACTATTTCTTCCATGGTGGCATCAGGCTTTCCGTATGCAATATTTTCCTTTACAGTACCGTTGAAGAGATAAACATCCTGCTGAACTATACCAATATACGATCTGAGGGACTTCTGGGTCACATCCCTGATATCCGTTCCATCTATCAAAACAGCACCGCTGCTGACATCATAAAACCGCGGAAGAAGCGAACAAAGTGTAGTTTTTCCGCCACCGGATGGCCCGACTATCGCAATCGCCTTACCGGCATCAACATGAAGATTTATATCCCGTAAAACAGCATCATCATCTCCGTATGAGAAAGATACATTTTTATAGTCTATTATGCCTTTGACCCCTTTAAGCTCCCCGGCCCCGGGCTTGTCATTTATTTCAGGCATAGTCTCCATAACTTCCATAAAGCGCTCAAACCCTGCAAGCCCCTTCTGAAGCTGCTCGGTAAATTCCACAAGGACATTTACAGGATTGATAAAGATATTGATGTAAAGAGCATATATAGCCAGGTCCTCTCCGGTCAGTTTTCCTTGAGCTATAAAAAAACCACCTGCTATCAAAACCGTGACATACATCAGTCCTTCAAACAGATTATTCCCCGAATGAAATCTTGCCATCTGCCTGTAATTGGCCTGTTTTGAATCAAGAAAGGCCAGATTGGACCTGTCAAACTTCTCCTGTTCAATATCTTCACCGGTAAAAGATTTTACAACCCTTATTCCCCCAAGAGTATCCTGTAGGGAAGAATTGATCATGGCAATCTTTTTTCTGTTATCTGAGAAAGTCCTTCTCATTTTTTTGTTCTGACTTACGGAGAATACCGCCATACAGAAGACCACTGCCACCAGACACAAAGTCATGGGGACATTTATCCTCATCAAAAGGATAAAAGATCCAATGATCTTAACAATAGAAATAAAGATGTTTTCCGGACCATGATGAGCAAGTTCAGATATATCGAACAGATCCGAGATCAGCTTGGACATCATTTCCCCGGTATTGTGGGTATCATAATAGGAAAAAGAAAAGGCCTCAAACCGTTCAAAGAGATCTCTTCTCATACCCGATTCCATTCTGGCTCCCATCATATGTCCCTGATAGGTGACATAATACCTGCAGCCATACCTGATCAGGTACATTGTTATCAAAAGTGCTGCCAGTGCCCCGAGTCTGCTCATTATTATTTCCGGCGACTCAAGAAAGAGGGTCTCTCTCAAGACCCTCAAAAGTTGCGGAAACGCCAAATCTATTATTGATAATACAGAAGCACATACAAGATCAAGAAGAAATACGCCAACATATGGTTTATAGTATGGTATGAACTGTTTTATAAGCTTCATTTAATTTTATTACCGCCCCATTCTACCACTGTGAAACCATCTCTCTCCGGCGTATCTATGATCTGAGGACAGATATTGATATAGCTGTCCGTAGGGTACCAGGCCATAAACACCCTTATCAGTGTATCCGGCTGTGGTTCCACAGTAAGTTTTGCTCCCTTTTTATAAGCCTTATCCTGGAAGCTGATCATATTATACGGGTTTTTTTCCATATCAGGAAGCCAGAATTTTAAAAACTCATCCATTTCTGCATCATTCAATCCCAATCTCGGGAGCATGATCTTCAGAAACGCTTCCGTCTCATTTCCTTTGATACAGTAACCTGTAAAGAAATCATATTCAAACTTCGGAACACCTTCCCAGAACAGATAATCATATTCTATTCCCTCAAATGTGATCGTCCCGTCTTTGTCTGCAGTCACATTCCACGTATTCTCCGCATTAAACTCAGGAATAAGCTCGGTGATATCTCCATTATAATCAAGACTGACAGAAACCTTCTGTCCATCTTCCTGCGGATAAAGGTAGATCACGGGTTTGAGATCCACAGATTCCTCGACTTCTCCGGCTGTTTCCCTTCCACTACATCCAACCGCTGTAAGAAGCATCGCCGTAAGAAGTATTCCAACCATACATTTTTTCTTCATAAGCCAATACCCCCTATAACTACATTATAGCCCAAATTTCAATCATTGTTATGCGCCAAGTAATAAAATTTCATAAAATTTACCTGTGTTTTATCTTAATAGTCTTTTAATAAAACTTTAAGCACAGGATAAGCAAATATACATAATTATGGTTTACTATGTATAAAATGGTTGATTGTTTTTTAAAGGCAAATGGAGGGTAATCCTATGGACATAAATACATATAACAGAGTTTCAGAACCTAAAACAATAGACACCATCAATCTAGGTGGCAAATACATCAATTCATCCGATCTCAAATCCAAAGTTTTAACCATATCGGCTGTTTCAGCTTTCATTTTAGCCTTTGGTACTTTTATCGGCTTACTGCTGTTCTAAGTTTAGACCGAATTAATATGACACAAGGAGACACAGCAATCGTATCTCCTTGTTTTTTATTGTCATTATTTATACTGAGCCAGAAATACGATAGCTTCAGGCTTATACCCGGACATCTCCCACTCATCAAAGATCTGAGCCATTCTCATTCCTGAAAAACCCTTTTTAGTCATCTGAAGGCTATCCCAGGCTGCTTCAAACTGAGCCCTCTTTTCTTCAAATTGGGAGGCTGCGCCACCTGATATACCTCTCAAAGCCTCTTCCGATAACTTCTCTTCCATTCCCATTATTATTTCCTCCTTTTTATTGCTATATGCTTTTTATATACATATATACGAAGCCAAAGAATAATTGGCAAATTTGCTTAAAGACAATTATACTAGAATAAGAGAATAAAAAGAAAGAGGGGTGTGCTATGAACAGTAAAATACTAATAGAAGCAATCGGTTACACCGGATCAGCTCTTGTGCTGGTATCTTTTTTGATGGTATCCGTTGTAAAACTCAGAATTGTCAACTCCATAGGAAGCATAATCTTCACGATATATGCATTTATCATCAAATCATACCCCACCGCTATAATGAATCTCTGCCTCGTATTGATCAATGTGTATTATCTGATAAAAATGAGCAATACCGGAGAAAACGCACGGGCTTATGATCTTGTAAAGGCTTCCACAGACGATTCTCTTTTTAAATATCTGATCAACAGACAACATGATGACATCCTAAAGTTCTTTCCGGGAATTCCCTTAGAATTTACCGGAGAAGACACGGCCTACGTCGTCTGCCATGATGGAACACCTGTGGGCGTACTGGTAGGAGAGAGCAGCCAAAACGGTAACCTTAATATCCTTCTTGATTACAGTATTCCTGAATACAGGGATTTCTCAATAGCCCAATATCTTATGACCAGGTTGAAAAGCGAAGGTTTTACTACTCTCACCTATAACGGCCCGGATGAACATCACCGTGATTACCTGGAAAAAACAGGTTTTACCAAAAATATCGACGGTTATATAAAAATCCTTTAATTTTGCCCCAACCCCTCCGTTATCATTCGTATTGTCTCTATGTCATTGGCTGTTAATTTGATATTGGACTCCAACGTTTTGCCCTCAGGAGTTGTTACCTTCATGGCGTACACAGCTCCTTCTGTAAGGGCATTATCTTTTACCGCCATAAAGAAAGGGGTCACCTTGGGATGATCCTGTTGAAAAGTCTGGATCCTTTGCTGAAGTTGCATAAGCATCATTGGGTTCATGTTCATAATTTATCTCCTCTCTGATTGTTGTAAATTTTAATATGAAACTTGAGTGAAATCAAACTTTTTTCATGTGCATTGTTCTATAATACGCTTGCGCTGATAAATGTATGCGCTTACATTGTAGATAATAAGTACATATCATATATTTAAAGGAGGAAAAAAAATGTACGGATTTGGAGATATGATCCAAAAGCTTAAGAAAAACCCTAAAACCATTGTTTTCCCTGAAGGTTCTGACCCTCGTATCCTCGAAGCAGCTTCACGTCTTCTTGCCGGTAACTTCATCAGACCTATTCTATTAGGAAACGTTCAAGAAATCAATGCCGCTGCAGAAGAAGCAGGTTACAATATCCGTGGCGCAGAGATAATCGATCCTGAAAGTTACGATAAATTCGATGAAATGGTAGCAGAGTTCTGTGAGCTCAGAAAGAGCAAAGGAATGACCCCTGAGAAAGCCATTCCGATCCTCAAGCAGACCAACTACTTTGGAACCATGCTTGTTAAGATGGGCCTGGGCGACTGCCTCCTTGGAGGAGCAACCTACTCAACCGCTGACACAGTACGTCCCGCTCTTCAGATCATAAAGACAAAGCCCGAGAACACAATAGTTTCTTCCTGCTTTATTCTTGTACGCCCTTCTGCAACAGGCGATAATGAAGTAATTGCCATGGCTGATTGCGGAATCAACATCAACCCCAATGAGGATGAGCTTGTTGAAATCTGCGGAGAAACAGTTAACTGTGCCCAGAGATTTGGTGTAGAGCCTAAGGTAGCCTTCCTTTCATTCTCCACTAAGGGATCTGCCAAGGACGATACTGTCACCAAAATGCAGAACGCAACCAAAAAGGCCCAGGAAAAATATCCCGAGATCCCCATTGACGGCGAACTTCAGTTTGACGCTGCAGTTTCTCCCCGCGTAGCCAAGCAGAAGGCTCCCGGCTCACCGGTTGCAGGACATGCCAACACCTTTATCTTCCCTGACATTAACGCAGGAAACCTTGGCTACAAGATTGCACAGAGAATGGGTAACTTTGAAGCTTACGGGCCAATCCTTCTTGGCCTCAATGCTCCAATCAATGATCTTTCACGCGGATGTAATGCTATAGAGGTTTATTCCATGTCTATCATTACAGCTTCCCTTGCATGATACAGACAGGTTATATGTGGTATATTTGTTATATATGATATATTCAAAAAAAAAAAAAAACAGAGAGTAGCTTCTGCTACTCTCTGTTTTTTCTGCGATTATTCTTTCTGTAGTAATTGGCTTTGTTTTCATACATCATCTTATCAGCCTCCCGCATGGTTTTTTCTATATCCGCAGAGTTTTGCGTGAAGCTGCATCCAAGGGACACCGAAAGACCTTCAGCCCTCTCAAAATCTGCTTTTACACCTTCATACAATCTTGTAAAAGCCTCTTGAGAGATTTCAGGAAGTATAATAACAAATTCATCACCACCGGCTCGATACACCGAATCATTGCCAAACCGGTCCACCATTATCCTGCTGATGCTCTTAAGAAGGGCATCTCCCGCCTCATGTCCCTGATTATCATTTACCGTCTTTAAGCCATTGGCATCCCCGTAAATCACCCCGACCGAGATGTCTTTATGCCTTAAAGGCCTGACATCCTGTTCCATGGCATTTCTGTTTTTGACCCCGCAAAGGCTGTCATAGATGCTCTTGCGTTCCAGTTCTTTCATCAGGCTTCTTCTGTTAAATTCAGAAGCAATGAAGTAAGAAACAGTCTCCATCAGTTCCCTGACATCCAGGATTTTCTGATTATCCTGCCCCATTGTTCCCAGATACGCAACCGTCTGCCCTGCCAAATTTACAGGTACCTCCACAAGGCTCTTGACTTTAAGCGGAGCCAATATTGAATATATCCGGGGATAATTGTTCCTTAGTGTTTCAATATCATCAACAATAAAGCTTGTTGCTCCAAGAAATTCCTGCTCCCAATTTGTCATCTTGTCTCTGGATAGCTTCTGATAATCTGCCATCTTGGACTCGATTCCAGCCTCAACCCACTCATGAGACACACTGAAGGTTCCATCATCTGTTTTTTCCAGCAGATATATCCTTGTAGCATTTATGGTTGATCCAACCTTTCTGAAGACCTCGTCGATGGCGTAGTCAAAGAGTCTTCCACCGTGAAGCAGCTTGATACAGCTGATGATCAGATCATCTGTGCGCCACACACGACCAATCCTCTCACTGGTGAGCTTTTCTTTTGTCACATCCTCAAAGATGACCGCACATCTTCCCTCTCCGGCTGCCTGGTCAAATGTCGCCGATATCCACCGGTTTCCATCCTCAGAATAGAACGTCTCCTTTGTATGCTTTCCTTCATAGGCTGCATTTCTCATACAGCGCTTTATTGCAAAGTTATTTCCAAAGTCATTCTCAAGAATAGATCGTCCTACTGCATCACTTGCATCAAGTCCCATCATATCCATGAGCCTGTTGCTAGCAAATATACATACAATATCCTTTACGGAACCGTCAGAATCCATTTTAACGTCATATATAGCGTAGGCCATTGGCATTTCATTAAACAGCCTTATGTAATCATCCCTGGTCAGCACATTTGCGACCTTAGAGTCACGTTCCTGCCTCTTGATCATAGATTCATTCATCGCTCGTCCAATCTCCTATATGTTATTGGAATGTCGTCTCTCATGATTCTTGTAGTACTGGGCCTTGTTTATATACATGGCTTCATCAGCCTTTTTTATGACCATATTAAGATCCCTGGCATCCTTAGACCATTCGCAGCCCACCGCAATGGCCACCGCCTTTGACTTGGACTTGAATTTGTCTACCATCTCCAAAAACTTATCCTCTTCCACATCAGGAACTACAGCGACAAATTCGTCCCCTCCAATCCTGTAACAGTATTTCTTTTTGAAGATTGTGCTGAATGCCACCGCCGTATCAACAATTATCTTATCCCCGGCTTCGTGCCCCTTCTCATCATTTATAGCTTTAAGTCCGTTGATATCTGTATAGCAGACACCTACAGAGGTGGACAATCCTTTTAGTATGATCAGTTCCTGGTTCAAGGCATATCTGTTGCCCAGTCCGGTAAGTGCGTCATGTCCGCCCAGGTACATAAGCTCCGTAGTAAGCTCCTGGTTTTTGATCTGGTAGGTGATGAAAGCCGCAACAGTCTCCATGACTTCAGCAATATTTACATTGAGTTCCAACGGGTAATTGTCTGCCACAAGAAAACCAATATGCTCATCTTTATCCTTAAGCTCCGCAACGGCATACCTGGAACACTTTCCTGCCAGATGCTCATTATACAGCTCCGGAGCCAGTTCCGCTGCCGGAGAGATATCATTCATGCAAAAGAAAGGCTTGCCGTTCAGCTGCTTCGTCCAAATGGAAATAAGATCAAATTTTTCAAAAACCTTCTTAGAAGGAAGGTCTGCGGGACTGGTTTTGCTGACCCAGTCATATCTTTCCTTTATCTTGGATCCCTCATTTCTGACAACATACACTCTGTCAGCCTCGATCGTCTGCCCGATTTTTCTCAGGACCCTTTTGATTCCCTTATTGAAATCCGGAGACGACGCCGCTTTTGCACACTCTATAACAAGGTTGTTGGTATTTGACTGGTACATCCTTACTTCTTCATCTCTTTTATCCGCTGTTACATCATGGATAATAAAGGCGCAGAACCCCTTTTGATATACTGGAACCGCCCAAAACTCAAACCATTTATCGAAAGAACTGTTATAAGTCCTGTTAATTGAAGATTGTCTCAAAATAGCAGCCTGATAGCTGAACTTGATCCAATCCTCGTCCTGATTTGGTACAGACGTAAAAAAGGTTGTTCCAATAAGCTCTGCACTTGGCTTTCCTGCAATCTGGGCGTATTTTTCGTTAACAAAAAGAAACAGCATATCTTTAACTGTACCGAAAGGATCTGTCAGCACTTTAAATATACAGCATGCATCCGGAAGATCTTTGAGCATGTATAGAATATCATTTGGAGCAAACTCTACTGACGACGAATAACCTATTTTTCCTTCACTGCTTCTAGCCTGCATATCTATTCACCTCGTTAATAAATATTTCTGTGCAAAAACCCATAATAATTATACAACATCAGTAATCAATTTATAATTTTTTTCATAAATTACATTGCGAAATATGATAAAATAAAAACAGTTATGGAGGTAAAAATGAAGCAACTATTAAAGCAATTATCCTCATTATTGCTAATTTTTTTTATATGTTTTTCTGTTACGGGGTGCTCTCTGCCCCAGCAAGTAAGTAACAGCCCCCATGGAAAGCACACCATTACAATAGCCGCCAGGAGCGGATCTCATTCGGACATAATAAACGCTGTAAAGGGCTCATTTGAAGAAGAAAAAGGCTGTAGCATTGACGTAGTATCATTAAGTGCAGATGACATCAGAAAAACTTCGATTGAAGACTCATCAAATGCAAGCGGAATATACGATGTGATAATGATTGACGATCCTCTGATGCCGGAATATATCGAAAAAAATATGATACTGAATCTGACGCAGATGGGATATGTCGATGATGACGATTTTGTAGAAAAATCAAAGCTTCTTGGCAAAGACCCCTATCCACTTGGAGCAACATATGCTCTCCCCTTCTCAGGGAATGTTCAATTGGTATTCTATAACCCTGAAGTGTTTACCGATACCGCAGCCCTGGACAATTGGAGCAGTATCCTGGATCTTTGTAGCAGTATAAACCAGACCGGAAAAAACGGTTATGCCATCAGGGGCCAGTCAGGAAATCCCATAGTATCAGATTTCCTGCCCATCCTTTGGGCTTTTGGCGGTGATTTGTTCGACGAAAGCAATAATGTTATTCTGGATTCAAAAGAGAGCCGGGAAGCGCTGGAATTATACCGAAAATTGTACGAAACAGGGGCAAATTATGAAAAAGATGACCTGGTCAAGGCAGTTTCATCAGGAGAAGCAGCAATTGCCCTTGGATGGCCTTCATGGTTCATATCTGCAGATGGCGTAGGAGCCTCAATCGCTCAGATTCCGGGTAAAAAATCCCCTTCTTCAGCAGTTTTATCCACCGGAGAGATTGGCAACTGGCTCCTGGGCGTAACATCAAACTCCTCAAATCCTGAGCTTGCACTGGAATTTGCCGAGTATCTCACCAGCGAGCAGGTTCAAAGAGAGGCATTAAAATACGGCGGCATCCCCACAAGAAAGAGCATTTTCCGTGACCAGAGCGTTCTGGATCAGTATCCATACTTTTCTCAAATATATAGTGGAACCAACAATTCAAGAGTACGTCCACGAACCATCAACTGGTCCAAAATAGAAGATGCTCTCGGAGCAGAACTGGTAAAATATATAGACGGTCAACAGACCGTAGACGAAACCATTACCAATGCCTCAGAAGAAATATCCATAATAGAACGATAATAACAAGTGTTATTATCGTTCTATTATATTATTCAGGAAGAAATCATACCTTTCTTTCATTTTTGTTTATTCATTTCTTATCATTTCGTCAAGCTCTTTTCTGAGCATAAGAAGCGATTTACCCGTCCTTCTTGCAATACCTGCAAGATCTTCATATTCCAGCTTACTTCTCTCCATGTCATAGCCAGATGACTTCTTTACCCTTACCTCGCCATACGGCGTTTCAACCTTACTGATCGACCTCGAAAGAACATACCTGTTGCTAATATTTTCGCGAACACCTATCGTTGTAATATTCTTAAAAATCTCTTTAATCAAAGTTTCTTTTTTGTCTTCTTTGCACATGCAGGTGATGAGAAAACCCGGACGGTTCTTTTTCATACCAATTGGTATTGTATAAACCTCTACTGCTCCAGCATCTAAAAGTCTTTCTGTCGCAAATCCAACATCTTCAGAAGTCATATCATCAACATTACATGACAATTCTACAATAACTTCCGCCTCTTCACTTGCTGTTCCCAATATAGCCCTGACACAATTTGCCTGTTCAAAATCCTTATTTCCCATGCCATAGCCAATTTTATTTACCGCCATTACCGGTTGTGGGCCGAATTCAAAAGCAAAGTACTTAACAAGAGCTGCGCCAGTGGGCGTACATAACTCTCCTGATACCCGCTCGCTGGAATAACTTGGGATATCAGTCAGCAAAAGCGCGGTGGCAGGTGTTGGAACCGGCAGAATTCCATGTGCACACTTAACCTGACCACTTCCCACATTGATCGGAGAAACAATCACCTTATCAGGATCAAGCTCGTGCATAAGATAGCATGCAGCTGCAATATCTGCGACTGCATCAAGATTACCCACCTCATGAAAATGGATCTCTGAAACAGCCGTATCATGAACTGCACTTTCTGCTTCTGCCAGAAGTTCAAAAACCTCTCTGATATCGCTGCGTATTTCTTTAGCTACATTAAGGCTTTCTATGATTTCTTCGATGTCGTACAAGGAATTGCCATGATCATGCTCATGTTCATGATCATGGTGGTGTTCCAGCTCATGATTATGTTCATGATGGTGATCGTGACCATGCTCATCTTCATGAGAATACCCGCCTTTATCCTCATCATGCCCTTTGCTTAAATGTGAAACATCGTGGCTTTTTTCTTCTTCTCCGTCTACAAGGACTGTCAGATGCTGCCCCGTGATTCCACATTTCTGGCTCTTTGCCAGTTTATAAGTAACCTTGGGAACATTCATTGCGTTAAGATCACTCAGGATCTTCTCTTTATCGTCAAAAAGTCCTATCAGAGCCGAAGATAGCATGTCTCCGGCAATACCCATTTTACACTCAAGATAAAGAATTTTCACAGATAACCGCCTTCCTTAGTCTTCTATGACTACATTTGTCAGTGTTACACCCTTACCTTCTATGATGTGTGCCTTTCTGCCACCACAGAAAGGGCACAGGTAATGATTATCCCTATGTGGTGTATACTCTTGTCCACACTCCTCACACAATGCTTTTACATCAACCTCTTTGCAAATCAGTTCTGCGCCTTCTAAGATAGTCCCTTTAGAAGCTTCCGGATAATACTTATGCATGTAATACGGCATCACTCCACTGGTCTTGCCTATAGCTACTTCTATCTGACGTACCCTGCCGGCGTGGTTGGCTATGGCAACCTCAATTGCCATATTCACCATTCTGGTAATGTAACTCATTTCATGCATTTATACTTCTCCGTTGTTCGATATTTCATATATTTTATTATCATTTTATTACATTTTTATTGATTATGAATGTTTTTTTGCAATAATAATAGTATGGAGGTGAGATATGGCTCATAATGTCGTGATCACATGCGTTGGCTGCGGAAGATCCTTTACCGCCCGCAACAGCGGAAACCCTTTCTGCTGCAAGGCCTGTAAGATTCGCTATTCATATCATTATACATTTAAATGTCGTGAATGTCGCAATGCTGCTTGTGAAGTAAGAAATAATTCTCTCCAGGGTTGCGCCCTCGATTGTCCTAATTTAAAATGGAATCCTTGATATATTGTGTATGCAATAAATATTATATATAACAAATATACCTTATTTATTATATTCACTTTATGTTACTTATATCTTTTTCCTTGTCCCTGCCAGATGATCCACAAATTGCCTGGCTGTTCTTCCGGAAATACCCCCGTGACTCATCTCCCATCTATCCGCTTCCAGCTTCAATTCCTCATCACTTATATCAATTTGATCTGCCCTTGATAGCGTTCTTATTATGTCGTAAAACTCCTGCCTTGAGGGCTTATAATATCCTATTGTGACACCAAATCTGTACGCAAGAGAAAGTTTTTCTTCCATGGTATCAGATCTGTGAATATCGCCATTTTGCTCTATGTCACTTCTGTCACGCCACGTCTCACGAATCAGATGCCTTCTGTTTGAAGTGGCATAGATCAATATGTTGTCCGGTTTAGTCTCAACACCGCCCTCAATAAGCGCCTTCAGGAATTTATAATCAGATTCATCCTCCTCAAACGAAAGATCATCCATATAAATGATAAACTTATAATTCCTGTTCTTTATCTGTGCAATGACCTGTGACAGATACCTGAACTGGTATTTATATATTTCTATCATTCTCAGTCCATCAGCGTAAAATTCATTGACAATTGCCTTTATGCTGGTGGATTTTCCTGTGCCGCTATCACCAAATAAAAGAACATTATTGGCTCTCTGCCCTCTTACAAACGCCCTTGTATTAGCTATAAGCTTTTCTTTCTGAATCTCATACCCCACCAGATCGCTTAAAACGACACTGTCCATATTATTGATAGCGTTAAATTCAACTTTTCCACTGGGAAGATCACGAAATCTGAAGGCCTTGTTAAGACCAAATGCTCCTACTCCAATATCCTTGTAAAACAGGGTCACCAGATCAAAGAATTCCTGCACCGACGTTGCTTTTTCAAGGCTTTCGCTGAGCTTTCTTACCTTGGCACTGACGTTTCCATTGTACATAAGTTTAGGCTTATCAATGGCCTTATAATCTGTAATACAGCTAAAACAGTCTATTCCCAGATCCTTTTCAAGCTCTGTGAAATCAAATTCAAACAACTCTTTAATCGCCCTGAAATCATTAAGGGCAAAATGATTGACGCTTCCATCCTTACTTCCAACTTTTTCGCAGGTAAGGCTAAAGGGATTCTCATCCATTATCAACAGATAAGTCAGGTAATTGTGCCATAGATTCTTATCAAAAGCATATGCTGTTCCCATCTCAAGAAGCCGCTTTATCTGTCTGTAACAGCGCGCAATAAGGTCCTCTTTATCATATTCCCCGCAATGATATGCCCTGTATACAGCAGCCAATTGCATCAGGATAGAGTCCTCCGGAAGACTTCCGTAAATAAGAAGTTTAGATACTATTTTCTCCATATACCCTCGTTATATATAATATATATTTTATATCATTCGTTCTCAATTAAGAATTTTTCCAGCTCATCAAAATCCTGCATCGGTCTCTTTTCAAAGTCGTTAAAAGCATTTCTGGTGGGCTTTTTGGGGGTCGAAGTGCTATTGTAATACTCATTCTTTATGCAATCCTTCATGAATGCTATAGGCACTTCAACTTCCGAGCCGTAATTAGTCATATAATCATAAGATTTTTTTATTCGCTCAAGATCATAATCAGCTGCCTCTGCGATCTCACGGACTTCTCTAAACCTGAAGTCTTTATACATTAGGTCCATAAGCTCATCCAGAATCTCTTCTTTGTTAACAGGTGCTTCTTTTATCCGTCTTGCGTTCTCATGTTCCTTTTTGGATACATAAAACCTTATTCCAACGGTCTTTCTGCCACCTTTAATAGGTTCGTAGTCCACTTCCAGGCTTGTCTTGCTGTTTAGCTCTTCTTTAACTTTAGATAAAACGTTTCTGTTAAAGATCTTATATTCCTTATACTTGTTCTGACCACTTTTTTCTGCCAGTTCTTCTATCCTGTCATAATCAGGATAATCCTTTTCAAGCTCAGCCTTTATCTCCTTGCTGCCTTTTCCTCCGGAATTGATTATACCCAGTTCCAATTTAAGTTCTGTGAGCATATAATCAAAAGAAATGGTCCCCGTTTTCTTTGTTACGGCCCGTTCATAATCATAAGCAGAATTAAGCATCTCATATAGCCGTAGAGAATAGACACTTTTTAAGCTGATTGTTTCTGCAAGACTCAGTACCGTATAGTCCTTTTGAAGATTCACTATCTTATCTGTAAGATAATTGTTATACCTAAGCTTGAGTGTTCCATTTTTAAAAGATGCATCTGTAACAACCTGATGAACCTCAATTTTGCCGTTCTCTTTGTCTTTCATCAGAAGGCTCCAGTCAAAAATTGTCTGCTGACCTTGAACCTGCCTGTCACACAGGGCCTCTATATGTTCATAAAGGGATCCGGAATTGGAGTTGAACATTTTACGTAGTTCAGATCCATATATGGTTGCAACAACATTATTGGTCTCATCGACCTGAATATGCTGCATTCCTATGGCAAAAAGCTTCTGGCTCAGTGCAGTGCCCTTTCCCATTGCATTTATAAGTTCATTGGATTTCTTATAGCTTTTATTTGCAACTATGAGTTGATCCCTGTTTTCTTTTTTCATATTGAGCAGTTCCTCTTTTTATATCCTAGTGACAGCTTCCTTTTTTGGTCACCTGATAGAAAGATATCTCATTCCTTTTCTTGTCACCTTAAAATCGTGATTTCTTCCTTTTTTACTTCCTCAAGCTCTATTATATTCCCATTACAGTCACTTACAAGTATTTTTTCACAATATTTTGTGGTTTTCAAGCTTTTTAAACACTAATTTCTATGACTAATCCGGTCAAATATTTTCTTCCCTTTTCAGTCACTTTTCAAACCCTAATTCCTCTTTTTGTACCCCGTTGACTCTTTTGATTAATACTTTCTGGTCAATCACTATCCCTTTTCAGTCACCCAATCCCCTTTTATGCTTCACCTGGGCCTGTATCCTTCTTTTATTCCATGTTCTCACCCATTTATTTACTACTCTTATACCGGAAAAGACCGGTTTTCTTTTTCGTATTTATTTCAGCTCTTGTCATATTTATTATTTCTACTCATGTTTTCCCTTTTTATACACTTTTAGCATTGTTGCCTTCCCTTTTTGGTCACCTTTATTTGTATTTATAAGTAAAACATGCAGAATTCAATATTTCTTTTGTAGCAGATAATGGATTTTAATTTACAGATATAAACTTTATTCTCCATAATCTGCCTTTCATTCCTATTTTGGTCACCTTTGCATTCCCTTTTTAGTCACCTCAACTTGTTTTACCCGGCATAAAGCGCATATATTCAGCGGTTTTCGGATCTTATGATCAGGCTTTTTATATTTTCCCTTTTCGGTCACCTTTAATCCCTAATAGTGCACTTGGGCTCCCAGATCCTATCACTTTTACTATTCTCCTGACATTCCAGTTATAGATACTTTTCAGACCTATTAGCTACACTTTACATCCCTTATTTGCACACTTTTTAATCCTTTTTTTGTCACCTTAGCACCAGGAAATGCGGTATTTATCGAGCTTTCACGTCTTTTTAATTAATTAATAATTGTCTGTTTTATATATAAAAAATAAAACACTCTGTGCCATTAAAAATGTGTACAGAATGTCTTCTACAGTTATAAAGTATTTATTTAATTATTCTAATAGCAGTCCAATGAATAGTAAATATTCTAAATTAAAGAATCACAGACAGCAAAAGTATTTATCCTGGATTTTACAAGCAGTCTCTTTCAAATTGACTCCTGTAGAGCCTCTTTTCACCGAAATGTTCTATCTTTAAGGCCTTAAAGTGAAATACTTGGAGCGGATTTCTTATGATGCCTTTAAACGCAAAACAAGCCCCTTTCCTTGCGATGGATCAGGTCCTATAGGATTATCGAATTTTTGAAGAATTTCTGGAATCTATACATTCTTGGATAAAGAATCCAAGAATGTGGCAACCAAGCCATTAGAGTCGACTTCGTCGAAGGGCTTGGTTGCTGCTGAATCATATCGGCACGAAACCCGCAGTAAATGCGTATTTCTGTAATTTCATCTAAGAAGTCATGCCTTATTTAACGCGAAAAGTAAAAATCATTCAAGGATCAAGCTTTTCTAAATGTTATAAGGAATCTATGACTTATAGAATCTGGTCTTAGCAGCTTGGAAACAAATTTAATATTGCAAAATCTATCATTATTACATGAATCTAACAATTGAAAATATATAATTACGCATGATATTAATATATTAATTTCAATATTAATATAATTCAATTATACAATTATTTCCAGGAAATAAGATGTAAATATGCGACCCAATTCACAGTTCTTATTATAATTCTTGATTATTATTAATATTTACAAAATTTAACAATTATTCAGTTTTATACTTACTCACATCTGAGGGTTTTGCCTTACATCGAACTTGCAGAAGCTCTTGTTATTTAATTTCATTATCAAAAGCCGAATTTAATTATATCTAAAATTAATATTCATACAAAACACTGTTATTATCAGCTATATAACATACGATATTATATCATTGCGTTATGCACGCTTGTTATATTTATGCATCTTTCCTTGCAATCACAAGATATCCACCTTCAATAATTCTTTCGCTCTAAATTTGATGCTGATTTTATGCGGTTTTGCAGTTTATATTATTTTAATATTTTATTGCACCTTGTTGATTTACTAATTTGCGTTAATTGTCAGAAAATTTAATTCTATTTTCGATATGCTTTTACATACATTCACTCACCAGCACGCCAGATAATCGCGCCGAATGGATTTTGATTAAATCCAGTGCAAAACCTGATCATATTTAATTGTTTTTGCCATATTGCATGTTAAGCATCCTTTTTTGGGATCATCATCGCCTTTGCGATCATAATAATTTTTTGGGCCTGGTAAAAAAGGAAGCTGCATTATCTACATTTTCCCAGATGACTTCCTGTCAAAGGTTCGAATATATATCTATCACATAAAATATATCTAATATTTATGATATATTCGATAAATAACATATCATTAACATCTACATACTATATATAATATAACATATTATTCAACATATGTAAACAATAACTAATATAATATAGATATGCTATTCCTAGCATATTACATATTTATAATGTATCATAAATATTATATATACATAAAACATGACAAATACATATAATATACCAAATATAACATATTCCATACATATATAATAAATGCAATATATAACAGATATGACAAGTACACTATATACAATACATATAAGGCATATTCAATATATACTGGAATTAAAATGTATGTAATACATGTAATGAATAATATATTGATGATATATATAATATGTGCAATGTGCATCATATAGATTTTGGAATAGAGATATATGTGTAATAGATATAAAATATAATATATGCTGATGATATAAATTATATAACACAAATAAGCGGACATTAGTTTTGCGGAATAAATACAATAAATATAAGAGATACAAATAGAATAAATAGAATAGATATATAGAATACATGCTATGCAATATATATAACATGAATAACAACCAGAATGTCTATGGAAACAGTAAGAAATAGGTAGAAGAAGTATGGGAAAGATTATATATAATATATGCATTATATGTTTAATGCAAAAGGGTGGCAACAAATATGAACGTAGAGGAATAGGCTATGAAATGAAGCCCAGAACTGGTGGCGAAAAGGTCCTTTTAGTAAGCGGTGATGCGAGTAAATTACAATAGTAAAATAGGATATATGGCGAAAACTATAAAAAACAAAGATGATATATGTTAGATATGACATATATCAAATGGAGGTTAGAATCAGACAATTAAGAGATGCACATATTGAAAGAAGATAAATGCAATGCAATCAGAAAATATGATCTGAATAAGAATAATATATACGTTATATATCGCAAATATAAATCTGGTCTCGAAATGTGTGAGAATGGATGGTAAATAAGAAAGGGGGAAGGCGGCGACAAAAAAACAAAGAGACAGATGTGCAAACAAACAAGATGAATAGAACATATAATATATATAACAGATATGAAAATGCTGTACTTAAAATATCGATACAGGTTTGGACTTCTGAAATGCCAGGAGAAGATTTAAAACGAAATGTGATACTAAGAAAAATATATATGCTATATAATAGATATATAACATAGAAGTGCCAGAAGCGTTAGTGTTAGGCGAGGAATAACATGAGATAAATAAATAAGATATATAACACATCTATATTATAACTAATATATTGGATATATTCGTCATATTGTATATTGAAAATAAATAAGAAGGTATCTATAATATAAAAAGAAAATAAAAGAGTTAAAGGGGAGTCATTATGCGTATCGTAGCATTTAGTAACCAAAAAGGCGGCGTGGCAAAAACAACTTCAAGTTATGCGATGGCAGTGGGACTGGCCAACAGAGATAATAAAGTCCTAGTGATTGATGCGGATCCACAGGAAAATCTTTCTATGACCGCTGGAATCGATTTAAATGAGATTGATCCGGATCCGGAAGACATTGAGCGATTAACACCGGAACAGAGGGATTATTTCCTTAAGAACGTACCTGCCAAGCTGTTTGAAGTGATGACCGGAGAAAAGGATATTAATAAAGCAATTATACCTATTGCAGACAATCTCGACCTTATAGTTGGCGGAATTGATCTGGCGTCAGCGGATATGACCTTTAATGAGCTGGGAAGAGAACGCCTTATAAAAAAGGCTCTAAGTAAGCTTAAGAAAAAGTATGATTACTGCATAATCGATTGCAGCCCTGCCCTGGGAGTAGTACTTATGAATATACTGACTGTAGCAGATGAGGTGATTATTCCGCTTGAGCCGGGAGCATATTCATTGCAGGGATTATCAAGACTATATAAGTTTATTGACCAGATACATGATTATACCAATGATAAGCTTAAGGTTGATGGAATCCTTGTAACAAAGGTCAGAAACACGGCTAATTCCAAAATATGGATAAATGATATTCAGGAAAAGGCTGTACTATTGGGGACAAAGGTTTATAAATCAAAAATAAGGCTGAATGTATCGGTTGAAGAAGCGCAGACAATGAAAATGGATATATTTGCATATTCGGGAGGATCTGCGGCTGCCAGAGATTATGATGATTTTATCGATGAATTTCTTGAGGAGGGTGAGTAATGGGTAAAGCAGATAAGCTAAAACAGGGGGCAAAGAAAACCGGATATGGACTCTTCAAAGATATGACCAAGCTCAATGCAGTAGAAGAAGAGAAAACCATAGAAATAACAGATGAAATCCAACAGCAAGAGAATTTGACTGAAGAAGTCAAAGAAAACACAGACGTAGAACCTGCAGAAACAGTAGCAGAAACAGTAGCAGAACCGGAAGATGAGCCGGCAGAACAGGAATCGGAAATGTCGGTTGAAGAGCAGCTTGTGGCAGAGGAAACAGTAAGAGAAGAGGCAACTGTTCATACTGATGACGACAGCAAATCACGAAGGCCGGTTGAGACAGTACCTGAGCCAAGATCAGAGGAGCCTGCAAGATCTGAAGTGCTGGATGAGATTCTTAAAGGCGTAACAAAAGAGCCTGTTAAAGAGCCTGTTTCGGTGGTTATAGAAGCCCAGCCTGAATCTGATAAAAAAACAGAAGTTGAGAACGCAAAGGAAACCCAAGTAAATAAGGTGGTTGAGGACGTAATTAATGATGGAATTAATAATGTAAAGGATTCAGATCCCAAGCCTGTCAAGAAACAGAACAGCCGTTATGAAAAAGATAAATTCCTGCTTTTGGACATCAGAGGATACAGGGACTATATTGAGCATATTGCAAAAGCAGCCAATATGTCTGCAACAAAGTATATTCGAAGCCTGATTGAACAGGATATGGAGAAAAATAAGGAAATATATCTTGCCCACAAGAAGTTGGAAGAGATGCTTAGAGGGAAAAACGGAAATTAAAGTTGCATGAAACTAAAAAGTCCCCTGGATTTGCTCCAGGGGACTTTTTTATTATGCTTTATTTAAAATATTATTTCTTCTTGCCATTGACAGCATCTTTAAGAGCCTTGCCTGCCTTGAATTTGGGAACGGTAGCTGCAGGAATCTTGATTGCAGAGCCAGTCTGAGGATTTTTGCCGGTTCTTGCAGCTCTCTTAGCTGTTTCGAATGTTCCGAATCCAACAAGCTGAACTTTACCTTTTTTCTTAAGCTCCTTAGAAACTACATCTGTAAAGGCTTTAACTGCCTTTTCGGCGTCTTTCTTGGAGAGCTCAGTAATCTTAGCAATAGCATCAACAAGTTCTGTCTTATTCATGGATTTTACCTCCCTCAAAATGTGTAATAACTACTAGAAAAAATTCTACACTATATTTCAGGGCTTCACAAGTAAGAAGAGACGAAAAAACGCCAAAAATAAGCATGCTTTTTAGTGCACAATTCTGAAAGAGCGCAAAACTATTGACTTTTTTCAGAATGGGTGGGAGAAAAGTCAGAGTTTTGCTACGGTCTGTCTATACAGCTTTGTGAAAAAGTAGGTAGAAAGGACCAGTGAAGCAAGTTCTGCAATTGGAAAAGCCCACCAGACCATGGAAAGGACTCCTGTAAGCGAGAAAAGCCAGGCGACAGGGATAAGGACAACGAGCTGTCTTCCAACAGAGACGATGAGTGAATAAGTGCTCCTGGAAAATGCCTGAAATATCGAGCCCATTGCAATGCAGATGCCTGCAAGAGGGAAGGACAGGCATATGGTTCTTAATGCAGGGATTCCCAGTGCCATCATGTCGTCAGAGGCATTAAACATCGTGAGCAGCTGATCAGGAGCTACAAGGAATGTTATTGTTCCTATGATCATAATAGATAGTGCAAGGATAAGTGCAAATTTAAGGGCTTCAACAATACGGTCTTTTCTTTTGGCTCCATAGTTGTAGGCAAGAACGGGAATAAGACCGTTATTCAGGCCGAAAACAGGCATAAAGAAGAAACTCTGAAGCTTGAAATATACACCAAAAACAGCGGTTGCAGTTGAGGAAAACATACCTAAAATACGATTCATAAGATATGTCATTGCAGAACCTATGGACATCATAAGAATAGACGGGATGCCTACAAAGTATATTTCGCCGATAGTTGAACGGTCCGGATGAAAAATCTTCTTTAAAGATAAGTTTATTTCCTTGTTGAATCTTAAATTGCAATACAGACCTATAGAGGACCCGATCAGCTGACCGAGAATAGTGGCATAGGCAGCGCCTGCGACACCCAGCGCAGGAAATGGGCCAATACCAAAGATCAAAAGAGGATCAAAGATTATGTTGATGATCGCACCTGTTCCCTGAGAAAGCATGCTGTAAATGGTCTTGCCGGTAGACTGAAGAAGGCGCTCTAAAGTCATCTGAAAGAACAGCGCAAAAGAGAAACAACATACTATACTGATATATGTTGTGCCAAAGTCTATAATATGAGAGGCTTCGGTCTGGGTTGATATAAAAGCTCTTGAAAAGAAAAGGCCTATTATAAAAAATGCTAAAAAGTTAAAAATGGTAAGAAACAGGCCGCAGTTCGCAGCAGAATCAGATTTATCAAATCTTTTTTCTCCAAGGGAACGGGATAAAAGGGTGTTGATACCAACGCCTGTTCCTGCTCCGACAGCAATCATAAGATTCTGAAGCGGGAAGGCCAGGGTAACAGCAGTAAGAGCATCTTCACTTATTCTTGAAACGAAAATACTGTCTACTACATTATAAAGAGCCTGGACAAGCATGGATATCATCATGGGAAGGGACATGCTTATTATTAATTTTTTAATGGGCATTGTTCCCATTTTGTTTTCTTTATTCATGTAAAACCTCGATTTTATGCACGTTTTAAGCCTACGGACTGATAGTATATCATGTATTTAAAAAGGTTTCCATAGAAAGAAATTTCAATTTAAAGACGGTTTCGTGCGATTTAATTTCAAAAACGTCAATTTTTTTTAATTTTTTTGTATTTTTTGTTTGATTAATGATTTGACATGTGATAAAGTTCTTTTTGCTCGCGTCTGAGCATTCTATATCGCTTTTCTCACAGCGTCACTTATATGGTTGGTTGTCGTGCAAGCGCACCGGTTTTTCGAGAATTCGGAAAATCGGTGCGTGTCTCTTTTTTTCTAAAGTTATAAATGATAATATTATAAGTACATTACAAGTTTCTTGCTCAAATTAAGGAGGCTATATGCGTAGAAAGGTGCTTATTGCAGATGACACGTCGCTAATGAGAGAACTCATCAGGGGTTCGCTTCCGAGTGAAGAGTATCAGATAGTTGGTGAAGCGGTATCCGGGGACCAGGCTATTGAGAAATATAAGGAAACGCAGCCTGATGTAATGATACTTGACATCAATATGCCTAAAATGAACGGGATCGATGCGTTGACCGAGATTATGAAGATCGATCCGAATGCAAAGGTGATAATGTGCTCTGACCAGAAGTATGAATCTATGATCATGATGGCTTTAAAAAAGGGTGCGAAGGACTTTGTTATCAAACCGTTCACATCCTATGATATATTACTTGCGGTCAAGAAGCTTTTTAATTAAGAACAGGGGAGAAACAGTGTATGTTAAAACAAGTATCTATCTATGCTGAGAACAAAAAGGGATGTTTTCAGGCAATCACAGGACTATTGGGGGAAAATGGAATTAATATTCTGGGTTCGGTCACCAATGATTCTGCAGAATATGGAATAATACGAATGGTGGTCTCTGACCCAGATAAGAGTATAGAAGTGCTGCAAAGAAGCGGTTACATCTGTAAAACCACTCCGGTTTTGGCAATCGAGTGCCCTGATGAGGTGGGAGCACTGGACAAGATCCTTAAAACGCTATATTCCAGCAATATCAATGTGAATTACATTTATCTTTCATTTAACAGAGATTCGGGGCTGCCTATCATGGTCATGCATACGGATGATACATTCCAGGTGGAGAATATTCTGATAAATAAGGGATATAACTGCTTATAAAAAAGTGCCCTGCATTGAATGCAGGGCATTTATATTTGGATAAATATGATATATAACAAATATAAAACAGATATCAAACAACCATTATAGGAATTCAATCAATTTCCCAGGTATTGATCTTTGCTGAATGAATCACAAATCTTTTTCCGCTGCCGGAACGGCCACTGCAGGTAGAAAGGGTCAATATTGAAGGATAGGTAGAAAGATCCAGATCTTCAGGCTTCTGATACAGGCTGTTCTTTGAAATATATGCAAGGAAGTCATCATATTCATCCTCGGTAGTGACCACAGCATATGCATCACTACCAACAGTTGTAACGTAATATGCAAATATCTCATATTGGTAGACAGCTTTTTCTGTATAAATGTAGATGTAGGGATTTGATTTTATCATCTCGCGGTCTTCACTCTGACTAAGCTGCTTGAGCTTGCCGAACATACCGCCGTTTCTCATGTTGTGTCCGAATATAATATCGTGCATTCCGGTAAAATCAGGGGTGCTGAGAATATCGGTGAAAAGACAGCCTGAACTGTTGTAAGTACCCTCAAAGGTCTTTTTGAGGTATTCGTCAATTTCAGTCTCCTGAACAACGGGATAGCTGATCTGAAAATACGGGAAATAGAGCCAGGCCACAAAATCTTCATTGATGCCCTTCAGCTGGCTGTAATTGATATGCATTGGAGGAAAGGTGGCTCCCTCAGGTAGTTCATCGCGTTCTGCCAGAGATACAGTGTCCTGAGTAAGCATCTCATATTCAGTGTCTGCAATGTCGTACTCCTTATTGTCATTGTAGAGGCCGATGGATTCGAATATTATGATCCCAAGGCAGATAAGGAGAACAACGATTCTGAAATATTTATTCCTAAGGATTTTCATTAGCCTAACCCCTTTAAATTGCGATTTTCTCTAATTAATAGTATAACTCAAAGCTGCCTAAATCAATAATAGAGGCAGATGTTAGAAAAAATTTACTATTTAATAATAAAAAAATAAAGAATTAATTAACGGTTTTGTACGATTATGCTCTATAATATTATTTGTAATTAAGTTTATTCCATTATTAGGAGGAAGCCATGACAATAAACAAAAATCAGAACGGAAACGAGTTAACAGTTGCTCTTGAGGGAAGACTTGATACTACTACGGCGCCTCAGCTTGATGATGATTTGAAAAACTCTCTTAACGGAGTAGAGAATCTGGTATTTGATTTTTCTAAACTTGAATACATTTCATCTGCTGGCCTCAGAGTTCTTCTTTCAGCCCAGAAAGTAATGAACAAGCAGGGAAGCATGGTTGTAAAGAATGTCAGCGAAGAGATCAATGAGATCTTTGAAGTAACAGGTTTCATCGATATTCTTACAATTGAGTGATGATAATAAAAGCCTTTCTTCCTTCGGAAAGGCTTTTTTAAGAGCAGCCAAAGGACAAGGATATGAAAGAGCTAAGAATTGATGCTACAATTGAAAACCTTGATAGAGTGTTGGCTTTTCTTGACACGGAACTTGAAGGTATTGACTGCCCGATGAAGGAGCAGATGCAGCTTGATGTGGCAGTTGAGGAGATTTTTGTCAACATTGCAAGTTATGCATATCAGCCGGGAACCGGCGATGCACTGATTCAAGTTGAGAGTCTGGATGGGCCGAAAAGGGTGGAAGTAACATTTGTTGATTCAGGGGTGCCCTATAATCCGTTGCTGAAAGAGGATCCTGATGTGACCTTATCCGTTGAAGAGAGGCAGATCGGGGGCCTTGGTATTTATATGGTCAAAAAGAGCATGGATGATATGACTTATGAATATAAAGATAATAAGAATATATTAAAGATCATCAAGTGTATATAAGCCTAAACAAATATATGATTGATTTTAGCAGCAGTAACCTCTAGCAGCAGGCACTAAACAGTTTCTAACGCCTGATGGTTTCTGTTGCTTTTTTCATTAGTTATAATGTAAAGTTGAAACAACGGGGGGAGAAAAAATGCCCAAAAATGCCAATCAGAAACTCAAACTGTACTATCTTTACAGGATACTTCATGATATGACGGATGATGAGCATGCGCTTACAATGCCGGAGATCCAGATGCATCTGTCGGAGTGTGATATTACCGCAGATCGCAAGAGTCTTTATGATGACCTGGATGCACTCAGACAGCTGGGATATGACATAATCGGGGAGAAGAACGGGCGCAGCTACAACTATCATATGGGAGAAAAGGAATTTGAGATAGCGGAGCTTAAGCTCCTGGTGGATGCCATCCAGTCATCTAAATTTATCACAGAGCGTAAATCAAACGAACTTATCAAAAAACTTACATGCTTTGTCAGCAGATATGAAGCTACGCAGCTTAAGCGCCAGGTCATCGTCCAGGGAAGGATAAAGACCATGAATGAGAGCATTTATTATCTGGTCGATGAGCTTCATAGTGCCATATCAAACAAGAGGAAGATACGGTTTGATTATTTGAAGTGGGACATCAATAAGGAACTGGTAAAAAAGCGGGAAAAAAGGTATGAAGTCAGCCCCTGGGCGCTTACATGGGATGATGAGAACTACTACATGATCGCATATGATGCTTCTGCAGATAAGATAAAGCATTACAGAGTTGATAAGATGCGGAATATCGAGCTTCTGGACGAAAAACTTCAGGGAAAAGAGCTTTTTCAGAAATTTGACATGGCGTCTTACTCAAAGATGAATTTTGGAATGTTTGGCGGAGAAGCTGTAAAGGTAAAAGTCAGATTTAAAAACGAACTGGTGGGAGTATTTATTGACAGGTTTGGAAAAGACATTTCGGTCAGAAGAACTGATGATCCGGACTGGGTGGAAGCAAATGTAGATGTCGCTATGAGTGATCAGTTTCTGGGGTGGATCTTTTCTTTGGGCCCGGGCGTAAAGATCGTAGCTCCACAGGAGGCTGTAGACAGATATATCCGTGAGATTGAGGCCATCAGGGCAATGTATTAGGAAGCGTTAGAGGAGAGCAGATGGAGATTAGAAGAGCCCAAAAGAGGGATGTTGAGGGAATACTAAATCTACTGGTTCAGGTTAACATGGTACATCACCTGGGAAGACCGGACCTTTTTAAAGGCCCTACCACTAAATATTCGGAAAAAGAGCTTGAACAGCTCCTTCAGGATGACAAGAGGCCTGTGTTTGTCTGTGACCTTGAGGGGGATATTGTGGGACATGCATTCTGCGTCCTTCAAGAGCACAGGGGAGAGAGGCTTATGGAAGACTGCAGGACACTTTATATCGATGATATTTGTGTTGATGAGAAAAGCAGAGGCTCTCATATTGGAAGGAGTCTCTACAGATATGCGGAAGAATATGCCAGGAGCCTTGGCTGCCACAATGTGACTTTAAATGTGTGGGAGTGTAACCCCGGGGCTAAGGCATTCTACGAGGCCATGGGTATGAAAGTGCAGAAAACGGGAATGGAAAAGCTTTTGGACGCATGACCGATCTACCAAAGGTTTTGATACGGCAAAAGGGATATAGGAAAATAATTGGTTAATGCAAAATGAAAATGGAATCTAAAATGACAAAAGGGCGTCCTCTGACGCTTCTTTTAAAGTTCGTCATACCAATTTTTTTTGGATTTATCTTCCAGCAGTTTTATAACATGGTGGATACAGTTATTGTGGGAAGATTTGTAAGTCCCGGAGCACTTGCGGCTGTAGGGTCCACGGGAACGATAATGTTCCTTATAATGGGACTGGCCAACGGAATGACTACAGGATATACCGTTCTGATAAGCCAGAAATACGGTGCCGGAGATAATGAAGGTACAAGAGGAGCTTTTGTCAATGCCATAATGCTGGGAATTATCAGCACTCTTATAATAACGGTTGTTTCTCTTTCAATAATGCACCCTCTTCTTAGGATAATGAATACACCGGCAGACATATATGATGATGCCTATGCGTATATATCAACCATCTGCGTAGGGAGCATTGCTCTTATCGGATATAACCTGCTTGCAGCGTCGCTTCGAGCCATCGGAAACAGCAGGACACCACTGTACTTTCTGATTTTTGCGGCACTTTTGAACATTGTACTTGACCTTGTTTTTATCATAGCACTGGGGCTCGGTACTTTTGGCGCGGCACTTGCCACCGATATCTCTCAGGGGACATCAGCTGTTCTGTGCATGATATATATCGTTCGCAATGTAGAAGTCCTAAGGCCCAAAATGACTGATTTCAAGCTGAACAGGGATTATTCACGTAAACAGCTCAATGTAGGAATCCCCATGGCACTTCAATTTGGCATAACGGCTTCAGGAACCATGGTGATGCAATCTTCTATAAATATCTACGGCTCAGTAGCTGTGGGAGGTTTTACCGCGGCGGGCAAGGTAGTAAACCTTATGACTGCAGGAATGCCTTCAATAGGCCAGACCATGGCTGCTTATGTTGGTCAGAATTATGGCTATGGCAATCTTGACAGGGTTGAGCAGGGCACTCGCGACGCCATGAAGATTTCGGCTGTATATTCACTTATAAATGCTGTACTGAGCATTGTGCTTCTCCCGTTTATCATAAGGCTGTTCTTCGATGCAAATGTGGATATAGCAACTTACCTGCCTTATTCGCGGACTTATGTGCAGGAGTGTGTTTTGTTTTATATTCCACTGGCAATGATCTTTATTTACAGGAATTCCATGCAGGCCTGCGGCTATGGCAAAACAGCTCTTGTACTTGGGATCATGGAGCTTTTGGCACGCTTTGCGACAGCTTTTGCCTCCATAAAGCTTCACAGCTATGCGCTTGCGGTGGCAGGTGATGCAACAGCGTGGGTCACGACCGGCATTCTTTCTCTGGTGTTGTATAAAATAGTCATAAAACAGTTAAGACGCAAGGTCCAATGAGGTCGGAATAATGATCTTCTAAGCCTGTAGAAAGCTTTCTTGTAAGATGGTTTTCTGCAGGCTTTTTTGTTTTTTCTACGAATTGCCCGATTTTTTGATCAAATTTGTGATTTGTCTTGCATTATATGGAGAATAAATACAAAATAGTTGTATTAAAAAAACAGTCTTGGAGTACAAGATAAATATGGGGAAGGTGAACGGTATGGAAGGAAATCAGGCAAAGTATGGCTCTGACAACGTCAAGAGTCTGGGGGAATCATTTTTGAAGGGTAAGAATGTTTTATTTCTGGGGTCTTCGGTGACCTTTGGAGCTGCATCCGAGGAGGATGGGATTCCGGAGTATTTTCAAAAGAGGTTTGATTGTAATGTTACAAAGGAGGCAGTTAGCGGAACAACCCTGGTGGACAGGGATGATGAATCCTATGTCAGCAGGCTGAAAAGAAATGTTGATACGACGAGGGATTACAGCCTGGTGATATGTCAGCTTTCTACCAATGATGCGACCTGCGATATGCCAATGGGGGAAATATCCAAGTCCCGAAACGCAGACGAATTCGATGTTTCAACAATAACTGGTGCTATTGAATTTATAATTGCCTATTCCCGTGATAATTGGAAGTGCCCGGTGATGTTTTATACCGGAAGCCGCTACGACAGTGACAAATACAATGCAATGGTGGGGCGGTTATATGAGATTGCCGATAAGTGGGATATCCGGGTGCTGGATTTATGGAATAATGATGAGTTTAATGATATTTCAGAGAAGGACCGCGCACTTTATATGGCAGACCCCATACATCCCACTAAAGCGGGTTACATGATGTGGTGGTGTCCTGAGCTTGAAAGACAGCTTTTGGATTGGAGGAGCAAATAATGAAATACAGGGCACTGGTGGCGGATGATGAGCCAATGATAAGGAGAGGTATCAGTTCTTTCCTTAACAGTAACGAGGATTTTGAAGTGGTGGCCGAAGCGGAGGACGGTGAAATTGCTCTTGAGAAGGCAAGGACCACGGCGATAGATGTCTTTTTTGTTGATATAAATATGCCTTTCCTGAATGGCCTTGATTTTATAAAGGAGCTCAAAAAGCTTTATCCGGAGGCGCTGGTTGTGATCATAACGGGGTATGATTTTTTCAGCTATGCCAGAAAGGCGGTGGGTCTTGGCGTATTTGATTATGTGTTAAAGCCCCTTCAGGAGGAAGTTTTTAATGAGCTTCTGGACAGGATAAGGGTTGCGCTCAAAGAAAGAAGCAATGAGGAACTGGAAAAAGAGTACCTTGAGTGGGCAAAAGAAAAGATGCGCGGAAGCCGCAGCGCAATGGTATCAGACCTTCTAAAACGGGTGCTGGACGAAAGGCTCACTGTTGATGAGATCAGGCAGGAGGCAGGATATCTTGGCGTTGTGTTTCCGGAAAAATATACGCTTATCCTGGTGAGCTGTGACGTTAAAGCATCAGGAGCCGCATCCGACTGGAATGAGGATCTTATATACTTTGTGTCGGAAAATATCGCTATGGAAATGTTTGCTTCTCTGGCTACAGATACCAAGTGTCGTGATGAATCAGGGAATCTGGTGCTCCTGACTGCATCTCAGGATCCTGCCATTCTGGATCAGAAGGTCAATGATTATATAGAATATATAACAAAGATCATGCCGGTGAAATGTGTCGTGGAGACAGCCTTCGGTGAGGGCATAAACACCATTTCAGGGGCTTACAGTAAAGCTTTCACGGCTTCTTCGGAGAACCTGGGTATGTCAGGCATGATGTCGCAGGTAGTTTCTCTCATTGAAAAGAACTATGGAAGAGAGGAATTTTCCCTTCAGGAGGCTGCAGATATGATAGGCCTTTCTGTTCCGTATCTGAGTCGTATGTTCCGTAAAGAAGCAGGGTGCACATTTGTGGATTACCTTACCAGCCTGCGAATGAGGAAGGCGACCATTCTTTTGCACGACGATGATGTAAAGATCTACGAGGTGGCAGAAAAAGTGGGTTATTCATCTCAGCAGTATTTCAGCCTTGTTTTTAAGAAAAAGTTAGGGGTAAGCCCTATAGAATATCGTCAGTCCATCAAAAGTTAAAAAAATATAAAATCTCGACAAACCATTCTAAATACTTTTTATTAGCCCTTGATTAAAATCTAACTTGTAAATAAACAAAAGGCCAAGGCCTTAAGGGTTAATAAGGAGGACATCATGAAGAAAAAGTTAGTTGGAGTACTTTTGAGCGTTTCGATGGTGGTAGCATCACTGGCTGGTTGTGGAAGCAGTGCACCTGCAGCAACAGAGCCTGCCAAGAGCGAAACAAAGATTGCAGACGAGCCTACAGCTAAGGCTGATACAGCAACAGACGGAAAGCTCGTTGTTGGATTTGCCCAGATCGGTCAGGAGTCCGGATGGAGAGATGCGGAGACAATGTCAATCCAGAGCTATGCTGAAGAGCATGCAGACACAGTAGAGCTTAAGTTTGCAGATGCTCAGCAGAAGCAGGAAAATCAGATCAAGGCAATCAAGAGCTTCATTGAGCAGGATGTGGATGTAATCGGACTTGCACCTGTTGTTGAGACCGGATGGGATCAGGTGTTTGCAGAGGCACAGGACGCAGGTATTCCTATTATTCTTCTTGACAGAACAGCAGATGTGGATGAAAGCCTTTATGCTACATTCATCGGTTCTGACTTTATTGAAGAAGGTAAGCTGGCAGCTCAGAACATGGCAGAGCTTATCGGTGGTAAGGGCAAGATCGTAGAGCTTGAGGGAACAGTTGGAGCATCTGCTGCAACAGACAGAAAGACAGGATTTGATCAGGAGATCGCAGCAAATTATCCTGATATCGAGATCGTAGCATCACAGACAGGTGACTTCACAAGAGCACAGGGTAAGGAAGTTATGGAGTCATTCCTTAAGTCAAACCCTGACATCGTCGGCGTATACGCACACAATGATGATATGGCACTTGGTGCTATCGAGGCTATCAAAGAAGCAGGACTTAAGCCCGGACAGGACATCGTTACAGTATCTGTTGATGGTGTAAAGGGTATCTTTGATGCAATGGTAGCAGGAGAAGCTAACTGCACAGTAGAGTGCAACCCTCTTCTTGGACCTCTTTTCTTCGAGACAGCTGCAAAGCTTAAAGCCGGAGAAAGCGTAGAGAAATGGGTAAAATCTGTTGATGGAGTATTCACACAGGATGTTGCTGCAGATGTAATTGACAGCCGCGCATATTGATATTGCAGTTGCTAAAGGCAGGCGCCTTGGACAACTAAAGAAATTAGTCCGCTCCATTTCATAAAAATGGAGCGGATTTTTAAAGGAGGGTGAGAGTTATGAGTCATACAAAGCTCTTAACGATGGAAGGCATTTCCAAGTCCTTTGGTAAAGCGGTAATTGCCCTGGATGATGTGCGGTTTGAACTGGAAAAAAGTGAGATACATGCACTTTTAGGAGAAAATGGCGCGGGTAAATCAACGCTGATAAAGGTACTTACAGGGGTTGAGGAAAGAGACAGCGGAGAGGTGGAGCTTGAAGGAGTCAGGATACATCCAAGATCCACCAATGAGGCACAGCAGGTCGGTATTTCAACGGTTTATCAGGAAGTCAATCTATGTCCGAATCTTTCCGTTGCTGAAAACATTTACATAGGAAGAGCTCCAAGGACAAGACTTGGTGGCATTGACTGGGCCAGAATGAATAAAAATGCCCAGGAATTATTAAAGAAATTTGACTTAAAATTAGATGTTACAAAGAGCCTGGATAACTATTCTGTAGCTGTTCAGCAGATGGTGGCTATAGCAAGGGCCAGCGATATAAAGGCAAAGGTGCTTATACTGGATGAGCCCACCAGTTCACTGTCAAATGTGGAAGTCGATAAGCTCTTTTCCATAATGAGAAGACTCAAGGAAGAGGGAATGGGAATCATATTTGTTACGCATTTCCTGGATCAGGTTTATGAGGTTACTGACAGGATAACGGTACTGCGCAACGGGAGGTATATAGGCACCTACAGGACCAGTGACCTTCCAAGGATGGAACTGGTGTCCAAAATGATCGGAAAAGACTATGCGAGTCTTAACAGATCACTTCAGGAGAGCAGGGAAGAGAAAAAAGAGACTAAACCGGGTAATGTCTTTATCAATATGAAAAAGGTTTCACATCAGGGAAGCATCAACGATATGGATCTTACCATATCAAAGGGTGAGGTACTTGGTCTTTCGGGCCTGCTGGGATCGGGAAGATCAGAAACGGCAAGGGTTTTGTTTGGAATTGACCAGGTGACAGCAGGAGACCTTGAGATAAACGGGGAAAAGGTTCACCTTAAGCATCCCCTTGATGCGATCAGGATGGATCTGGCTTTCTGCCCTGAAAACCGCAAGACGGAAGGTATTATCGCAGATCTTTCAATTCGTGACAATATTGCACTGGCACTTCAGGCAAAGAAGGGGCTGTTTAAGAAGATAAGCAAAAAAGAGGCTCAAAAAATTGCTGATGAATACATAAAAAAGCTGGAGATCAAAACTCCAAATGCAGATCAGCTTATAAAAAATCTTTCAGGTGGAAACCAGCAGAAGGTCATTCTTGCAAGGTGGCTTGCAACAGAGCCCAAACTTCTTATGCTTGACGAGCCTACCAGAGGCATCGATATTGGAACTAAGGCTGAAATTCAGAAAATAGTCATCGATCTGGCTGCCCAGGGGATGGCGGTGCTCTTTATCTCCTCAGAGCTTGATGAAGAGCTCAGGTGCTGTAAGCGGATCGTAGTATTGAAAGACATGGAGAGAGCAGGGGAAGTTTCAGGAGATGAGATATCGGAAGGTGCTGTAATGCAGATTATGGCAGGAGGAGAAGAATCATGAAAAAAAGACTAGCTAAGCTCTCTGGAAGTCAGGCTTTCTGGCCTGTGATCATATTTCTGGCAATCATATTGTTCAATACAATAATGACCAGGGGCGAATTTCTGTCAATATCAATAGTAGATGGGCATTTTTACGGGCGAATCATAGATATCTTCAGAAATGGAGGCAAGCTGATGATCCTGGCAGCCGGAATGACGATGGTGCTGGCCACAGGAGGAACAGACATATCTGTTGGCTCTGTAATGGCTATAAGCGGGGCGATTGCCTGCAGCATCATAAATGGGAATCTTTTACCGGGGCTGGGAGGAAATGTGGCCATGGCAATAATACTTGCCATAATCGCAGGAACAGTCTGCGGACTTTGGAATGGCTTTCTTGTGTCCCAGATCAAGATCCAGCCGATTGTCGCCACAATGATACTTCTTGTTGCCGGCAGAGGTATAGCACAGCTGATCACCAACGGAAAAATCATAACCATTAATTCTGATGCGTATTATTTCATTAACGGTGGATATATTTTGGGGCTTCCATTCCCGCTGTACATAGTTCTTTTCCTGGTTGGTCTTTTGCTGCTCTTTGTACAGAAGACTGCCTTTGGAATCTTTTTGGAGTCCATCGGCTGCAACCCTCTGGCATCCAAGTTTGCCGGAATCAAGGTAAATAAGTTCCTGCTTGCGATCTACACCATTTCCGGTGCCTTTGCTTCTGTTGCGGGACTGATAGAAAGTGCAGGAATAAAGGGTGCAGACTGCAATAACGCCGGTCTGAACATCGAGCTGGACGCCATTTTGGCTGTGGCCATAGGCGGGACCAATCTGATGGGAGGAAGATTCTCTATCTTTGCCAGTGTTATAGGCGCACTGATAGTTCAGAGTATCACCACCACTGTGCTTGCTTTGGGCGTTCCGGCAGCATATATAAGAGTGCTGAAGGCGGTCCTCATTATTGTGATATGCCTGGCACAGTCCAATACATTTAAGGTTTCGGTAGGAAAGATATTTGTAGGTAAAAGGGGAAGAAAGGAGGCGGTAGCACTATGAACAGACTTAAAAAGCTCAAGATAAAAAATGTATCGCTGACTATGACGCTTGTACTTTTCCTTATGATGTTTATCTTTGGATCGGTAAGATATGACCATTTCTTTTCGTTGTCTACTTTCCTGAATCTGTTTAACGATAATGCGTACCTGATGATAGCAGGAATTGGAATAACATTTGTTCTGATAACTGGCGGTATTGACATTTCGATTTCGTCAACCATCGCATTTACAGGCGTTTTCATGGCGTTTTGCCTGGAGAGAGGGATACCATCTTATGTAGTCATTCCAATTGCGCTGGCCATTGGCATAATTGTGGGTGCTGTTCAGGGAAGTCTGATCCATTACTACAAGCTTCAGCCTTTTATTGTCACTTTGGCAGGACAGTTCCTGATGAGGGGATTGTGTGTTGTTATAAGTGAGGCATCGATTCCGATAACAGATCCATTTTTTAAGTTTATGGCGCTGGGAAGGATAACTGTAAGCCTTGGGGATTCGAAGGCCCTGAACGGAAAAATTTACTATTATGTACTGATCTTTGCTGCTGTTCTTGTAATAGGTCTTTTTGTCCTCAAGAAAACTGCTTTTGGAAGAGCGGTATATGCCATAGGCGGAAGCGAACAATCTGCGGAGCTTATGGGCTTAAATGTTGCAAGAACCAAGATTGGAGCGTATATTATAAGCAGCTTTTGCGCTGCGCTTGCCGGAGTTGTGTTCTCTTTTTACACACTGGCAGGATACGGCCTTCAGAATATGGGAATGGAGCTGGATGCAATTTCATCGGCAGTTATCGGTGGCACACTTCTTACGGGGGGAGTCGGATCTGTGTTCGGAACAGCTGTTGGAGCCATGATACAGGGCATCATCCAGACTATTGTTACCTATGAGAACCTAAATACATGGTGGACCAAGGTCACTATTGCAGGTCTTCTCTGCTTCTTCATCGTAGTACAGAGGATCATTGCTGTCAGGGCTGAGGCCATGAAGGGCAAGGCTGTGGCTGCAGCTTAAGCAGAGCTGGAATATTTTAGAACAATTTTGGGGATGAGCACTATGAATAACCTACTGACAGGGTTTAAGACAACTAAGATTAGAACGAAACTGATCCTGTCCCAGATATTCATAGCGCTCATCCCTTTTTTGCTTGTAGGAATGGTGGGACTGGTATTTTCCTTCAGGGAGGCAAGGAAAAATGTGGCACAGAGGACTTCACAGACAGTGACACAGATAAGCCAGACCCTGGACATATATATGGAAGATCTGGACAAGCTGGTCTACGTCCTTGCAGATGAGATAGCTGCTTCTGACCTGTCAGGGGATAATGCTGCGGAAATCGGCAGAGTAAGGCAGACGATGCAGAATGTTATGGACAACTACGATGAGATTGCGGGCATTCTCTACGCTTATTCCGGTGACAGGTACATCAGTACAGGAATGACCAGGATTTCCAGAGATTCTTTTCAAAAGGAATCCTGGTATAAGACGGCGATGGAAGACATCAATACCCTTCACCGGATCAGCACCGTTACCGGCAGGAATATCACTACAGTTGTGGGATATAGCGTAGATGATGTCTTTTCTGTGGTCAAGGCTGTATATGATCCAAATACCGGACGTGTGCTTGGAGTTCTTTTGATAGATATTGGACATGACATTATATCCTCTGCAATAAGGGATTCGCAGATTGGTAATGAGGGCTTTGTATTTGTCCTTGATGAGTCCGATCATATGGTATATACCCCCATAAACAATGTGGTATACAGGATCAATCCCAAATGGCTGACTGATGAGACGAAGACACTTAGCGTGGATACTGGCGGCGGAAGCTACTATGTGAGATTTAAAACATCTAAGCGCACCGGATGGAAGACTGTCAGTGTCATCTCCTATGATACACTAATGGCTGATATTGACAGGATGATCGTAATTTATGCTGCAATGCTGGTGGTGACGCTGGTGCTGGTGCAGATGCTTTCGCTGAGGCTTTCGGACAATATCACAAGGCCCATTAAGAGCCTCAGAGACCTTATGCGAAGGACCGAAGAGGGCAATCTGAGCCTCAGATTTGAGGGTACGTCAAGGGATGAGATAAATGATCTTGGTCTTAGCTTTAACCATATGCTTCAAAGAATTGAGCAGCTTCTTGACCGGGTTCGTTTTGAGGAAGATCAGAAGAGAAAAGCGGAGCTTAAGATAGTACAGGAGCAGTTTAAGCCGCATTTTTTGTACAATACACTTGATACCATAAACTGGATGGCAAGGGAGCATGGGGCAAAAGACATTGTGGGGCTGGTGGATGCGCTGACAAATGTTTTCCGCATAAGCTTAAGCCACGGTAAAGACTATATAACCCTCAAGGAGGAAGTCAGTTATATTTCCAATTACCTCTATGTTCAGAAGACCAGATATGAGGATAAGCTGATCTTTGAGGTTGATGCCGATGAAGAGTGCATGACAACACTGGTTCCCAAGCTTATACTGCAGCCGCTCCTGGAAAATGCCATCTATCATGGGATAAAGCTTAAGCGCGGGACAGGACACATCCGTGTAGACGTGCATCGGGATGGAAACATGATATGTATGGCCGTTACGGATGACGGTAAGGGTATGGATGAGAATACCAGGGACTCCCTTAGAAAGCTGCTGCAGACCGGCGATGGAGAAGCGGATATCAATCCTGATGATAACCAGAGCTTTGGTCTGTACTATGTCAGGGAGAGACTGCAGTTAAGGTATGGTGACAATTATAAGGTAGATGTTCAGAGCACTATTGATGTGGGGACAACTATTTCCATCTATATTCCCTATGAAGGAGAAATGTGACGTGGTCTTTATTGGCAGGAGATTGCATTCAACAATATATCTTTTGACGCTGGTCATGCTTGTCATGGCTCTTTCAGGCTGCACCTATGGCGGCAGAACGGATGGCGGGCAGAAAAAAGGTGTGTCTTCGATAATAGGAGTATCCCAGGCCAACATGCGTGAGGAATGGCGTGTCGCGCTTATAGATGAGCTAAAAAAGGAGACTGAAAGGTCTGAAGATATCCAGATAATCACTGCAGATGCCACGGGGGATGTAGATAAACAGATTCAGGATATTGAGAATCTGATCGGGTATGGCATCGATCTGCTTATCATCTCTCCTTGCGATGAAAAAGAGCTGGTAGCCAAGATAAAAGAGGTTTACGACAGTGGAATTCCGGTGATAGTCATGGACAGGGCGGTCGAAGGCTTTGATTACACCCTTTATATAGGACCTGATAATGAGATGATAGGACAGCAGGCTGGAACGTATATTGCAGAACTGCTGGGGCAAAACGGAGGAAATGTTGTAGAGCTGTCCGGGAGTCAATCCTCTAAGCAGGGAAGTGAAAGGCTTTTGGGTTTTCGGAAGGTCCTGTCGGAAAACGGAAATATAACCATCAACAGGCTTCATCTTGGGGCTGAGTCCAAGGATGCGGCTTACGATATGATAATGGCTGCAAAAGGAGTTGTGGCGCAGGCGGACGTTGTATTTGCATACAGCGATATCATGGCCCTGGGGGTTTGTGACGCTGTCAGGGATCTGGGACTTGATGATAAGGTCAGAATTGTGGACTGCGACGGCTTCAAGGGTGCTGATGAGGGCATTGATCTTGTCCGTCAGGGCAGGCTTACAGCCACAGTATCATGTCCCATCGGTGGCAAAGAAGCTATAGATTATGCACTTTCCATTCTTGGCCATGAGAGCGGAGTCCCCAAGCAGGTGATACTAAGGAGCAATCTTGTAACTTCTGAAAACGTTGAAGAGAGCCTGGAGAAGATCAACACTGCGGTAGTTGATGACGGAAGTACAATAAGGGTCGGATATTCCCAGGTGGGATCTGAGAGTAACTGGAGACTGGCGAACACCAAATCCATAGAAGAAGCTGCCAAGAGATTTAATATTGATCTTCACATGGAGATAGCGGACCAGTCCCAGGAGAGGCAGTATGAGGCGATCCGGTCTTTCATCAGGGAAGGTGTTGATGTTATAGTGGTTTCGCCCGTGGTGGAGAATGGCTGGGACGAAGTGCTAAGAGAGGCCAAAAGAGCGGGAATTCCCGTTATCATGTCAGACAGAAACGTATCAGTGGAGAACAGGGAAGAAAACCTTACGACCACTTACCTTGGCGCGGATTTCATGGAAGAGGGCCGAAGAGCCATGAGATGGATAAGGGACAACGTCAAGAAAGACGGAAGGCAGAGCGTCATGGAGATCATGGGCAATGAGGGAGCGTCCCCAACTGAGGAAAGAGGAAAGGGGTTCAGGGAGATTTTGTCTGAAAATCCTTCCTATTATATAGCATACTCAGACCATGGAGACTTTACCTATGAGGGCGGCAGGGAAGTCGTAAGAAAATACCTTGAAAACAATGACTGGGATATAGATATTATCTTTTCACATAATGATGATATGGCACTTGGGGCTATTGAGGAGCTGAAAGCACACGGGATAAAGCCTGATGAGGACGTCAGGATAGTTTCAGTGGATGCCACCAAAGAAGCTTTTAAAGCCATGGTCAGAGGAGAGCTTAGCTGTGCGGTAGAGTGTAACCCCATAATCGGGGATCAGCTGATGAAGGCCATAAGGGATCTTCATAGCGGTAAGCAGATGCCATTCAGGATAATCACGGATGAAAAGATATATGATCAGAGCATGGCGGATGACTATATCAATAAGAGAATGTACTGATCCGGTTTTTTTGCTATAATCGACATATATCGCGTTTTGATCGTTAGCCGGCAGGTTATGGCGCTGCGTTTTGAAAGGAAGATGTCTGATTTGGAGCAGCATAAGAGAAGAGTACATTATTCAGGTAAATATCCGCGCAAATTTGAAGAAAAATATAAGGAAAAGGATCCGGAGAAGTATGCAGATACTGTAGCCCATGTGATATCAAAGGGATCTACCCCTGCCGGTATGCACATTTCAATTATGGTAAAAGAAATTCTAAAGGTCCTTAAGATTCAGCCGGGGGAGCAGGGACTTGACTGCACTCTGGGCTATGGAGGGCACACAAGGCAGATGCTTAATGCTCTTCAGGGGAAGGGCTGTGTGTACGGACTGGATGTCGATCCAATAGAATCGAAAAAGACTCTGGAGAGACTGCGGGATGCCGGGTTTGATGAGGATATTTTTAAATTCAGGCTGATGAATTTTGCAGATATAGATAAGCTCAGCGAAGAGGCCGGGAAATTTGACTTTGTTCTAGCAGATCTTGGAGTGTCCTCCATGCAGATTGATGATCCCAAGAGAGGGTTTTCGTACAAGATTGATGGCCCTCTGGACCTTCGCCTTAATCCCCAGCAGGGACAGTCTGCGGCAGAGAGGCTTCATGACATCACAAAAGATGAATTTAAGGGAATGCTAATAGAGAATTCAGACGAACCCTATGCAGAGGAGATTGCCGACAAGGTTTTTGGGCTTATGCGAAAGGGCGATGCTATGGATACCACTACGGCTCTTCGGTCTGCCATTGAAGCGGCGCTATGGAAGGTCCCGGCCGATGAGAGAAAGGATGCTGTTAAAAAGAGCTGTGCCAGAGTATTCCAGGCTTTAAGAATAGATGTAAACAGTGAATTTGAAGTGCTTTATGCTTTTTTGGAAAAGCTTCCGGATATACTTGCACCGGGAGGAAGGGCTGCAATCCTGACTTTTCACTCCGGTGAAGACAGGCTGGTAAAAAAATCCTTCAAAGCATTATACAAAGCGGGAGTTTACAGTGAGATATCGGAGGATGTAACCCGGCCTTCGCCGGAGGAGCAAAGGCTCAACCCGCGCAGTAAATCCACGAAACTCAGATGGGCAGTTAAGTCACGGGTATGACCAGGGAATGAAAAGAACAAAGTTTACTATAGATGACAGACAATTCTATACAAATCTGATTAGAATATCACTTCCTATCGCACTGCAGAGCCTCATGCTTGCCATGGTCGCTGCCTGCGATGCTCTTATGCTGGGGAGGGTTGCCCAGGAGCAGATGACGGCAGTGTCACTTGCCACGCAGATACAGTTCGTCCAGAACATGTTCCTGTCTGCAGCCACAGCTGCCGGCGCAATTCTGGGAGCCCAGTACTGGGGAAAGGGCGACAAAAGGACACTTGAGGATATATTTGATCTGATGCTTCTGTTTTGTGGGGCAGTGTCGCTTGCTTTTTTTCTCGCCTGTGAGCTGTGTCCGGGAGTTTTGATGAGCATCTTTGCAGAGGATGCCGGCCTTATCAGCGTAGGAAGTGCCTACCTGAGGATTGCGGGCTGGTCTTATCTTATTACGGGAGTTTCGCAGTGCTATCTGACCATCATGAAGGTGACGGAGAACGTGAAGGCAGGAGCTGCGATAAGCTCAGCCGCTGTGGTTCTTAATATTCTGCTCAACGCAGTCTTTATCTTCGGACTCTTCGGGATCCCTGCAATGCAGGCAAGGGGAGCAGCCCTGGCCACCACGCTTTCAAGAGTGGCAGAACTTGTGATATGTCTTTTAGTATCCTCCGGAACCGGATACGTAAGACCTGCCCTGTCCAGGGCGTTTGGCGTTTCAAAAGAGCTTGTGGGTGACTTCTTTAAACAGTGCCTTCCGCTTATGGGAGGAGGACTGTGCTGGGGAGTGGGATTTACTTCTTATACTGCGATCATGGGTCACATGGGCGTTGACGCTGCAGCTGCCAACTCAGTGGCGGCAGTTGTCAGAGATCTGGTGTGCTGTATGTGTAACGGTATCGGAAGCGCAGCCGGCATTATCGTCGGAAATGAGCTTGGGGCCGGACGCCTTGAACAGGGCAAAAAGTATGGTATCAGACTTAAGAATATATCCTATGTGATAGGATTTATCTCCACAGGTATTGTTCTTGCGGTTACTCCTGTTGTTGTAAACGGCGTGATACTTACTGATCAGGCGAGAGATTATCTAATATGGATGATGGTCATAATGTCATTTTATATGATAGGAAGGTGTGTAAACACCGTGACCATCAACGGAGTGCTGGACGGCGGAGGAGATACACTGTTTGACCTTTACAGCCTCATTGTGTGTATGTGGATGATCGCTATTCCTCTTGCACTGTGCGGGGCTTTTGTATTTCACTGGTCACCGCTTGCAGTTTATGCCTGCACCTGCCTTGATGAAGTGGGCAAGATTCCATGGGTAATGTACAGAGTAAGGAAGTATAAGTGGGTGAGGGACCTTACAAGGTAAATAGTTGATGGATGTAAAAGAGCTGCAGCAGTAATGCCACAGCTCTTTTATTGATAAAATACAGCTACACGGTTTGAATGTGCCAATATCGGCATATAAAGCTCATTACTCCTCCCAGAAAAGCTCGTCAAGGGTCTTGTTGAGAACCTTACAGATTGCTATACAGAGGTTTATAGTGGGATTGTAGTCCCCTTTTTCTATTGCGCTCATGGTCTGCCTCGAGACACCGCATTTTTTAGCCAGTTCTTCCTGCGACAGATCAAGAGCTGCTCTTGCAGATTTTAACCTGAGATTCTTCATATATCAGTCCTCCTGCCCGGAACTTCTATCACCGATAAGTCTCTTAATAATGAGTTCAATTCCCAAAAGTATCACCATTATAAGAACCATTATGTTCAGGATTGGAAGACCGATCTTGCCGTTCTCAAAAAGAGTTCCGTTTGCTGCCTGACCGGCGATGGGAATGATATTAAAAATGATGCATGCTGCGAATATGATGAGATAGGTCTTTTTGTTGTTGTTGAGGCCCCAGTAGACATCATTCCAGATGCAGTATGTTCCCAAAACCATAACGCCAAGGATAACAGCCATGCAGTCCAGGGCATAATTTTCAATAGGAAGTTCTACTTCGCCGGCTGCAAGCACCATCTTAATGACCTCAAAGGCTATAAGTGCGTAGAAGGCGTACATATAGCCTCTGCCGCGGATCAGCTGCTGTCTCTCATCATAATCTGTCTTCAGATGGTGGTTGGTATTGGCTATTTTCAAAAGAAATGCTGCAATAATAAGTCCAACTATAATTCCTGTGGCAATTCCTGCTGATATTCCAAGTTTCATCTCTATCCTCCTCATATAATTACAAATCAAAAAACAAATCGATAGCATACAGTTTCATGTAAGGGTGACGTCGTGTTCCTTATAAGCACATAGTAAACTGTGAGCAGAAATATGTCAAGTATATTTTACATAAAGCGCCTGTGGAATGAAATATGTAATGTGAATGCTGAGTAATTGCAGAGTGGCTTATGGCCGCTTTCTGTTGTTATACGCATGAGATTGGGGTGCGTTTTTGCGTATAATTTTGTATCATAATAGTAGTACTCAGAAAGCGAGGGAATGCGATGAAGATATGTCTTTTAAATGATTCTTTTCCGCCTGTCATAGATGGTGTGGCAAATGTGGTGATGAATTATGGAAATGTGCTCACCAATGATCTTATGTCGGAAGTGGTCGTCGGGACACCAAAGTATCCGAAGGCTGTTTATGATGGATATCCCTACCGGGTGATTCCATATCCGAGTTTTGATACCACGGACTTTGTAAAAGGATATCGTACCGGCAATCCGCTGTCTGTCAGGGAGATAGCCCAGATGGCTGAGTTTAAGCCGGATATCATACATACACATTGCCCGGCAGCATCTACGGTTATGGCCAGGATACTGCGAAAGGAGACAGGAGCGCCCATAGTCTTTACATATCACACCAAATTTGATGTGGATATTGAGAGGGCAGTAGGTGAGGGCTTTCTTAAAAAAGAAACCATAAAGGCAATGATAAGTAATATTGAAGCCTGTGATGATGTATGGGTAGTTTCCGAGGGTGCCGGAGATAACTTAAGGGCACTTGGCTATCAGGGAGAACTCAGGGTAATGCCCAACGGCGTAGACTTCCCAAAGGGTAGGGCCGATGCCGGCCTTATAAACGAACTGAACAAAACTTATGATATACCTGAAGGGGTGCCGCTATTTCTTTTTGTGGGAAGGATAATGAAGTATAAAGGGCTTTTTCTTATTGCTGATGCGTTAAAAGAGCTGTCGGCAAAATCCATAGATTATCGTATGGTCTTTGTCGGAGGCGGTGCTGATGCAGAGGAATTGCAAGGCAGGATCAGGGATTATGGAATAGCACTTGATATTTATGGTGAGGATGGTACTCTTAGCCACACAGATTCAGGTAACGCAATGACCGGAAAAGTCATTTTTACAGGGCCCGAACATGACAGGGAGAAACTTAGGGCCTGGAACTCGAGAGCTGATCTGTTTTTATTTCCTTCGACTTATGATACAAACGGCATTGTTGTCAGGGAGGCAGCTGCATGCGGACTTGCCAGTGTCCTTATTAAGGGGTCATGTGCTGCTGAAGGCGTTACGGATAAGAGAAACGGTTATCTCATAGAGAAGACTCCGGAATCTATGGCTGCTCTTTTGATAAGTGTTTATGACAAGCTGCCGCAGCTGCATGAAACCGGCCAGAATGCCATGGATGAGATATATATATCCTGGGACAGGAGCGTGCGGCTTGCATATGACAGATACAAAGAGCTGTATGAGATGAAGGCTTCAGGAGAGCTGGGAATACGAAAACATCAGAGCTTCGAGGCACTTGTAAGGACAGCTGCACTGGCACTTGACGGAACGCAGAAGGCGTTCTTTGAAACACCGAGGAACATATATGAGGGCATGAGGGAGAACTTCGAGGAATTCAGAAGTTTTCATTATGACATGACTCAGGAGATGCGCCTTGGGTTTGAGGAACTCAGAAATGAAGTAACAGGCGGGCTTGAGCGTATTTCAGATTCAATAGCGGACAGCCTGTCAGAAATCAGGGACAAGATTCATGACGGAACAGAAAATCATTAAAAGAGACTGGTATAAAGAAATGAGCTTCTACCAGATATGGGTAAGAAGCTTTGCAGACGGTAATGATGATGGCATAGGTGATCTATACGGGGTATATGATAAGCTGGATTACGTAAAATCCCTAGGGGTTGACGGAATCTGGTTTTCTCCGATCTATCCGTCCCCTAATGCTGATTTTGGCTACGATATTTCAGACTACAGGGACATACATCCTGATTTCGGTACGCTGGATCAGTTTAAAAAAGTGTTGAACAGAGCTCATGAACTGGGGTTAAAGGTAATAATGGATCTGGTGGTCAACCACACATCGGACGAGCACCCCTGGTTTAAGGAGAGCAGAAAGGGCAGGGATAACCCCTACAGTGACTATTATATCTGGCGAGATAAGCCCAACAACTGGGACAGTCTGTTTGAGGGAAAGGCCTGGGAGTATGACGAAGAACGCGGACAGTACTATCTTCATATCTTTGCCAAAAAACAGCCGGATCTGAACATGGATAATCCAAAAGTCAGGCAGGAAGTAAAGGATATTATGCGCTTCTGGCTGGATATGGGCGTGGACGGCTTCAGAGAGGATGTGATCAATTTTATATCCAAAAAAGAAGGGCTTCCTAACGGAATTCCATTCCTTCCTGCGGTTAACGGAATGCCTTACTACAAGGATGGCCCTCATATACACGAGTATCTTGGAGAATTCAGAAAAGTCTGTGATGAGTATGACTGCTTCCAGCTTGGGGAAGGACCCATGACAACGGTAAAGTCAGCCCAGAAATATCTTACAGGGCCAACCAAATCTCTGGATATGATGTTTTCTTTTGACCACATGATGGCTGATTGTCTGTACACAGAGTATATTCACAGACCATTTTCTCTGGTAAAACTGAAAAAAGCATTCACAAAATGGCAGAAAGCACTATCAGGAAAGGGGTGGAATGCTTTATATCTGGAAAACCACGATCATCCAAGAATCATCAGCAGATATGGAAGTGAACATTTCTGGAGGGAGAGCGGAACAATGCTGGCGGCCAGCTATCTTTTTCAGCAGGGAACACCCTTCATCTATCAGGGGCAGGAAATCGGCATGACCAACATAAGGCTCATGTCCATAGACCAGTATGTGGATGTCTCTTCCATTACCAATTACTATACTTATCATTTAAAGGAAGATCCGGAGAGACGGCTAAAGAGAATACATCTATCCAGCAGAGATTCGGCAAGGACACCGATGCAGTGGGATGGCAGTGAGAATGCGGGATTTTCACGGGTTAGACCATGGTTTTATGTAAACCCGAATTATAAAAGGGTAAATGTCAAAGAAGAGGAAAATGACCGTGACAGCATACTGAACTTCTATAGAAAATGCTTAATGCTCAGGAAAAACTCAAAGACGCTCCTTTATGGAAAATACACGGAGTATTTTCCAAAGGATAAGAGTATATATATGTATGAACGCAGCCTGGGCAAAGAATGTTATTTAATAATCTGCTCTTTTTCACGGCTCCCGGTAAAACCGTCAAAGCCTGAAAAATACCGGGGCATGCATGGGAAACTGATGTTATGCAATTATCCAAAAGCCCCGGCGGATGAAAAGGGTCATTTTGCTCAGCACATTCAAAATGAAATCGAGGAACTGGAGCACAAAAAGGGATACTTCAGACCATATGAAACCAGAGTGTACAGATATGAGTTAAAAGACTGAAGCTGGTGCTGTATATGAGAAGTGTATCTCATTTTACTCTTGGGAAATATAAATGAAGAAGAATGATATTATTCTTGTAGCCGTCATACTGGCGGTGACAATGCTGGCTTTATTATGTGTAAGGATCTGGCAAAAAAACAATACAAAGGATTCTGCTGTAGCCGTGGTTACCATAGATGGTAATATATATGGTGAATATCCGCTCTCAGAGGACATTTCTGAGAGAATAGAATTTGATGATGGCGCTTACAATATATTGACCATAAAAAATGGTTTTGCAGAGATCTCGGAAGCCTCCTGTCCTGATCAGATCTGTGTACATCATAATCATATCAGGTATTCAGGAGAAACCATTGTCTGTCTTCCCAATAAACTAGTCGTTGAGATCAGTGGCGGGCAGGACAATGGAATTGACGGGTCGACATATTGATTGTGTCACTATAGGAGCACATGGTGATGAACAACAGAAAGATAGCATTTTTGGGGCTTTTTGTAGCCCTGGCCTTTGTTCTTTCATACATAGAATACTTACTGCCTCTGAATATTGGTATTCCAGGTGCAAAGATTGGTATAGCAAATCTTGCGGTTATGGTTACGCTCTATACCACAGGGGAGAAAAACGCTGCAGCACTCTCCATAATCAGAGTAGTTTTGGTGGGACTTACGTTTGGGAATATTTCAATGATGATGTATTCCCTGGCGGGAGCAGCTCTTTCCCTTCTTGCCATGTTGATTGCAAAAAGGACCGGGAAGCTGTCTGTCGTAGGTGTGAGCGTCCTTGGCGGTGTTTTTCATAATATAGGACAGATAATCGTTGCTATGCTGGTGCTGGAGACAGAGAGTCTCATGTACTATCTTCCGTTTTTGATCATTGTTGGAACTGTTTCGGGTGTAGTCATCGGTATAGTGGCTAATCTTGTAACAGTCAGAGTAAAAAAGAGCTTCACATGGGATTGAAATACGATATAATAAATAATAACAAACAATATTTAAATTATATCCACTTGCTTTTATGAAAGGATGCGGCGTATTACAAGCCTTTGAGAGGATATTATGAAATCGGAAGAAGATATCAAAAAGAAACTTGAGGATGAGATAGACAGCTACCTTACCTGCCCTAAGTTTTCGGTGGAGGAACATGCACATAACATCACTATGCTGGCGTGGGTTTTGGACGTTTCGGATCAGAAGCTCAGCGATATGATCAAAGCATCCGAGATGTCTTTTTCTGATGACTATATGGAGTTTTATTAAGTATAATACTGATAATATAGATGTAATTGGGGGGAAAAATGGAGACAAAGTTTATTCTGGCAATCGGGAATAGTTTTTCCAGGGACGCAACTGCATATCTTTATGACATCTGTAATAATATGAACATCCCGGTTCATGTGGTGAACCTGTATATCGGTGGCTGTTCTCTGGAGAGACACTGGAACAATGTTGAAAAGAATGAAAGGGCATATCAATACCAGGAAAATGGTGTTGTTACAGACAGATATGTGAGTATTGCGGAGATCCTTACGAGCAGGCCCTGGGACTTTATCGTTACCCAGCAGTCCAGTCACGACAGTGGATGGCTGGATACGTATGAGCCGTTTGCAGGCTTATTGTTTGAGTATCTAAGGAAAGAGGTTCAGGGTGCTCAGATATGTATGCAGCAGACCTGGGCCTATGAAACAGACAGTGATCATGGCTGTTTTATCCGCTATAACAGGGACCAGGAGGAAATGTACACACGGTCCAGGGCAAATTATCATACCATAGCGGATAAGTACGGTATTCCGCTCATCCCCTGCGGTGATGTGATACAGAATATAAGGAAACATCCTGAGTTTGATGTTGCCAGGGGCGGCAAGTCAATTTGCCGAGACGGATTCCACATGCATTATCTGTACGGACGGTATGCTCTGGCATGCACATGGGCGAGGACCCTTTTAAATGCCCGGTTACAGGATTGTACATTTCTGCCGGAGTGCTGCGATACTCAGGAGCCTTTGGATGAAAGGCTATTGGCGATTGTAAAGGAGACTGTAATCAGTTAAATAATACATACAACATATATAACATATATGGGCGCGCTTGTGGACTTTCTTCCCGGGTGGGCTCATTTTGTTTGATTGTGAAGGCCCTGCTTTCAGGAAAAAGAAAAACCGAAGTAGATTTTTACCCATGTGAAAAGTATAATTAGGCACAGATATTATTTAGAAAGATCAGTTTTTTTGTTGGAGGAAAAAGTGAAAAGTATAAGAAAAAAAGCGATAGCAACAGCACTGATAATAATGCTGTCAGCTGCAGGTTGTGGAAGGGCGGCACCAGAAGCGGGCGTGGTATCTCAAGGGATGATAGCTGTTCCTGATAATGCAACTGTAAGTTACCTCGGGCCGGAAGGCACATACACTCAGGAAGCATGCGGGGTGTTCTTTAAAGGAAAGGGCTCATATATCCCATTTGAGACTGTTGGTGATGCTGTGGATGCCCTGGAAGCCGGAGATTCAGAGTATGCTGTAATTCCGCAGGAGAATACCATAGGCGGTGCAGTAACTGATTATGTGGATATAGTTATTGATCACACAGAACTTTCTGTCGTTGGTGAAGTGGAGCTTCCGATAAATCAGAACCTTCTGGTGGTTCCGGGGGCGACACTTAATGATATTAAAACTGTTTATTCACACAAGCAAGGTATAGCTCAGGGCAAGGAGTGGCTGGGAAAGAATCTGCCTGATGCAGAGGTCGTAGAGGTTTCAAGTACAGCTGAAGGAGCAAGGCTTGTTTCGGAGAAAAAGGACAGTTCCTATGCGGCTATAGCCTCTGCAGCGTGCGCAGATGTTTACGGACTTGAAATACTGGCAGAGGCAATTCAGGAGAATGACAGCAACAAAACCAGGTTTTATGTGCTTTCCAAAGAGAAAAACCCGGAAGTGGGCTCTGCGCGGCTTGCATTTATTGCTTCAGGAGGCGCAGAGGAGCTTACAGGGCTAATGGATACAATGGAATCACTTGGCATGAAGCTTGTGTACATCCACGACAGGCCGGCGAAAACCGAACTTGGCCAATACAATTATATTATGGAGTGCTCAGACTGTAGCTACCAAAGTTATAAGAAGCTGTCTGAAAAGAGTCATATGACACTTAGATTTCTTGGAAGCTTTGACGTTTATTGACCTATGGTGTAAAACCGGGAAAAGATTGCAGATAATAAACTATATAGAAACGGAGATAAGAATTATGCGAAAAATACTGATAGTCATTGATATGCAAAAGGATTTTGTAGACGGATCACTGGGAACAAATGAGGCACAGGCCATAGTTCCGGCGGTTGTGGAAAAGATCAATTCTTATGATATAAAAGATATTTTTGCGACACGCGACACTCACCAGCAGGATTACATGAGCACTCAGGAAGGAAAGAATCTTCCGGTTGAGCATTGCATTGAAGGAACTGACGGATGGGAAATAAATGGAGATGTCGCTGCAGCGCTTAAGGGGGCGAAGATCATAAATAAACCCACCTTTGGATCTACTGTTTTGGTTGATACCATAAAGGATATTGCTGCTAAAGAAGAGATAGAAATTGAATTGATAGGGCTCTGCACAGATATCTGTGTTGTATCAAATGCCCTGCTTTTGAAGGCAGCTCTTCCTGAAGTGCCCATAAGTGTCGATTCCGGGTGCTGCGCAGGTGTTACGCCCAAGAAGCATGAAGCAGCACTTGAGACAATGAGGTCATGCCAGATATATGTCAAGTAGTCGGGTAAGTGGCAGCTATCTGGCATATAATTTATAGCAGATCGCTGAGTTTTTTTCCATAGAAGAAATTCTTTTCCAATTCATAGAACTCAGTCCACATGGAAATGGTCCTGCAAACGTCTGCTCGGGGACATTCTTTTGAATTGTCCTCAAGACAGGCAACAGGTGCAAAGGTCCCTTCCATGTGGGTGATTATCTCGCCAATGGAGTATTCTTCAGGAGAACGGGTGAGCATGTATCCACCGTGTTTTCCGCTGGCACCTTTTATTAATCCGCCCTTAACAAGGTCTTTTGCAATAATTTCCAGGTATTTTTTAGAAATATCCTGTCTTTCGGCGATGTCTTTGAGCGGAACATAGTCATCGTTGTTCTGCTGGGCAAGATCTATCAATATTCTTAAAGCATACCGACTTTTGGTTGAAAACATTTTTTCCTCCTCATACATATTTACTATATTTTATCAGATTTCAATCCTGATGGAGCAGATGTGCTGATAGCTTTTAGTTATGTGTAGAGATAAGTATTGCATATATTAAAACATATTGACATAGTAGGTAAATAGAAGTAGCATTACTACAACACTTTAATGCGCTACAAACTTTTGATACAGCATTCAGTTAAAGAAAAAAGATCAGGAGGAGATTGATATGAGTTACAAATTTGAGACACTTCAGTTACATGTAGGCCAGGAACAGCCGGATCCGGCTACAGATGCAAGAGCAGTACCTATTTATCAGACAACTTCTTATGTATTCAGGAACAGCCAGCATGCGGCTGACAGATTTGGTCTTGCTGATGCGGGTAATATCTATGGCAGACTTACAAACTCCACACAGGATGTTCTTGAAAAGAGACTTGCAGCACTTGAAGGCGGAAGCGCAGCACTTGCACTTGCATCCGGAGCTGCTGCAATAACATATACAATAGAGGCGCTTGCAGCAAACGGCGGACATATTGTGGCTCAGAAGACAATATACGGAGGCAGCTACAATCTCCTTGCACACACTCTTCCGCAGTTTGGTATTACCACTACTTTTGTGGATGCCCATAATCTGGCTGAAGTTGAGGGAGCGATCAAGGACAACACAAGAGCGATATATCTTGAGACACTGGGAAATCCCAACAGCGATATTCCCGATATCGATGCTATAGCAGAGATCGCACATAAGCATGGACTTCCGCTTGTGATCGACAACACCTTTGGAACTCCTTATCTTATAAGACCCATCGAGCATGGAGCTGATATTGTCGTTCATTCTGCTACCAAGTTCATTGGCGGTCACGGCACAACACTTGGTGGAATAATTGTTGAATCCGGTAAGTTCAACTGGAAGGAAAGCGGCAACTATCCTCAGATTGCAGCTCCTAACCCGAGCTATCATGGCGTTTCCTTCTATGATGCAGTTGGACCGGCTGCTTTTGTTACATATATTAGAGCTATTCTTTTAAGAGACACGGGAGCAACCATTTCTCCATTTAACGCATTCCTTCTGCTTCAGGGTGTTGAGACTCTTTCGCTAAGACTTGACAGGCATGCAGAGAATACCAGAAAGGTAGTTGAATTCCTTAAAAACCATCCCAAGGTTTCAAAGGTCAACCATCCTTCTCTTTCCGAGCATCCGGATCATGCGCTCTATGAGAAATATTTCCCTAACGGCGGGGCATCAATATTTACCTTTGAGATAAAGGGGGGAAAGGAAGCTGCATGGAAGTTCATTGATAATCTTGAGATATTCTCGCTTCTTGCGAATGTGGCAGACGTAAAGAGCCTTGTGATCCACCCCGCATCCACAACGCATTCTCAGCTCAATGATGATGAACTTGCAGATCAGGGAATCACTCAGAGCACCATAAGGCTCTCAATTGGTACAGAGCATATCGATGACATCATTGCAGATCTTGAAAAGGGCTTTGCGGCAGTCTAAAAACTTTATTATTGTCTAAAAACACACACAAACTGACCTAAGGAATGAGCCGCATTTGGAATTTCCTTAGGTCGGAAAATGGAGGGAAAATTATGAAAAAAATACTATTGTCTAATTCCGTAGCAGTACTGACAGCTGCAACTATTATCGCTTCTTCGGTTACAGGATGCGGAAATGCTACCGATGTTTCAAGTGTTGAAGCAAAGGAAGAATCTGCCCCTGCTTCATCTGAGGTGTACAGAACTTTGGATGAGATTAAGGAGAGCGGCACAATCAATATCGGAGTCTTTTCTGACAAGAGTCCTTTTGGATATGTTGATGAGAATGGTGAATATGCAGGTTATGATGTGTATTTTGCAGAGAGAATCGGCCAGGATCTTGGGGTCAAGATCAATTACGTATCAACAGAGGCTGCAAACAGGATTGAATATCTTCAGACCGGTAAGGTAGACATCATTTTGGCTAACTTTACAGTAACAGAGGAGAGAGCCCAGGAGGTGGATTTTGCTCTTCCCTACATGAACGTTGCACTTGGTGTTGTTTCACCTTCTGATGATGTTATCGACAGCCTTGACAATGTCGAAGCAGATGATGAGATCATAGTTATTTCGGGAACTACAGCGGAGACTTACCTTGAAAAGAACTATCCAGACATAAAGCTGCAGAAATATGACGCTTATGCTGAGGCAAAGACAGCTATTGAGAATGGCAATGCAGCTGGATGGGCTAATGACAACACTGAGGTTATAGCCTTTGCAATTGAAAATGAAGGCTTTACTGTAGGGATTCCGTCCCTTGGTGATTCAGACACAATTGCACCTGCAGTAACAAAAGGTAATGAGACGCTTTTAACTTGGCTCAACGATGAGATCAAGGCAATCGGAGGAGAGAATTTCTTCCACGCAGATTATGAAGCTACACTGCTTGATACCTATGGAGCCGATTACGAGGATACTCTTGTAGTAGAGAGTGGTAAGGTACAGTGATAATGGATATAGAGGTTATTAAGACCTATTTGCCTCTTTATAATGAGGCAATCCTTCTGACTATCAGAATCGGATGGCTTGGAATCCTGGCAGCCTTTGCAATAGGGCTGCTGGGAGCGGTTATCCAGTATTTCAGAATACCAATACTGAAAAAGCTCACAGCTGTGTACATAGAAGTGTTTAGAAACACACCACTTCTGGTTCAGCTCTTTTTTATTTATTTTGCGCTTCCGAAGATTGGTATCAGGATTTCTGCGGATGTGTGTGGCATACTTGGACTGGGACTTATTGGCGGCGCATATATGATTGAGACTATTCGTAGCGGTCTTGAATCCGTGGACAAGATTCAAAGCGAAAGTGCCTTGTCTCTTGGAATGACGAAGGGACAGGCGTTTGCTCACATAATTCTCCCTCAGGCTGTTTCCATCAGTGTTCCCGGCTTTGTGGCCAATGTTATCTTTTTGCTGAAAGAGACATCTGTCTTTTCTACTATCAGTCTTATGGATCTGATGTTTACGGCCAAGGATCTTATCGGAATGTATGCCAAGACTATCGAATGTCTTTTCCTTCTGGTAGTATACTATCTGATCATGCTCCTGCCCGTTTCGATCCTCGGGACTATATTGGAGAGGAGGGCACGATATGCACAGTTTGGGGATTGATGTCCTATTCAAAGGGACCAATATGATAAGACTCCTGAAGGGACTATGGATTTCTGTGGAAATCAGCATTATATCTGTTGTAATAAGCATTGTTCTTGGGCTTGTGGTAGGGGTATTGATGACTTCCAGGAATAAAGTACTTCAAGCTGTATTAAGGCTCTATCTTGAGATTGTAAGGATCATGCCTCAAATGGTGCTCTTGTTTATAGTATATTTTGGAAGTACAAGAGTATTTGGGCTTAATATCTCAGCAGAACTGTCCGCATTGATTGTTTTTGTATTCTGGGGAACTGCCGAAATGGGAGACCTGGTCAGAGGCTCTATTAAGAGTGTTCCAATGATACAGTATGAATCTGCATATGCCCTTGGACTTAATAAATATCAGGTTCATCTTCATATTATTTTTCCGCAGACTTTAAGACGGCTGATACCGCTTTCTATTAATCTCGTCACAAGAATGATCAAGACGACATCCCTAGTTATGATGATTGGTATTGTGGAAGTGCTTAAGGTGGCGCAGCAGATTATCGAGGCTAACAGAAGATCGTCACCAAATGCAGCTTTCGGTGTGTTTGCGGTAGTATTCTTCTTATATTTTGCAGTATGTTGGCCAATTTCACGATTGGCAGCTTCTCTTGAAAAAAGGTGGGCATAAATTGAGTGATTTAGTTAAAGTTAAACATTTACATAAAGAATTTGATAATCAGGTGGTTCTTAAGGATATAAACCTCTCTGTAAAAAAAGGTGAGGTTGTAGTTATAATAGGGCCGTCAGGCTGTGGTAAGAGTACATTTCTCAGGTGTCTTAACGGGCTTGAGACAATACAGAGCGGTGCGGTGGTAATTGACGGGCTCCCGGTTGAGCCGGATAAAAAAGAGATTTATAAGATAAGACAGAAAATTGGAATGGTCTTCCAGTCTTATGAGCTGTTCCCCCACAAGACTGTTCTTGAAAATATTATTCTTTCTCCAGTCATGGTGCAGAAGAGATTTAAGGATGATGCAATTACGGAAGCTTTGATCCTTCTTGATAAAGTGGGGCTTTTAGATAAAAAAGATTACTACCCCAGACAGCTGTCTGGAGGGCAGAAGCAGAGAGTTGCCATAGTAAGGGCACTTATTATGCACCCGGAAGTGCTTTTGTTTGACGAGGTAACTGCTGCGCTTGATCCGGAAATGGTTCATGAAGTGCTGCAGACCATGCTGGACCTGGCAAGGTCAGGTTCCACTATGGTGATAGTTACCCATGAGATGGCATTTGCAAGAGCGGTGGCGGACAGAATTGTATTTTTTGATCAGGGAGAGATAGTAGAAGAGTCAAGTGATGTCAAAAGCTTTTTTAATGAGCCTTCTACGGAACGAGCAAAAAAATTTCTTAAGACCTTTGCATATGAATGATAATCAGGCGGCATCTCTCAGGATGCCGCTTATCCTTTGTATTTAAAGCCCATCATTGTGATGTCGTCAAACTGATCTGCGCCCTCACAGAAATTGGATATATCATTGCGGACACGGGGCAGTAGCCTTTCATACGGAACATCTTTGTTTTTGTTGAGCACAGTAAGAAGTCTGTCTGTACCGTATTGCTTAACATCTTTGTTGATTGATTCCGGAATGCCGTCAGTGTAGACAAATATTTCATCTCCGGGATGCAGCTGAAGCTCATACTCCTTAAAATGTATCCCATCCATAGTGCCCAGGGCAAGGCTGTGCTTATCTTTAAAAAGCTCATAATCCTGGCCGCTCTGCCTTATGACAGGGTATTCATGACCTGCATTGGCGCAGCTCATGAGACCGGTGGTGAGGTTTATTATACCGATCCACACGGTGACGAACATGTCGGTGTCGTTGCCCTCGCAGAGGGTGTTATTGACTTTTTCAAGTATCTCAGAGGGTGAAAAAGTTGGCCCGACAGTACTTCTTATGGCGGCCTTGCTGCGCATCATGAAAAGAGATGCCGGGATACCTTTACCGGAAACATCTGCTATTACAAGAGCAAATCTGTAATTGTCTATAAAGAAGAAATCGTAGAAATCTCCGCCTACCTCTTTGGCAGGATCCATGGTCGCAAATATTTCGACGTCGTTTCGAGGCAGATGGAAATTCTGCGGAAGGGCAGATTCCTGTATCTGCCTGGCAAATTCCAGTTCCTGTGCCATGCGCTGTTCTGCAGCGTTTATGTAGCCTTTAAGTACTTCTACAGTCTGATTGATGTCGCTGGAAAGGGAGGCAAATTCCGAGGTACTGCATACCGATACAGTCTCCGACAGATCTCCTCCTGTAATCCTGTGAAGTGAACTGTTCACCATATTCAGGTTGTTGACAACAATTGCCTGTACCAGAAGAGATATGGTCACGTAAATAACAGTGAGCATTAGAATATCGTAAAATGCTGTCTCAAAGGCTCCGGCATTTCTGTCATAATAGACCTCTGAGGTTGGTTTTGCCACCACCAGGTAATAGGAGACATCCAGCTGCTCAAAGTGGCAAAATACATCTTTCTCAAAATACTCCACCTTGAAAATGTCTTCATCTGTGTGATCTATCATAAGCTGGAACAACTCTGGATCCAAAGATTTGCCCTGATGGTTACCGGCAATTATATATCCGGTATTCTGTACGATGTCAAAAGACCCTTCTGATCCAACATGGAACCTTAGGATATTGGTGTTGGCATCATATTTTCTAAGGCTTGTGTATGTTTCGCGAATATCATCTGATATAGCAACGAGATCGGCGCTGGCATCCTGAATTGCTGCCCGGGTCTGCATTTGGAAGGTGAAGACGAAGTTGGCCACAATGATCACCAAAGTGGCAACAAACAGCCAGAATTCAAATTTCTGAGCCAGCATTATCTCTTGGTCCGGAATCTTTTTAAAGGGATTGCGCCATTCTTTGTCGTTGATAAGCAGTGCAACAGAGCAGGCTGCAAGTCCCAGGCCGCAGAATATTATCATGGGAATTGAACATATCCTGACAACATAGTAAGCCATATTCATGTCATCTTTGTGGGTTATGAGGACCACATACATATGGAAGACTTCCATAACTGCGCCCATGAAAAAGGCATAAAAGGCAGAGGGTTTTCTTCTGTTAAAGATGTAAATGGACATGAATGCTGAAACAAATCCTGCAAGACAGGTGGAAACACTGCAGGCGATCCTGGTGTAGGAACCAACACCGAAATAGGCACCGGCAATATACCTCTCAACGCCGCCAAGGATACCGGCTATGATTCCGGAAATCGGATCAAAGAACAGGCCTGCGCACAAAGGACCAAGATCTCTCTCATTTATGATCATTCCGCCGAACTGAACGCCAAAATGGGTGGAGAAAACTGCGAATAAACCATAGACCACTCCGACAAATATGCGTATACCCCAGGTCATCTTTCTGTGTCCCAGCGCGCGATGAAGAAACAGTGTCAGTAAAACATCACCGATAGCTATAACGGACATCTGTATTATCATTGAAAATAGTGAAAGATCCATATAACAGTACCCCGATAAATATTTATACACTTCTATTTTATCACCTTTTTAATATACTCTGAATCTATTACTGTTCATTCTTTTTTATACAAAATCCGATAAAACGACATACAAAATACTGTATAAAAGATATAATTAAAAGAGGAATAGAATGGCAGAATGCAGTTGAGGGGTAAATACATGCAGAGAAACAGACTGATAAGCGATGATATCATGACGATCATTCCATCCAGGGAAGGAATGACAGCGGCAGAATGGCTGGCAGAGCAGATGCCCGGGGGATTTTTTATCTACCGGGCTGATGAGTCCATGGAACTTTTGTATGTCAATCAGTCCACCTGTGAGATATATGGCTGTAATACCGTGGAGGAATTTCGTGAGCTGACTGGCAATAATTTCAAGGGCATGGTGCATCCTGAGGATTATGATACAATCCAGAATTCCATAACCGAGCAGATATCTCAGCCTTCCAACCGAAGAAGCATAGATTATGTAGTGTACCGCATTATCAGGAAGGACGGCTCTGTCAGGTGGGTGGATGACTATGGACACTTTGCAACCCTTCCCGGCTACGGAGAAGTGTACTACGTCTTCATAGAAGATATTACCGAAAACAGGCTTGCAGAAGAGGAGAAGGAGAAAGCTCGCAATCTTGCATATGCTTTGGAGCAGGCGGAGCAGGCCAACAACTCCAAGAGTGCCTTTTTATCAAATATGAGCCATGAGATCCGTACGCCTATCACTGCTATTCTCGGAATGAATGAGATGATACAGCGCGAGACGGATAATTCCGTGATCCTGGAATACTCGGAGAACATAAGAAAAGCGGGGGTCAGTCTCCTTGGAATAATCAGTGATATTTTGGATTTTTCCAAAATTGAGAACGGCAAGATGACGCTGGAAAATGAGGAATACTCTCTTTCCTCCCTGATAGTTGATCTGTACAATCTGGTGCAGTTCCGCGCAGAGGCCAAGGGACTTGAGCTTAGCTTTAAGGTGGATCCGCATCTTCCAAGCCACCTTTACGGTGATGAGATACGTATAAAGCAGATCATCACCAATCTGCTCACCAATGCGGTAAAGTACACCGATCAGGGCAGAGTGGTTTTTGAGATCAGTTTAAAAGAAAAGAAGAAGGACTTTGTAAGTTATGAAGTATCCGTAACAGATACAGGAATAGGTATACGTGAAGAGGACATAGAGCGCCTGTTTGAGCCCTTTGACCGTCTGGATCTAAAAAAGACCAGAAGCATTGAGGGAACAGGTCTTGGTCTTGCCATAACAAGGCAGCTCCTGTCTTTGATGGATAGTGAACTCAAGGTGGAGAGCCAATATGAAAAGGGCTCCAGATTCTCTTTTGTCATTACGCAGAAGGTCTGCGACTGGATTTCCATCGGTGAATTTTCACCTGATGCCCATGCAGATGAAAATGCAGGCAATCGCAGCAAGCATCCACTGTTCACCGCGCCGGGACTTAAGATTCTTGTTGTTGATGACACGCCCATGAATCTTCAGGTTATCGCAGGGCTCCTTAAGCGTACCAGAATTCATATAGATGTGGCCACCAGTGGAGCCGAGTGTATTGAGAAGTTCGGACTTGAGCATTATGACCTTGTCTTTCTTGACTACAGGATGCCTGTGATGAATGGTATCGAGACGCTTGATGCTTTGAGAAAAACATATCCGGATAAATTTGAGAAGACCCCGGTGATATCTCTTACTGCCAGTGCTGTTTCCGGTGATAAAGAGAAAATGATCAGGGCCGGCTTTACCGATTATCTCTCAAAGCCGGTAAATATTGATGAGATGGAGCGCATGATGATCAAGTACCTTCCGCAGGATTCTGTGATAATCGGAGGTATGACCGGGGGAGACAATGAAGATGATGAGCTGTCAAAGATCCCGGAAATCATTTTTGAGCATCCCGAGATTGATCCCGAAAAAGGCATCGAATACTGCGGTGATGCTGAAGACTACATGTTTGCCATAGAGACTTATGAGGTATCCATCGACACTAAGGCTCAGCAGATAGAGAATAATTATAAAGATGGCGATCTTGAAAATCTGGCGATAAATGTTCATTCATTGAAGAGTACATCGGCAGCTATAGGCGCGATGGAGCTCTCATCAAAGGCCAAAGCCCTTGAGATGGCGGCCAAGGAAAAAGATATGGATAAGCTTTCCGAGGGTATCCCGAAGCTTTTGGCCTCATATCGGGCGCTAAAGGATATACTGGGCGAAGTTCTGCGAAATTATGAAAACAAGGAGGAGTCGTCAAGAGTCTCACTACAGGTTATCGAGGAGGAGCGCAAGCAGATGCTGGCAAGGACTTTGGAGGAAGCAGAGCGCGCAAATCTTGCCAAGACCGCTTTTCTTTCCAATATGAGCCATGAGATCCGTACGCCCATGAATGATATTATCGGGCTATATAACCTGGCCCTTCGAAATCCGGATCTGGATGATGACACCAGAGAAATAGTCTATCAGATCGGGGCCAGCGCAAAACAGCTGATCTCACTCATCAATGACAGCCTGGAAATGAGCCTTATAGAATCAGGAAGCGTCAAACTGAAGGAAGAGGAATTCTCCTTTGGAGATATGCTGGAGCAGATCAATACCATGACCGAATCAAAGTGCGAAGATAAAAGGCTTATATTTGATTGCAGTGTTGTGGGCCATGTGGATGAGCAATATATCGGTGATGACTTAAAACTCAAGCAGGTACTCTTTAACATCCTTGAAAATGCTGTTTTATATACCCCTACAGGAGGCAGGGTTTCTTTTGCCATAAAAGAGGAAAACCGTTCAGACAACAGGGCAACTATTTGCTTTAGAATCTCCGACACCGGCAATGGCATTTCAGCGGAATATCTGCCCCATCTGTTTGAACCTTTCGCCATGGAGACTTATGGTGATGGAAGCCGTCCGGGAAAAACGGGGCTGGGACTGGCTATAACCAAGAACATAGTTGACATGATGGGCGGAAGGATCGAGGTGGATTCGCACAAAAGCAAAGGGTCTGTCTTTACTGTCTGCATACCTCTGGGGACATGCGATGGGAAGGATAATAGCAGGTATTCTTTTGATCCCACAGCCTTCAGGGCGCTTATCGTTGATGACGACATCACCGCCTGTGAGCATGCCTCAATGATACTGAGGCGGATTGGGATAGACTCTGAATACGTCTTAAATGGTGAAGATGCTCTGGCTATGCTAAGGAACCTTCCCGGGAACAAGTTACCCTTTAATCTGCTGTTTATTGACTGGAAGATGCCTGAAATGGATGGTATCGAGCTTACAAGGCGTATAAGAGCGTGCACTGACAGGGACAAAGTTACAATTGTTCTTACTACTTACAACTGGTATGAGATCATGGAAGAGGCTTTTAAGGCCGGCGTTGATGGATTTTTGGCAAAGCCTATGTTCATGGGGAATATCAGGGAAGAACTGGGCAAGATCCTGGCTGACAGGAAGATGCGTTCGCATAGATCAAGGAAGGCAGCGCCATTAAGTGGACGCAGGATACTCCTTGCTGAGGATATGGCACTTAATGCCAGCATTATGGAAAAGCTTCTGGGGATGAATGACATCATAACGGACTGTGTATCCACAGGAGAGGAAGCGGTACAATTGTTTGGAAACAGCGAAGAAGGAACTTATGATGCAATCCTTATGGACATTCGTATGCCAAAGATGAATGGACTTGAGGCCGCGAGAGCAATCCGTGCCCTGGACCGAAGTGATGCGGCGTCGATCCCTATTGTGGCACTGACTGCAAATGCCATGGACGAGGATGTGAGGCTCTCTTTTGAGGCGGGGATGAACGCACATCTGACCAAACCTATTGAACCTGATGAGCTTTTTTCAGTATTGAAAAGTCTGATATGACTTATATCCGAATAGAGGAGGTAAATATGAGTCACATTTTACTTATTGATGATGATAATGATATGCTGGCCATGACCGGCCGCTGGCTTGAGAAAGCCGGGTACCGTGTGTCCAAAGCATCTTCCGGTGAAGAGGCGCTGAAACTGTTATTGGGAGAAAAACCGGATCTGATACTTCTTGATTATGCTATGCCGGGAATGAATGGCCCGGAAGTACTCAAAGAGATACGTTGTAGCGCTGATTACGGTAGCATTCCAATACTCTACAGAACCGGAATGGATGATACGGAAGCGGCAAACATGGAGGGCGAATACCGGGCTGATGGGATTGTGTCCAAGTCTGAGGGTAAAGCTGCGCTTATGGGAGCGGTTACTGCGGTTTTGGGGTGATCTGTGTTAATAATCTTTTTCGTTGACGCTTTTATCCTTTACTGATATATTTATGATGCACTGTATCAGAAATAGTTCTGAACGGTAGCTTTTTATTAAAGGAGAATTGAATATGGATAACACATCAATGCTTAGCCGCAAGACTAATGAGGAGTCAATCGGACTTAGCAGCAAAACCCGTAGTATGGTGGAGACTGCCCTTTTGATCGCAATCGTGCTCATAATGGGCAATACCGTTCTTGGTACAATTCCTACACCATTTCTTAAGATTTCTATCGTCACGGTTCCCGTTGCCCTGGCGGCAATGCTTATCGGTCCATATGCAGGTATTATCTGCGGAATTGTTTTTGGACTTAACAGCTTTGCCGGAGCTTTTACAGGTGCCAGCGGAATGCTTTCAACACTTTTCACGATCAGCCCAATTGGAGTATTTGTTACTGCAGTAGTTGCAAGATTTCTTGACGCAGCTGTAGTCAGTTTCCTGTTTAAGGCCATTCACAGAGGCAGATTAAAGCAGGCTTCATATTATATTTGTGGAGCATTAATGCCTCTGCTTAACACTGTATTTTTCATGGGCTCACTTTGCCTGTTCTTTTATGGCACTGATTACGTTCAGGGACTTGTTTCCAAATACAATGCCAACGGACCGCTTGCTTTTGTAGTAGCAATGGTTGGAGTTCAGGCTACTGTAGAGGCTCTGATCGGATGCCTTCTTGCAGGAACCCTTGGAGTAGTTCTTTCAAAGGTCCTTAAGAGAGCATAATAAAAGATCTAAAATGGTTATGTGATGAGCAGGATTCTTACTGTTGATATAGGCAATTCGAATATTGTGATCGGTTCCTGGAATGATGATAAGCTTGAGCGTACCTGGAGAATCCAGACCAGGCGGGACTACTCGGCTGATGAGCTGGTAATGGAGCTTTCGTTTTTGCAAGGCTTACCATATGATGGTGCGATACTTGCGTCTGTCGTTCCGGAGATCACTGATAAAACTTCAGATGCACTGGAAAAAATAATAGGAAAGAGGCCTCTATTAATGGGGCCTTTTCTGCGTACAGGAGTCGACATTTCCGGATATAAAGCGGGCGCCATTGGAATGGACAGAATTGTGGACATGGCGGCAGCTGTATCTATATTTGGTGCGCCTGTACTTGTGTGTGATCTTGGAACCTGTACCACGATTACCGTAGCTGAAGAGTGCGGCGAAGGGACAGGCTGCGATTCTTTAGGGGAGCTGTCAGGTGCCTTTGGTAAAATAACGGGTGGTATGATATGCCCCGGAGTGCAGTTATCGCTGGATGCGGAAGCTGTCAGGACTTCACAGCTTCCGCAGCTGAAAGCTGTTGAAGCTGAGTCTGTGCTTGGAAATGATACCGCATCTAACATGATATGCGGTGCTGTAGCCGGTACAGGAATGATGATAACGGAGCTGGCAAGGAGACTTAGGAGTGGCATGATGACACCGGACGGGGCAGTAGCGAAGGCCACTTCAAAAGAGATGAATAAGCTTAAGATTGTGGTTACGGGAGGGCTTGGAAAGCTTGTCTTACCCTGGATAAAAAGTGGCACTGCCGCAGATATAGAGATCCATTATGATGAGGATCTGCTTCTGCGCGGACTCAGGGAAATTTTCATCCTTAATCAATAAACACCACTGGAGAGCATATTAATTGTGATGATCGGGAGATAATCAAAAATGTTGGAAGGAAAAAATATACTTCTTGGTGTCACAGGTGGAATTGCAGCATATAAGTCTGCAGACCTGGCATCGAAGCTTGTCAAACAGCATGCAAATGTAGATGTGATAATGACTGAGAACGCTACAAAGTTTGTAACACCGCTGACCTTCGAGGCGCTTACCCACAACAGATGCACTACAGATACCTTTGACAGAAATCACCCCTGGGAGGTTGAGCATATAGCCCTTGCTGATAAGGCAGATGCCCTTGTTATTGCTCCGGCTACAGCTAATTGCATCGCTAAACTGGCATGTGGGATCGCGGATGATATGCTGACTACAACGGCTCTTGCCTGTGACTGCGTAAAGATAATTGCGCCTGCAATGAATACCAAAATGTTTGAGAATCCTGTAACTCAGCGCAATTTAAAGACACTTCAGGATCTTGGATATGTTATCATAACACCTGGGGATGGGTACCTTGCGTGTGGAACTGTGGGAAAAGGCAGAATGGAGGAGCCGCCTGTTATAGTCGATGCAATAATCCATGAAATTGCCTGTGAAAAAGACTTAAGCGGCATGAACGTCCTGGTGACCGCCGGTCCCACCAGGGAAGCAATTGATCCCGTGAGATATATTACTAATCATTCCACAGGGAAAATGGGAATTGCACTTGCAAAAGCTGCAGCTTGTCGTGGCGCCAACGTTACTCTTGTGGCAGGTCCCGTTGATGCACAGATTCCTTCCTATATAAATGTTGTCCGAATAACTTCTGCAAAAGAGATGTTTGATGAGGTTACATCCCGCAGCGGGGAACAGGATGTAATAATCAAGGCTGCGGCAGTAGCTGATTACACTCCGAAAACTGTGGCGGAGGATAAGATAAAAAAGTCAGAGGACGGCTCAGATATGGCTATAGAGCTTGACAGGACACAGGATATCTTAAAATGGCTGGCGCAGCACAAGAAGGACAAGCAGGTCCTGTGCGGATTTTCGATGGAAACCAAAGATATGCTGGAAAACTCCAGGCAGAAGCTTGTCAAAAAGAACCTTGATCTTATCTGTGCCAATAACGTTAAAGTAGAAGGGGCAGGATTTGGTGTTGACACCAATGTCATCACAATAATATCCAAAGATAGAGAAATGCAGCTTGAACTCATGAGTAAGGATGAAGCTTCACACCGTATACTGGATGAGATACTGCAAATATATAGTAAAGGCTGAAGCCGGATTGTAAGCTGTATATAGAGGATATCCGTCTGAAAACAGGTTATGTTTTGAGCAAAGGGAGAGCAGATGCTCTCCTTTTTTGGTTCCCAAAGTATAAAAACAAGTTTTCAAAATGATATTAAAGACACTTGCACTTGAATAAAATATGATTATCAAAGATTTCAGGAGGACAAGATGAAAAAGAAACTATTATCACTACTTATGGCAACTACAACTATTGCCGGTTTACTCGCAGGCTGCGGTTCGGCAACTGAGTCATCTACAGTAAACGATACTTCAGTGGATAGTAGCGAAACAGCTGCTGCTTCTGATCAGGAAGTAGAAAAGATCAAGGTTTTTGTTCCTACAGGTGGAAAAGCCGACGACATGGAGGAGGTAATGAATGCGGTCAATGCCATTACCGTTCCTGAAATCGGCGTGGAAGTAGAGTTTAAAGCCTATGAATTTGGACAGTGGTTTCAGCAGTACTCACTGTTCCTTAGCGGAACAGAGGATGTTGATATTCTGGCCAACTATGGAGGATATTTAAATGCTGTATCTCAGGGTGCTGCTTACGATATGACAGACCTTATTCAGGAGTACGGACAGGATATTATAGCCAGAGAGGGCGAATACCTTAAGAGCGGCGAAATTGATGGTCATCAGTATGCTGTGCCAATCTACGCAGGATATTCATGGACAATGGGAATGATATACAGGCAGGATATAGTTGATGCACTTGGCCTTACTGAAGAAGCTGCAAATGCAACAACACTTGAAGCCTGGGAGCCTATTCTTGCAGCAGTAAAAGAGAACTATCCTGATATGACACCCTATGTATTAAACAATGGAACAACTGCTTCTAATTTCAAGTACGGCACATGGGATGATCTTGGTAATTTTTATGGCGTTCTTATGGATCCCACCAGTGATACACAGGTTGCTAATCTTTTTGAAACAGATGAATATGCACATTTGTGCAGTGTAATGCATGACTGGTATCAGAAGGGCTATTGCGATAAGGACATCCAGACTCAGACAGATTCCTTTACTGTTCTTACAAAGAATGATGCTGCGTTCTGCACACTTGGTCAGGCTGACTTTAATACAGCATTTTATCAGTCAACTACCTGCAATAAGCCCATGGGCGTGACTTTATTCGGCGATCAGGTGGCAAGAACCTACAACAATGTATGCTACACAATAATGTCAAACACAGAGCACCCTGAGGCGGCGATGAAATTCATGAACCTTTGGATGTCTAATGAAGAAGTAGGTACTCTCATCAGTTACGGTATTGAGGGTAAGCACTATGTTCTTGATGAAAACGGTATGGGTAAATATCCTGATGGAGTTGATGCAGGTTCTGTGACCTACCATCTTGGATCAAACCTTTCCAACATAAACAGGATTCTGTGGGAGACAGAAAACCCTGATTATCCTGACCTTCTTGTTCAGCATAACACAGATGATAAGAAGTCTAAGGCACTTGGTTTTTCTTTTGACACCGAGAAAGTGACCAATGAGATAACACAGCTTGATAATGTATGCAGTAAGTATCAGGCCGGATTGGAGACCGGTACACTTGATCCCGAGCAGTTTTTACCAGAGTTTAACGCTGCTCTTAAAGATGCCGGAATTGATACAGTATTAGCTGAAAAGCAGGCGCAGCTTGATGCGTTTCTTGCACAATGATCGTTGTAGAAAAAGATGAGTAAAAAAGATGCGGTGCTGACGAATGGTACTAAGCACCGTATCTTTTTTTGGAGAGGTACAAAAATGTCTAAAAACAGTACACTTGCCAAGATAAAAAAATTCCTTCCATTTTATCTTATGGCACTTCCCGGAGTAATATACTTTTTTATCAACAGCTACATTCCCATGGGCGGACTGATACTGGCCTTTGAAAAATACACAGTAAAGGGCGGAATTTTCGGAAGTCCTAAGGTTGGACTTGAGAACTTTAAGTTCCTGTTTTCAAGTGCTGATGCGTGGCTGATGACCAGAAATACTATTGCTTATAACCTTGTTTTTATAGTGCTTGGAACAATAGTTGCTATAGTGGTCGCTTATCTTTTACATGAGCTTAAGGGTAATCTGCCCAGAAAGATATACCAGACTACAATTCTTTTTCCGAGCCTTCTGTCTATAATAATTGTTTCATACCTTGTCAATGCAGTGCTTTCAGGGGACACAGGATTTATTAATAACTACATTTTAAAGCCACTGGGATATGAACCGATCTCATTTTACAGCGAACCGAAGTGGTGGCCTTTTATCCTTGTATTTGTACACTTATGGCAGATCACAGGAACAAATTGTATTCTTTATCTTGCTAATATGTCTGCGATAGATCCCGGCTTATATGAAGCTGCAAGCCTTGATGGAGCCAGCAGATGGCATACCTTCATCCACATTACAATTCCATGTCTGATACCGACAATTATCACACTCACGATATTAGCTGTAGGTAAGATTTTCAATTCGGATTTCGGATTATTCTATCAGGTGCCGATGAACAGCGGAGCTCTGATAGATACAACGCAGACTATTGATACATATGTTTACAGAGGACTTATGAACACTGCAAATATGGGAATGAGTGCTGCTGCATGTTTCTACCAGTCTGTTGTTGGCTTTGCTCTTGTCATGATAACCAATTCTTTAGTTAAAAAGCTTAGCAAAGAGAATGCAATGTTTTAAGGGGGATACACGATGGTTAAGAATGATAAAGGATTTCAGATCCTTGATAATACTATACTTATTATAATGGCTGTACTGGTTGTCTTTCCGATTCTCCTTTTATTCATGGCGTCTATCTCGGCTGAATCAGATATTATCAAATACGGTTATTCTTTGTTCCCGAAGCATATCGATCTGACATCCTACAAGTTTATTTTTGCTGAGGGAAGTGTGTTTAACGCATACCTGATAACTATTGTGGTTACGCTTGTTGGAACTGTTGCCGGCGTCATTGTCACGACCATGATCTCATATACACTGACAGTACCCGGACTTCCCGGAAAGAGATTACTCAGCTTTTATGTGTTGTTTACAATGCTGTTTTCCGGTGGACTTGTTCCTAGCTATATGAGCTGGTGCAACCTGTTTCACATAAAAAATACTTTGGGTGCATTGATATTCCCCTTTATTTTTGTGAGCGCATTCCACATTATGATCACCAGAACATATTTCCAGAACAACATACCCCAGGAGATCCTGGAAAGCGCCAGAATGGATGGCCTGTCAGAGTTTGGAATATTCTTCCGCATGGTTCTTCCGCTGAGTAAGCCTATCATAGCAACAATTGGCTTCATGAAAGCTTTAATGTACTGGAATGACTGGAAGAACAGTCTCTATTTCGTTACGGATAAGGAGCTGGTAAGCATTCAGGCACTGCTTAACAATATGCTCACCAATGTTCAGTACTTATCTCAGTCCATGGATGCGTCCCTGGGAGCTACAGATGCTGTTAACATTCCAACACTGGGGATACGTATGGCTATTGCTGTAGTTGGTATGCTTCCGATGGTAGTGCTGTATCCTTTCTTCCAGAAGTATTATATGGAAGGTCTTACTGTTGGTGCAGTTAAAGGATGATATGAGGAGAAGATATGGTAGTTGAGACTAAGTATGGGAAGCTAAAGGGCACAGAATCCGGCGGGTGCCACGTGTTTAAAGGAGTTCCGTTTGCGCAGCCTCCGGTTGGGCAAAACAGATTTAAAAAACCCCTTCCGCTGCAGCCCTGGGACGGCATATATGATGCAAGTAAGTTTGCAGCTCACGCCATGCAGGGACCAAAACGCGGCGGGTTTTATGATAAGGAGTTCTACTCTGATCCTGAGTTTGACACTCCTGAGAGTGAAGACTGCCTGTATCTTAATATCTGGATACCCAAGGATATGCATGATGCCGGAATAGGGCTTCCTGTAGCAGTTTATGTTCATGGCGGGGCTTTTTTAGGCGGCGCAGGTTCAAATCTTCCTTTTGTCTGTGAAAAGCTTTGCGAGAGAGGCGTTATAGTAGTAACTGTCAATTACCGCCTCGGAGCTCTTGGCTTTTTGTGTCATCCACTTATTATGGATGAAAATAAGAATAATGCTGCTTGTAATTTTGGCTTGTGGGATCAGCTGGAAGCATTCAGATGGATAAAAGAAAATATAGCTGCTTTTGGCGGAGATCCTGACAGGATAACGGCATTTGGCCAGTCGGCAGGGGCTATGAGCCTGCAGGCGCTTGCTGTTTCCGGAAAGCTTGAAGGAATCGTATCCGGCATGATCCTTGAGAGTGGTGGCGGATATAAGAACCCTCTTGGACAACTAAGGTCAATGGAAGAGGCTGCTCAGATCGGAGAGATCTTTTTTGAAGAACTGGGTGTTGATACCGCCAGATGCAGGATTGATGAAATATACAGGAAAAATGCTCTGGAAAAGTTATATACTATTAATGAGGAAAAGCTCATGCAGGTAGTGGGTACGACCATTGGTCGAAGCTTTAGTGAAAAGAAAGTAATGCCATTTGTGCCCGTTCTGGATGGTGAACTCTTTACTGACAGCATTGAAAACCTCATTGATGGAGGGAAAGAGCTTAAAATACCTTATATTCTGGGCTGCAACGGCGATGACCTGACAACTGAGAATATTAGTGACAAGACACCGGAGAACAATCCAATGCATATTGCTGATATCGAATATGCCGGGAAAGCCGGAGGATATGTCTATTATTTTGACAGAAAGCTTCCGGGTGACGATGCAGGTTCTTTCCATTCCGCTGAGCTGTGGTATGTATTTGGAAGCCTTAAGTACTGCTGGCGCCCCATGGACACAGAGGATTATAAGCTGTCAGATAAGATGATCACCTACTGGACAAACTTTATGAAGAGCGGGAATCCCAATCTTCCGGATAAAAAGGAACCCATTTGGGAAGAGTTCAAAGAAAACGGCAGTTTCATCTGCTTTATTTGAGTTGCTTCCAAAGGTTGTATAAGAGATGAGAAAATTTAACTTTTTACTGACTGATGACGAAGAAATGGCTCTGCTGGGACTTGAAGAAGGTGTTGATTGGGAAAAACTCAGCGCCGGGCAGATATTCAAGGCTCACAGCAAAGACACGGCCATCAGGATGCTCAAGACTTATGAGATTGATATCATTATAACTGATATTGAGATGCCGGGAGGCAGTGGCATTGAGCTTATCAGATGGCTCCATGATAACAAGCCGGAAATAAAGGCGGTCTTTTATACGGGGCATGCAGAGTTTGCGTATGCCCAGGAGGCCCTGCGGCTGGGAGTTGAAGATTATCTCTTAAAACCGGTTCCATATGATGAGCTTGAAAAAATAATTGAGAACATTGAGAACAAGATCATTTTGGAAAATAAGCAGGTGGATTTTTCTGATCTGGCGCAGGATAGCGCAAAGGAGTCTCCTGAGAGGATTGTTGACCAGGTAAAAAAGCTTATAGCGGAGAACCTTTCTATTGGCAATCTGCAAAGAGATGAGCTGGCTGCAATGGTCCATGTCAGCTCCGGTTATCTTGGGAGAATATTTAAAAAGGAGACAGGTTTTACGATCAGTGACTATATTGTGAAAAAGAGGATTTCTGTAGCCAGGCAGCTGCTTGCAAAGACCTCTCTTTCTATAACTGACATCTCCACTCGTGTGGGCTTTTCCTATTCATCATATTTTACTAAGACTTTTAAAGAGCATACAGGTATGACCCCCCAGGAGTTCAGGCAAAATAACAAGTTATAACCGGAGGAATATATGAGGAAGATGGCACTGCAAAAATGGCTAAGACGGTATTGGATTATCATCGCAGTCTTTTTTGCTGTGCTTTTTTTAATTATCCACGGAATGCTTGTCAGCAGGATCACATTGCGAACAGAGGAGAACATAAGAAAAGGTATAGCAGTAGCGGCAGAAAGTCTTGAAGCCTCACTGCAGATGGTTGATGGGTTTGTGAATGAGGGGTTGTATAACAATACTACCCAGCAGGCTTCTCAACTGTATTATTCACTCAAATACGAGCAGGATCCGCTGTCTTTCATGAGCGCCAGAAAAGCTGTTCTAAGTTCACTTCAGAGCATATCTACATGGTCTCCTATGATCGACTATATCATGCTCTATACTGACAGGCAGGATGAGTATAAATGGTTAAAAACCGGAAGTGAGGAGAGCATTCCGGTCCGTGAAAGAATAATCAGCACCTGGACAGAGAATTTTGACAAAGGGAATGAGGACAGCATCAGAAGGTATATGACCTGGCCGGATGAAGACGGCAATCAGATGCTGAGGATATTAAAGGTAAATGGGAGTTATTTAATTGTCGGCGTTTCCAAAAACGAGATAATAAGCACTCTGAAGGCGGCATCATTTGATGAAGACAGCATTGTTTTTGCGGCGGATAAGGATGGAAGTCTTATTTTTTCGTCCCAACCGGTAAATTGTCTGATCTCACCTGAAGATGAGGGGGCTTATATTGAGGTCGATGGTACAGAATTTCTGCAGACAGGCTATCTTTCGGACCTGAGCGGTTATTATTTCGGAGCGCTGACCAGGCGCAGTTCAATACTAAAGGACACTATTTCTTTCGATATAGTCTTTGTGGTGGTATCTCTCATTATCCTTATCATGATACCGATATCGATGTTTCTTATCAGCCGGAACGTTGAAAAGCCGATTGAAAAGATTGCACATACCATGAATGAAATAGCAGAGGGTGATCTTGAAGCTACCGTGGATGAAGAGTTCTGGATCAAGGAACTTGATGTACTTGTAAAGGCCTTCAACCACATGATAAGCAGGATTGGTACTTTGAAGATCGAAAAGTACGAGATGGAGCTGGAAGCACAGAAGGCTACCATGCAGTATCTTCAGCAGCAGACTAAACCGCATTTCTTTGCAAATGTCCTGAATATCATTTATTCTTTGGCTGAGCGCAAGGACTACGAGACTATTCAGAAAATGTCCAAGGCCATTGTGAATTATTCGAGATATATGTTTAAGGATACTAGAGAGCTGGTAGAGCTTAGCAAAGAACTTGAACACTTAAGTTATTATGTGGAGATTCAGGAGATCAGGTACATGAAGCAGATAGAGGTGGTGTGGAATGTGCCAGATAATTTACGAAGCTGCCTCGTTCCGCCTTTTATTATCCTGACTTTTGTGGAGAACAGCGTAAAATATGCTTTTTCTACACAAAAAAACTGTAGAATAGATATAGAGGCTTCTGCTGATGAAAAGAAGGAGTATCTGACCATCAGGATAAAGGACAACGGAGCAGGGTATCCTGAGAGGATACTAAAAAGTTCTTTTGCTGAGCTGTCAGAAAATGGTCATGTGGGGCTGGCCAATATCAGACAAAGACTGGATCTGATTTTTGGCGACAGGGCTTTAGTGGCTATGTCCAACGACAATGGAGCGGTTACAGATATAAGAATTCCATGCATCATGATAGAAGATAATTTCGAAGACGATTTTTAGGAAAGGAGTATTATGCGAAGGACAATTAGTTTAGATGATAACTGGGGCTTTCATAAGGGCGATATTGCCATGGATCAGGTGGAAAAGATCCGGTGGGAGACTGTTGTGATACCTCATACCTGGAATAATCTTGATGGACAGGACGGAGGTAATGATTACTACCAGGGCAAGGCATGGTACAGAAAGATTCTGGATAAAAACGTAATTCCAAAAGATCTTAGCAGGGATATTTACATAAGGTTCGGAGCAGCAAGCAAGCGGGCTTTTGTCTACCTAAATAAAGAACTGATTGGCTGTCATGATGGCGGCTTTTCAGCTTTTACATTATGCCTTACAGGTAAGCTTACAGGTGATGGTGACGAGCTTTTGGTCATGGTGGACAACAGCAGGGATCTGCCCATTTATCCAATGCAGGCGGATTTTACTTTCTTTGGCGGTATATACAGGGATGTAGACCTTATCTGTTTTGATACAACGGAGCATTTTAAGGTTGATGAATATGGTAAAGATGCGCTTCTGGTCACACCCTCTGTGGATGGAAACATAAATATAAGGACCAAAATGCAGGGAACTAATAAGGATAGTTCTTTTATCCTGGAAGTATATGAGCTCGATGGAGAAAGCAAAAACCTTGTTGCTCAAAAGAGCGGCTTTGAATTAAAAGAAAATAACAATGGATGGCTTGAAGGTAATATCGCTTTAGATGGAGTCAGACTATGGGATGGAGTAGATGATCCGGCGCTTTATTCCATGAAGCTTTCGTGTCTGAGTAAAGACGCATTAAAAGAAAATGATGAATTAAGTACATGTTTTGGCTTCAGGGATTTTTCTGTGGATGCAGAGGAGGGATTTTTCCTTAACAGAAGGTCATATCCGCTTCATGGTGTCTGCAGGCATCAGGACAGAGAAGACATGGGATGGGCGATCACCAAAAAAGAACACGACGAAGATATGAACCTTATCCGGGAGATCGGAGCCAATACAATAAGGCTTGCACATTATCAGCAGGATGCGTACTTTTATGATCTGTGCGACAAAAATGGTATGGTGGTCTGGGCAGAAATTCCGTTTATAAGCGTATATGACTCAAGAAAGGAAGCTGATGAAAACCTCAGGATACAGATGAAAGAGCTGATAATGCAGAACTATAATCATCCGTCTATCTGCTTCTGGGGGATTGCCAATGAGACAGGAATCGGAGGAGAGTGTCAGGGAATGTATGACATTCTTTCCGAGCTGAATGCTATCACAAAAGAGCTGGATGGAACCAGGCTTACAACAATGGCGAACTTTGGCGGTACGGGAACTGACAGTCCGCTGTTCCATTCTACAGATGTGGCTACTTACAATGAGTACATGGGATGGTATGAGGGAAGTGCTGATGATCACGGCTCTTTTGCTGATGAAAAGCACAAAGAACTAGGCACCGTTCCTTTGGGAATAAGTGAGTATGGTGCAGAAGCAGTTATGAAATGGCATTCTGCAGAACCAAAGGTAAAGGATTACACGGAGGAATATCAGGCAATTGTTCATGAGAAGGCGATAACCGCTTTTAGAAAAAGAAAGTATCTTTTAGGAACATGGCTGTGGAATATGTTTGACTTTGCGGCAGATGCCAGAGATGAGGGAGGATGCAGGGGAAGGAACAACAAAGGACTTGTAACCTACGACAGAAAGACAAAAAAGCAGGCATTTTATCTTTATAAGGCGCTGTGGAGCCGAGAGCCCTTTGTATATCTGTGCGGTGAACGTTTTACAAAAAGGCATGAAGACCGGATTGAGATCAAGGTATACAGCAATGTAAAAGAAATACAGCTCTATGCAGATGGCGAGTTGTTTGGCACACAAGGCGGTGAGGCAGTCTTTGTCTTTGAAAATGTGCCCGTAAGTAAAGAATATGTCAGCCTGGAAGCCAGAGGCGTTCTTGATGATGGAACAACCGTTTCTTCCGGATGCCTGGTAATTGAGAAAGTACAGAGCATGCCTGATGAATATGTACTGAAGGAAGAAAAGAACCTCTCGGAGGCTGTGACCCAGTGGTTTGCAGGTATTGCGGATTACAATGAGAACTCTGTAAAAGAGATTGTTGTAAGGGAAGGGTATCTGTCTGTAAATGATCCTCTTGAAGAAGTATACAAGTATAAAGAAGGATATGACGTTATACAGGAGATGGTGGCAAAGCCTATGTCACTGGTAAATCCGGGTATGGCGGACAGGATGAAAACAGGCGGGGCTATGAGTTTTGCCAGTATCTGGAATCATATAAGCAAGATGTTTCCGGATGATCTTATCTATGCAGTGAATGAGCGGCTTAACAAAATTAAAAAGTGATCGGTACAATAGATATTTAGATACGCTTATCTATGAAATGATTGTATGTAATGTTATAATAAGAGGTAATCTCAGCAATTTTGAGAGCAACATATTACTTAATTTTATATCAAAACCGGAGGTGCTCTTATGAAATTCTATGTATGTGAACTTTGTGGCAATTTTGTAGAGATGATCAAGGAGTCAGGCGCTCCCATGACCTGCTGCGGCCAGCAGATGAAAGAGCTTGTTCCCGGAACATCTGACGGAGCAGTTGAGAAGCACGTGCCTGTATTTACAGTTGAGGGCAATAAGGTCACTGTTACTGTCGGATCGGTTGAACATCCCATGATCCCTGAGCATTTCATCGAGTGGATTGCAGTTGAGACAGCAAAAGGCGCCCAGAGAAAGTTTCTTAAGCCTGAGGAGAAGCCTTGCGCAGAGTTCCTGCTTGCTGACGGCGATTCAGTAGTTGGCGTATATGCTTATTGCAACCTCCATGGTCTCTGGAAAGCAGAATAATTGACTGCCAGATAGATTCAGACATGACTGCTGATTTCCTGTAGAAGGTTAATCTTCTACAGGAAATCAGCAGTTTTTTGTTGCGTAATTTATATTAAATTAATAAAAAAATTACTGAATTGCGTCTGTAATTACTTTTTTTAAAAGTATAATATATAGTGAATTGTTATGTGATTTACGATTTATTGATTATTGCGAAACCCAAAAAAGGAGAATGTCCATGCAGATAACAGGTCTTACTAAAGAAAACGTAAATGATTATGCAGATTTTCTGACAAATGATATTGCGGAATGTATAGGAAGGGAGTTTGTTTGCGGTTTTATCTGCATGAAGGATGGTGAAGATAAGCCATCGGCGGGAATTGTATGGGAACTTAAGAGTGGGGATGATGAACTGGACACGAATAGCCGGATCTTATTCATAAAGGCGCTGGATGAAGAAAGCGCAAAGGTGCTTCTTGATGAATATACTGAATCTGCGGTGCTTGCTGAGTGCAGTAAATCATATTTTTCTCTTCCGATAACACTTGGAAGCATAGAAAAGACTGCGCTTGAAAATGCAGGTTTTTCTCTGGAAGAGAAGGAAGGATCTGTTATTGCAGTTCCACTTGCAGATATAGGAATGGTTCTTTTAGATTATAGAGATGATACAGACAGCAGAATACGCCCCTTGCGTGAGGCAGAGGACAGGTTTTTTGACAGTATGATAGCGGGTCTTGATATGGATGGATACTGTGGAATCTGTGATGATCTTTCTTTCCTTCCAAGGGACTACTTCGACAATGATGTTTCCTGCTATTACGAAGATGATGAGGAGGTATATGCAGTAGCACTGGTTCACAGGAAGCCCTCTGGCAAGGTAGAGCTGGACCTTCTTCACAGCCTTGATGATGATCCCAAATACCTTTTACTCATAATGAAACAGACTGCACTGCTGGCAGAGGATAAGTATGACCCTTCAACGAAGTTTTTGATCGATCGCCATGATGAAAGGTCAATGATGATCTGCAAAAAGCTGTTTCCAAAAGAAAAAGGCGCAAGAGTATTTGAGGGCATGAGAAAAGAGGAGGTTCCCCAAAGGGAGGAGATCGATATCAGATATTATAACGAAGAAGAATGGGATGATGATTTTGAGGAATATTGATCCACAATGGAATCATGTAACCGGTCTGATTTTTTCGAATATGATCATATAGGAGATATCGAATGCCTAACGAATATTTATATTCTCAACAAAAAGCTCTTAATATAGAGATCACAGAGGAATTATATAACAAGCAGCAGGATGCTGCCTGGAATGTTGTAAACACGTTCCACAATACTACTTCTGTTAAAAACAAACAGGGTTCAAAGAAGGCCAAATATGATGCAATGAATATCTCTGATCTGAGAGATCAGCTTCTTGCAGAAAAAGGCAGTAAATCTGAGTCTTTTAACCTGATGGCAAATGAAGTGGATAAGCTTCTTAAGCTTTCATCTACAAATGGGATTTACACTGACAACAATCTCAGCCAGAAAAGGGCATCTTTCTTTGACACCTTTTATCATGCAAAAGAAGCCGTCAACAGATATCTTTTTTCACATTCCGGATACCATATGTTTGACAAGGGGGATCGCAGATATCAGATCGCCCTTAGAATAAAGAGCCTTTTCAACGACATGGAAGGGCAGGTAGAGGAAAAGACAAAGGTCCTCAACGAAAAAGAAGCCCGCATGATCGAGTATAAGAGCAAGGGTTATACGCAGGAGGAAATAGAACAGGCGGAAAAAGCTTATGAAGCCAATGCATTAGCAGGGGATATTAATAAGCTTATTGAGTCCGGGTTCGATGATCCGCAGCTTCCACCTGAGCAGCTTGAGAAATCATTAAATACCTGGGTTGTGAAAGATTACAGTGCATACCTCTCAAAGATTATTGAGGGAAAAAAGTTTACTACTGAGGATGACAAGAATGATCTGATCGCATTTGTGGAGGATAAAAATAATCGTATCCTTGCTAATAAGATTGCTTTTCCAATGATCCTTGACAGAAGAAAAGATGTTACCTTGGGCATGCCATGGGTCAGAGAAGCGCTCAGTGATCGCATTAAATCAGAAACAAAGGATGAAGACTTCTTCTTAAAGCCCCAGGACTTTATTAATAAGGTAAATCAGATATGTGACGGCTTTATGCAGGACAAGCGTGGAGTTATCGCACAGTATGACCAAAGACGAGAACAGATATTCAAGGAATTAAAGCTTTCCGGGGATTCAGCAAATATCTATCGCTATTCAGGTATGGAGCTGATGATAACGGCCAAAAGTGATGAGCAGTTTAAGTCTTTGTTGGAGACGTTTGTAAATAATACCAGGGAAACGGACAAATACCTGGAGCAGCAGCTGTCAAAGAAATGCTCCGAAGCCACAAGAGATAAGGTAAGGAAGAAATTGTATGAGCATCTGGGCTCTTTCAGAGTGTTCGGAACAAGAGAGCAGGTGTTTGCCCAGACAGATATTTTTCTTGAAATGCTTCAGTACGTTTCTCCGGATGAGTATAGAGTTGAGAGGCAGTTGCGAAAACTCATGGACGACCTGGAACTGGAGGATAGCTATAGGGATGTTTTCCTTAGAGCTCTGACAGGGTCTGCTCCCCTGAATTTTTTAGATGCGGATAATAAGTACTGGAAGAGTAAGGGCAAAAAGCTCGCTGAAAGAATGCGTAAAAACAGGGATGCGGCCCAAAAGCTTATGGAGAAAAAGGGGCAGCTTCTTACCAATGGCCAGTGGGCGGATATAGAAGAAAAAGCTGTAAGTGCCTGCACAAAGAAAAGCGGAGAATTTAACAGACTCCTTAATGCTGTCATTGCAAGAAAAACAAATGAAAAGAAGTATTCTCTTAAGGAGTACAGAGAAAAGAAATCCCTGGACCTGGAGCGCAAGCTGCCTTCCATGCTAAAGAAGGCCGAAATTGAGCAAAAGCGCCTTGATAATCTTGGAAACAGTCTGGATAAAAAGTTTTTGGTACATCTGTCGGGAGATGGAAATAATATATATCTTCCCTACCGTGGCTACAGTATGGCCTATAAAAACTTAAACAGTGAATTGAAACAGCAGGAAAAGCTGGAAAAATCCAGATTTGAGAAAAGGAAAGAGGAACTTAAGACAGTTCTTTTGGCAGGTGGCGTTCAGGAAAGCGATCTGGAGACTTATTATCAAAAATTCAAGTGGTTTATGTCAGGACTGTCAGATATAGATGAAGATATGAGTCCTGATATGAGCATTCTGGCACAGAGAAGAAATGTTGAGAGATTTGGTGTTAAAAGCTGGAAAGATGCCCTAGCAAAGATAAAGGCGCTGGATACAGGAATCAAGGACATAGACAACCAGCAGGAGGTCAAGGAGGCCAAAGAAGCTTATAACAAGGGAATAAAGATCCTTGAGGACTATGACGGTGGAAAGTACAAGGAGCTTTTGCCTTTTATCATCAATATTCCTGAAGTTTATGCCCAGTTATTGAAAGGAGAGGAATCCTTTAAAAGCTTTATCACAACGACTTTGGATGTGAAACTGGCTGACTTTATGGAGGGCTGCAATAAGGCCGGCAAACATGATCCCGGGTACAGGGGCAAGGTCAAATACGTAATATCCGGGGCTGTTAGGCAGCAATATGCCCATATCTTCATAAGGGGAATTTATGATGGGACTCTTAGCGGAGACTCTGATTTTTATGCAAAGCAGCTCGATGAATTCCAGAAAAAGCTCTTCAGTATATCAACGGCAGGCGGAATCAGTGTAAACAAATCCCTGGATCTGGCCTCAAAAGTAATAGACAAAAAGCTTAAGAAAGAAAAGCTTAAGAATGAAGAAGCAAGACTGTTAAAGCTATCAGTATTGCAGGAAATGTATGCCAAGGTAGAAACAATAGAGGACATTCAGGAAATTACAAATGCAAAGTCCTGCGAAGCTTTTGTGACTAAAAAGTTCGATGAACTGAAAACCCGTTTCGAAAGCACTCAGAATGAAACTGAGATTTTAAAGAACATTGAAAAGGCATCGGACTGGGAGATAGTTGAAGAGGCATCGGACTGGGAGATAGTTAAACAGGATGAAGATGAAATAAGGGAGATTATCAACAAGCAGAAAGAAAAGGGAAGAATTGAGAGATTAAAATACTTAAAGACCAATGAGTATGTATTACAGGAAATACATCAGGGTAAGACTCTTGTAAGGGTTACGCAGAAGGGAACAAAGAGCATTACCCTGGATGAGTCACGTATTAATAAAATGCGTGGCAGAGTGGACAGGTACTGTGATGAGCTTGATCTTCCACAGGTCCTCAAGGACGCGCTCATTGAGCATGGGGCCGCTGGCGGAATTGTTCCCGGCATCACTGATACCTATGTAAGCTCAGAGCTTCTCTATAATCATGCCGTTGCAATGAAAAGATTATATGACCTTCTTCGGACCGATGAGGTAGATGATAAAGGTATGGGAGAGGAAGAGGCTCTGATGTTTATCGTAAGAAGTTATGGTAATTCAGAGCTGTTAATGGCGTGGTTTGATAAGCCTGAAAAGCTTGACGTTCAAGCGATAAGGAAGAGCGATACCTTAAAGGCTTTCAGAGAAGACTACAAGAAACTCATAAAATTTGAGGAAAAAGCATCAGAAGATCCGTCCCTGCAGCAGGAGATAACAAAGATCAGCAAGAATCTCAGAACCATGCTCATCACAGGCATAGGTGTTCGTGATGAAGACAATAAGACGGTAGACGTAGCAGAGGCTGATGCCGTAGCAAATATTGAACGGGTCGGAGCAATCATTGAAAAGAGCGGAGCCTACATAGACTATTGGAATAAGGTTATGGCAGTTTTGCGTCCGGGCTTTATTGAGATCTACAAAGAAGTTGCCGATCCCACTATGAAGGAAAAGAATCCGAATCTGCCGCAGGACTATGTGGACAAATTGATGTTCTCACTAAGACAGTACTTTATGTCAGATGTTGTCGAGGAACTTAACAGCAACCATGAATTCAGTGCTGAGTTTTGGAAAAACAAGCTGGAAAAGTTCAGAAAAAAAGAGTATAGGAATAATCTGTATTCACAGTCCGACTCAGTTACACAGACAGAGTTAAGCCAAAAGCAGCAGACAGCTCTGACTGATGATGCGGTTGATGAAAGTGCGATTGCAAAGCTTATACGGTCAAATCTGTACATTTTCAAAGGAAAAGCCAACAAGTATGATGCCCTTGATGCAGAACAGAAACAGCTCTTTGCCGTCGGTCTTATGTTCCTTGATAAAAGTGCTGTAGGCCTGGGATCGGAAGGAACCATGGCCCTTACTGAGGCAAAGGCGCAAAAGAGCAGGAAGATTAACAGCATCCAGGCAGAGATCCAAAAATACATCAGTGGCCAGGAATACCATTTTGACATCAATTACAGGGAAGCCTTGAATAAACTTCTTGACTTTGGTATTTCCGGCATGGGCATTTCTGATTTTAAGATTTCAGAAGATGCCTATGATAAAGCCATGAAATTTGCCAAGAGCATCTTTGCACAAAAGAGCGCTTATGGTAAAAAGGACATGGAGCGCATATCAGACAGCTATAACTCTGTTTTTACCGCCTATACAAAGTTTGGCAAAAAGCAGCTTACCCACATTGATGCCCTCAGGGGAAGAACTCTGACAGTTGAAGATATTAAGAGAAGACTTATCAGTTTTGCTGCAAAAGATAAGCTTAGTAAAACTGCAATATTGCAGAAAGCAGCAAAGGCTTCCAAGAAAAAGTACTATATGGGTCCCGCACTTTTGTTTGTAAATGCAGGAGTTGTCGACGAATCGGTTACCTGGAACAAAAGGCTCAATAAGATCATCAATCGCTTTATAGCAATGAACGATGGTGATCTGAAGATGTTTGTCCGGATCCTTCAGGACAGAACTGCCGTTGATAGGAGCTGCATAAAGAAGGGTGGCGCACCTTTATACACAGATCAAGATAAACGAAATGCACTTCTACAGGCTTTATCAGGTGATCCGGACATTAGTGCTGAAGCTATGGAAGGCTTTGATGACAGTGAGTCCTGTTTCAAGGCTTTGACAACTGCGCTAAGTTTTCAATTAAGGGATGACAAGAACTTTGCTGGAAAGGAACTGACAAAAGACTGTTTTGAAAAAAAATCATTTAGCAGAAATACTATTGTAGACTGGGATCTTATAGAAAACGCCTTTAAGTTTTTGGATGAGATCAAGGAAAAGAAAACAGCTATACAGGCACTTAAGAATTCCGGAAATCTGATCAAGTACTCGGGAAATACCGCAGCATATGAAGCCAATGAAAAATTAAAGGAAAAATATGCAAATAAAGCCGACTTCAAGCTTAACAATTTCGAGCAGCTTGTAAAAGAACACGCAGAAGAAGACAGTACTGATGATAAGAGAAAAGATATTGATAATGCCCTTGCCGGCTACTATTCCCTCACTGACCAGCAGAAAGTACTGTTCTTTAAGGCGCTTTGCAGCAGGGACATTCTGGATATCTCCAAAAAGAATTACAAGAGTAGCGCATTTAATTTAAAAGACAGGGATTATGTCAACCCGGCAGCGCGCAACAAGCTGATCGATCAGTATATCGATGCCAACCTTGAAGACAATATCGGACTGACCCTGGGGGATGATGAGTATTACAGGGCAATGGAAGCTCTTTATACTACCCAGATATCAGACAGAGTTAAGCTTACAAAAGAAAAAGATATAAAGAACATTTTTTCCACAGAACGCAATCTGTTTATGAAAAGAAGTACAGCTATCGACTGGAAGCTATTTAAGAGAGCCTTAAACTTTGTAAACAGAGCGACTGAGGAGCTTGAACTTACTGAAGGAAATGCCCTGCTATACCGCGGAGCCGGAGACCTTCATAAAAATGGCCGAATCAAAATGAATTATGGATTTTTGCGTAAAAACTTCCATAGGACAGGCGGTAAATGGACCAGATTTATGATGGTTAATGGCGTAAGTAAGGTTAACAGCATGATGGGCACAGACAAGGTAGTAAAGGGCCTTATTTTCGGGATAGGAGCCCTGGGATCTGTAGCAAATGCAGTTGGTTTTTCTGAAAACGGTACAGTCGTAGGAGGAACACAAAATGCTGTAAATAATCTGAAAAAGGTAAAGGGAAATGAAAAATCTATTAACGATAAGAGTGCGGAGACTTATCTGAAACTTCAGGACCACGTTGATTCAATAATCAGTGAAAGCAACACAGTAAAGGATATAGTCGATAAGCTCACTAAATTCACAGATAAGTATTTTTATGTTGATGGAGAGAACATTGGCTCCAAGCTTTTGACCAATAGCAAATCATCGAGTCCGGATGATCAAAATGTTGTTGAAAAGAACACTAAGAAAGTTGTACTGGATTCTAAAAAGGACGATTTCAGAGACAACATTACGGGCCTGTATGAAACGAATGATAAGATCATAAAAACTGTAAGGAAGGTAAAAAGATACAATGACATGGCGCTTCATCAGATACCCATCAAAAAAGTCAGAGAGTTTGTCCGGCTTATGGAATACACAGTTGAAAAGGCTGCGTATAAGTTTGCCAACGACAAAGTGTTTAAAGCTGATGTGGATCCTGACGCCACAGATAAGTTAGAAGCCCTGAAAGAGGCCATAGATAATTATGTAACTGAAACCTTTGACCAGATGCTTAGAAAAGTTGGAAGCAATGCTAATACAATAAATGAATACGCGGATGTGATCAGCAGTTTTAGAAAAAGTGCCAGGCTTAGGATAAATAGTGCCATGAGAGGGGTGCACTTTGTAAAAAAAGCAACTGAAGAAGTTATGAACATTGCAAATTATGCATCCAATATCAGTGCTATTGATCAGACAAAGAAACAAAGTGAGAGTCTTAGGGCAGGAGACAAGGACAAGCTTGATAAGGCAGTGGGCAGAGGGCGACTTGATGCTGATCAGCTCAAAAAAGCCCAGATTGCTTCTGACAAGAATCAGGGCATGGCAGATCTTGCAGCGTCCATAAGTAAGACTATGCAGGCATTCGGAATAGGAGAGAATGCCATTAAGCTTGCAACCCGGGTCATAACCTATGCTGCTGACGGAACCGGAATAGCAAACATTGCGATTTCCAAAGCAGTCAATTCCGGTATTGCCTTTGCCAGATTTGCAATCAGGGTACTTACTGACAAAAATGCTCTTAAGGATTACTACATACAGACCAATGCAGGAAAGCGGGAGATCGCCAGAATCAAGAAAGGATATGAGGCAACAGGCAAGACAAAACTCCTTAATAAGTTCCAAAAAGAGTCAGATCCCAAGACAGCTTCGACGGATCTTGTCAGCATGATATCAGAGGCCAAGGGATATGAAGAAACTTCAGAGCTTGTGGAAAACACCGGTATGACAATGGCTCAATCCATCATATTCAGTGCCAGTGAATATAATCCTATGGGTGAATCAAAGGTAATGGCCATAACTGTTATGAGCGTGATGGGACTGGGCCATTTGATAGGCAACACGTCAATGGAAGCAGTTGAGCAGTTATTCAATGCATTCAAGATGAAACAATAAGGTACCTGTGTTTTAAGGAAGGGCAAGGGCTATTATGCAGATCGTAAACCTGGATGAAGAAAATATAGAAGAATATAGCAGCTATATAACGCCGGATGATGCGGAGAACATTGGCAGGACATATTTTAGGGGCATCCTGGTCATAGATGAAGAAACGCCTGTGGCAGGCATGATCTGGGAAATAAGGAACATGATGAAAGAGGCTGAAAATGAGGCCCATATCATATGGCTTCGCGTAGATCACGAGGACGCTGCGGATTTATTATTTGAAAAGTACAAAGAATATATTGCGAATGATGATGTTGTAAGCAGTGATTTTTGCCTTCCGGCAAGGACTGACAGCAGAGAGACCAAAATTCTGGAAGATAACGGCTTTGAAGTGAATTTTATGGAAGGTGATCTGATAAAGGCGCGGCTGTCTGATATTTCACAGCTTCCTTTTATCAAAAAGATTAAAGTATCAGACTCTGTCAAGCCCCTTAAAACCATCACCCAGAGAGGACTTAATGCCGGGATCAGGCTCTTTATGTCCAAAGGACTCTACGGATTATGCGAGGATCTTCCATATCTTTCCAGATCATATTTTGAAAATGACGTTTCCTGCTATTCGGAGAAAGATGGACAGATAAATGGTTTTCTGCTGTTTCACAATAATCCGTCCGGGGGACTTGTTGTTGTAGTAATGGCCGCCATAGGCAGCGATTATGGAAAGATCATTCCGCAGATGATGAAGCAGTTTATTGTACGTGCAGAAGAAATCTATTCACCGGATACTGAGGTGTGGATCAACAGGCACAATTATGCAAGTCGTGCTTTATCTGAAAAGCTTTTCCCCAGAAGCTTTGGAACACCGGTCTACATAGGTAAAAGACTTGAGCAATGAAAATAGCCTGGTCCATTATCCCATTTCATGATTTTTTGCTTTTCTGAATTCTGAAGGAGTCACGCCTACATGTTTACGAAAGATTTTTCTGAAATTATTCAGGGAAACATAGCCGACTTCTTCAGATATTTCTGTGATAGAACGATCGCTTTCGGCCAGAAGATAACAAGCCCGTTCTATTTTCTGTTTCTGGATATTTTCACTGAAAGACATTCCTGTCGCGGAAAAGATGATGCGTTGTATCTGCCGTTCACTATAGTTAAAAAAAGCAGCCAGCTCAGGCAGGGTAATGGTTGCGTAATTGGCTTGAAGATAACGTAGCATATAAATGAGATTGCTGTCCCTTTTTTCCATGTTGATGGATGGAATCTCAATGCTTGACTCATATTTTTGTAGCAGATAGATGATCAGCTGTGAAATTTGGGCATTCACCATTTCTTTTCTATAGCGATGAAGTGAAGATGCTTCTGCATACGAATCCATTATATACTTCTCAATCAGGGGATCTTTATTTGTGTGGAATAAAAGATAAGGGATATCGGTTGTATTAAAGAAGGCTCTGTTGAAAAAGTTTGAGAGTATGCTATCACTGCGCAAAAGTGACATAAAGCTGTTTTCGAAAGTGCTGCGACGCATGAGAATATTCATCAGAATGCAATCGTCACT